>Ga0209542_10003708_pt1 | contig 32353 bp, 35 predicted proteins | sample RifCSPhighO2_01_FD_184028 | JGI IMG/M metagenome (GOLD analysis project Ga0209542, IMG submission 184028) | Soil microbial communities from Rifle, Colorado - Rifle CSP2_plank highO2_0.1 (SPAdes) (version 2) | ecosystem: Environmental > Terrestrial > Deep subsurface > Rock core/Sediment ... | reverse complement strand
TGAAAATGAACTTCTGTAATTCTATAATATAAAAATTTAAATGTCAAGATTATCTGCATATGCCAAAAAAACGCAGTCATCATGAATTTATCTACCATAAAACCAATGCCCTAGAAATTACCCGGCAGCGCCTCGCCCATTTTAATAAAACATATCAATTTAAGATACATAAAATTACCATTAAAAATCAATCTACCCGATGGGGAAGCTGTTCAAAAAAGGGCAACTTGAATTTTAACTATCGCATTATTCTATTGCCGATGCATCTTTTAGACTATGTCATTGTACACGAACTGTGCCATTTAAAAGAATTTAACCATTCTAAACATTTTTGGGACCTGGTGGCAAAAATTCTGCCCGATTACAAAAAAGTAAAAAAGGAATTTAAAAAAATCCGTTTCTATAAATAAAAAACCATCACGATGATGGTTTTTTTATTGCGATTGCTTATTTTTTAGACTTGCTCTTTGCTTTATGAAAAGCCGCAACTTCTTTGGCGATACTTTTCCAATGAGATTTTAATTCGCGAACAAGCTCTTCAACATCTTTTTTGTCGATGCTTTTTACCGCTTGATACTTATTAGAAACTTCGTTAACTACTTTGTGATAAATTTCCTCATTTACCTCTTTTAATTTTTCAAGTTTTTCTAATACTTCCCCTTTTGCTTTAAGAGTCCAAGACTTTACTTGTTTTCGATGCTGTTTGGCATTTTTTGAACCATAAAGAAAATAAGCGCCGGCGGCGGCCGCTACTACGGCTACCAAACCCGTTCCCACCAAAACTTCTTTTGCTAAATTATTTTTCTTTTGCATAGTTATATGAATTACTTAGTAATTTTTATTTTTTCGACTTTTTATGTTTTTTAAAAAACGACAGTGAGTGAAAAAGAAACGAAATAATTGCCGCCCCGCCCTCTTTTACTTTTTGGCGCGCATCTTCAATATCGCCTATTACTTTTTGGGTTTCGGAGTTAACCATGGTTAAAAATTCCCGCGTGTTCTTTAAAATTAAAACAATGTAAACAAACAAAAAAGTTAAAAAAACCGTAAGAAAAATAACGAAGATGCTTAGGGCCCAAAATAAAATATTGGTAGATAATATGGTGTCCATAGTTTAATAGTTTATATATTATAAATTATATTTATATCATACCACATTAAAAAAATATTACAAAAAGTTGCCGACAAAATAGAGCGCTGGCTATTTTTCAAAAAATATGTTACCATTTTGAGCATGTCTTCAAATGAAACCATCATAAAATTTAATACTGTTTCTTTTGCCTGGGACGCCTTAAAACCCATTTTAGATGAGGCTAATTTTTCGGTACGCAAAGGATCTAAAATTACCTTAATGGGACAAAACGGCGCCGGAAAAAGCACTATTTTTGAATTAATCATGGGTGCTTCCAAACCCGATTCCGGAACAATAAATATTTTAAGCAACATGACCATCGCAACCGCCCGCCAAGTAATCCCCCGCCCTGACTTGGATTTAACCATACAAGAATTTTTTGAAAAAAGCTTTTCTAAAAAAGTATACGACATTGATGTAAAAATAAAAAACGTATTTGAAATTGTAAATTTACATATCCAAAACGACAGGGTTTTAAAAAGCCTTTCGGGCGGACAGCAAGCCAGGGTTCTTTTAGCATCGGCTTTGATACAAGACCCCGATGTGTTATTACTGGACGAACCGACTAACAATTTAGACAAGGCTGGCATCCAGCACTTAACTAAATTTATTCAAGAATATCCAAAAACGTGTATTGTTATCAGCCACGACGCTGATTTTTTAAATTCTTTTACCGAAGGCGTATTATACTTGGATATTTTTTCCAAAAAAGTGGAACAATACACCGGCGACTACTTTACCGTAGTGCGGGAAATTAAAAACCGCCTGGAACGGGAACGCATGAAAAATGCCAGATTAGAAAAAGATATTTCCCACAGAAAAGAACAGGCCAACTTTTTTGCCCAAAAAGGAGGACATTTGCGCGATGTATCCAGTAAAATGAAAAAACAAATTGAAAAGCTGGAAGGAGATATTGTGGAAGTTCGAAGGGAAGACAAAACCATCCGCGACTTTAACATCATCTGCCAAGACGATAGCGGTGGAGATATTATAACCCTAGACTCTGTAACCATCTCCAAAAACCATAAGTTTTTAGACAAAAAAGTAAATGTCCGCTTGACTAAAAAAGAACGCTTGCTTTTGCAAGGACCCAATGGTATTGGCAAAACCACACTGTTGGAAAAACTGGCATCGGGGCATGCCAAAGGCGAACACATAAAACCTGGTACTAAAATAGCTTACTACCGCCAGGATTTTTCCAACCTGGATTTTAACGCAACGGTGTATCAAACATTATCAAAGGCCATGGGCGACCGCGGCACCGAACAAAGCTTGCGGGCACACGCCGCCGGATTTTTAATAGATAATGAATTATTAAAAGCAAAAATCGGTTCGCTCTCCGAAGGGCAAAAGGGTTTGGTGGCATTTGCGGCCATTTCATTGGGGCGCCCGGGACTTTTAATTTTAGACGAGCCAACCAATCATATTAATTTCCGCCATATTCCTGTCATAGCCCGTGCCATTAATGAATTTGAAGGAGCAATGATTTTAGTCAGCCACTCCCCCGATTTTGTAGAGCAAGTGAAAGTTGACCAGATTTTAGACTTAGGCAAGTTTTTGGAAAAATAAATTTTGACAATTTTTCAAATTGAAGTAATATGTCAACTGAGGCAGTTCTTTTCAGAAACAACAGGAGGTAGTCGTGGCAAAAGTCAAACGTCCTAAGTTACTGGTGTTTATTCGTCACGCGGAATCAGCTCGCAACAAAGCTAAACAGGGCAATGTGTATTTTACAGATGAAGAGTCTCGTTTACTGGTAAAGGGAATTCCCGATCAAAAAATTCCCATCACCGACAGCGGCGTCATTCAGGCTGAAAAGACGGGTTTGTATTTGCATGAAAACTTTAAGGTACCTGATTATATTTACCATTCCGGATACGAGCGTACGGTTCAGACGCTGGATTGCATTCTCAAAGCCTACTCTCAAGATGAACTGAATCAAATCAATATTCGCATGAATCCGTTTATCCGTGAGCGTGATACCGGCTTTACCTATGACATGACTACCAAAGAAGCGGAAACACACTTTCCGTATCTGAAAGAGTATTGGCAAACGTTCGGCGGTTTTTTCGCCCGGCCGCCAGGTGGCGAAAGTTTGGCTGATGTCGCCAAACGAGTTTATATTTTCCTTAACATGCTTTTTCGCGATAGGGCAAGCCAAAACGTTTGGGCTGTTGTTCATGGTGGCACATTAAGATCCATCCGCTTCCTTTTGGAACGATGGACCTATAATCAAGCGCTACGATGGCCAGATGGCCAATCTCCCGAAAACTGCGGGGTAACTATTTATAAATATAGTAAAAAGGAAAAGAGGCTTGTGCTCAAAGAGTATAACGCCGTTTTCTGGAAATAGTAATTATAAGTCACGCCCCTGCCAACTGGTTGGGGCTTTTTTTTGCTTTTTTACCAAAATTAAGGCAATATAAAGCCATGATCATAGACGATGTTACCATAACCGTAACCGCCGGAAACGGCGGAAATGGAATAGTAAGATTTAATAAGACAAAGATGTCACTGGGACCTACGGGCGCAAACGGCGGAAACGGCGGCGATGTTTATTTACAAGGAGTTTCGGACTTGACCGCTTTAAAACAATTCCGTTTCAGAAAAGTTTTACAAGCTAACGACGGCGAAACCGGCCAAAACCAATTACATGACGGCGCCAACGCACAAGATCTGACATTGTTAGTACCCGTGGGAACCATCGCCCATAATTTAAAAACAAAACAGGATATTGAAATTACTAAAATTAAAGAAACCATTTTAATTGCTAAAGGAGGGAGAGGCGGCAAGGGGAACTTTTTATTCAGGTCAGCAACGAATACTACACCCATGCAAGCGCAAAAAGGAAAATTAGGGGAAACGTTTTCTATGCATTTGGAATTAAAAATGATCGCCGATGTGGGATTTATCGGTCTACCCAATGTGGGAAAATCCAGTCTGTTAAATGAATTAACCAATGCTTCGGCCAAGGTTGCCAATTACCCGTTTACCACCCTTGAGCCTAATTTGGGTGTATATTATGACCTAATTTTAGCGGATATTCCGGGGTTAATAGAAGGGGCTTCAATTGGCAAGGGGCTTGGTATAAAATTTTTAAAACACGTGGAACGTACCAAAGTATTATTCCATCTTATCGGTGCAGATTCACAAAGCCCCCTGGAAGATTACAAAACCGTGCGAACAGAATTAGAATTATATAATCCCCTGCTTTTAGAAAAACCAGAATACCTGTTTTTAAGCAAAAGCGATACCGCCGCAGCCGATAGCATCGCAAACTTAAAAAAAGAATTTGGCGATTTGAATAAAAAAATCACCGAAATTTCAATTATCAATCTTGAAAGCATAGAAACGGTTAAAAAAATACTCAATGGCTTGATTAAGGAGAAAACCGACCAAAAAGCAGGGCTTGCCCAGGCTAACTAATCTTGGCTAAAAAATCATTGACTTGTTGGTTTGCAGGTGTTATACTGTACATAAGATAGTTGCTTAAAAAAAAGCTGGTTTTTTTTAAAAACTGGCTACAGGTCGAGTTTTTTTATTAATTGCGCTAATCTTTAAAATTTAAACACACATGGAAGGAACAATCAAAAATTTGGTTCAAGACAAAAACTTCGGATTTATTTCCGTTGAAGGCGAAGAGAAAGACTTATTCTTTCACGCTAATGAACTAAAAGACGTAACCTTTTCAGAATTAAAAGTCGGTGACAAAGTGTCATTTGACAAAGCTGATTCTCCAAAAGGTCCTAATGCAATCAACGTAATGAAAATGTAATTGATTGGTTAGACAAAAAAACAACCCTGAGGTTCTCGAAGGGTTGTTTTTTTTGTTGCTAAATTAGCTTAAATTACTATTTTTAAATCTTCCAGTACTTCTTTGCTATGTTCTGCCGGTTTTACGTTGGTATATATTTTTTCTATAACTCCTTTGGGATTTATTAAAAATGACATCCGAAACGTGCCGTCGTACTCCTTGCCCATAAACTTCTTTTTACCCCAGACACCATACAAGTTAACCAGCTCTTTACCCTCGTCCGATAATAACGTAAAGGGTAGTTTATATTCATCGGCAAACTTCTTATGGCTTTTTACAGAATCAACGCTTACGCCAACAATTTTAATAGGAAATTTTTTTCCGCCAGAGGCGGATCCGCCTCTGGCGGAAAATCCATAAAAATCATCCCGCATCATGCAGGCCTCTTTAGTGCAACCAGGGGTATTGTCTTTGGGATAAAAGTATAATAGCAACCATGTACCCGCATACTCGGCCAATGTATGCGTTTTACCATCCTGGTCGGGTAGGGTAAAATTGGGGGCGCCATCACCGATCTTTAATTGCATAGTTTTAGAATTTAGAAAATAGAAAGTAGAAAATAGAATACGGACGACATCACGTCGTAGGGCAATTCTATTTTCTATTTTCTAGATTCTATTTTCTAGTAATAATCCTTCACTTTCTTTAAATCAACGTGTCTTCGCAGTTTTTCCAAAGCTTTTGCCTGAATCTGCCGAATTCTTTCACGCGTCACGCCAAATTCCTCTCCGGTTTCTTCCAGGGTATGCATCACGCCGTCATCCAACCCAAAACGCATCCCCAAAATTTTTAATTCCCTTTGGGTTAATTCGGTGGAAATTTGCGCAAATCGTTCTTTTAATAATTTTCTGGCAGCTTCGGTATTGGGCGCTATGGTTTTATCGTCTTTGATAAATTCCGCTAAAACGCTATCTTGCTTGTCCTTGTCTTCACCAATAGGGGTTTCCAATGAAACCGCTTTTTGGGCGATTTTGCGGATGTGATGCACCTTATCAACTTCCAGACCCATTTCGGCGGCGATTTCTTCGGCCAAGGCTTCCCTGCCAAGTTCCTGTAAAAGGCTTTTTCTTACCTTGGTATATTTTGAAATGGTTTCAATCATGTGAACCGGAATCCTAATGGTTCGGGCCTGGTCTGCCAGGGCGCGCGTAATTGATTGGCGTATCCACCAGGTGGCGTAGGTGGAAAACTTATATCCCCGCCTCCAGTCAAATTTTTTGACCGCTTTAAAGAGCCCCAAGTTTCCTTCTTGTATTAAGTCTAGCATTGTTAAATTAGGCGATCTGCCAACATATTTTTTAGCAATGGAAACTACCAGTCGCAAATTAGCCAATGCCAATTTATTTTTTGCCTCTTCATCACCATGCTCTATTTTTTTGGCCAGCTCTTTTTCTTCTTTGGCAGACAAAAAACTGGAGCGGCCGATTTCCTTTAAATACATTTGTATCGGGTCGATTTTGCCCAACAACAACTTTTTATCCTTTTTGTCTTTCTTGGGTTTTATTTCTAAAAATTCCCTGACATCTTTTACCTCCACGCCCCGCTCTTTTAATTCATCGTAAATTTTTTCTAATCCCTCAATATCATTTTCAATGCTTGGCAAAGAGTATAAAATTTCCGAGGTAGTTAAAAAACCACGCTCACTGCCTTTTTTTAACAGAATGTCTATTTGTTCTTGGGTAATTTTTGCCGGCCGGATTTTACCCCTTGCTTTGCCGGCTCTTTTTTTGGCTTTTTGCAAAGAAGGCCTTTGAGCCTTTTTAATCGCTTTCTTTTTTAAAGGTTTTTTTGACCCGAGCCGCTTTGAAAGATTACGCTTTGGCGCTTTTTTATGTTTTATTTTTTTTGGCATAATGATTAGACCTGTTGCGTAATAAGGTTTGTGATGAAAATGTAAAATTTCAGAGCGGTAAATTTGATCTGCCTGTGCGAAAGCAGACAGGTAGAATTTTGCAGGGTCGCGAGGGCTTTCTTCGCAAAGAAACCCCCGACCTAGGTTTAGCTTTAGCTAAGCCGAGAAATTATAGCAAATTTAACGCTGAAATTTTACGTTTGCAGTAAAACCTTATACGCAACAGGTCTATTATAATTCCTTAGTTAGTGCGTTGAATCGGCTTATTAAATCGATTACTTTTTGGGAATCACCGGCTTGTTCGGCTTTTTTAATCTCTTGCGAAATAGCACCAAGTTTTTTCTTTAATTCTATATTTTTTAACTGTAAAAGGCAAAGTAGCATCTCTTCTTGCCCGTCTTCTTGATATTCTATTTCTGCGCTAAGCGCAAGTGCCGCTAAAAAATTCTTAAGTTCGTAATTGAATTCTTCGTCTTCTGCCTTGGCGCCAGGTAATGTCATCGCATCAAAAATAATTTTAAAATCTTTTTCCACCTCGCCCAATGCCGCCTTTTTTTGGTCTTGGATTAATTTTTTAAGTTTTAGCAAAAATGATGCTATTTTTTCTGAAAAAAACGGGTAGTGCGGCTCGGCAATTAACATAATGTATTCGGGATTTTTTAAAACCAATGAAATAATCTTTTTTTCAATAAGCTCTTTTCTTCCTTCAATGGGTACGGGGACATTGTTTTGCGGCGGCACCACAGCCAGCGGAGGCGCTTGCTGGCTTGGCGTTATTTTCACCCTTGCCAGTTCTTCCAGCACCGCTTCTTCTTTTATATCCAATTTTTGAGATAATTTTTGGATCCAATAAGACTGCTCTATTTTATTTTGCAGCCGTTTTATGGCGGGTAATATTCGGTTGGCGATTTCTTTTTTGCCCTCGGGCACTGTGGCATCAAAACCAGCGAAAGCGGAATTGAAATAGTAATCCATAATCGATGTTGCCTTGTCCAATGATTCCTGCCATAGCGCCCGGTCTTTTAAAATAATGTCTGCCGGGTCGGAATCTTTTACATACGACTCTATAATTTTAATGTTAAACCCTTGTTCTTGGGCCAGGCTGATGCCTCGCTTGGTGGCTGAATCGCCCGCAACGTCCATATCAAAGGCTAATAGCAAATTTTCAGAATACCGTTTTAAAATGGCCAAGTGGCGTGCGGTTAATGCGGTACCCGAAGCAGCTACGGTATTTTCATAGCCGGCCTGGTGGCACATAATAACGTCGGTATAGCCTTCCACTACCACGCACCCATTTTGTTTGCGTACGGCCAGCTTGGCATTATTAAGGCCGTATAGCACTCCGCTTTTATCATACAATAGAGTTTGAGGGGTGTTGATATACTTTGCGACTTCTTTTTCATTGGCCGCTTTAAAAACCCGGCCGCCAAATCCCACCACTTGCGAATTTAAATCAAATACGGGAAAAATAATCCTGCCACGAAACCGGTCATAAGAATCGGTTTTACTTGCTCTGAGCGAAGCCGAAGAGTTTTCCTTTTCAATAGCCAGGCCCGATTTTATAATCTCTTCCCTTGCATACCCCTGGCCGATTAAAAAATCCGAAAGGCCGTTCCAGGTATCGGGCGAATAACCAAGGCGCCAGGTAGTAATGCTCTCTTGGGTAATGCCCCTTTTTAAAAGATACTCTTTTGCTTCTTTGCCGACGGCGCTGGCATCCAACTGCTTTTCAAAAAATTTACAAGCCAAATCGCAAATTTCATACAACCGTTGGCGCTCAGTGCGCAATTGCACGTTTTCCCTTTTTAACTGAACGCCGGCTTTTTGGGCCAGCATTCTTAAGGCGTCTCCAAACTCAATTCCTTCGATTTTCATGACAAAATCAAAGATTGAGCTACCTGCTCCGCAACCAAAACAATGCCACATTTGGCGTGCCGGACTTACAAAAAAAGAAGGTTTCTTCTCTGAATGGAAAGGGCAAATCCCCCTTAAATTAGCTCCGGTTTTGGTAAGCTTTACATAACTACCTACCAGGTCAACCACATTGAGCTTGTTTTTTACTTCCTCTATTTGAGAATCCACACACTTAAAAATTCCAAATTACAAGCACCAAATTCCAAATAAATTCCAATTTCGAAATTCTAAACCCGAAACACTTTTTAGATTTAGGTATTTGAACTTTAGTATTATTTGTGATTTGTAATTTTAGATTTGGTATTTATTTTATTAGCTATACCACAAATATCGTTAAAAATCAAACCAAAAATCGGCAGTGGCCGATTTTTGGTTTTCAATATATTTTTACACAATTTGGGCTGCCAACTTTTTAAGTTCTTGCAAATCCGATGCTTTATTGGCCGAGTGCTGGCCGTGTATTTTCAAGCCGTCACCTTCATATCTTGGCATGATGTGCAAATGAAAATGCATTACTTCCTGGCCGGCACATCTCCCGCTAGCCTGCATAATATTAATTCCATCAGCACCAAGATTTTTTTTAATTTTTTCTGAAATATATTTTGCGGTGGTAATAATTTTTTGCAGCGCTTCTTTATTGATATCAAAAATATTTTCAAAGTGCTGTTTAGGGATTACCAGGCAATGCCCTTTTGTGGCGGGTTTTACATCTAAAAATACCAGCACATCTTGGTCTTCAAATACTGTTGCGCAATCAATTTCACCTTTTATAATGTTGCAAAAAGAAGCTAGAAGCCCTGTCATTTAACCTGGTAGGTCAACGTAACTGTAGTGCTTACTTCCATTTGGCCGGTTTGGATTTGCGGAGCAACATCGGCGGATTTTTCTAGCGAGGCGCCCCCCATACCATATAAGGGTTGCGGATAATTACTATAACCTTCGTACACATTTACCAATTTACCGACATGCAATCCGGATTGTTTTACCAGACTATCCATTTTTTCTTTGGCTTGCGCAATGGCTTTTTCTCTGGCTTCTGCCCTTACTTTTTCAGGGTCATCAATGGTAAATTGCAATTCCCCGATGGTGGTTGCTCCAGCGGCAGCCGCTTTGTCCAATACCGGATTAATATTGTCAAAATTCCTGATCTTTACAAAAATTTGCTGGTCTAAAGAATACCCCTTAAACACCCTTTCTCCTCTGCTAGGAACCGGATACATTTTTTCACTGGCACCAATAGACGAAGGCATCATAACCGGATAATCGTATTCATAGACGGGAGTTAAATTATACAAGGTCGTTTGAATATCTTTTTGGTCAACGCCCAGATCCTTTACAGTTTTTATTACCGCATTCATCGTTTCGTTGTTTTTATTGACGGCATCCTGGCTTTTCATTTCACGAGTGTTTACCCCAAAACTTATGGTTGCAATATCGGGTTTTATATAGGCTTTGCCTTCACCGGAAACACTTATCTCACGGGGCATGTTCTGGGGCAATGACTTAAATTGATACAACAATTCACCCACTAAAAAAATAGCACCCACGGCGGCAATACCAATCATTACTTTGTATAACTTATCTGAAAGGTCTAGGGTATGAGTGGTATCCAGCGAATGTGATGTTTCTATTGAATTTGTTGTTTTTACTTCTGTTTCCATAGTTTTTTATTGGAGTAGTCGCGAATATGCCAATATGCTCAAATATACAAACTTTACCAATATACGAATCTTGCAGTTTTTGCGTAATTGGTATATTCGTAAAATTTGTATATTATCGTAAATTCGTATATTCGTGATTACTCCTTATTTAATTTCGATAGCAATTTTGCCTTTTATATCACCTGTTTCTTTGGCCTTGAAGGCCTTCTTTATTTTATCCAATGGAAATACTTTGTCAACATGGACGGTCACATTTTCCACCGTGATAAAATTTCGCAGCATATCAAGGTGCTCGGTGGTTACTTTTGTCGCCTGGGCAATGGCAATGACCCCATACTGCTCCATTACATTTTTATCGGGTTTAGCTAACATAGAAACAATGATACCGTCCTTTTTTAACACTTTAAATGATTTTTCATAGGTTTGCCCGCCGACGGTATCAAACACAGCATCGTAATTAAAAATCAATTGATCAAACTCCTGGCTTTTATAATCAATAACCATATCCGCTCCGAGTTTTTTTACATAATCTATGCCTTCGCCAGTGGCGGTAGTGGCAACATAGGCACCGATCAGTTTTGCCATTTGGATGGCAATAGTGCCAATACCGCCCGCCCCGCCATGGATTAAGATTTTTTGGCCAGACTGTAAATTAAAATGCTCACATATAGCCTGCACGGCACTTACTCCCGTTAAAACCACTGCGGCCGCTTCGTTAAAGCCAATATTTTCGGGCATTTTAGCAATTGAAGTTACGGGAGTAACCGCAAATTCCGCAAAAGCGCCACTGCCGCCGGCCAATACAATTGCCTGTCCATATACTTTTTCGCCAACATGCAAATGGTCAACACCTTCACCCACTTTTACTACCACGCCAGCCACATCAGACCCTAAGGTAACAGGAAGGCTGGGTATCATTTTTTGCACATACCCCTCCCTCATGACAATATCAAACGGGTTAATACTTGAAGCGTACACCTGAAGCAACACCTGGCCTTTGCCCGGTTTTGGTTTTTCAATATCGACAATTTCAAGCTTATTAACGCCGCCATAAGTATGTATTTGCACTGCTTTCATAATTTCTTGCGAGAAATTTTCCTACGAATTACGAATTTTATCTAATTACGAATTCGTAATTCGCCTGGATTCGTAATTCGTAGGATTATTTGTTTCATTTTACATCAACTAATCAAATCATACAAATGGCATATGTTTTATTTCAAATAACTTAATCTACTAAAACAAATATTGAGAAAGTGAATATCCATTCTTAAATGAAAAGCTCTATGGTAATTACCACAGAGCTCTAGAAATTTGCTATCAATCAAGGATTCCTTTCCTTGTCATCGCTGACGACGAGCCCGAAAGATTGTAGCCTACCCCCTCGGTTTGGCAGGAGGATTCCCTTCCTGGCGCAAAATTTGCAAAGGGAGCCTGGTTAGGTAGCCTACCCCCTCGTTTCCGTCAGGGGATTCCTTTCCGGGCGAGTCTTTTTTCAAGAAGATCGTTGTTCTGTAGCCTACCCCCTCGGTTTGGCAGGAGGATTCCTTTCCTTAGAGCAAAAACAACAACAGGGAAGCAAGATGTAGCCTACCCCCTCGTTTCCGTCAGGGGATTCCTTTCCCACATCAAATGAGCATCAAAAGAGTTTTCTTTCCAGAAATCTGAAAAGCTTCATCCTTGGGCGCTCAACCCCAAGGCGGCGCGGCTACAGCGCATAAGCTTTGCCCGATGCAAAGCCCCAAGGGATTGGCTCCAAAGACTATCCACATTGAGATGAGAAAAATATTTTTCTTCCATGAAAAAGCGAAGGTATTTTTCTCATCTCATTGTCAACGTACTTATTTTTAACATAGCACAGAAAGGCAACTTATGTCAATGAGTTGCACAATAATGTAAATAATGTATTATGTACCTATTATAAATAGTATTAAATCGGCTAGCTGGGGAAACTAGACCTGTTACGTAATAAGAGTTGCAACGAAAATTGAAGGTTTTGAGCTAGGAATTTCAAAAAATAACAAAGCTTACTAACGAAGTGATAAGTTACGGAGTTTTTTGGAATTTATAGCCAAAATATGCAATTTGCAGTCAAGACTTATTACACAAGAGGTCTAAGAATCCCGCCTAGTCAAAAAATAGTTATGATCACAAAAGAAAAAACCCAGAAAAATAGTGACTCGGTGATTCCTCCCTCCATTGGCTCGATCGTGGAAGGCAAAGTGGTGGCTCGTGACCGATCCTCCCTTTTTATTGATTTGGGAAACCAGGGCACCGGCATTATTTATGGACGGGAATTTTACGAAGTCAAAGACGTTATTAAAAATTTACAAATCGGCGATACGGTGCATGCTAAAATTGTTGAACTGGAAAACGAAGACGGCTACCGCGAACTTTCACTGCAAGATGCCACCAAAGACATTAACTGGCAGAAATTGAGGGAAATGAAAGAAAAATCGGAAATCATCAAAGTAAAGATCACCGGAGTTAATAAGGGCGGACTTTTGACTAACATCAATAACATTCCTGCCTTTTTACCGGTTTCACAATTATCGCCGGAAAATTATCCAAGAGTGGCCGACGCCGACAAAGCCAAAATTTTAAAAGAACTGCAAAAATTCATCGGCAAGACTTTGGAAGTAAAGGTGCTGGATTTACTGGCAGAAGAGAACAAATTGATTTTGTCTGAAAAAGCCAAAACCGAACAATTAATGAGAGCCATTCTTGATAACTATAAAAAAGGGGATGTAATTGAAGGGAAAATCACCGGCATTGCAGACTTTGGCGTGTTTATACGGTTTCCAATCTCTGCACTAAAAGTGCAGCCGCAGATTAACGCAGATTCAACGCAGATTAGCGCAGATGTGAACGAAAACACCAAAAAAGACGAAAGTATTGAGGGCTTAATCCATATTTCGGAACTGGACTGGCAACTGGTGCAAAATCCCGCTGAAGTGGTAAAAGTGGGCGAAACCATCAAAGCTCAAATTATTAATATCAATAACAACCAGGTGTTTTTGTCATTAAAAAGCTTGAAAGAAAATCCCTGGGAAGCCGTAGAAAAACAGTACAAAAAAGGGGACACTATAGAAGGAAAAGTTATTTCATTTTCACCATTTGGTGCCTTTGTGGAAGTCTTGCCAAAAATAAGGGGATTGTGCCACATTTCAGAATTTGCAAACCAAAAAGAAATGGAAGAATCACTAAAACCAGGAGAAAGTTACAAGTTTGAAATTTTGTTGATTGAACCGAAAGAACACCGGATGAGTTTGAAGTTAGCAAAGTAATTACGCAGTTTAAAAACTAAAAAATCGCCAAACAGGCGATTTTTTGGTAGAATCAACCAATGAAAGAAAATTTTGACCGCAAAGAATTGGAGGACAATGAACATATACAGGAAATTGAGTTCATCTCCGAAGACCAAAAACTCAAAGGTAAACTATTTTTTCCTGAACAGCTACAGGTGAAACAACCTGGTGTGATTTTTATTCACGGGTGGAAAAGCAATCAGAACAGCAAAACGGATTATGCTAGCACGGTCGCTGGCCTGGGGTATGTGTCTATGACATTTGATTTGCGTGGTCATGGAGAAAGCGAAGGGGATCTGCCCGTCCTTACGATGGAAAATTTCATACACGACGGGGAAGCTGCCTACGATCGGCTCATCGCTGAACATGCAGTGGATGCGGATGACATCACTATTGTTGGAAATAGCTTGGGGGCCTACATTGCCATCCGGTTAATTGAAAGAAAAAATAGTAAAAACCTTATTATCCAAGCTCCCGCAAATTATCCTGATCAAGAACTAACACATCCCCTGGTTGACTATGCAGGCGATAAATCAATTTTAGAATGGCGAAAACAAATACTCAAACCAAAAACGAATGCCGCACTTGATGCGCTAAACAAGTTTAAAGGAAATCTTCTCGTTGTTGAGTCACAGCTCGATGATTTTATCCCTCATCAGACCGTTGAAAATTATGTAAGCGCCGCCCAAGACCCGGCCAGAGTGAAACTTGAAATAATGGCTGATGCTCCACATAGTTTAAAAGATCCCTCTTTGCGTATGCAATATCAAAAATTAATAAGTGACTTCCTATTGGATAAATCTCCCATAAAATCATGAACAATGCACTTTTTCAATCTTGGGAAAAATCGATTCCTAACCTAAAAAAAATCCTTGAGAAAATGCAGGAGAAAACAATTATTGCTGTTGGGGTAAACCCCTATCCAAGAATTATTCCTTCACTTTTTCTTAAAAATTTTGTTATTTATTCTGTAAAAGATACAGCCGATTTGGATGCATTGCGCAACTATGCAAAAATTTTCTGCCTTGAAGAGAAGTTTCCGAAAGTAGCACAAAAAGTACATTCAACAAGTTATCTTCTTGGTAATTTTGGCTTTCAGGCATTTTTAAATTCACGTCGCACTCCTTTTCGGCTCTTTTTTTATCAAACTACCCCTCCTATCGTAAAAAAACTTGAAGAATTGCATATTGATTGGATTGGCAATAAGCCAGAAAGTTTTGACGATGTGCTTTTAAAAGCAAATTTTCGACATCTCGTAGAATCTCTAAGGCTCCCCTATATTCCAACCCTGCATTTTCCCAAAGAGGAATTTCTTACAAAGACATTTGGAGATATTTATAATCTATGGCAAAAACCTGCCGTGATTCAGCGAGGAGATTTTGATGTTAGCGGAGAACAAGGCACATTTTTTATCAGAAATAAAAATGATTGGCAGGTGGCGCATAAAATTCTTTCCGCTGACCAAAGATATAAAGAAATACAAATCTCGCCTTTTATTCAAGGACCTTCGGTATCAATGCTCGGTTGCATAACCCACTTGGGAGTCCTTACCTCAACACTTCAACTCCAATTTATTGACGTACCGGAAGCCCTTTGCGGCCAGCTTCCCACAGGAGTTTTCTTAGGACATGATTGGGGATTTCACCCATGGAATAAAGAAGTGGAAAAAACAGCTCAAAAAATCACTGAATCAATAGGGGAGCATTTAGGAAAAAAAGGATTTAAGGGAATTTTTGGCATAGACCTTATCGTAGACCAAGAGACTGGTGAAATTTTTCCACTTGAATGTAATCCTCGTTTTACGGGAGCACTTCCCGTTTATTCTCTTATGACCATAAACGCAAATAAAATTCCTCCGCTTGAATTTTTTCACATCATGGAACATCTTAACATTAGGGAAAATTTTGATTTTCAATTTGTCAATGAAAAATTAAAGGAGCGACAAGCCGTCTCTCATATATCTCTTGCCCCAAAAGGAGCTTACGAAATGAAAGTTGCCTTCGCCGCTGGCGTATATTCTTATCTGCCCAAAGAAAATGCATTACGATACGAACGAATAGGGGCCTTGCTTTCGGATATTAAAAATGATTCAGAGTTCCTCCTGATTGACTCGGTTCCGCGTATTGGAATGCAAATTACCCAAAATGTTCCTCGGCTCTTTAAACTTATTTTTCGCCGTTCTATTGCTACTTCGTCATTTTCCGTAGAACCTGAAATTGGAGAACTTATTACTAAAATTTCGACGCTTTTAAGAAAAAATCAGGTTCCTCCAGAGCAAGATAAAGAGCAAATATCACAAGTTAAAGAAGTGTGATAAAATTTAATGTAAATAAAACGGGCCGAGTTGCTTCTTGCAACTCGGCCCTTATTTTGTTTGTGGCGTTTCCTACGCCAGCTTAACCTCCCCCTCGTCGGTGATGACCAACCGTCTGCTGGGCTTCTTGCCCAACAACGGCTGACCTTGTGCGTCCACCAGCCAACGTTCCTCCCGATTCTCATCGGGGGCGATGGCGTTGACGCTAAGGGCGTGAACGCCGGGGATTTCTTTTTCCCCCTCGTAGAAGGGGTTACAATACCCCCTCACCAAGTAGCCGGCCAGACCACAAGCCTCACGACACGCCTCTTGCATCCATGCAAAGGGGCGCCGATTCTCCCAGTTGATTTCATGGGCAGGACACGCCATGAAGCGCAACAAGAATAAATCTTTGCCGTCCTTATCAGCAACCTTCTTCCAGGAGGCCTGGAAGACCTGGAAGGTGGCTTTTTCAAGCCCTTCAAAGAATTCCAGGAGGCCGCAGTTACCAACAGAGGGCAAGAATTCCCGCCCCCCCGTCCTTGGGGCGGAGGGTTGCACCTGAGGCGCATCGGCTACCGGATCCAGTTCCTGCAACGTCTTGGGGATCCGGCTCCAACTTTCCGCTCCGACGCGGATGAGGAACAGGACACACCGAACCGTGGCGACGCTGACCTTAATCATAACTTTCTCCTAAAAAAGTGGAGCACATTTCACACGATTTTACCAGTAAAAAGTATTATGGGCAAAATCGTGTGAAATGAGATATAAAAGAACAGGTTGTTAAGTGCAGCTAGTATAGCATATATGTAAGCTAATGTCAAGCTTTTTACCCCCGAGTTCAAGAAATTAACGCAAAAGTAAGTTAGTGGTATAGTAATCCATTATGAATACCACCTACCACCGCCTTACCTCGGCAGAGCGGGAAGAAATCAGCCGGGGAATATATGCATGCGAAAGCTTTACCGGTATCGCAAAAAGGATAGGGTTTTACCCTAGTGCGGTAAGTCGGGAAGTATGGAAAGTAGTGAAACGAAAAAAATGATCCTACTCCGTCCTACGGGCTCAGAAAATCACCGTGTCGAATAACAAAAAGAAGGGACGAAAGAAGAAACTAGAAACCAGCGGACGGTTAAAAAACTATGTGTATGAACATTTGAAACAGAAATGATCCCCAGAGGAAATTGCCAAAAGGACAGTGATAGATTATCCTAATGATACCACTATGAGAATATCCCACGAAACAATCTATCAGCACCTCTATTGTTTACCCAGAGGAGAACTGAAGAAAACATTAATGAAAGAGCTGCGACAAGAAAGGAAGTTGAGGCAACCAAGAAAGTATACTCACTCACGAAAGCCCGGTATACGAGATATCATCAGCATTTCCGAACGTCCTGAAGAAGTAAAGCACCGCATCAGGACATTGGGAGGGAGACTTAATCATTGGTAGAGGTAGAAATAGTGCGTTGGACACCTTAGCGGAGAGAACGATGAGATTAACTCTCCTGGTGTCATTAAAAAAGAAGATGCTTTTTCTGTCAGAAATGAGTTTGCTAAAGCCTTCAAACGCATCCCAAAACAGTTTCGGAAGACATTAACCTATGACCGAGGCACGGAGATGGCAGAACACAAACTGTTTACCGAAGAAACAAAAATCCAGGTCTACTTTGTCGATCCCTACTCTCCGTGGCAACGAGGAACGAATGAAAACACCAACGGTCTCATTCGGCAGTATTTCCTAAAGGGAACAGATTTCAATACCATACCCATTTTGGCAATCAGGGAAGCAGAGGAGCAACTTAATTAACGACCCAGGAAAATACTTGCTTTTCAAACTCCCTCGGAGAAATTTTATCAATTAATCACTAACAAATCGTTGTGTTAGAAACTAGAATTCAGTAAAAGGGTCATATTTTAAAGAAGTTTGACCTATTGAATCAGTCTCATAGAAGTTGTATAATGCGATATTTATATGAAAAACGATGTTATTAAAATAAGAGGTGCTAGAGTTCACAACCTCAAAAATATTGATTTGGATATTCCCAAAAATAAGTTGGTGGTGATTACGGGATTGTCCGGTTCTGGAAAGTCTTCTTTGGCGTTTGATACACTTTACGCAGAAGGCCAGCGAAGATACGTGGAAAGTTTGTCGGCTTATGCCCGGCAGTTTTTGGGGGTAATGGATAAACCCGATGTTGATAAAATAGAAGGCATCAGTCCGGCCATTTCTATTGACCAGCGAAAATCGATACACAATCCGCGCTCAACCGTCGGCACCATTACCGAAATTTATGATTACCTGCGGCTTTTATATGCACGAATCGGCAAACCACACTGCCCAAATTGCTCCAAGCCCATTTCAAAGCAAACCATTGACCAAATTGTAGACCAGGTTTTGCGGCTTCCCAAAAATACTGAAGTTGCCATTTTAGGTCCGGTTATAAAAAGTAAAAAAGGCGAACATACGGCGATATTGCAAGAAATCCAGCGAGCCGGATTTGTGCGCGTAAGAATTGATGGCGATATGTATCTAATAGAAGAAGCTTTGGGGAAGCAGATGGATAAAAATAAAAAGCATAGCATTGATGCGGTGGTTGATCGATTGATATTGCCTGCCCTGAGCGGAGCCGAAGGGAATAAGGATTTGGATAGGTCACGATTAGTTGACTCTTTGGAAACGGCATTGAAATTAGGAAAGGGAATTGTGATTATTAGTAATAAAAATAAAGATTTAATTTTTAGCGAGCATTTTGCCTGCGAGGATTGTGGCATTTCCTTAGCGGAACTGGAGCCCCGTATGTTTTCGTTTAATAATCCTTACGGCGCCTGTCCGGATTGTACGGGTCTTGGTGAAAAACTGGAAGTTTCTCCCGAATTAGTAATTCCCAATAAAAATTTAAGCATTGCCGAGGGCGCCATTCGCGCCTGGTCTTCGGCCAGCCATAAAGTTGGCCGGCAGGGTTGGTTTAATTGGAAATTGGAAGAAGTAGCCCAAAAGCACCACTTTTCTTTAAATGAACCGGTAAAAAATTTGCCTCCAAAAATCATTGATATTATTTTGCATGGCGATGGTTCGACTTCGCTCACCACAGGCAATACGGGTTTTGAAGGCGTCGTGGAAAATTTGGAAAGAAGGTATCATGAAACCGATTCCGATTGGACGCGCCAGGAAATTGACCAGTATATGGTGATTCGCCAATGCCCCACCTGTTTGGGCAAGCGTTTAAAGCCTGAAGTACTGGCGGTAACGGTGGGAGATAGGCCGATTAATGAAATTGTACAAATGCCGGTTGACGCCCTGCAAGACTTTTTTGCCGGCCTACAAAAAAAACTGGGCGCCAATGATACAAAAATCAGCCAGCCGATTATAAAAGAAATTATTGACCGTACGCAATTTTTAATTGACGTGGGGTTGAATTATTTGAATTTAGATAGAAAAGCGGGCACATTATCGGGCGGAGAAGAGCAGCGCATTAGATTGGCTACGCAAATCGGATCAAAGTTATCCGGAGTATTGTACATTTTAGACGAGCCGTCTATTGGTTTGCACGCCCGCGACCAGCATCGATTGATTGCCACACTATTGCAACTGCGCGATTTGGGAAATACGGTGATTGTGGTTGAGCATGATTCCCAAACCATGATGGCTTCAGACTGGATTATTGATATCGGGCCGGGTGCCGGAAAACATGGAGGCAAAGTGGTATTTGAAGGAACGCCAAAACAAATTTTAAAGTCCAAATGCCTTACAGGAGAGTACTTGTCGGGAAGAAAAAAAGTTTTTGATATGCCAAAACCCCAAACCATAAATCCCAAATCCCAAATAAATTCAAAATTAAAATCTCAAAATTCAAAATTTTTAACCGTAAAAGGTGCCACAGAGCACAACTTAAAAAATATTGATGTGGCTTTTCCTTTGGGAAAATTCATCTGCGTGACGGGAGTTTCTGGCAGTGGAAAATCTTCGCTGGTAAATGATATTTTAGCGCGCGCATTATTAAAACAATTTTACCGCGCAAAAGATGAACCCGGATTACATAAAGAAATTTTAGGCGCAGAGCATATCAATAAAGTGGTCTTGGTTGATCAGTCGCCCATTGGGCGGACTCCAAGGTCAAACCCCGTAACTTACACTGGGGCGTTTTCTTTCATCCGTGATTTATTTACCCAAACCAAAGAGGCCAGAATTCGCGGCTATTCGGCCGGCCGGTTCAGTTTTAATGTCAAAGGCGGACGGTGCGAATCATGCGAAGGCCAGGGAACCAAAAAAGTGGAAATGTATTTTCTACCCGATATTTATGTTGAATGCGAGGAATGCCGTGGCAAACGCTACAGTAAAGAAGTGCTGGAAATTACCTATAAAGAAAAAAACATCGCTGATGTGTTAAAGATGACCATTGAAGAAGCTGGAGAATTTTTTAAAAACATCCCAGGGGCATACGATAAAATGAAAACCTTAAAAGAAGTGGGGCTTTCGTATGTTGAGTTAGGTCAGGCCGCAACGTCTTTGTCGGGAGGGGAAGCACAGCGCATAAAATTGGCAACGGAACTTTCACGCCGCGACACCGGAAAAACGTTATACATTTTAGATGAACCCACTACCGGTTTGCATTTTGAAGATATTAAAAAACTGGTTTCGGTTTTGCGGAATTTAGTTGATAGGGGAAACACGGTTTTGACCATAGAACACAATATCGATTTTATCGGCTGCGTTGATTATATTATTGATTTGGGTCCCGAAGGCGGCGCGGCTGGCGGGCAAATTATTGCAGAAGGGACTCCCGCAGAAATTATTAAAAATAAAAAAAGCTACACCGGAAAGTATTTGAAATAGAACTATTGACATTGGTTGTAAAATCTCTTAAATTATAATATCTAACTCACATAACACATAACATAGAACACATAACAAAACCGCCGTTTGCTTTTTTGTTTCATGTTTCATGTTTCATGTTTCATGAATATCAAACCTCTTTCGGATCACATTTTAATAGAGCCTATTAAAGAAGAAGAAAAAACCAAGTCGGGGATTTTTTTACCCGACACCGCACAAAAAGAAAAACCTGAACAAGGCATGGTAATTGCCGTGGGCGATGGCAAGAAAACCGATGACGGAAAAATCGTTCCGGTTTCGGTAAAAGCCGGACAAAAAGTGCTGTTTACCAAATATGGCCCCTCCGAAATAAAGCTGGAAGGGAAAGAGTATTTAATTGCACGCGAAGATGACATCTTAGCAATCATTGATTAATCAACGAATAACGAATCCCTTACGAATTTACGAATAACGGACGATAGTCGTTCACCGCATTCGTAAATTCGAAACGAAATTCGTAAATTCGTTGATAAAGTTTTATGCCAAAGCAAATAAAATTTAAAGAAGATGCGAGAAAAGCGCTAAAAAGTGGCTTAGACAAAGTCGCCAATGCGGTAAAAGTTACCATGGGCCCAAAGGGCAGAAACGTGGTTTTGGGATCGGGTTTTGGAAGCCCGACCATTACCAATGATGGTGTTTCCATTGCCAAAGAAATTGAATTGGAAGACGTTATGGAAAATATCGGCGCTTCAATTATCAAAGAAGTCGCTGAAAAAACCAACGAAATTGCCGGTGACGGCACTACCGCTTCGGTGGTGTTAACCCAAGCGATTGCTACGGAAGGCTTAAAAAACGTGGCGGCTGGAGCCAATCCTTTGGCTTTGCGAAAAGGTATTGTAAAAGGAAAAGATGCTATCGTTTTAGCGTTAAAAGAAATGTCAAAAACCATCAGTACTCGCGAAGAAATTGCCCAGGTTGCCACTATTTCAGCCCAAGATAAAGAAATGGGAGATTTAATCGCAGAAGTTATGGAGGAAGTTGGCAAAGACGGGGTCATTACCGTGGAAGAATCAAAAACATTTGGTTTGTCAAAAGAAATTGTTAAAGGATTGCAGTTTGACCGTGGATACATTTCACCTTACATGGTTTCTAATCCCGAAAAAATGGAAGCGGTATTGGAAGACCCTTATATTTTAATTACCGATAAAAAAATCAGCTCACTGCAGGAAATCTTGCCGTTGCTGGAAAAAATAATAAAAACCGGTAAAAAAGAATTGGTGATTATCGCCGATGATATAGATGGGGATGCATTAACTACATTAATTGTAAATCGTTTGCGAGGCATTTTTACCGCTTTGGCCATAAAATCTCCCGGCTTTGGCGATCGTAAAAAAGAAATGCTGGAAGATATTGCTTGCGTAACGGGAGCCAAGGTTATTTCCGAGGAGATCGGCATGAAATTGGAAAATGCCGAATTAGACATGTTGGGCCACGCCAGAAGAATTATTTCTGCCAAAGAAAACACCACGATTGTGGAAGGCAAGGGAGATAAAACGCAGATTGAAAACAGGATTTTACAAATCAGAAAAGAAATTGAAAACGCAACTTCCAGTTTTGATAAAGAAAAATTCCAGGAACGCCTGGCAAAATTAGCCGGCGGAGTTGGAGTATTGAAAGTGGGAGCCGCCACTGAAGTAGAACAAAAAGCCAAACAGCATAAATTGGAAGACGCCTTGCATGCTACCAGGGCCGCCGTTGAAGAAGGGATAGTTCCTGGCGGAGGCGTGGCTTTATTAAGAGCTCTGCAATCCTTAGAAAATGTTTTAGCAGAAGGTGATGAACAAACCGGCATTAATATTTTAAAACGTGCGCTGGAAGAGCCTATTAGGCAAATTTCACAAAACGCCGGAATTGATGGGGCGGTGGTGGTACAAAAGGTGAAAGAATCAACGGGCAACTTTGGATTTAATGCCCAAACGATGGTGTATGAAGATTTGATTTTAGCCGGAGTAGTGGATCCTACTAAAGTGGTAAGGACCGCACTGGAAAATGCGGTATCTGCCGCCAGCATGCTTTTGACTACCGAAGCCGTCGTAGCCGAATTACCAAAAAAAGATGAAAATTCCCGTGGCGGAATGGGTGGTATGGGAGGTGGAATGCCTCCAATGATGGGAGGAGAAGATTATTAATCTTTGAATTACCAATCGCTAATTTCTAAAAGACAAAAAACCTCCCTTGAAAAAAGGGAGGTTTTTTGGTATGCTAGGTTTTGTGTTTTAGACCTTGTTCTTTGAAAGGAGAAAAGTTATGGCGTTGCTCACAATCATTGTAACTCCTCGTAAAGGGGAAAATGTCAGTGACGTGGAAAGTCAGATAAATTCCGCCCTCAAAAATGTGCCGGGCGTCAGCTTTGCTTGGTCAGCGGCAACAGGGGAATTCAGGGTAGATTACTCTGATGATATCAATTTTAAGGAACTTAGTGATAGGTTGAGAAAATGCATGGGTTTAAATAAAAACTCGGTTCGTAAAAAGCGGCAGGTGTCTTAGCTCCTTGAAAGGAGAATATCGTGGCTAGCGAAGTGTTGGGCATTGACATTGGTGGGGTTATTATAAGCTATAGCCCTGATAATTTTGGCGTTTTCCATCCGGTGCCCGGAGTGTTTGAAGCGCTAAAAAGACTGAAAGAAGAAAAATTCGGGGAAAAGATTTTTATCGTTTCCCATGCCGGTGAAAGCATGGAAAGACTGATGCTCTGGTGGCTTAATAGCCATGATTTTTACAACATTACCGGCATCAGGTTTGAGAATGTGTACTTTTGCCGGAAGAGAATGGAGAAAGCCAGAATTTGCAAAAACTTTGGAGTGACTCATTTTATTGACGACAGAAAAGAGATTTTGCATTATCTGCACCAAGCGGGTATTCCAAATTTGTATCTTTTTGGCGGCAATCGCCAAGAACCCGAAGTGTTTGACCAGGTTTTGCCCCATGTCACGACGGTTGAGTCCTATACTCAATTTTTAGAAAAACTCCTTGGTTAGGCGCTAAAAGTCTCGCATTTGTGCCGGACTTTTTTATTGACATTTTTTAAGTTATGATTTAGGATAATAATCCATAGCCAGTTCTTTTCAAACTTTTTTAGGAGAAATGGGAATGTTGAAAATCACCATTAGCGGGAAATTAAACCCCGCAAAGGTTCACAAGATTCTTCAAGGAAAATTAGATGAAATGCTAGAACTTTTGCGTAATGGTTTTGGATGTTTGGGAAATGCTTTCGCTAAGAATCTTATTAAGATTGAGGGGAAGGTAACTGTTGTAAAAAACTCAGATGCCATAGTTATTTTTGAGGATGATTCACTTCAATTCGTTTACCCATCCCTCAAAGAAGCTACGGAATTCTATGACGATGTTTCTTTGACCACCCAAGAGGTTGAAGAGACTGAAGAGCCACAAGAGGATATGGTACTCCTTGAAGAACCAATCGCCGAGGAAATGACCGCCGAAGATCGGGAAAGAGAACGATGGCTCGGCTTTTCATATTGGGAACTTAACTTATCAGTTCGGGCAAGAAAATGCATAAATCGCTCAGGGGTTGAAACCATCGGCGATTTGGTTGAAAAAACTGCTCAAGAGCTTTTGGCGCAAAAAAATTTCGGCCCAACCATGCTTAAAGAAGTGCGAGCGAAGTTGTCCGAACGAGGCTTAAAGCTAAAAGGCGATTAACGTCTTTTTCGCCCCTGCTCCGCCGAGAAATCACGGAGCTTTTTTTATCCTTGTTTTTTACTTTATTTTTAGATAGAATGGAAGTATGAAAATGAATTATTCTAATTAACCTAATTATACTAATTGACCTAATTAAGTCCTAAATCCTAATGTCAAAAAGTTTAGAAATTAGACATTAGAAATTATTTAGAGTAATTAGAGCAATTAGAATAATTAGAATAATTTCGTTATGAACTGTCCCAATAATCACCAAGAGCCGATGCAAAAAGCGTTGTTCCACGATGTTGAAGTTGACTATTGTCCCGAGTGTTTGGGAGTTTGGTTTGATAAAGATGAATTGCGCTATGCAAAAGACGATAAAGACAAACAATTAAACTGGGTAGATTTTGACATTTGGCGGGACAAGGGGAGGTTTGAAGTGTTAAAAATTAATAAACGGTGTCCGGTATGCCAAGTTCCTTTTATTGAAATCCATTACGATGACGCAAAAGTAAAAATTGATTTTTGCAAACATTGCCAGGGCGTTTGGCTGGATCGGGGCGAGTTTAAGCAGATTATCATTTATTTGACCAGAAAAGCCGATTACGAAATTTTGCACCACTATACTAAAAATATGATAGTGCAGTTATGGGAAGTGTTTGCGGGACCCCAAAAGTTTCGTGAAGAACTGGAAGATTTTTTAATGGTGTTAAAATTGCTAAACTATAAATTTGTGGTCCAGCATCCGCATATTAATAGTTTAATTGAGGAATTGCCAAAGTAGTAACTAAAAACCCCAATGACCAATGTCCAATGACCAATGAAAACCCGAACAATTAAATAGCCAAACACGTTTTGGAATTTAGTAATTTAGGATTTGATTGGGAATTGGGGTTTGGGAATTGGGATTTTCAAACAATGTCACCAATAGTCATCATTATTTTAGTCGCGGTAGGAGCGGTAGTTTTGTGGGTTATTGCCATATTTAACGGTTTGGTAACCTTAAAAAACCGGGCCAAAGAAGCGTGGGCCGACATTGATGTGCAGTTAAAAAGGCGCTATGATTTGATTCCCAATTTAGTGGAAACGGTTAAAGGGTATGCTACGCACGAGAAAGAATTATTTGAAAATGTAACCAAGGCAAGAACCGCCGCTATGTCTGCCCAGGGCGTAGGAGCCAAAGGCGAAGCGGAAAATATGCTATCAGGTACCTTAAAAAGTTTGTTTGCGGTTTCGGAAAATTATCCGGAATTAAAAGCCTCGGTAAATTTTTTGGAGTTGCAAAGAGAACTTACTGACACCGAAGATAAAATCCAAGCCGCCCGCAGATTTTACAACACTAATGTTCGTGACCTCAATATTAAAGTTGAAAGTTTTCCGGCTAACATGATTGCCGGCAGTTTTGGTTTTAAAATCATGGAATTATTCCAAACTGCGAATGAAGCAGAGCGAGAACCGGTGAAAGTGAATTTTTAATTTCCAATTTTTAATTTTTAAATAATGTTTAAATTTTCTAGTTTCAAAACACTGCGTGTTTAAAATTTTAGTTATTAAAGAATTATTTATAAAATTACAAAATTAAAAATTTAAAAATTAGAAAAACATGGCAAGCATTTACACTCAAGCCGATTCCAACACTCGCAAAACCTGGTTTTTAGTAACTGGGTTTTTGGTGTTTGTGATTGCCGTCGGCTGGATTTTTTCGCAAGCTTTGCAATCCGATGCAATACTTTATGTCGCGGTTTTTTTAAGCATTGCCATGAGTTTTGGCAGTTATTGGTGGTCTGATAAATTAGTGTTGTCTATGGCGCGCGCCACATTAATTGAAAAAAAAGATAATCCGGAATTATACAGGGTTGTAGAAAATTTATGTATTACGGCAGGTCTTCCTCTGCCAAAAATTTATATCATTAACGAATCTCAACTCAATGCCTTTGCCACGGGGCGTAATAAAAATCATGCTGTGGTGGCAGTAACCTGCGGGTTGTTGGACAGATTAGATAAAATGGAATTAGAGGGCGTAATCGCTCACGAATTAAGCCATATCGGAAATAAAGACATGTTGCTTGGTACCGTCGTGGTGGTGTTGGCAGGAATTATTTCATTACTGGCAAATTTCTTTTTGCGCATCAGTTTTTTTGGGGGACGAGGGCGCAGTTCGGACGATAATAAAGCGGGGGCATTATTAATGGTGCTTGGATTGATTGCCGCTATTTTGGCGCCCATTGCCGCCACATTAATTAAGCTTGCCATTTCCAGAAAGCGCGAATTTTTGGCTGATGCCGATGGCGCACTGTTAACCCGCTATCCCGATGGTTTAGCCAGCGCACTGCAAAAAATTTCAGACGATGTTACTCCTATGAAAGTCGCCAATCCCGCATCAGCTCATCTTTATATTGATTCTCCATTTAATGAAAAACAGAACCAAAACTGGTTTGTAAAACTTTTCCAAACCCATCCGCCCATTGAGGACAGGATCCGCGCTTTAAAAGATATGCAGGTTTAAAGAAAGTATTGACATATTTTTTGCATTTACTACATTGAATGTAATATAATGTATTACAATCAAAAAAATAATATTATGCGATCAATTATAAATATTTCATTGCCAAAGGAACTGAGTCAAAAGGTGGATTCTCTGGTAAAAAAGGGAAAATATTCCACTAAAAGCGAATTTTTGCGCGACCTTATTCGCAATAGAATCGAAGAAGAAGAGGTGCTTGGAGAGCTTAAAAAAAGTCAGGAAGAAATCAGGCAAGGAAAGGGAAAAACTCTCCGTTCGCTAAAAGATTTAAGGTAACTTTTTGATGCAAATAATTTTTTCTCCCAATTTTTTAAGGAATTATGATAGTTTACCAGAAGCTACTAAGGATAAGGCAGAGAATAGGGAAATTATTTTTCGTAAAAACCCTTTTGATAAAAGATTAGACCTGTTGCGAAATAAGAATCGCAACGAAAATTTCAGATTTTTAGCCGAAAATTTGATCTGCCTGTGCGCGAAACGCAGACAGGTAGAATTTTGAGATTTAGCTTCGCTACATTGAGAAATTATTGCAAATTTTGGGCAAAAATGTGGAATTTGCAGTAGATTCTTATTTCGCAACAGGTCTATTAAAAACTCATAAATTAAATGGAAAACTTGGTGAGTTTTGGTCGTTTTCCGTAGATTACCACTACAGGATAGTTTTTGAGCTAAAGAACGAAAAGACTATAATTTTTCATAAAATAGGAAATCACTCCATTTATAGATAGAGTATTTGATCGTTCAAAGTTAATACGTAATACATCGTAAGCTTGATACTATAGAAATTGGTTCGGGCCCCCAGGGCCGAGTCGGCCAACCGAAAAATAAAAAAATTAAAATAAAAAACAATATTATGATCAACAAAAAATATGTTATTACCCTGGGAACATTAATGCTCTTGGGAATTAGTTATGTTGGCGCACAGGCAGGTTTGCCTTTTTTAAATCATTCGGTTTCTATGGCAAACGCAGCAGCCGCTGATTATTACTTAGAAATAGAAGGCATAGACGGAGAATCTACGGATCAAGGGCATCAAGGTGAAATTGAGCTTAATTCATGGAGCTGGGGTGAATCGCAAGTTAGCACTCGCGGTGGCGGCGGAGGAGGCGCTGGCAAGGTTAGCATGCAGGATTTCCATTTTACCATGGACACATCCAAGGCTTCACCAAAATTAATGCTGGCGGTTGCAACCGGAGAGCATTTTAAAAAAGCTACATTGGTGGCTCGCAAAATGGAAAATGACCGACCACAAGAATACCTGGTAATTACGTTAACTGATGTGATGGTCAGCTCATACCAGATTGCCGGAGACGGAACAGGAATAGTTCCTACCGACCAAATCAGCTTAAACTTTTCCAAGATTGAATTTGAATATAAATCACAAAATCCAGATGGATCGGCCGAGTCCGTTAAAACCGGATGGGATCTTGGCAAGAATAAGAAAATATAGCTTAACATGTGGTAGCATCGGCAGACCCTTATAGACATCACACCCGATACCTGGACTCCAAGCTCTGCCAATTTGCCAATCTTGACTGTCTTTTAGCGAAAACTTTGTAAGCCATATCTACGGATACGCCTTACAAAGTTTTCGCTTCCAAGACAGCCAATATTACCAAATTTACTAGACCTTAAGTCCAGGTATCGGATGTGATGTCTATAGCTATGGGTCTGCCGACGTAGTCTGTAACATCAACTTTTAACATCATGACGGCAATCCAGGCTTTAATTTTAGGAATAGTTGAAGGTGTAACCGAATTTTTACCCATTTCTTCCACGGGGCATTTGATATTAACCAGCAAGCTTTTGGGCATTGCTGATTCTGATTTTTTAAAAAGTTTTGAAATCGCCATCCAGTTTGGCGCCATTCTGGCGGTGGTAGTATTATATTGGAAAAAACTTTGGAAAAATAAAGAAACTTGGAAAAAAGTGTTGGTGGCTTTTTTACCAACGGCGGTCATTGGATTTTTACTCTATAAAGTACTTAAAAACTATTTGCTTTCAAGCTCCACTATTGTATTGTGGAGCTTATTTTTGGGCGGAGTTATTTTGATTATTTTTGAAGTGTGGTACAAGAAAGTAAAATCTACCCCAAAAATAAACGGCCGCACTTTTTTGGGGAACAGTGAAATAAGTTACAAAAAATCTTTTTTAATCGGAGTTTGGCAAGCTTTGGCGATTATTCCGGGGGTTTCGCGATCCGGCGCCACGATTGTGGGAGGGCTGGCCATGGGAATCAGCCGCGAAGCCATTGTGGAGTTTTCTTTTTTACTGGCCATTCCCACCATGGCCGCGGCCACCGGGTATGATTTATTAAAAAATGGAGCCAGTTTTTCGGGTAACCAAATATATGTATTAATCTTGGGTTTTATGGTATCTTTTGTAGTAGCCATGGCCGCCGTTACATGGTTTATTAACTACATAAAAAACCATTCGTTTATTTGGTTTGGAGTGTATAGGATTATCGTTGCTTTATTATTTTATCTACTTATTTTTCAATTTAAAATATAAGAAACCGTCTAATAAGTCGCTTTTGAGGATATATTTCTGATTTTCGAGCGAAAATTTGATAGAATTTGGAGGTTTGCACAGAGTGCAAGCCGAGAAATTATAGCGAATTTGCAGCCGAAAATCAGAAATATAGACCAAATGTGGACTTGTTAGACGGTTTCTAAGACATGAAAATTGTAAAAGAAAAAATTGAAATTGCCGAATTAAAAGAAATGGCACAAAATATGCACGGGAATTTGGTGAAAGCGATGGTTGATATTGAAAAAGGGGTTATGGCAGTTGATGCGCCGATGCACTCGGATTTGCTTGAGTTTTTGATTAACCGTGAATTACGAAATGGTTTCTTTGGATTTTCTTCAACTTTTGAGATATAAATTTGATAGAATTTTTTATCGTAGCCTACGGCTACGGGAAAAAATTATAGCAGATTTATAGCCAAAAATTGAAGAAAAGACAAGAAAAACTGTTTAAAATGTCCATTTCGTAATTCATGGTGATTAAAGAAGTAAATTCAGAGCCGAAAAGTTTGTGGGGAATAAATTTTCATCCCGATAAAACTGGAGAAGATTTTATTGAATTTGATTCAATGATGAATTTAAAGCCGGGCATGGGAAATAAATCAAGATATGTTGAAGATGAAAAAATTAGGGAAAGGATAATTGAAATTGTAAACAACATAATAATAAAATGAGTTTATTGCATCAAGATTTAACCAAAGAAAAATGGCAAAGCTTGTCATTTTTTTATCAAATGGCAAATATTGGAGCTGAAATTGGAAGAACGATAACTTGGAAGAAAAAAGACCTCCAAAAAAGCAATGCTTCTTTTGAAAGGGGGATAGAGCTTCTTGATTTAACGATAGAAGATAAGAAAAATAGAATAGGGAAATTAAAAGAACTGTGCGTATTGCGAGAAGTGTTGGTTGATTATTTTACCGGAGAAGAAACTTACGGATTTTCAGATAAAGATTTTAATGATTATTTTTATGGTTTTAATTACGCGGCGATAATGAGCAAATAAAAAATTGGAGAGGTACCAAAGCGGCTTAATGGAACAGCTTGGAAAGCTGTGACTCGAAAGGGTCTCGTGGGTTCGAATCCCACCCTCTCCGCCAATTTTCAGAATTCGGATTTTGGACGACTATTGCCTCGCCCTCGCTTTGCTCGGGCTCGACTTTAACGAGGATTTTGAACGGGTTTTTGAAATCTAACAACAATTTCTGCCCCGTCAAACGAAAGTTCGAACCAATCTTTTTTAGAAAATCCCGACCCTGTTCGGGATTTTCTTGTAAAGCGGTAATCTCGGCTTGTTTTACGGTATTTATGAATTTTGCGACGAGTTCGAACCGATTATTACTTTTTTGCTCAAAAGTCGTCAGTTTATCTTTCAAAAGTTGTTTTTGATTGACGAGTTTGTTTTTTGCTTCTCGGTATTCAGCAAGATTTAAGGCGTTTTCAAGATAAGCGTTCATTAGTTTTTCCAACTTCTCGTCAATCACTTTTATTTCGTTTCGAAATTTTTGAGCAAAAAAGCGAGATGATTGGACTGCCTCATTTTTCTTATTTTCCAATTCATTTAGCATTTTACCAGCCCAATCATCAGGCAAAGAAACTTTTTGAATTGTTTCGTTAATTTGAGATGAAATTTTTTCTTCTCTCGTAAAAACATTTTGTAAGCAAATGTGGTTTGGATTCTTTTTGGTGCAATAGTAATAAACATACTGCTTGCCACTTGGTTTAATTTTTCTATCTGCCGTTATGGTAAAACCACATTCGCCACAATGGAAAAATCCTCTGTAAAGAAAAAATTTCATCTCGTCCACTTTCTGCGGTTTGCTTTTTCGTTTCATTACTTCTTGCACTTCGTCAAAAAGTTTCTTTGCAATAATCGGTTCTTGCTTTCCTTCAAAATATTCGCCGTTATACCTTATCAATCCGTAGTAAAAAGGATTTTGTAAAAGATATTGATAATTGGAAACAGAAAGCAATGAACCTCGTCGCCCTATTAAGCCAAGATCATTGATAATCTTTCGGGTTTCTTTCAGCGTATATTTTCCGCTTGCGTATGCCTCAAATGCCTTTTTGATGAGAGGGGCTTTGTCTTTATCCACATAGATTTGTTTTGTTTCTTTGTTATTGAGATAACCGAGCGGAGCCATTTGAGGCCATAACCCGTTTTTCAATTTTTGCCTGTGTCCTCTTTTGATATTTTCCGAAAGATTATCAATGTAGTATTTTGACTGCCCGAAAGCGATTGAAAGCATAAATTTTCCCTGTGGTGTCGGATCAAACCAAAAAGTTGGGAATTTTAGCTCTTGGATAATTCCGGTATCAACGAGGTAAATGATTTGCCCGCCATCAACGGAATTTCTTGCTAATCTGTCGGGATGCCACGCTAAAATTCCCATTGCTTCGCCCGCTTCAATTCTTTTCAACATTTCAGCAAAGACAGGCCGTCCGGGCTTTTTCGCAGTTTGCTTTTCTACCAAAGTATCAACAATATCAATATTCTCTTTTTTGGCTAACTCCCTCAATTCAGCCAATTGGTCAGCAATACTGCGAATTTGCCTGTCTTCGCTGTCCGTTGATTTGCGGGCGTAAATGAAAAACTTTTTGCTTTGATTTTCGTTTGTCATGTTATAAAAGATTGGTTAATAAATTTTTCAAATTTATGTTTGCCTTTGGCAAACCGAACTTTCGTTTGACGGGGCAGAAATTGTTGTTAGATTTCAAAAACCCGTTCAAAATCCTCGTTAAAGTCGAGCCCGAGCAAAGCGAGGGCGAGGCAATAGTCGTCCAAAATCCGAATTCTGAAAATTGGCGGAGAGGG
>Ga0209542_10003707_pt1 | contig 32355 bp, 48 predicted proteins | sample RifCSPhighO2_01_FD_184028 | JGI IMG/M metagenome (GOLD analysis project Ga0209542, IMG submission 184028) | Soil microbial communities from Rifle, Colorado - Rifle CSP2_plank highO2_0.1 (SPAdes) (version 2) | ecosystem: Environmental > Terrestrial > Deep subsurface > Rock core/Sediment ... | reverse complement strand
TTCCGATCTCATACCGGCAGAGCGTCTGCGCGCTCCGGAATCCGAGACGAAGCTCATCGAGAGTATCGATGAATGTCGTCGTGTGCCGCGCGCGCGAGCCCGCGCGCGGCTTCGTGACCACCCTGCCGCCGCACTCTTCGAATGCGCGTACCGCGTCCGCCTCATCCGAGACGCTGAACGCCGGCGGCATCGGGATCCCATGCTCCCGTAATGCGCGATTGAGAAGGACTTTGTCGTCGAGCCATGCGTATCCTTCCTGCTTCGAATGCGGCGGGATTGGCAGGCTCTCGAAATAGATCCATTCCTCATCCAGGAGCGCGCGGTACACTTCCGTATAGGTGCCTAAGAATCTGAGCTGTTCCATCCGTATCCCCCGCCGAGCCGCTTCTTCCCAGATGACCTGCGAGCGGTACGATGCGGCGCGCGAAGGATCGTTGTTGATCCGGATGAAGCCGAGCAGTATGCCGAGGGAATAATTGAATCGATCGACATGAGCCAGGAGATGCCGCAATGCGGCCTCCAGACGCGAGAGGAATGGGATGCTGATCAGGAATCGCCCCAGGTATCCGTGCCATATCGCGACGGTTGCCATCGAATACGCCGCCGTATGATTGATGGGGCTATTCCCGCACGCCTTGCACGAGCCGATATGCTCTTTGTATTCGGGCGTTTCCACGCTGATAAGTATAGCGCGCATGAGAAAACCCCCCGAAGGGGGCTTTCTTAATGACTACCGATCATAGGCGGCAAAAGCTAACCACTAGATTTCTAATGATAGCACTCGCTGGGATGCGCAAGGCAGAGGATGGGGACAGTCTACAAGATCATTTCGGCCCCTTTCCCTGTCGCGCTCCAGCCGTCGTGGTTGTCACGCACGAGATTCTTCTCCTTCATCTTCCCCACCATCTCGATGAGGCGTTCGATGAGCGCCTTGGGATCGGAATCGAAGACGATGAAATCGTTAGGCCGATGCGCGGCGGCGATGACTTCCCTCAGGAATTCGTCGGTCTTCCACTCGCCTTCGAGGACGCCGATGGGACGGCGGTCCTCGAACGATACTGAGAATTCATTGAGTGTTCCGACGCGGCCGGGGCCGATCACCATCGCATCAGAAGAGCGCACGAAGAGGAGGTCACGCCCCGCATAGCCGAAGCCGGTATAGATGACGACATCCATGAAATCAAGCGGGAGGCCATACACTTCGATATGCTCACGCTCCGTGGACGCCGGCGAGACGCCGATCGAGAACCCGCATTCATCTTTCGCTCCCATCGCGGCATACATCGGGAAGCCGGTCGTAGCGCCCGTTGTGATGATGGCACCTTGCTTCGCGATCTGCCTGCCGATCTCTTTCGCCTTTTCGAGGGCATCAAGGCCTGAGCGGCTCGTATCGGCCGTCCCAGAGACGCCGATCTTTATGACGCCGTAACCGTTCGGAAGCCGGCAGAAATTCTTCGGCGGAGAAACGTGGTTAGGATGAATGATTTTCAGCGGCTTCATGGGAAATAATTGTATCACGCTCCCTCAGCCAGCGTGCGACGAAGAATCCGCCGAAGCCGCCGAGCGTATCCATCAGAAGATCGAGCGTCGTATCGAGCGCATAATTATCGGAGTCTCGTGTCATGCCGATCGCGACTTCGAATATCTCCCACGCCACGCCGATGAGGAATGCACCGAGGACGATCTTGAAAAGCCGCGGTTCATGCCGCCGGAAACGCAGGAGCCATACGAGGAGGAGGGCAGTCCAGAGACCGCCCGCGAAATGGACGATGCGATTGAGGAGAGGAAAATGCCAATATAGATAAAACTGTAGCGCGATGATATGGACGACGGCGATCGACGCGAGGAGCGCAGCTTGCGCGAAGAAGAGACGTCGGCCGGGCATAGGCAGTATAGAAGGTTACTTCTGAAAAAACTTCGCCGAAGCGAAGTCCTTTCAGTGCGGCAGGTACGGCAAGCCTGGGCATTGGAGACCAGGTGGGTTTCCGCAGCATCTACGCCACAGCGCAGAGCTATATGAGAATCCCTTTCTTAAACCAAGCAGGTTGAAAGTACCGGCCGCTTGAGTCAGTATACCACTTCCGATATTACTCCAAAATGCCGTCGAGATTCACGTCGTAGAGGATCTGTTCATTCACGAGACGGTAGTTGAGAAGATCTTTCTCCTCGAACCAGAGAGAGACTTCACGCTTCCCTTCCTCGGCGTTCTCCGAGCAGTGGATGAGATTGCGCACTGCGCGGTCATCGATGGCCGCGATGCCGTATGAATCGAGCGTGAGGTCACCGCGGATGGTGCCGACATCGGAGGTCGAAGGCTCGGTATCTCCCGTTATCTTGCGGATGACGGCTGCGGCCTGATTTCCTTCCCAGACCATCATGAGGGTCGGTCCCGAAGTCATGAACTTCACGAGCTGTCCGATGATGTCCTTGCCGTATTGAATGGCCTCTTTGGTGATCGCCTGTCCCGATACCTTCTTGTCTTCGAGTATCTTCGTCCCCTTCTTGAGGAACCATGCGTCGTCCTTGTTGTAGTGTTCCCAGAGCTTCTTCTCATCGATGAGGCCAAAACGGGTGGCGATGAGCTTGAGACCGGTGCGCTCGTAGCGCGTGATGATCTCGCCGATAAGCGAGCGCTGGACGCCATCCGGCTTGATAATGACGAATGTACGTTCTTTTTTAGGATGATCCATACGATATTTGGTAAAGGCAGGTGCGTGCCCAGGCACTGCCCGGAAACACATCTGCCCTTGGCTAATTAATAGGTCGGCGCGGCTGGCTAGGATGTCTCGTAACGGGCTCGTATCTCCGCCTCGATCTCTTCCCGGTCGCGACCGAACGTACGATACGAAAGTTCCTTCAATGCGTCAACCTGCGAGTGGTCGAACACGGGCAGATCAGGGGTCTTCAGAGTGAACGGACGCGCAGGCACGCCGTGCACGAGCATGGCGACGGACGCGTGGCGGAACTCCTGATTCTCGAGATCGGAGCGGGTGAAGACCGGATGGAACTGCTTCTCGAGGAACTCGGCGTCCGTCGTGCCGATGCGGAAGGCTATCTTGGTGCCGACGTTGCCGATGACGGCGTCGCGGATGTCCTCCGGCAGCTGGGCGATGAACTGATGCGCCACGGTGAGCGAGAGTTTGTATTTGCGCGCTTCCGAGAGGATGGTGGAGATGCTCGGCGTCGCGAAGTTCTGGAACTCATCGATGTAGAGATAGAAGACCGGCAGCTGCCCCGCGGTCTCGGTGCGCGAGAATGCGGCCTGCAGGAACTTCGAGACGATGACGAGGCCCAGGAGTGAGGCATTACGGTCCCCGAGGCGGCCTTTGGAGAGGTTGGCGAGGAATATCTTCTTCCCGTCCATGATCTCCCTGAAATTGAAGGCTGATTGCTGCTGCGCGACGATGGGACGCATGATGTCGTTGGCGAGGAAGACGTCGAATTTGGACGAGATGTACGGGACGATGTTCTCGAGCGAGGCTTCCCCGCCTGCAGCCTCCGCGATCTTCGTCCAGAAATTGACCACGACCGGATTCTTGCACCGCGAGATCTTCATACGGCGGAATTCCGCATCGGAGAGGACGCGCGGCACTTCGAGGAACGTCGAACCGCTCTCCGGATCCTCGACGACCAACTGCACGCAGTTGCGGTAGTACTGCTCGAACATCGGGCCGAACGCCTCCGGAACGTCCGCATAGAGCTTGCGGAAGATGTTGTAGACCTCGTCGATGACGAAGGTCTTCATCTCCGGCTTCGAGCGGTCGTATTCGAGCATATTGAGGCCCATCGGGCGCGCCGAATACGCCGGATCGAAATAGATGACGTCTTTCATGCGCTCCGGCGGCACGGCGGCGAGGACATCTTGGATATCGTTACCATGCGGATCGATGAAGGCGACGCCTTCTCCGTTGCGCATATCCTGGATGATCATGTTCTTGATGAGGCCCGTCTTACCGGTACCGGTCTGTCCGATCACGTAGCAGTGGCGCAGGCGGTCGTCGGCACCGAATCGCACGTCGCTCTCTTCGGCACCGTAGCGGTTCATGCCGAGCGTGATGCCATCGGCCGCCATCTCGACGGGCGCAGGCGCCTGCTTCGCATGCGCCTTCTTGAGTTCGCGCGAGGTCGTCACGCGCTCCGCGGTGAAATGCACCATCGTGGCGATCTCGGCGAGCGAGAGCGGAATCGAGTATGAATGATCGAACGTGCGGTAGGTGAAATCACGGAGGAATTGGGCGATGCTCCAACTGCCGACCTTCTTGAAGACGAGCCGGTTGCCTTTGGCATCGTCGAACTGGGCGAACGGCGTGATGAGATTATTGAGAAGGCCGTCGGCCCGCGCGGCATCGGGAGCCGATGCGACGAGCCGGATGATGGTCGGCACGATACGGGTCTTGAGCTTCCGACCGATCGCTTCGGTAGCCACCTGGTCTCCCTGCTTCGGCGCCCGATTCTTTTCCTCCTCGCGTAATTTTTCGGATGTCAGGACGCTATCGACGACATCATGCACGAAATCCCCCAAGAAAGTCTCGGGCGTATGGAGCGCCTTGTCGAGATGCTTCCCTCGCTCGAGCGAGCGCAGTATCTTCTTATAGTGATTGTTGTACCGTTCACCTTCCGTGGAGACCACGATCTGCAGCGCCGCGCCTTCGCCGTGCTTGGCGAGCTTGGCGAACGACGCGAGGAGCACGTTCATAGGATCGTGTTCGAACATCTCGTAGGTCTTCAAGGGATACGCCGGATGCTCGTTCAAGGTCGCATAGGCGCCGACATGAGCGCCGGAATAATTGAAGAGGTTGTAATCGCCGCGCAACTCCGCGATGCGGGCATTGGGAAAAACCGACGAGATAAGACGCTCTGCGAGCTGCTGCTTCTCACGCGGGACGGCCACATAGAGTGACGCCTCTTCCGTGCCTTCGGGGACCGCGATCTCGATGGAGAATCCTTCCTGGGGCGTGATGAACGAGAGGAATCCCGCATACAACTGCTCGGAGGAGCCGAGGATCTGCTCGAGTTTCTGCTGACCCTGTTTATCAGGATCGTTCTCGCCGTGGGCTTGCGGCTGGATCTCGAAGAGGACGAGGTGCAGGGCGCGGGCGACTCTTTCCGGTATCGGCATCCCCTTCTGCGGTAAGCCTTCGGCAATATAGCGCACGAGGATACGATGGAGGTCGTCCTCGAGGTGAGGATTCTTGAGGCGCGCAACGACGGAGAGCGCGTTACGGATGCCGCGCTCCGAGATGATCTTCAGGAGCCCGTCCATCTGGACGTCATGCGCTTCCGGCTCGAGCTTCAGGGCTTCGCGCACGGTATCGTGCTCGGGCATCACGCTCGCTTCGTGAAGGACTGCTGTGGGGGCCGTCGCAGCATATTCGACGACCTCGCGCTTCGCGATGCGTTCATGTTCGAAGGCGTTCCCCGCCGTCTCCATCTCCTTCTCCTTCTCGGCGACGCGCGCACGCAGAAAGGCGAGCTCCTCTTCAGGATTCTTGAATTTCGGTGCGGCGTCCGCCAATTGGCGGATCGGACGCTCCCCTGTGCGCGGCGGCATGAGGAAATTATACACCCTCTTGTTCTAGAAAACGCGCTGCTTTTAAGATGAGTACACAGCTTGCAGCGTGCGTAATCTTGTTTTCCATGACCATATTGAGTACTTCTTCAAACTTGATTTTATGTAGCGTTATGACTTCGGTTCCCTCGTGACGCAGGTCATCGGTAACTCGTAATTTCCGAGCAAGATATATATTCGCCGGCGAATCTATAATAGAGGTGAAAGGATTCACTATTCCCAAATCAATCCATTCTTCCGCCTCAATGCCTGCCTCTTCTTTTAGTTCACGCTGCGCGGCTTGTAATAGATTCTCTCCATCGTCTAAGGCTCCGCTTACGACTTCGACGCTGATACGTCCGAGTGCGTATCGAAATTCTTCGGTCAAATACACATACCCTTCGTCATCGAGAGCCAATATCGATGCGCCACTTTTCATGGTCACAACTCCAAACAGACCATCCTTTCCATCTGGACGGATAACCTGGTCCTCACGAACTTCTATCCATGGATTCTCATATTTCACTACACTGCTTTTTATCTTCCACGGACCATGCTCTTTCATACCTTCGTCAAAATCTCTGGTCCATTCTTGGTGACGATGATGGTGTGTTCAACATGCGCCGTGCGCGAGCCGTCCTTGGTGCGGTAGGAATGGCCATCGTCATCGACGTAGAGATCCCCCGAGCCCCGCGCGAACATGGGTTCGATGGCGATGACGAGCCCTTCTTCGAGCGGCTCGTCGAACCGCGGATCGCGATAATTCGGCACATGCGGCTCTTCGTGGACTTTCTTCCCCACGCCGTGCCCGGAGAGGTTCTTCGGGAATCCGAGTCCGTACTTCTTGGCGACTTTCTCGACGGCCTCCCCGATGTCCCCCGTCGTGTTGCCCAGACGCGCCGCAGCGATGCCCGCCTCGGTCGCTTCATAGGTCGCCTTCACCATCTGCTCGTCTTTCGGGTCGCGTTTCTTCCCGGCGATAAGCGTCACCGCGTGATCCGTATAGAAACCCTTATGCTTGATGCCGAAATCGAGGGAGACGACATCGCCTTCCGCGATGACGCCGCCATTCTCGCTGGCAGGAGAATGCACGATGACGTCGTTGATGGATACGCAGAGCGCCGACGGGTACGGATCGCCCGCGCGCGAATCGCGATAGTGAAGGAACGCCGGCGTGTCGCCGTCGCGCTCCACCATCGCGCGCGCTTTCTCTTCGAGTTCATGGGCCGTGACGCCCGGCTTTACCATCTTCGAGAGCTCCTGCAGATGCGTGGCGAGGCGCCGGCCGCCCTCCCGCAGGATATCTATTTCTTTTTTCGTCTTCGCGATCATGTGAGTCCCAATTTAGTAAGGATGTCGGCGTGAATCGTCTCGATGTCTGGTTCGCCGTCAATGACGTGTATCGTGCGGCCGCGCTCGCGCAGGAGTTCAAGCTGCGGCATGACGTCAGATTTGGTCCACGCGAGGCGTTTGCGAATCGCCTCTTCGGTATCATCATTGCGGCCGCGTGCGAGCAAACGCTTGATGATCGACTCTTCCGAAAGTTCGATGGAGATGACGGTGAAATTTTCGCGCCCGAAGAACTTCATCGCATCATCGTAGGCCGCCGTCTGCTCAGGTCCGCGCGCCAGGCCATCGGCGATGATGTGCTCATCACCCGTCAGGTTTTCCACTATTTTCTTCGTTTGAAGGTAAATAGCCATGAAATCCGGCATGCGGATACCCGCATCAATAACCTCGCCGGTGAGCTTGCCAGCAAACGAACCGGAGTCGCGTAGGTTGCGAAACTCCTGCCCCATGTCGATATGGATGATCCCACGGTCCGATTTGGAACGGAGGTACTCCATCAGCATCTTCACCTGCGTGCCCTTACCCGCTCCCTGGGCGCCGAAAAAAAGGACCGATAACGGCCGGAAAACTGCTGCGGGAGATGTTTCGGTCATGATTCGAGAGTATACCCTTCTTTACGCAGGATTTCTATCACTTGATCGACGGCAGCGTCGAGTTTGTTGTCCGCGTTCACGATCTGATAATCGCATTGCGGAGCATCTTCCCGGATCTCGCGGGCTGCGATTTCCATGCGTTTCGAGATTTCTTCGTTGCTCATTCCCTGATTACGAGCCCGGATGCGATTCTCGAGTTCTTCCAACGATTCCGGCATGATGAAAAACGACGTGGAATTATAGTGCTCGTGCAGATATCGCACGCCGATGATATCGAGATGGCACAGCACGACGTCGCCGCGCGCGAGACGTTTTTCGAGATCAGGTTTGTAGACGCCGTAATGCGTACCGAGTGACTTCACATCGCGATGCTCGAGGATATCCCCTTTCGCGAGCGCGTCCATGAATTCGGGCTCTGAGAAAAAGTAGTAGTCGACTTCATGCTGCTCGCCCGATCGCGGTGCGCGCGTCGTCGCCGTGACGAGCCGCGAACAATTCCTGAAATGGGCGGTCACGCCTTCGATGACGGAGTTCTTCCCGCTGCCTGCGGGACCGGCAATCACGACAACTTGTTTCTGCATGGCGGCATCCTATCATACGGCTCGATTGCCAGGCGAGTACCCAAATGATAAGTTGAACCCGGCCCGATGATACGGAGGAACACATGTCTCAGGAGCCGATTGAGCCTGTCTTCTACCAGGCATTCGTCAGGATGCCGTGGTTCTGCTCTGAACATAGGGAGTGGCTTTTCGAGGAACCGGAACCCGTCACGCAGCCACGCACCTCTCGTACCGATACTGAGCAGGATCTGAAAGCGTTCAAGGAAAAGATGCTCGGGGAGGGCGGCGAATGGGCGGCTGATTATGCCGCGGCCATAGCAGCGCGCGACCCGGTGCCCTCTTTCAGCATCAAGCAAATCTGGCCCGTCGTAGAAGAAGAGGCCGGAGAGGAAGACGACTGGAATCATGACTAAGACCTGAAAGGAGCCCGCACGGGCTCCTTTTCTTTAATACTCGCGGATGGAGGTCTGCGCGTCGATCTTCTTCACGACGTCGAGGACGACGGAAACCGCGATGAGGAGCGCCGTGCCGCCGATGGTGATCGCGCTGATTCCGGTCGCGCCCTGGAGGATGATCGGAAGGACCGCGATGCCGCCGAGGAAGAGGGCCCCCACGAGCGTGATGCGCGTGATGATGTTGCCGAGGTATTCCGCCGTGGTGATGCCGGGGCGGACGCCCGGGATGAATGCGCCGTTCTTCTGGAGGTTCTTAGCGACCTGGTGCGGCTCGAACGTGATCGCGGTGTAGAAGAACGTGAAGATGAATACCAGCAGGAAGTAGAGGATGCCGTAGACGAACTGGTTGCCGAGCGCGCTCAGCACCCCCTGTCCGGCTGATGCGAGCCACGGGATGGAGGACTGAGCGATAAAAGTCGCTACCATCTGCGGCAGAAGAAGGAGCGAGAGGCCGAAGATGATCGGCATCACGCCCGCCTGATTGAGACGCAGCGGGAGGTACGTGGAGACGCCGCCCATGACCTTCATGCCGCGCACGCGGCGCGCGTAGGTGACCGGGATAGGACGCTCCGCTTCCGTGATGAAGACGACGCCCGCCGTGATGACGACCGCGACGGCCATGAGGCCGATGTATGCCGGCAGCTGGGAGACATCGAATGAAAAGATGAGTTGCGCGAGCGACGACGGGATCGAGGCGACGATGCCCGCGAAGATGATCAGGGAGACGCCGTTGCCGACGCCGAATTCCGTGATGATCTCTCCGATCCACATGAGGAAGATCGATCCTGCGGCGATGATGAGGGTGTTCACGATCACGGCTTCCAGATCCATGGGGGGGATCGCGCCGTTCTGCTGCAAGAGGAGGAGGAATGCGAATCCCTGGAGGAAGGCGAGCGGCACCGTGAGGTAGCGCGCGTATTGCATGAAGCGCGCGCGGCCGGCATCCCCTTCTTCCTGATAGACCTCCTTCAGCTTCGGCACGAGGACGGTGAGGAGCTGCATGACGATGGACGCGGTGATATACGGGCCCACGCCGAGCATGACGATGGAAAGGTTGGAGAAGCCGCCGCCCGAGAAGACGTTGAGAAGACCGAAGAACTGGTTGTTCGCGAGGAATGCCGCGAGGCCCTCGGCGTTGACCGACGGGATCGGGATCGCGGCGAGAAGGCGGAAGATCATGAGGGCCCCCAGCGTGAAAAGGACGCGCCTGCGGAGCGAGGCGTCTTCAGCCACGATCTTGATCTTGCGCACGAATGCTTCGAACATAGATTATGAAATGCTTCCTCCCGCCTTCTCGATCGCGGCCTTGGCACCTGCTGAAACCGTCGCGCCTTTCACGGAGAATTTCTTCTTCATCTCCCCTCCTCCGACGATCTTGACCATCGGGAGATGGCGCTTGCTGCTGCCGAGGAGTCCGCGCTCGACGAGGCTCTTCGGCGTGATCTCAGCGCCGGAGTCGAATGCGGCTTCGATACGCTCGATGGAGACGGTGATAGGGCGCGGCTTCGCGTTCCAGACGGTGCGTCCGCGGTTCTTGCCGTAGCCACGGCGCTTCGGGATCTTCTTGATGATGTCGCGGAGCTCTGGGCGCTTCTTGTTACCTGCACGCGCGGTCTGGCCCTTGCCGCCGCGGCCTGACTGCTTGCCGCGCGTCGAAGACTGTCCGCGGCCGACGCGGCGGTATGCGCGCTTCGTCATCCGCTTGAGTGTGTGAAGTCCGGTCATACTTATTTCTTTGCGACGTCCCCGAGCGCTTTCATGGCCGCGCGGGCGTTGTTGATAGGGTTGTGGCTGCGCGAGAGGATCTTCGCCGTGACGTCGGTGACACCTGCGAGCTCGAGGACGGCGCGTACGGAAGAACCGGCGACGAGTCCGCGCCCTGGGGACGGACGGATTTCCAGCACGGATGCGCAGTATTTGGCGCCGATGTTGTGCTTGATGGAATTGGTCTTGGTGAGATCGAGCGTGATCATGTGGCGCTTGGCATGGCGGGTCGCCTTCTCGATGGCGAGCTGCGTGTCCATCGCCTTCCCTAATCCGACGCCGACACGTCCCTTCTTATCGCCGATAGCGATGCAGACGGAGAAATTGAAGCGGCGGCCGCCTGCCATGACGCGGGCGACACGGCGGATGCCGAGCATCTTCTGTGCGAACTCCGAGCGGCGCTCATCGCCTCCGCGGCGCGGGCCACGCGGTCCTCCGCGGCGATCGCGGTTCTCTCCGCGGCTGCGCGGCGCGCGGGCACGGAACGCCGGCTCTGCCGCTGCAGCAGCTGCCTCAGGTACGATGACTTCAGTCTCCGGCATGTCCGCCGGGATCTCGGTCACTGGTGTTTCTTGGATATCAGCCATATGCATTAGAATTCGAGTCCTGCCTTACGCGCCGCATCCGCGAACGCCTTGATAGTGCCGAGATATTGGAATCCGCCGCGGTCGAAGACGACTTTCTTCACGCCCTTCTCCCCTGCGAGCTTCGCCAGCGTCGCTGCTGCGGCTTCTGCGCGTTCGCGCGGAGTCTTGCCCTTCTCCGATGCCGAGCTGACCGCCGCAAGCGTGAGGCCTTTCGTGTCATCGATGATCTGTGCGGTCACACGCGTGTTCGATTTGTAGATCGAAAGGCGCGGGCGTTCCTGCGAACCCGAGACCGTCGCGCGTACGCGGCGATGGCGTCGTTCCCGCTGTTCTGTCTTTGAAAGAGTGGTTTTCATATTCGTTATGCGGCTGCGGCTGCTTTCTTGCCCTGCTTGATGCGGACGACTTCGCCTTCGTAGCGGATGCCCTTCCCTTTGTACGGCTCCGGCTTCTTGATCTCGCGCACCGATGCGGCGAATTGCCCAACGGCGTCCTTGTCCGCTCCGGAGACCGTGATGACGTTCTTCTCCACGATGGCGGTGATGCCTTCGGGGATGGCGACGAGGACCGGGTGCGAGAAGCCGACGGTGAGCTTGAGGTTCTTACCGCTCGCCTCCACCTTGTAGCCGATGCCTTCCACCTGGAGCTTCTTGACGAACGGCGTGTTGACACCATTGATCATGTTCTTCACATGCGCGGCGTAGGTGCCCCAGAGCGCCTTGGCGAGGCGGGTGTTGTTCGCCGGCTCGACGGATGCATTGCTGTCGGCGACAGCGACCTTCACGGCTGGATGTATGGAACGCGTGAGCGTGCCACCTTTCCCTTTCACGATGATGGCGTCCGAAGTGACTGAGACTTCGGTGCCAGCAGGGATTGCGATTGCGAGTTTGCCGATACGTGACATAAAGATTAGTTCGTAGAACGTAGTACGTAGTACGTAGTAGTTACCATATTTCAAAAAGCGCTTCGCCCCCGACTTTCTCCTTCCGGGCTTCGAGACCCGTCTTGATGCCCTTGGGTGTCGAGAGGATGAGGTGGCCGTGGCCGTAGCGCACGGGGATGATGTCGCTCGCGCCGCGGTAGAGGCGGCGGCCCGGCTTGGAGACGCGCTTCACGCCCTGGATCACGTGCTTGCCGTTCTCGTCGTATTTGAGGACGACATCGATGGTCTTCTTGACCTTCTTCCCCTTCTTCTCGATCTGCTTCACGAAGCCGATGTCCTTGAGCTTCTCGGCGATCGCGAGCTTGAACATCGAGAACGGGACAGAGACGGTCTGTTTCTTGACAGCCCCGGCATTGGTGAGGCGCACGATGAAATCTCCGATAGGGTCGGTGATCATAGGTTACCAGGAAGACTTCTTAACGCCCGGGATATTGCCTTCGAGCGCTTCCTCGCGGAAGCAGATGCGGCAGAGGTTGAAATCGCGCATGAAGCCGCGTGGGCGACCGCACTTGAAGCAACGACGGACCGTACGCGAAGAGAACTTCGGTGTGCGGTTCGCTTTGGCGATCATTGATTTCTTGGCCATAAATGGATTTATGCGCCGGAGGAGTGTTTCAGGACCTGCACCCGGCCTTACGGCGATGGGTTATGGATTCCCGATTCGTGGCCTAGATTCTGGCAGTTTCCGAGGAGAGACCCTCGGACTTACTCAAACTCAGGCCCCCTACGAGGCAGAGGAAATATACGCGAGGGAAGCAGGAAAGTCAATGTTATACGCGTTTAATCCTGTAGTCCTTGCATCCAATCCGTCACCTCTTTCTTTATTCCAAAAGTGGCCCAATTGCCGGTTACCTCAATTATCATAATCTTATCATTGCTATCTATATGGTTCTTGATACCATCTCTCACCTCTTCTGCGGTCTGGTCAGTTAAAATAATCCATACTGATTGGAGTGGTTTTGCCCAATTTTCATAAGTCTTTATATAATTTATGAGGCGTACATAATCTAGCCGTGTCTCCGGCCCTCCTAGATCATATGAGATGAGAAATTTGTTCATACATTTATTTTGAAGATGCGTCGCTGGCTTCCGAGCTTGCTGAAGAAGGACTTATTGTACCTACATCACGCGCTTCCTCGGCCTGACCCACAATTGCGGACACGACTGATGATGCTGCCTCAGAACTCTTTCCTTGCAACATTGTAATCTGCGCCAACAGAGCATCAATCTGCGCTTGCATTGTTGATATCTGTGTTTGAAGCTGAGCTTTCTCTTCAATGAGCCGCTCGGCGAACGTAAACACGCGGGTCGCTTGTCCCGTTACCGCTTCGTTCGAACCCTTCAGCGTTTCTAGTTCCTTAAGATTTTTTGAGCGCTCCGCTTCACGTTCCTGCTCTTGCCTCTCTTTTTGCCACAATTCGTCTGCCTTTTCGCGAATCATGTCTTTCACATTCTTTAACTTACCTTTCGCTCCGAAGAAGTTGAATTCATCGAGTGAGAAGAAGAGAAACGTGAGCACTCGTCTGAAAAAAAGAAGGGCAATGAGAACAATGAGGGGCCAAATAATCACATTCAATATTTCAAGGAGTCCAGCGAGATTTAAACCCTCGCGGTAATACGCTATCAAGAGTGCCCCAACAACGAGTAACGCGAGCATGTTGGGAATCGCGTCAAGTAATCGCCAGAGGAAGTTTTTTATGATTTGCATATCTTTTTACAAAAGACCGCCTCTCGGCGGTCTTTTATCTTACTTCTTTGCTTCTGAACCAGCTTCTCGAAGAGGAATGCCGAGGTGGCGCAGGAACGCTTCCGCCTCCTTCTTGTTCTTTGCGGTGGTCGTGATGGTGACGGCAAGACCGAAGATGTCCTTCGCCTCTTCGTCGGCGGTCTCAGGGAAGACGATGTGTTCCTTGAAGCCGAGCGTGATGTTGCCCATCTCGTCGATAGCCGTCGTAGGGATGCCGCGGAAGTCGCGCACTCGTGGGAAAACGATATGGATGAGCTTGTCGAGGAACGACTGCATGCGCGCTCCGCGGAGCGTCACCTGATAGCCCGAGAGGTCGCCGACGCGCACCTTGAAGGTCGCGATCGCTTTCTTCGCATTGCGCAGCGCGGGCTTCTGGCCCGTGAGTTTTGTCAGACGGTCGAGGATGAGCTCGCGCTTCTTCTTGTCGGAGACGGAGCCGACGCCGATCGAGATGACGACCTTCTGGACGCGCGGCGCCTGCATGGCGCTCGTGTACTTGAAATCACCTTTCATCGCGGTGAATGTCCCCTTCAACTTCTCTGCGGTGGTAGTAATCGTAGCCATATTATGAAATCGCTGTGCCGCTCTTGACCGCGATGCGCTGGCGGTTGCCGTCCTTGCTTCGCGTGATCTTGATGCGCGTGCGCGTGCCGTCCTTCGGATCCGCGAGCATGACGTTCGAGACGTGAATCGGCATCACCTTGTCGATGATCTGGCCCTTACGGCTCTGGCCGCTCGCCTTACGATGCTTCTTCGCCATGTTCACGCCGTCGATGACCACCTGATCCTTCTTAGTGATGACGCGCGCGACGGTGCCCGTGACGCCACGGCTCTTTCCGGCAATGACGATGACCTTGTCTCCTTTTTTCAATTTCATAATGAATTTGTATTTCCCTAAACCCTAGTGGCTAGTGGCTATCAAACTATTTCCGGCGCGAGCGTGCCGATGCGCTGATAGCCGCGTTCGATGACTTCGCGCGGGATCGGGCCGAACACGCGGGACGCCTTCGGCTCCTTCGGCTCCTTGCCGCTTCCTGCGATGAGAACGACGGCGTTCTCATCGAATCGGACGTACGAGCCGTCCTTGCGGCGCAGGGGCTTGCTCTGGCGCACGACGACCGCACGATGGATCTCCTTCTTCTTGATCGCCTTGCGCGGCTGCGCGGTCTGGATGGAGATGACGACCTCGTCGCCAATCTCGGCGTAGCGGCGCCTCGAGCCGCCGAGCACCTTGAATACGCGTCCGATCTGTCCGCCGGAGTTGTCTGCGATCTTCACGAGTGTGCGCGGCTGTATCATAAATTATTTCACGAGCTCGAAACGCTTGCGCTTCGAGATGGGACGCACTTCGCGGATGGAGACCTTCTGCCCGACCTGAGCCGTATTCCCCACATCGTGGACAAGGAACTTCTTGCTTGAGCGGAGGAACTTCTCGTACTTCGGATGCTTCACGTAGCGTTCGATCGACACCGTGCAGGTGTCCTTCATGGCGCTCTTCACGACGACGCCTTCGAGGATCTTTCCGTTGTTAGTTGTGGTTTCCATAGGTCAAAAGTCGGCGTATCTTAGCCGTTTTTCTTCTTCGAAGCAAGGTCGCGTGATTTTATCTCCGTGAAGATGCGGGCGATGTCGCGGCGGAGCGTCCGGCCCTCCTTGACGTTGCGGGAGCGCGAACCGGCCTCGCCGAAACGGAACTTGCGCAGGGACTCGCGCTTTTCCACGATTTCCTTCTGCAATCCTTCGATGTCCATTTTTTTGATATCAGCCATATGAATGTTATTGACGTGCGATCACACGTACTTTGAGGGGAAGCTTGGTGCCTGCCTTGCGAAGCGCCTCGCGCGCCATCGCTTCCGGCGCGCCGTCGACTTCGAAGATGACGCGACCCGGACGGACGTCGAAGACGTAGCCCTGCACGTCGCCCTTTCCGGAACCCATGCCTACTTCCGCGGCCTTCTGCGTGAACGGACGATCTGGGAAGACGCGGGTCCAGACTTTTGCAGTTTTCCCGGCAGCGCGGTGAAGCGCACGGCGTGCGGCTTCGAGCTGGTTGGAAGTGACGCGCGCCTGCGTCGTCGCCTTGAGGCCGAATGCGCCGAATGCGACGGTGGTACCGCGGGTCTCAGGCTGCACGAGACGGGCGCCGCGGCGGCGGCCGGTCTGCCACTTGCGATGCTTTGTTTTCTTAGGAGACAACATATGGATTCAATTATGCGCGCGGCGTGCCGGACTTCCCTTTCTTGTCCTCGAAGATATCGCCGCGATAGATCCAGACTTTGACGCCGATGACGCCGTACGGGAGGTATGCGGTCTCGCGGGCGAAGTCGATGTCGGCACGGATGGTCTGGAGCGGGACGCGGCCGCGCTTGATCTCCTCCTGGCGGGACATCTCTGCGCCGCCGAGGCGGCCGGAAACGGCGATGCGCACGCCCTGCACGTCGCGGTTCGCCATCACCTTCTCCACGGTCTGCTTCAAGACACGGCGGAACGGCATGCGCTTCTCGAGGCCTTCGGCGATCATGTAGGCGACGACCGGCGACTGCGATTCAGGCGAGCGGACTTCCTCGATATCGAGCTTGATGGGAAGCTTCGGCACGCCCTTCACGGCATGGGTCGCTTTCGTGATCTCCTTGATGAGCTTCTGGGAGCCTTCGCCGCCGCGGCCGATGACGAGGCCCGGGCGCGAGGTCTTCACGAGGACGCGGATAGCCTGGCGGGTGCGCTCGATCTCGACGGAGGTGACATACATGCCGCGCAGGCGCTTCTTGAGGAAGCGACGGATGGTCGTGTCGATCATGACGTTCTCGCGGTACTGCTTGGGGGTCGTCGCGAACCAGCGGGACTTCCAGTCGCGGATGACGCCGAGACGATGTGCAAACGGATGAACTGTGTGTGTCATATAGATTATTTGGTTGTCTTCCCTGGCCGGGCAGGCTTAACGCGCGCCTTCCCTGGCCGGGCAGGCTTTTCAGTTGCCTCCGCCTTCGCTTCTGTCTTCACTTCCTTCTTCGGGGAAGCGACGATCGCGCCGAGTTCGATATTGACGATGGACATCGTGCGACGGACACCCGCAGCGCGGCCACGGGCCATCGGCTTGAAGCGGCGCAGCACGGAGCCCTTGTCGACGGTGATGGTCTTCACGATGAGATTCTCCGGATTCATCCCCTGCTGGCGTGCGTTGGCGATCGCGGAATCAAGGAGCTTCTGGATCTCCGGAGACGACTTCTTCGGGAGGAACGCGAGCGTGTCGCGAGCGATGAGGACGCGCTTGCCGCGGATCATATCAGCGACGAGGCGTACCTTGCGTGGAGACTGTTTGAAATTGTAGAGGGATGCTTTCATACTTATTTCTTCTTGGCGTCGGTCGTTGTCGCCTTGGCGGCGGTCGAGGCTGCGATTTCGGCTTCCTTGGCCTTCATCTCGATTTCCTTCTGCATCTTTCCTCCGTGGCGGCCGAAGCGGGTCGTCGGAGCGAATTCGCCCAAGCGGTGGCCCACCATGTCCTCCGTCACGAAGACCTCGTCGAAGTTCTTGCCGGTATGAACGGCAAAGGTGAAGCCGACGAATTCAGGAGCGATCTGGCACGCGCGCGCCCACGTCTTGATGGAGCCGGCACCCGGTTTGCGGGCGGCGACCTTCTTGGCGAGTTTTACGTCCACGTAGGGACCTTTTTTGAGCGAGCGTGTCATATTTTTATTGAAGTTGTCGGCGTACTTTAGCTGAATTGTGGCTTAATGTCAAAGTTTTTTCTACTTGCGCTTGCCGACGCGGCGACGCTGCACGATGAAGACGTTCGAGTACTTCTTCGGATGGCGCGTCTTCTGGCCCTTGCCGGACGGCTTGCCCCAGAGAGTCTTGGCGCGGCGCAGTCCTCGGCCTTGCTTACCCTCGCCTCCGCCGTGCGGGTGATCCACCGGGTTCATGGCAGTACCGCGGACCGTCGGGCGCTTGCCCATCCAGCGGCTGCGGCCGGCTTTCCCGATGACCACGAGGCGATGTTCGTCATTCGAGGCTTCTCCGACGGATGCCCAGGCGGTGCCGATGATGCGGCGCACTTCGGTCGAAGGCATCTTGAGGTGCGTGTAGCCCGCATCCTGCGCGACGACCTCAGCATAATTACCAGCAGAACGTGCGATCTTGCCCCCGCCGTTCGGCTTCACTTCGATGTTGTAGACGAACGTACCGACCGGCATGTTCTTCAAGGGGAGACGGTTGCCGCGGGTGACCGGGGCGGTCTCCGAGACGAGGAACGAATCCCCTACTACTGAATTCTTCGGGAGGATGATGTAGCGCTTCGCGCCATCAGCGTAGACAGCGAGGCCGATGAAGGCGGAGCGGTTCGGATCGTACTCGATGGAGGTGATCTTCGCGGGGACGTCCTTCTTATCGAAATTGAAATCGACGTCGCGGAAGAGCTGCTTGTGGCCGCCGCCGCGATGGCGCATGGTGATGCGGCCCGCGTTGTTGCGGCCGAAACCGCGTTTGCCCCCGCCCTTGAGCGCTTTGTGCGGCTTATGACCCGAGAGAGTCTCGCGGTAATTGATGCGCGTCATCGCGCGCAAGCTCTTGGTAACCGGTTTGTAGTGTTTGATAGACATATTAATTGAGGCTTATGGTTTCGCCTTTCTTGAGATAGACGTAGGCCTTCTTGCCGCCTTGATGCACGCCGGACTTCCCCGTGCGCATGTTGCGGACGATCTTCGCGCGGACGTTCACGATGCGCACCATGCGCGGCTTCACGCTGTAGGTCGCGTTCACGGCCGACATGATCTGCTTCTTGTTCGCTGAAGTCGCGACATCGAAGACATAGACGCCGTCTGCGGAATGCATCGTCGCCTTCTCCGTGATGCGCGGGCTGAGGAGCACGTGCGAGAGATCCTGCTTCATGCCGGAGACTTTCGCGGCCTTATCAGCCGCCGGTGCGGATACAGATGCCTTCTCTGCCTTCTTCGTTGTTTTGCGTGAAAAGAGTGCCATATGGTTTATTGTTTCGAAGCCTTCGTCGCGCGGTGGCTGAGTATCGCCACGGCCGCTTCAGGATTCTCGATGACGAGGAATGAGTGCTTCAGGACGGCGACCGGATTGAGATCGCGCACGGGGCTCGATCCCACGTTGCCGATATTGCGGAAGCTCTTCACGATCGGCTCCTTCGCGTCGGAGAATGCGATGAGCGCGACGTTCTTCTTCGTCCAGCCGAGCTTCTCGAAGCCCGATTTCGAGAGGGCGACGAGCGCCTTCTTGGCGAGGGAGGTCGACGGCTTGTCGATGCCGAACGAATCGACGAAGACGACTTCGCCGTTCTGCAGCTTGCGGGAGAGCGCCATGAAGAGCGCTTTGGCGCGCATCTTGGCGGGAATGGTACGCTGGAAGACCTTCTCGTTGCTCGGGCCGTGAGTCACGCCGCCGCCTTTCCAGATCGGAGAGCGCGAGGAACCATGGCGAGCGCGGCCGGTGCCTTTCTGCTTCCACGGCTTGCGACCGCCGCCGCGGACATCGCCGCGCCCCTTGGTGTGGGCGACATTCGTGCGGGCGTTGTCCTGCATCGAAGTGACGACCTGGTGCATGAGCGATTCGTTCCACGCGACGCCGAAAACATTCTCCGGAAGCTCGAGCGAGCCTGCCTTCTTGCCCTGCGCGCTGAAGATGTCGGCCGTGAGGTTCATGACCTTCGCCTTCGCCGTAGGCTCCGTATCTGTCTTCTTGATTGTTTTCTTTGTAGCCATACAAATGTTTAGCCGCGGATCTCGATGAGCGTGCCCGGGCGTCCCGGGATCGCGCCTGAGATAAGCATAGTGTTCGCTGCCGCATCGATCTTGAGGACCTTGAGGTTCTTGACCGTCACGCGGTCGCCGCCCATGCGTCCTGCCATGCGCATCCCCTTCACGACGCGGCCGCCTGCGCGTCCGCCTCCGCCGATGCTGCCCGGTGCGCGCTCCTTGTTCTTCTGGCCGTGGGAGCGAGGTCCGCCGTGGAAACCATGACGTTTGACGACACCCTGGAAGCCCTTGCCCTTCGAGATCGCGGAAACGATGACGACGTCGCCGACAGCGAAGCTCGAGAGGTCGATTGTGGCACCGCGCTCGAGAGCGTCTCCGCCAGCTGGCGGAGTGCGGAATTCGCGGATATAGCGGGCGTTGGTGAGGTCCTTGAGGTGACCCTTGAGAGGCTTCGAGATGCGGGATTCGCGGCGCGTACCTGCACCGACCTGGATCGCCTGATAGCCGTCCTTCTCCGTTGTCTTCACCTGGGTGACGGTCATGGGTTCCGCAATGACGATAGTCGCGGCAGAGACCGTTCCTTTGTCGTCGAATATCTGGGTCATGCGACCCTTTACGCCGAGCATGAATTTCATGGTGTTTGAATGAAAAAACCGCGCACTAGCGCGGAATGAGAGTTCCGAGCCAGTGGTCCGATATTCGGACATGGATGCCTTCGTTCGCCGGCTGGCGAAGAGGTCACCGGAATATACACTACCTATAGGAGAAACGCAAATTCGGGCTTTATTTCAACCTCTTATTCAACGAATCCATTTGCGAAGTCAATTTCTCGATTGAATCAGTCAGATATGAGAGCAATTCTGTCTTTTCTACATCTGTAGCGGAGTTAGCAAGAATTCTTTCCTGTAGGGTTTTGATTCGTTGTTCATCCATAAAAAAATATTAGGCCTTGACGCCTTTCCTGGCTAATTTTGCCAACGCATTATTAATATGATCCCTTGATTCAACTGACCATATAAGCGGCTTGACCAACACGGCAGCTCCTAAAATCGCCATTACATACGGCTTGTACGAACTTTCAGGCATATTCCAAAGGTCTTGGAGGGCTACTGCTCCAACGGCTCCAGCAGTAAAGGCTCCAAGACCGGTAAATAATGCATTGATATTTACGCCCTTCTGAAGTTGGGAAATTATTTCCTGTGTCTCAGGGTCGATATTCTCAGTTGAGTCGGATTTCTCAAATAAAGTCTGGATGCTCGTCTTAAAACGCTCAAGTGCGCCTGACAACCTTCCTCGCTCTTTCTCCAAATCGTTCGTTCGTTCTAGTCGTGGTTGCGGTATTTTATCCATGGAAATTACTTGAACTGATAGATATTGTTTAGTATTCACTAACCATGAATTGCGTCAAGTAATTATCGCACCATCCCTGCCGAAGGCGGGAGCGAGCGATGCAATCGGCGCTGCCAGATGAGGAAGATGGCGACGCCCGCGAGGACGACGACGAGTGCCAGAAGCGCGATTGCGAGCGGATTCAGGGTCGCCGCGGGTTCCTGATAGACCGGCGGCGCCTGCTGTTTGAAGCTGTTCTGGCTATCAAGGTAATCCTGCGCGGTTCCTTGCTCTTGAGCCTGTGCGGCAAGCATATTCACCATGACGTCGATCTCGGCACTCGACATCTGCGCCGAGCGGGGGTCTTTCATGAGGTCTGCACGAATGGCCTCACGCAGGACGGCGTCGCCGGTGCTGGTGTCAGAGCCCGCGGAAGTCTGGGCAAACAAAAGTACCGGCAGCAGAAACGCGGCGATGGCGAGCGTTACGACTGCTCGAGAGAGAGTCATAAAACAATTATAGCTCCCCTGCGGGAGCTACTGCGGACTATCCCCACTATCGGAAAGTCAGTGGTAGTGATTGTTTACATCAACGATCTCAACAACATCCGGCTCCATAAAGATGAAGATTGCGCGATACTTGCGGTCAATTCTAAAGCTGTAGATCTGCAAATGCTTCGGTTCCAATAACTCAAAATTCAAACTCGGATGAAAGATGTTCTCCTCAAAAAGCTTCTTCTGCTTTTCGTATTTACGCAACAGATTGCGTCTTTTCAAGAATTCTTCTTGGTCTGCACGAAGAAGGAGGATCTTCATGCGGTCTCGGTTACTTCGTAAAATATGACGAGCGGGCGAGTCCTTTCGCCACACTATCGAGAAATTTCTTCGAGTAGCGGCCTGTTTCCTTCATAGCAGCAATCGCTTTCTTCGCATCACGCGTTGGCGGTGACTTGAACAAATTTGTCCCGGCAGAGGTAATAATCTTTCGGTACGCTGCCGCTTCTTTCTTAAGAGTCTCGTATTTGGCTTTGGGAATGGTCACCGTGCTCATAGAAACATTGTACCACATTGCAAGAAAAATCGCCGGAAGGGCGATTTTTCTTGCCTGTTTCCCGGTGTCGAGAAACTACATCATTTTGACATCAATAGAGACGCCCGACGGCAAATCGATATTAGTCAAAGCCTCGATGACTTTCGCCTCGGGATTGATGATATCGATCATGCGCTTGTGGACGCGCATCTCGAACTGCTCGCGGGAATCCTTGTCGATGAAGGCGCCACGATTGACGGTGTATTTCTTGATGTCGATGGGCAAGGGGACGGGACCGATGATGGTCGCGCTGTAGCGAAGAGCGGTGTCGATTATCTGCTTCACTGACTTGTCCAGGACAGCATGCTCATAGGCGCGCACCTTGATGCGCAGGCGGTGTGTCGCCTCTCCTTTCTTCCCGCCTTTTGAGCGGGGTTTAGCTGTCTTGGTCGCTGTCATAGAACCCGCGGAGTATGCACCATCCCGAGGGAAAACGCAAGATTGAGGGTCGCGCATTGACACCCCCACCGAATCCTCTATTGTGACGCGAGTTCAACCCCAGGAATGGAGGATCGAATGATCTTTCCGAAGGCGATAATGGACCGGCCATGTGGATACGTGAACCTCAACTTAGCTGCCCGTGAATGGCTGCGGGAACATAACTGCCTCCCCGAACCACCGAGGATCTTGCCCGGAAGACCGAGGAAGCATCCGAGGGAGCCCGACAAGCCGAATCCGCTGCTCGACCCTGAAACTGCCATGAGCATGGTGTGGGGATTCCATCACCAATGCGGCCTCTCATGGTCGTATGGCGGCTGGCTTGAGGCGCGGCTCGATATGCATCGCGGGACGTATCTCGAGAAGGACGAACTGTGGCTGCACATCGGCCTCGACGTGAATGTCTTGGACCAGACCGAGGTGCGCGCACTTGCCGATGGTCCCATCCTCTATGTCGGTGACGACTCACCGCTTGTCGGCGGCTGGGGCGGGCATGTCATTCAGATGATCACCTATCGCGGGAATCCGCATGTGCTTCTGTATGCTCATCTCGGAGACATAATCTGTAAGTCAGGAACAACCGTCTCGAAAGGAGACGTCATCGGCTGCGTCGGGACACCGCAACAGAATGGGTATTGGTTCCCGCATGTGCACCTGCAGCTATTCGACTGGCAGTATCAGCAAGCCAGAGATTGGCAGAAGTTCTCCGACGATATGGATGGGTATACGAGGTTGGATAACCGGGTCAAGTGGTCACACCTCTGCCCCGATCCGACTCCGCTCATCTTCGCGTAAGCAGAGAGGTCCGCGAGCTGAATGCTCGCGGACCTTGTTATTTTCGCAATTCGGAATGTGGGCGCTTCCTACTTCTTAGAGAAATCGGCCCAAAGAGACAGCGCCCCGAGAGCGAGGAAAAGCGCGGCTTCTATCCAATTGTTCTTCTGGAGGGCTTCGATGAGCGCGATGCCGAAAAAGATGATGAACACTGCGAGATTCGTGAATGCGATATTTTTCATATGTTCAAATTATACTCCCCTACTCTGGGAGGCCGTCGAGTGGTTTGTATAGCCACCAAGGCTTGGTCCAGCCTTCTGTCATCCAGCGGAAGAAGAAGTGAACGGCGGTCCCGAGGACAACCATGCTGAGGAGTACCTTCCAGGTCGTTCCCCATCCTTTCCACCGATAGATCGCGCCAAAGATGGCGAGAAAGACGATGTACTTCACCACTCGAAACCGCGCGGTCTGCGCGTGAAGTGCGACGTAGAGTTCTTTTTTGATGAGGCCCTCGAAAATCATAAGGATTTGTATGTAGAAATTATAGGGCATATTCCCTCTTTTTACCCCCTATCCACAGCGCCGCGCACCCTCATTGACGCTTCATGCGGCTTCCTATATAGTGCCCTTATACACGCCCCAGCTGGCCGCAAGGCTCGCTGGGGTTTCTCCATTCCAGACTACCAGTTGGGGGATATTGAAGATGTCCATATTTGCGCTGTATCACGAATGTGATACAGTGCTCGACATGGCTAAAACAGCATACGTCACGGCTCGGGTTGAGAAAAAACTCAAGACCGATGCGGAGAAGGTACTCAAAAGTGTCGGCGTGAAGGCGTCCGATGCCCTTACCATGTTCTACAAGCAAGTCGTCATTCAACAGGGGCTCCCCTTCGATGTGTGCACTCGGTCACACGTTCCGAATGCCGAAACCCGTCGGGCGTTGCGCGAGGCGCGTGATCCTAAAAAGATAAAGACAATGAAGTCTGCAGCCAACGTTGAAGAAATGTTTAAACAAATTCTTGGTAAAAATTGGCGTCGGTCCCTATGAAGCACCTGCATTGGACTAACGGCTTTACCAGAGATGTGAAGCGGTTAACCAAACGCAGATGGAAACTCAAGAAACTATTTGCACTATTGGCAGCGCTACACCAAGAACAACCTCTACCACCTTCGGCGCGACCACATCTTTTGCAGGGAAAATGGGACGGATGCTGGGATTGTCACGTAGCAGGTGACTGGATTTTAATTTATGAAATCACTGAAAATGAAGTTCGCTTGCGCCGTACAGGAACGCACGCTGACCTATTTGATTAAAAGGTCTCGCTCACGTCCCCAGCGCGTCCTTTCCCTTGCTTCCCTGCACGTGGGACTTGGGACTGGGTCAATCGGCGCCATTTGACCCGACCCTCGGATCAGACCCTCTCGTAGGTGATGCTGGAAATTGTCATGCGGCTCCTTGCATGATACGTTCCCAGCAGACCCAGAAGGAGCTTCTGTCATGGGAAATCAAAACGTTGAGGTGGCGAAGCTGAAGGAGTTCTACGCCTCCTTCCAGTGCCATGGTGTCGTCTCTCTCATCGACTATCTTGCTTCTCCGGAAGCAGAGGGAATGCTATCCATCGGTTCGAGCACCCTCGGCTTTGACCGAATCCAGAAGGAAATCTTCGTCACCGAAGAAGACCGGCTCGCATCGGCATGGTTCCGCGTCAAGAAGCTGCATATCGGAAGTAGGGACGGAAGCGTCACGCCGCTGCAGTGGCTTGAGATACTTTCGGAAGGCTTCGACCGGCTATCAGTGCCGGCTCGTGAGTTTTTCGATATGCTCTGCGCGAATCTAGCTGCGGTCGCCGTTTCCAAGCCGGTCGGTGTCGTGGAGATGTGGAGGAAGAATGGCAGATTCCTCGTCCCGGCGGACAAGTACCGACGGAACATGACGGATGAGGAAGTGGAGCCGTATCGATCGACCGAGAGCTTCATCTTCGGTCCTCGCACGGCAAAGCATTGAGAAAACCAAGCGACGCAGCTCCGGCTGCGTCGCTTTTACTTTCTCCAGACTAGCCAGATAACTAGCGGCCGGGGGTCAAACGGCGCCGTTTGACCCCCGGCGGGGGTCAACGGGGCTCGTACCAGGCGTCATTTCCCCTCTTGGAAGCTATCAGCCGGCCTTCCTGCACCAGTTGTTTTAGGTACCGTTGCGCTGTGGAATCCGACACCCGGAGGAGCTTCTCGACGTCGTCGTTTTTGATGCTTTTCTTTTTGGCGGCTAGGGTGAGGACTTTGTCGAGCTTGGCACGCTTACGGAAGCGCAAAGCTTCGAATGCCTGACCCAGGCGGCTTTTGATGCTGGTGTCGAGTGGCGGCGGAGGTGGCGGAACGGGTTCGGGTGTTGGTGCGGGTGAGACGGGGTTGGGGCCCTGTCGCAAGGCCGGATCGAGCGCAGGCGAGTGAGGCGGGGTCGCGGAAAATCGTTCCGACGATTTATCTGTGACTGGAGGCGTATCTGTTGCCGGAGCCGACTCGATTTCGATTTCAGGAATCGGTTCTGGCGTGAGCGCTGCGGTCACTTCTGGCACAGGTGCGCTTGGCGTCTCAACCGCGGGTTCGGCCAGCGCCGCAGGCGCCGACGATTCCGCATTCACTTCCCCGTCTATCTCATCGCTCATGCGAAAAGAATACTATGAAAAAAGCGAGGCCCGCGAGCGTTCGCTCGACGGGCCTCTGACATTCATTTCAGGAGCGGTAACAGGATTTTACGCCACTGGCCCTTGGTGCCGTTCACACCGTTGATACCGATCATCTCGGTGCGAGGATCGTCACACGTCCCTTTTTCGTGTTCAATGTCCACGAATTCATCGCAACATCCACACTTCACCCGGATACGTGCCATGCGCTTTTTGGTTCCCTTCCGTTCCGTAACTCGCAACGGAAGAACACCGAGGACCGGGAGAGCTTCCACTTTACGAACTTTTGCCATGAGATGGTCTCCTCCTGACTGGTAGTGCTGCGGGAAACCTAGCATATGCAAGAAAACTCCGCCACATGGCGGAGTTTTCTTTGCGAATCCCAAGAGTGAGATTAAACAGTGATCTTGGTGACCACACCCGCTACATTCCCGGCATCGGGAGGCATTCCATGACTTCGACGCTCTCGCCCGGGAAGATAGTGAAATGCGGGTGGTTGGGGGAGGATAGATAGCAGCTATTTTTCCTTCCTCACGATACGAGAACTATTTTCCTCGAGCCACGCGGCAATCGCCGGAAGATCATGATGTTTTTCGATTATCTCGAGTGCGAATGCTTCGACACCCCCTTTTTTAACAATGATGCGATATCCGTTCAATTCCAAGAAAACGCTCCCCGCGGCCATAGCAGTGCGTTTATTCCCATCCATAAAGGGGTGCGAGAAGACTATATTGCGGACATATACGGCGGCCTTAAGAAAGACGCTTGGGTATAATTCTTTACCGTATGCCTGCTGACGCGGGAGATGTTCGAGTGCGGTGATGGGATCGCGTTCACGCACACCGTGGCTTCCGCCTGATTCGTCAATGACTATCGAATGTATCTGGAGGATTTCCTCGGGCAGCAAATAGCGCATAGCTACTCATTCGCGAGCGCTTCCATGTCTTCACGGTAACGATTCACGAAATCGAGTGTGAGCTTGGTTATTTTTGTCATACGTTTTGACTCTGATTTGAGGGGGCGGATGGAAACAACCTGTCGTTCAGCATCGGTCACGACGTTCACTTGGTCGCCGATCTCGATACCGAGCTCGGCAAGAGATTTCTTCGATATGGTAACGGCCGCTGAAGAGCCTACTTTGAGGACTTTCTGGGTCATAGGAATATTATAACAGCATTATAATCGCTTGCCTGATGCTGTCAAGCACTGGCCGGATTAAATCTAGTGAGGATTTCTTGGAGAAATTCCCCCTGATTCAGGCAATTCCATTGGATGGAATTGCCTGAATCACATTCCCGGCATCGGGAGGCATTCCATGACCTCGACGCTCTCCCCCGGGAAGATGGTGAAGTGCGGGTGGTTCTCGAACATCTTGGCGGCGGCTTCGGGAGTTTCCGCCTGCACGATGGTCCACGCGCCGAGGTCGTTCCTCACATCCGTAATGCCATTCTTGTCTATGTGTTTCGTCTTCCCTAGCGGCGAGCCCATGTCCACGATGTCACCTTTGTGGTCCATCACCCACTTGCTCCATGCCTGCATGCCGCTCACATCGTTCGACTTCCTCATCGCCTCGTCCATCGCCTTGTATTTTTCGAATCCTTCCGCCGTGCCCAGATAGATCGCTAAGAATTTTTTCATATCCAAAAATAGTAACTGATATGCATGAAGTATATCTGAACTGGGCAAAAAGCGAGGCCCGAGAGCGCGACACCACCATGCGCATGCGATACAATTCCGCTATGGAACGAACCGAGAGGATCCGTAAACCCGAAGTTGCTCCCGCCCCCGACTCTCCCCTCATCGAGAAATGGCGCGCGGGAATGAAGCTCGACAATACAGTGGAATGGGCTCGTGATGATGAGGATATCTTCACCGGCCTTAAGGCCGGCGAGACATTCGACGGACCGCTTTTCATCCAATATCCGAATGAGGAGGCGCACGGCTACATCGGATTGCGCCGCAAGCATCAGCGGACGTTCTCCTTGCCGCGCGTCGATGCCGAGTCACCCTTCCACTACTACACGATGAAAGGAACCGGCTTCGTCGAAGACCTCAAGCACAAGCTGTGGGAACGGATGCCCGAGGACCTCGACAAGAATTATTATGGTTTGTATGACCTAAGCAGCGCGAAATGGGACCGTCGATATTCCTTGAAGCTTATGAAAATCGGCGTCCGTATCGTCGAACCCGTCGCGATACTCCGCCTGCATGAACTGCCGACCTACGCCGGCGGACGAGTCCCGATAGAAGAACTGCGCGAGAAGAAACCTCCCGCTCCTGGTAAAATCTCTGACTCATTGGAGGCGCTCCGTCACGAGCTTGCAAGCCAACCTAAATCCAACGAACTCCGTGAGATGTTCACTCCAGTCGTCTATCTACGGAAAGCACGGTCCGACACTCGCATCGACGATATTACCGAGAGGGTCAATTTCGGCATGAACCCGGATTTTAAAGAGGTCGTTAAGGCCGAACTTCAGAATGTGATGCGCGATGTCGGGAAGGAACTCGGCCGATCGCTCACCCCGCTCGAATACATCGAGTGGTTCGCAATAACCTGTGGCGAGAACGTCGGTCGCATGCATCGGCACGGGCTTCTGCACCGCTACCTGCACCCCGGCAACATCACACTTGCTGCCGAACTCGTCGATTTCGACAGCATGACGCACATCAAAGATGTTCCGCACGACGACTCCCAGGCGACGCTCTTCAACTTTCGTGATGCGAAACGCCTCGCCCACGCGCGTGAAATAGAGCGTGATACGAAAGGGGTAGATGATGACATTGTGGATGGAGTGCAAAAGATCTGTCTCAATCTCGCGGCGACCGTCGCTGAATGTTTCCCAGATGCTCTGCCGGAATATGCACAAAAGAAAGATGGATTTGATCAGTATCTCTTCGAGGAGCTATTCCCGTACATCGACGGGAGTTTATGGGGAGCATACTTGCGAGAGCAGGAACATTCCCGAGCTGTCGTTAAATCATTCAATATGCCGAAGGGTGATGAAAAGCCGAAGCGCGAATAGCTGAAATAAAAAGAAGAGGCCCGCGGACACTATGTGCCGCGGGCCTTTGGTTCATGTGGCGAGCCGGATCAGTACTGCCCACACAAAGAGAATGAACGCGAGCATCGCAACTCGCACTACCGTCTTGCTCGTCCTGTCGTTAGCAACACCATCGCGTACGAGCCGCTCGCGAAGTGCGTCCTCCGCTTGTTTACGAGATAGCCCGCGATTCAAATCCGCATTGAGTCGCGGACCATATTTCTTGAAGGCGCCCGATTGCACATGCAGGATGAAACCTACTGAACATAGCGAGACAAGCAACCACAGCCACATGTTGTCGGCTATGAATGTGATCATTCTACTTCTCCGCTGTCGTGTGATACTGGGATATTTATACAACGTCGTTATGCTTACGTCAACGAAAAAATCCGCCTCTCGGCGGATTTTTTCGTGCACATTTCTGTGCGAGAAGAAGTTAGGCTGTAATTTTAGTTACAACTCCTGCGCCGACCGTCTTGCCACCCTCGCGGATAGCGAAACGCATCTGCTCTTCCATGGCGATTGGGCCCACGAGCTTGACCTTGAAGGTCACGGTATCGCCCGGCATCACCATCTCGACGCCCTCCTTAAGGGTCACTTCGCCGGTCACGTCCGTCGTGCGGACATAGAACTGCGGCTTGTAGCCCGTGAAGAACGGCGTGTGACGGCCTCCCTCTTCCTTGGTGAGGATGTAGACCTCAGCCTCGAATTCGGTGTGCGGTTTGACGGAACCCGTCTTCGCGAGCACCTGGCCGCGATGGACGTCTTCCTTCTTGGTACCGCGCAAAAGGACGCCCGCGTTGTCGCCGGCCTGTCCCTGCTGGAGTGACTTGTTGAACATCTCGACGCCGGTCACCGTGGTCTTCACGGTGTCCTGGATGCCGATGATCTCGACTTCCTCGCCGACTTTGACGATTCCGCGGTCGATACGGCCCGTGACGACGGTGCCGCGGCCTTCGATGGAAAAGACGTCTTCGATAGCCATGAGGAACGGCTTGTCGAGTTCGCGTACCGGCTCGGGGATGTATTCATCGAGCGCTTTGACGAGCTCCATGATCTTGTCGGACCACTCGTTGCCCTGCTCCGGATTCTCGAGGGCCTTGAGGCCTGAGCCGCGGATGATCGGGGCATTCTTGCCGTCGAACTGTTGCTTGTCCAAGAGGTCGCGGATCTCTTCTTCGACGAGGTCGATGAGTTCCTTATCGTCCACCATGTCTACCTTGTTGAGGAAGACGACGATCTTCGGGACGCCGACCTGGCGAGCCAGAAGGATGTGTTCGCGTGTCTGGGGCATGACGCCGTCAGTCGCCGCGACCACGAGGATGGCGCCGTCCATCTGGGCGGCTCCGGTGATCATGTTCTTGATGTAGTCGGCGTGGCCTGGGGCATCGACGTGCGCGTAGTGACGAGCCGGCGTCTCGTACTCGGAGTGCGAGAGCGAGATCGTGATGCCGCGTGCCTTTTCCTCAGGTGCCTTGTCGATGTCATCGACTCCCTTCACCGTCGCGGTGTAGCCCGCTCCCGCTTTAGAGAGGACGGTGAGGATCGCCGCGGTCAAGGTCGTCTTGCCGTGGTCGACGTGTCCGATCGTGCCGACGTTGACGTGCGGCTTCGTTCGCTTGAATTCATCTGCTGCCATATGGATTTTATCAATTAATACTGCTAAATAATGACGAACGCCAACGCGAGTGAGGCAGTGCCCCGATGCTCCGGTATTTCCCTGCCCTTCCTCCTTCGCTTGATGCGGGTCGCTACGCCGCACGAAGAAATCGAGGCAAAGAAATACGCACAGAGCGTGCGTAGGCGCATAGTACCAAAATGCTCCGGGAGCGCAAGAGTTGGCCGCTATTGCACCGCGCCGCGTACCTGCGAGCCGTTGTTGCCGCCGAGCCACGTGATGCCGTAGCCGGCTCCGGTTATGGCGGGGCCGCCAGCACCGCCAGCACCGCCGTAGCCGGTGCCACCAGACCAACTCGCTGAACCACCGCTTGATCCATATACTCCCCAACTTCCACCGGTGCCGCCTGCTCCACCATAGCCCCTACTGTATGAACCGCCTGCGCCGCCTGCGCCAGGCCCTGCTATCGTCCCCGCGCCGCCGCTGGAACCTCCCGGACCGCCGCCTCCACCGTTGGAACTAATGGAACCTTGTCCTCCACCCCCACCCCCACCCCAGTAGTAACATGTCCCGACGCCAGAAGCGGCGCCACCTCCTCCTCCACCACCTCCTCCTCCGAAAATATACCCATGCGTGTTGTCGATGGTGAGCGGATATGATATGCCCACTGCAGGACCGCCGACACCGCCCCCATATCCGTTGCAAAAAAATTGTGTGCCAGTGTATGTATGAGGTCCACTCCCCCCATCCCCACCACGTCCATAGATGCTTCCATCGTTGATGAGTGTGATTGACGACCCAGCAGGCCAGCAGGTGCCAGTGGTAAGCGCAGGAACGCCGGTGCTGTTTGAAGAGATAATAGTTCCTGCAGGAATGGTGAAGACGTAATTACTGGGCGTCGTGGGATTCCCCGCGATCGTGCAGAGATCCGCGTTGCTCTGGCTGGTGGCGATAGTGATGGGCGTCGCGCACGAGCCGATCGTCACGCCGGCGGGAGGGTTGTTGTAGAAAGACGCCCACTCAGCGGACGATTGCGTGGGGACGTAGACATTCAAGCCTGTGCCGCTCCCGTTGGTGACTTTCTTGCAGATGCTGAAAGCGGTGATGGATTGGTTGGTGGTGAAGTTGACGGTGGAGGAGTCGGAGGCTTCGGCGATGAACACCAGAAAGCTCAGGATGAGGATGGTCCCCACCGCACGACGAGATACAATAAAAGAGATTTCCATATTATGGTCCGTACGTAATCACAATGATTCCTTGACCGCCGGTGCCACCAGATGAACCCGCGCTCCCACTTGCGCCCCCACCCCCACCGCCACCGCCGTGTGCGCCGCCATTACCGGCCGCGCCAAGTGTCGCCCAGCGGCTGCCACCGCTCGCGCCGCCGCCGCCGCCGGAGCCTGCCGTCGCGCCGTTGCTTGTTTGTATCCACAATGCTTCTCCCGTGCCACCTTGGCCGCCGGCAGCTCCGACTCCGTTACCTCCTCCTCCACCACCACCATTCAAGCCTGCACTTCCGATCGAGCCACCACCAGAACCGAGCCGATTGGCGCCTCCAGTGCCGCCGAAGGATCCATTGCCGTTCGAACCTGAACTGCCGCCATCTGCTCCGCCGCCTCCGCCTCCGCCGCTAGAAGCGGAACTACCGGTGTTGCCTCCTCCTGCACCGGCACCATGAGGTCCTGCCGCTCCGCCGCCGGCTCCGCCGCCGGTAAGGTTGGTACTTCCGCCCGAGCCGCCGGAGAATTTGACATCCCCCAGGCCGCTTGTCGCCGCACCTCCCGCGACTCCGCCTGAGCCCGAAGCACCAGAGCCTCCTTTTGCGCACACTGAGGATGCGCCGCAGCTCGCGCCGTTGAAGAACGTGTCTCCACCTGAAGTACGCTGTCCGCCGCCCGCGCCTACCGAATAACTGATCACGCTGCCAGAGGTGAGCGCGAGGTTACTTACTTTTGAATATGCCCCGCCGCCTCCGCCGCCTCCGCCGGGCGCAGCATTGGAATGACCTCCGCCGCCTCCGCCTCCGATGACTTCGATCGAGTTGTTCGACGGATTCCAATCTGCGGGTATCGTCCATGTGGAGCCTGAGGTCAGGAAAATGACCTGTGTCGTGGCAGG
>Ga0209542_10003705_pt1 | contig 32355 bp, 34 predicted proteins | sample RifCSPhighO2_01_FD_184028 | JGI IMG/M metagenome (GOLD analysis project Ga0209542, IMG submission 184028) | Soil microbial communities from Rifle, Colorado - Rifle CSP2_plank highO2_0.1 (SPAdes) (version 2) | ecosystem: Environmental > Terrestrial > Deep subsurface > Rock core/Sediment ... | reverse complement strand
TTCTGTTTCGCCATCTATTTCTCCATCAGTTTCACCATCCGAAAGTCCAAGCGTCAGTCCGTCATCATCTTTAAGTCCCTCCATCTCTCCAAGTATTAGTGCATCAGTTTCACCGTCGGAATCTCCAAGCGTTAGTCCATCAGCATCTGTGAGTCCATCTGTATCACCATCAGTTTCACCCTCTGTCAGTCCTTCCGAATCACCATCAGTCAGTCCATCTGCTTCAATTTCACCTTCAATCTCACCAAGTGTCAGCCCATCTATATCGCCATCACTTAGCCCATCCGTTTCACCATCGGCTTCTGTAAGCCCGTCTATCTCTCAAAGTATTAGCCCATCTATTTCACCGTCAGAATCTCCATCTGTCTCACCGTCATCATCAGTTTCACCATCTGTCTCACCATCCATCTCACCAAGTATTAGCCCTTCCGAATCACCAAGCGTTTTGTCATCGGCATCAATAAGTCCTTCTGTTTCACCATCTGAATCACCAAGTATCAGCCCATCTGTATCACCATCTGTTTCACCATCTATCTCACCAAGTATTAGTCCTTCCGAATCACCATCCGTTTCACCATCGGCTTCTGTAAGTCCTTCTGTTTCACCTTCTGAATCGCCATCCGTTTCACCAAGCGCTTCTGTTTCACCGTCTGAATCACCTTCCGAATCTCCAAGTGTTTCACCAAGCGCTTCAGTGTCGCCTTCTGTTTCACCCTCTGTCTCACCAAGCGTAAGTCCTTCCGAATCACCATCCGTTTCACCATCGGCTTCTGTAAGCCCATCCGTTTCTCCAAGTATTAGTCCATCTATTTCACCTTCCGAATCACCGAGTGTTTCACCGTCGGCTTCAGTGTCGCCTTCTGTTTCACCGTCTGAATCACCGTCTGTCTCACCAAGCGTTTCACCATCAGAATCTCCGTCTGAATCATCGTCAGTTTCTCCGTCATCCTCATTAAGTCCTTCCATCTCACCATCTGAAAGCCCAAGCGTTTCTCCGTCTGAATCACCAAGTGTTTCACCGTCCGCTTCCGTCTCTCCATCCACCTCACCTTCGGTTTCACCCTCGGCTTCGTTGAGTTCTTCTGTTTCACCCTCATCTTCCATCAGTCCTTCATCCTCAATCTCTCCATCGGTTAGCCCTTCCATATCGGTTGCAGAAATAGAAACCATAAATGGACTGAACGAAGATTTAATAAGCAAAATCAACGGATTAGATAAATCACAAATAAATAAAGTAAATGGGTTGGTCTTGAACGACTAACATTCCTGTGGATTAAACGTTATTGAGAATGTAGTATACTTTGTATATCTGGTTTGCTCGGACAGAATGTAAGCAAACTTCCATTCATCCTCGCTACCAGCTATAATTAAAGCATGTATCGGAAAATCATCCATTTTATTAAGTATCATAACGCCTTCACTATTATTTTCGTCATGGTGTTTTTTGGATTCGGAATGAGTTATGCCGCCAGTCCCGCAGTCCGTGAGAGTGTTTATTCCAGTAAAGAAACCGTGGTTTCCATCGATAATGGGTTAATTGTTTCAGTCAGTCTGGATGATTTTGATTTTAATCTGAAAATAACTTCTATTACCGAAGATGACACAAATTATTACGCTGTCTATTCATATCAAACCTTAGCGATTGAGAATGATGTTTGGAAAAAACAGCAGATAGAAAAAATTTTTAAAGTAAACAAGGAAGTTTTAGGCGGAAAAGATCTTGGGCTTTATGTGGCGCAAGAGTTGGGAGAGAATGTTGACGCCGAAAGATATTATTTAAAAAAAGTTCAAAAATTAGAAAAAGAAAAAGGGCAATCACGAAAAGTGGTTGCAGTGGAGTACCACGGTCTTATTGGAAAATTATTAAATCCTGAAGAAAAAGTTATAGAGGGTTATAATCCCGTAATACCGGAACCGACGCCGACGCCAAGTCCCTTGGTTTCAGATACTACTGTAGAGGCCTCAACGAGTGTGCCAACTTCAACACCAGAACCTACGGCAACTCCCGAACCAACACCAACAGAAATTCTCCTACCGACGCCTATAGTTACTACAACACCATCACCAACCGCTTCTCCTTCGTATTCTCCTACACCAACGCCGAGTGAGACGCCAACGCCTACGCCATCTGATACCCCGATTCCGACTCCAGTAGAAACCGCTACACCAACTCCGGAACCAACGCCTACACCTACACCCGAATCAACCCCAACTCCAGAACCAACTCCCACACCAACTCCAGAACCAACTCCTGAACCTACACCCACACCAACTCCGGAACCTACTCCAATTCTCACTCCAGAACCCACACCTTAATTATCTGTAACTTGTCCACTTCAAGATTTTGCAAAATTTTGAATAGTTTAGTTTAATTAAAATCTATGGACACATTCAACAGTAACGATACAAACAATAGTAATTACACAAGCATATTAAACAAGGCCATGGATTATGTTAAGCAAAACATTCTTTTAATCTTGATTGGGGTGGTGGTTTTATCTTCCGGAACTGCCATTTATTTTTATAGCCAATATTCAGGGCTAAGGCAGGATCCGAACAAAGTAAAAATGTCCCAAGAAGAAGTGAAAAAAGTAGTTGCCCAAGTTGGTAAGCTTATACTTCTTCCAGAAGGGGAGACGCCCACGCTGGCAACAGTTACTGATACCGAAAAGTTAAAAGGCCAATCATTTTTCGCAAATGCAAAAACGGGCGATAAGGTTCTGATTTATACAAATGCCCAAAAAGCCATACTTTATAATCCAAAGTTGAATAAAGTTATTGAAGTTGCCCCCATTAATAGCGGTGATTTCACAAAATAGTCGGATTTAATTATTTGTTGATAAACCCCTGCTTAAAAGTGGGGGTTTCTTGTTATACTTATAAGGTGGTAAAAATCACAGCTTTATTTATTTGTTTGACTATTTTTGGTTTGACTATTTTAGTGTCGCCAACTTTAGCGGCGGAAACAAATATGGCCACCTTATCTTTGGTTCCGAGCGCTGATAATTTTACTGTCGGTTCGGAGTTTGAAGTGGCGGTGATTTTAGATTCAGGGGGACAGCCAATCAATGTTATTGATGTTGTTGTTTATTTTCCGGAAGATTTGATTGAGGTGATAGGGCCCCCGACCAGAGACGGTCTATTGCCCTTATGGCAATTTAACGCTTCAAACGAAAAGGGGGAGATAAATATTGTTGGCGGAGAAAGGCAAAATGGAGTAATTGCTTCAAACAGTGAGATTACAAGAATTAGATTCAAGGTTAAACAAGAAGGTAAAGCCGTCTTAAAAATAAGCAGTAAAAACTCCAACATAATAGCCGCCGATGGGTTTGGGACTAAGATTCCAATAAAAGCAGGAGAGGCATATTACAGTTTAACAACCGGACCAGTTGTGATTGAAACCCCGGACTTGGAAGCTCAACTTCCAAGTGTAGCCATTTCGTTAAAAACTCCTGTCGTAGAACAAAAAACAAGTCTAGTGACGGAAGAATTAAAAGCGATGACTTTAGTCCTCACAGAATGGATGCCTTGGCAGATTGTCAAGATACCCAACTTGGAAGCTCAACTTCCAAGTTGGGTATCTGTTATTAAAATAAACTTTGCGGGCCTATTTGTGGCATTTGTAGCGATTATTTATAACTTGAGGCCAGACCTCAAGAGGGCACAGGATAAAAAATAAAGCAACATTGGGCATGAAGATTTTATCAATTTTAATTTTAGTCGCTCTTGTTTTGAGTTCGGTTCCATATGCTCATGCGGAAATTTCCAAAGGCGCCAGCATGTCTTCAACTAATTTTAAGATTCTTGACGCCCAGCACTCCATTATCGGCGGACTTGCTTCAGCAAGCTCTTCTCTTTTTGAACTGATTACGGTAATGGGGGATTTTGCCATAGGTTCGGCGTCCTCAGCGAATTTTGGATTACTTTCAGGGTTTTTATATTATCCAAAAGTTGTTGCTCCCGTGTTGAACACGGCAACAGCTGGAGATGGTCAGGTTGCCTTAGCTTGGACAGCGGCTTCGGCTTATTCGGGATGGAATATTGGAGGATATAATATTTGTCACAAGAGTACTGGAAGCTATACCTGTGTAGATACATCTTCCACGGGCGTTTCAGCCACTAAAACAGGTCTGACTAATGGCACAACTTATACTTTTAAAATTCAGGCCTACGACGGGATAGCGGCTAAGAATGTAATAGCCGAATCAAATGAAAAAACAGCTGCGCCAGCGGCGGTGGCAACCCCCACACCAACTCCGACACCCGCATCAGGCGGTGGTGGCGGGGGCGGAGGAGGCGCCACAACTACTGTATCAGGAACGGGAACTGTTTTAATTAAAGGCACAGCGTATCCCAACTCAACAGTCAATGTTTTGTTAGACGGTGTATTTGTTTCTCAAATTGATGTTGGTTCTAATTCAGGATTTGAGATTACTCTTAACAGTGTATCCGCAGGGTCAAGATTGGTTAATTTGTTCTCAACCGATACTAATAACCGTAAATCCATCACTGTTGGTTTTACTGTTACGGTTACGGCGAATACCTCCACTTCGTTAACTAATGTGTTAATGCCACCCACTATTGATGTAAGCTCAACGAGTGTTGCCAAGGGTCAATCTGTAAGAATATTTGGATATGCAGAGCCAACAGCTGAAGTCAACATTCATGTCGCGTCAGAAGAAACAGTTACCAAGACGATTTCTGATTCAAACGGAGCTTATGCCTTGTTGTTCAACACAACATCTTTAGCAGAAGAAGAACATACCACAAAATCTAGGGCAGTGTTTGAATCTTTGATCAGTCCTTTTTCTCATGTCTTGCAGTTTTTTGTAGGTAAAGGAGGACCATTAAAAACAGCTGACTTAAATAAAGAAGGTAAGGTTAATATTATAGATTTTAGTGTCTTGCTTTTTTGGTGGAATACTAAACAAGCCAGAGGAATAGATATTGCAGATATTAATAATGATGGTAAAGTTAATATAGTTGATTTCTCAATTATGCTCTTTCAGTGGACCGGGTAAAACTATGACTAAAATCCAAAAAATATTTCTACTTTCAATTTTCTTTTTTCTACTATCTACTCCTGTTTTTGCGGCGCGGATTTATTTTGAACCGGCAACAAATACCCACGAAGTAGGGGAGTCATTTACTGTTAATGTGAGACTGGATACTCAAGGTGAAAATATCAACGCTATTGATTTGGGCATTTTGTACCCACCATTACTGGAAATAAAAAATATTTCCAAGTCGGGCTCTGCGATTCAACTTTGGGTCTCGGAACCTAATTACACCAGTTCAGGAATATTTTTTTCAGGAGGTTTGCCGGGCGGAATTAAATCCTCAAATGCTCTTATTGCAAAAATAACAACGAGAGCCAGGGCAATTGGAGAGGGAAACTTGCAGTTATCCTCAGCTTCATCAGTGCTTTTAAACGACGGACAAGGAACTAAGGCGCCGTTAACTGCGGGCCAAGTCTCTTTTAATATTATGGCTCAATCCAAAAAAGAACCTACACCAACACCAAAAGAAGGTGAGAAAGCAGAACCATCACCTACTCCTAAGGAAGAAGAACCAAGGAAAGAAGAACTGGAAGATAAATCTAAACCGAAGAAATTTAAAATACTGACAGGCCAAGATCCGAGGGTTTTTGGAGGAAAATATTTTGTTTCATTCTTTACTACGGATTCAAAATCTGGAGTTGATCACTATGAAATCAAAGAAAACGGAGAAGGATACAAGGTTGCTCAAGCTCCGTATCTTTTATCCGATCAGGATGGCAGAACAGTCATAAGAGTAAGAGCTTATGATTCGGCCGGTAATTATAGGGAGACTGTATATCCCGGATTACTAAAACGCATCTGGTGGTGGATAACATTTTTCTCAAATTAGTTAAAACGTTCTATAATTAGGATAAATGAAATTACGGAGGGATTTTAAGTTCGTTTTTTCTATTCTTTTGTTGGGAGTGGTTTTCGTGTTCCCTAATAATTATGCAAATGCTCAATCGGGATCTCTTTATTTTTCACCTTCAAGCGGAAGTGTTATTGCCGGTCAGAATTTTTCTTTAGCCGTTAGGGTAAACACATCTGGTACAGCTATTAATGCCGGAGAAGGTTCTATTGTTTTTGATTCCGCAAAACTTCAGGTAGCTTCTATTTCTAAGACAAGTTCTATTTTTACTCTTTGGGCCACAGAACCTTCTTTCTCAAATGCAGATGGAACTATTGAATTCGCTGGGGGCATCCCCAATCCGGGTTATAGCGGTTCAAATGGTGTGGTTATAACAATAAATTTTAAAGCCAAAACGGCAACTACAATTAAGGGCTATACAGACATTGTGATGGTTTCGGGAGCTATATTGGCTAATGACGGCGAAGGCACAAATATTCTTGCCAGTTTGGGTAAGGCGAATTATTATATCGGTCCGGCAGGAATCCCTGTTGCCACACCGTTAGTCCCTACAGGAATTCAGCCCGTACAGGGGATGGTTATAACATCTATCACTCATCCTGATTCTGAAAAGTGGTATTCAAATAATGACTCAGTTTTTAACTGGGAGTTGCCGGATGATATAGAGACTGTAAGTTATTTGATAACCGACAAGCCGACATCAAATCCGGGTACTATACCTGATGGTTTGGTTAGTGATGCAAAATTTAATGATATTCCCGATGGAATTAATTATTTCCATTTGAGATTCAGGGAAAATGGAAGTTGGGGACCAATCGGCCACTTCAAGTTTCAAGTGGACACTAAACCGCCCAAAGAGTTTAAGGTTTTGGTTGAGGACGATAACACAAGCGAACCCAAACTAACTTTTGAATCAAGCGATGATTTATCGGGGATTGATCATTATGAGATTAAAATTGATAAAAAAGATTGGGTTGTGATTGATAAGGAATTGGCGGGGAAGCCGTATACTCTAACCAATATGGGATTTGGCGAACACCAAATATTGGTGAATGCGGTAGATTCTGCTGATAATACAACCACTGCATCCACAACTGTAACCATACCGGGGGGAGGTATCTGGAATAAGTTTATAGATATGTTCAGGTGGATATTCAGGAACTGGTTGTTTCCAGCCGTCATTGTTGCCTTGATTGCTTTGAACCATGAATTTTTCGCACATTCAAAATGGTGGAAAAAAATAAAAAAGAAATTAAAATTAAAAAAAGATAAAAAAGATAATATTTTGGACTTAAGAGACATAAGAAAGTAGGGGATAGGGATTATTTATCCCGCCCTTGAAAATTCAAGAGCGGGATTTACAAAATATGAAAATGTGGTGTCGTAATAATTTAAGTACGGTGGGGAAGTGGGGCGGAGCCAGTTTTGTTTTTGGAATTGCATTAACGGCTTTTATGTTTGTCCCGATTGTTTCACAATCGAGGATCCTCGGTTTCTTAGAAATCGGGAGAGGAAACCATTTTGCATATGCTTATGTATCAGATGCAATTACGTCAGATTCACCCCAGCCAACAGAATTAAAATTTGATTTAAGTCCAAGTATCAACAAAATCAGCGATGTAACCTTGCCCGTAAATGACCTAATAAACGAGGCCATAAAAGACCTCAGGTTCAATCAGAATCTGAATATAGGTACTGGGATACCTGTAAGTCCCATAAAAGCTCCTTCTGTAAATATAGACTTCAATAAGTTCTTTAGCTCAAGTACGGTTTCATCAAACGACCTAACAAGTTTCTTAAAAGAGGCAGCGGTAACAGGAATCAACTTAACGATATTAGTTATTTCTATAACTTCACAGGTGCTTAAGGGATTACTTAGTGTGCTCAAATAGACCAAATGATTCCGAGAGGGCTTTAAGCTATGGGTCGCATAACCTACATTATGCGCACCATGTATTCAAGTATTCCGTTAATTCCCCCACTTAAATAATTTAGCCCTCTTGGACTTATATAAGATCATATTTTTTCTTATCTCTTGAAGAACTGCCAAGTCTCTCGGGTCCATTTCTTTTTTAGTAAACCCTCTCTGACCTCTTTTAATATTTAAAACTCCATCTCTGTGTTTATTTATTATTTCTACTGCTTGACTCCACAAATCAAAATCATCGGCCTTCTTGGCTCTTAATTGGTATCTTTTGAAAAATGGTATTATTTTTTCTGCTAAGTCTTTAGTGTTTTGTATAGAGTACCTAACCTGTTCCCCGTTTTGGGGATAGGTTATTGATCCGCAATCAAGTTCATTTTTAATTAGTTTTAATATATTATCATCGTCAGACCTTAAAACAATCGCGAACTCTACTCCCCAATAGAAATATTCTCTAACCTTTTTGCTACCAACATTTTTTTGTCTATCCCGGCGAAACTTTAATGCGAAACATCCTTCTCCATCAACAAAACCAGCAATATAATCGCCTGGCAATTTTAAATTTTTGTTCATATAATTAAAATTTTAGCATAACGTCGCACAAAAAGTCAACACGAAATTGTTGATAAGAATTCTAAGAAATGGGTCCATTGTTTATTTGTCTTTTTTGATTTTAACATTTAAGATAGGATATGCTTAATTCTCCCAAACTTATCTTTGACATAGAAACCGTTGGTGTTGAATTTGATTCTTTGGATGATAAGGCCAAAGAATTTTTGCTTTTTTACGCCGAATCTCCAGAAGAGATTGAAAATGTTAAAAACGGACTGGGCTTCTCCCCTCTTACGGGCGAAGTAGTAGCAATAGCAATTTTAAATCCAGATACAGACAAAGGCGCTGTTTATTTTCAGGCAGGAAAAAAGAAAATAGAAAAAACAGATCTCGGAGTGGGCTCTCGGGGTGGTGCTTTAGCCCACCATGGGAACTCTGTAGATGAAAATGTTCAGTATGTGCCATGTTCATCAGAAAAAGAAGTTTTAGAGCATTTTTGGGAATCTGCGACTCATTACAATCAATTTATTACCTTCAACGGTCATGCATTTGATTGCCCGTTTGTGATAATCCGTTCAGCAATTTTAAAAATTAAACCGACGAAGCCTTTAATACATAACAGGTATTATGATGCCCCACACTTTGATTTGTATGACCGACTAACTAATTTCGGCGCAGTAAGATTCAAAAGGAATCTTCATATGTGGTGTCAGGCATTCGGCATATCAAGTCCGAAAGCAAAAGGTGTCAGCGGAGATGATGTGGCGCGTCTTTATAAAGAAAAAGAATATCTTAAGATAGCTAAGTATTGTTTTGATGATATTAAGGCGACAAAAGAACTATACCGCTACTGGGAAAAATATATGAAATAATTCCTGTGTCTGTCTGGCTCTCTAAAACTTAGAGCCTACGACAGACCACAAGGGCTTGGCAATTTCTTTGTTAAAATCTCCGCTTCTCCTTCACCATAGATATCTATGGCTCAGTCGAATGCTCGATTTTGCCTCGAACTTGCCAAGCACAGAAATTATTTAGAATAAATAAAAAATAACATGTCTAACTGGTATACAAATGTAGATAGTTTTAAAGAGGGCAACGGCTATACCATAGACGGGATTTGGTATCCGCGGGTTACCTCCATTGTTTCAATTAAAGCCAAGCCGGCTCTTTATATGTTTTATGCGGGATTGCCTGATTACAAGACCGGGGAGGCCATCAAGTCCAAATCTGCTGAAGAAGGGACAATGCTTCATGAGGCAGTTGAAGGAATACTAAGAAAAGACCCCATCGTAATCCCCGACCAAGTCAAACCGGCGGTGGACGCATTTTTAGATTTTTACAAAAAGAACGAGCTTATCGCCCACAGAATAGAAGATAGGGTTATATCAAAAAAACACCACTTTGCCGGAACTATGGATGTACTGGCTGAATTAAATGGTGTTATGGGGGTTTTAGATATCAAAACCTCAATAGCGATATACCGTGATTACAGTATGCAGACCTCGGCTTATATAGAGGCCTTAAGCGAAGATAAAACCCTCCCTCCCCTCACCCGCTGGATTTTACGGCTTGATCAATCAAGACATTGTTTAAAATGTACAGCAACACTAAGAGACAAAGGCGGACGGGAAAAAATCCGTAACGAAAAAGGAAAGTGTGAACACGAATGGGGCCCGATGAAGGGCGAAGTAGAAATAAAAGAACTAAATACCTTTGAATCCGATATCAAGGCATTCCTGGCCTGCAAGTCCCTCTGGGAATGGGAGAATGAGTATTGGTTGAAAAAGATAAGATAGCATCACACCACCTCTATGTATACGGAGGGAGACGCCTTTTTAAAAATTTGCTAATTTTGTAAAAAGTGTCTCCCTCCGCTGGTTGCTTAGGTAGTTAGCTGGCGATTGGCAATAGAGGTTCAAACTCTCTCTGAAACCAGCCCCAAAAGTCGTTTAAGATTTATTAACATACTTAAAAATGTCGTATATACGACATTTTTAAGTATGTATGTTGCTCGTCAAAGTGGCATAAAACCGATGGGGCTGCGCTTGTCTTGATTATTTTAAAAGTTAGGGTATGATTGTGTGTAGAGTTTTTTCAAGGAGAATCCATGAATCCGGCATATCTCCTCGAGCTGATACTAGTCGTTATGCTACTGTTACTTGTTTTCTGGGTGAACTGGCAGAACAAGCAGGGCAAGAAATGGGAGCTGGAGACCGAAGGCGAATATGACCATGTCATTTACGGAGAAAAAGAAGTCAAGAAAAGGACTGGTGCAATGGTCCATACTACCCATACCTATGTCATAGAGAGAACGGTAATCTTTTTCACTAACAGCAAAACTTGTGTTTTGCGAGGATGGATAGAAATGACTTGTCCCAAGGGCACAAAGATTAAGATTTATAAAAACCCTTTGGGTAACCGACGCATTGATTGGGAATGGTAAGTAGAGCGCCGAGGACTGTCGTGAGACAGACCAAGGCGCCTTTTTATTACATATGAGTTTGAATTTTTATTGCCAGTCGTCATCTAATACCAAAGCAACCGGCGGAGGGTGTGTGCTTTTTTAAAATTAGTAAATTTTTAAAAAGTGACACCCCGCAGTCATGCATGGAGGTTGTGTGAACTGTTTTTATTGACCCGCAGAGCGAGCCGCTTTGATGCGGTCATTTTCGGTGCGGAATTGTTTTCGGAGGCGGATGTTTTTGGGTGTCACTTCAAGATATTCGTCTTCTTGCATGACTTCCAAACCATTTTCAAGCGAGATTTTGTGGGGAGGGGTGAGAATTATATTTTCATCATTTCCGGATGAGCGCATGTTAGTGAGTTTTTTGCCTTTAATAGGATTTACTGCCATGTCCATTCCTTTTGAAACATCACCGATAACCATTCCCTCATAAACTTCGGTGGTCGGTTCAATATAGAGTGTTCCCCTGTCTTGTAGGTTAAATAATGAGAAGCCAAGAGCTTTGCCTGTTTCCATTGAAACCATAGAACCGACGCTTCTCTTTTTTATTTCTCCTGCATGCGGTCTAAATCCCAAAAAGTGGCTTGTGAGTATTCCTTCACCTTTTGTGTCAATCATGAATTCATTTCTGAAGCCCAAAAGTCCTCGTGTCGGTATTTCAAAAGTAATACGAACCTCTCCGTGATGCTGTATCATGCCCATCATTTTACCGGCTCGTTTTCCAAGTTTTTGGATAACTGTTCCGGAAAATTCTTCAGGAACATCAACCAACGCCTCTTCAAAAGGTTCCATTTTTTGTCCGTCTACTTCCTTGATAATTACCTGTGGCTGGGAAACTTGAAGCTCATATCCTTCCCGGCGCATGTTTTCCAAAAGAATGGCAATGTGTAATTCTCCCCTGCCATAGACTTTGTAAGAATCAGTGGCTGAAAAATCAACTTTTAATCCTATGTTTACCTCCAGCTCTCTTTCCAGGCGTTCTTTCAATTGACGATTGGTAACGAATTTACCATCTTGTCCCGCAAACGGAGAATCATTTATCAAAAAATTTAAAGATATGGTCGGCTCATCAACATTGATGGCTGTTAATGGTTCAGCATCGGGAGAAGTACAGACTGTTTCGCCAATATAAATATCAGGCAATCCTGCAACCATAACAATATCTCCGGCGACCGCTTCCGTTGCCTCTACTCTTTTCATTCCCTTAAAAGTGAAAAGTTGGGTAATTTTGCCCTGCCTTGTTTCTCCGGTTGGTTTTTTTATAAAAACACTCTCCCCCACCTTCATTGTCCCATACCAAACCCTGCCTATCCCAAGCCGGCCAAGAAAATTATCATAGGCCAAATTAAACGGCTGGAATCTTAACGGGGCAGAAGAGTCTGACGGTGCGGCAGGAACTTCGGAAAGAATAAGATCTAATAAAGGCGTGAGATCTTTTGATTCGTCAGCCATATTCATTTTGGCAATTCCGGCCTTGCCGTTGGCGTAGATAGTTTTGAAGTCTAACTGCTCATTATTGGCTCCCAAATCCATGAATAATTCAAATACTTTCTCATGGGTTTCATCCGGCTTGGCGGCTGGTTTATCTATTTTATTTATAACCAAGATTGGCTTTAGACCAAGCTCAAGAGATTTCTTTAAGACAAACTTTGTTTGAGGCATGGGCCCTTCTTGGGCATCTACAATGAGTAATACAGAGTCAATAGACCTTAAGACGCGCTCTACTTCAGAACCGAAATCTGCGTGGCCGGGAGTGTCAACGATGTTAATTTTGGTTACGGGACGTCCTGAGTTTGCTGAAGGATAAAAAAGAGAGGCATTTTTAGCGTAAATCGTAATACCGCGCTCCTGTTCGAGTACGTTAACATCCATACTGAATCCCTCCTCCACCATCCCTGTCTGTTTCATCAGGGCGTCGGTAAGAGTGGTTTTTCCATGGTCTACATGGGCAATTATTGCAATATTCCGTATCTCCATATTTAAAATTTTATGACCGCTTTGCCTTAACTTCTTAAAGCAACTGCTTTGACCAATCTCTGCGTTGATAGCTCCAGTCCTCCCTCGCCATAGATAGCTATGTCTCGGTTCGGGCTTCACTCTCGCCTTGACCTTGAACCAACCATGAAGTTTTCTGTCTTATACTCTGCCAAGTTATATCTTATGACCAGAAGTATATTTTAAGCTAAAAATCTTGTTTTGTCAAAACTGATAGGTGTGTCTATAAATAAAAAGACCGAGCATTTGGCTCGGACTAATATCAGAATTATTTTACAAGAACTTTTTCACGAAGCTGTTCCCAAGGTAATGCTTCGCCTGTGATTTTGGTATTCTCTGCTTTCCAGTTGTATTCTGCTGGATAAGCCTTTGTTGGAACACTACCTGGCTGCCACTCAGATTTCAACAGTGACTTGGTAACCCCGGTATTGTGGACGTATCCATCAACTACCTTATCTTTCTTAGAATAATTAAACCCTGCTGTAAGAAAGTGATTAGACTCGCCCTCGATAATATAGCCTGCTGTAATCCCTGGCCGCTCGGCCAGTTTCTCTGACGAGAACTCTGACTCATGAACTAGATTCTTGGATTCTGCGATTGTGTAGCAGGTACTCCTGTAGAAACGGGCACGAGAAGTTTGCTTCAGCGCCGTAAGGGTAACGGTTTTCCCTTTTAGTTTGCAGTTGCAGTTTCCAGTGAGACTGACTTCTTTTCTGGTGTATCCTGGTGCAGGTTCACAATCCTCATGAAACTCGCACATATGAAGCACAACCTGTTTACCAATTAAGTCCTCGTCTGGTACATAAATCTTAGGCATTGGAACACTAATACCGTCTTGCCAGTTTCCCATAGTTTACCCCCGGTATTTTCAAGGAAGCAATAATAGTGTAATATAACAGTTTAAACATGTCAAGTTTACTGGCAATTCCCGGCCAGAGTATATCCGGCCTGCTGGGCGAGAGATTCGTTTTCAAACCAGAGTTGATTTTTTTGCGTTATTCTTTTACCGCTAGCACACCATGAATAGTGATATTTCTTGGTGGTACTGGCTTTTGAGGCAACGACTCTCGGGTCTGATTTTAGAGATTGGAATTTTGAATTTTGAGTTTGTTTAGAGTTTAGGATTTCGGATTTAGAATTTACAGCATCAAAGATATTGGCTTTATCTGAAGATCCTTTGATGCTGATAGGTGTTTTATTTAGAGCATTAATACTACCTAAATTGAAACTTATAACCGATATTAAAACAATACAAAGTCCCAGAAATACCTCTTTTTGATAGAATTTGACTTGGTTTAGTATTTTTGATAAGATATACATTCAGTTAAAAGTTCATCAAGTTCATAATGTTCATAAAGTAAGATATATCATAACTTTACAAACTTTCAACTTTATAACTTTATAAACTTGTGCGAAGCGCATGGCACATACAAAGGCGATCGGGTCTACACAATTAGGTAGAGACTCGCAACCAAAATATTTAGGCGTGAAACTTTATGCAGGTGAACTGGCTAAGCCCGGCAGTATTATAATCCGACAAAGAGGCAGTAAGTTTCTTCCAGGAAAAGGTGTCCGCATCGGTTCAGATGACACTATTTACGCAGTTATAACCGGCAAAGTCAAATTCACCACTAAGAAAAAAACTAAATTTGACGGCTCTAAGAGGTTGGTAAAAGTGGTCAATGTGGTAGCTAACTAAATTTTAAATCTAAACTAAAATCCGCCAGTTGGCGGATTTTAGTTTACTCTGGTTTTAGGACAACTTTGATTTGAGTTTTGATTTCGGGAGCGAGGTTGAGGTCTACCATGTGTTCGCCAATGTGCTTGATGGGCTCTTCGTGTCCGATCATTTCTTCTTGAAGTTTGACTCCAGATGCTTTCTCAATTTCTTTTACTAAATCCTCCTTATCTATTCCGGCAAACAACTTTCCAGCCTTACTTGCTTTGCGGGTAAGTTCAATTACCAAATCTTTTAACTTCTCAACAGCCTCAAGGGCATTTTTCTTTTCTGCTTCAACCATAATCACGCGCTTTGCTTTTAAGGAATCAACCTCTTTCATTGAGCCATCGGTAGCGGATTTTGCCAATTTTCTTGGCAACAAAAAATTCCTGCCATAGCCGTCAGGCACATTTTTCACATCTCCTATCTGGCCAAATCCCTTGATGTTTTGGAGTAGGATTACACGCATAATAGAAAAACATTAGCATTTAGTTAGAGATCTTTCAAGACCTTGACTCAACTCATTATATATTATATAGTATTTTCAGTACTTAAACATACTACAGGGAGAGTAGTAATGAAAACAAGGAGCGATTTTCTGTTCTTAATATTTCTGTCATTATGCGCTTCGTTTATTGTTACCACTGTTTTACCGTTTTTTGGCCATATCATGATTAGTATGGCGTTTGGGTGCTGGTCGTGCTACAAAGCATCAATTCCTATTATTTGGACAGTTTTTCTTGGTTGTGTAATCGGATCAGCTCTTGGTGGTTGGATCATTTTTGACCACCTAATACCAGCAATTATCTTTGTTGTTGCCAGTGCTGTCGGATTTTGGGGAATGTATTTCTACACCCTCAAACAACCATATATGCGATAAAATCTGGCCCGCACTTCGCGGGCTTTTTGTTTACCTGAACTCGCTTATCAATTATCATTAATTACCTAAGCAACCAGCGGAGGGTGTATGCTTTTTTAAAATTAGCCCCGACGCTTCGGTCGGGGTCCCGACACGTTGTCGTCGGGATAACTTTTTAAAAAGGCGTCTCCCTCCGTACGAATAGAGGTTGTGTGGTGCTATTATCTTAGGGTTTCAATCGCCTTATCTAATTGAGCATCTTTGCCCGGAATGCCGATTTCTATTTTACCCTCTTCCTTGAGGTCTTCTTCACTGAATTTAACTTCAATATCGGCCTCAATCCCCTTTTCTGAGATGGAGATTCCATTGGGAGTAAGCCATTTGGCAATTGTAACTTTCAAAGACGAACCATCGTCGTAATTCTGGAGTTCCTGAACAGAACCTTTTCCAAAGCTTTTCTCGCCAACTATTTTAATTCCTCGGTTATCATGTAATGCTCCTGCCAAAATCTCTGATGCCGAAGCCGAACCACCATTCATCAAAATAACCGTTGGATATTTTTTTAATAAAGCATTACCGTCGCTACGGAATTCATTCTTTGTTCCGTCTCTGAACACTTCGCTGACCACGACTTGGTTTTTATCAAGGAACCAGCCAGCCAAATTTATAGCCGAATCCAGCAATCCCCCAGGGTTGTTTCGCAGGTCGATTATTAATCTGTCGACATCAGATTTCAGTATTTCTTCAGATGCTTTTTTAAACTCTGAATCAACTGTTTGGTTAAAAGAGTATATTTGCATGTAGGCAGTCTTTTTGTTGCCTTGTTCAATCAATTTCCAGTCTATTGTGGGTACTTTTATAGCATCTCTTATCAATTCAACATCTCTGGTGGTATTGTTTTGTATGGTTAAGACGACTTTTGTTCCTCTTTTACCTCTTATTAAATTAACAGCTTCTTCAATGGAAAGATTAGCAGTAGTTTTTCCGTCTATCTTTAATATTTTCTCGCCTGCTTTAATTCCAGCTTTAAATGCGGGGGTATCTTTGATGGGTGCTATAACAGTGAGAACATTGTTTCTTTTTCCTATTTCAATACCGACACCTCCAAAACTGCCGGATATTTCTTCTTGGAACTTCTTACTTGTGACAGGTTCAAAGAACACTGTGTAGGGATCGCCGACACTATTTACCAGTCCGCTTATTGCCCCGTAGAGGACTTTTTGAGAATCTATCTTGCCCTTGTCTACATATTTGGCATTAAGATCGTTATAAACTTTCCAAAAAAGGGCAAAATCTACATTTTCAGGTTGTCCCGCATCTTTGTTAATAAGATTTTTAACAACATTTAAGGAGTTAGTTTTACCAAAACTTTGCATCAAAAAACCGCCTGTAAATCCAAGGGCGAGAGAGATAATAATACTAACAATCAGAATTTGTTTAGTTTTCATTATTGAGATAATTTCCTAGAAAAAACCGTACTTATTCAAGTACCTGAATCCGTCTTTGATGTGTTGCCTTGACTGCTTGTTTTTTAAAAGGTCTATTATCCACGAGCCTTTTTTGGAAGTGCGTCTGTGGTAGTGATAGATTTTAATCAACGGATAATAAACAACCTTATAATCATTTTCCCAGAAACGCTTTGCCCAGTCAACATCACTAAAGTATAAGAAAAATTTTTCATCCATTAATCCTGTTTTATTTACCGCTTTACGCTGAGCCATAATGGCAGAACCCATCAACCAATCAACAGGACGGACAACAGATAAATCTTCTCCGGTCATAAGAAATTTTTTAAGAGCTTTTTTCTTAAACGGCAGATATCCTATCCGGCGATAAATTATAGAGATTGCATTATAAAACCCAAAACAAGATTGCTGAGGTGAACCGTCAAAGTTTAAAAGTTGTGGTCCCGCTAATCCAACATCTTGATGTTCTTTCATGTAATCAAGAAGTTGTTCCATAGAGTTTTTAAGAGGAACTACATCAGGATTTAGAATTAGAAAATAATCTCCCGAACTTGCCTTGATACCCTCATTTACACCTCGGGTATAACCAATATTATCCTTGAACGGTAATAATTTTACCTTCGGAAATTCTTCCAAAACCACATTTTGAGTCTCTGTTTCCGATGAAACATCAACTACCAAGATTTCATAATTCAACTGAGGACTCAATGTTTGTGATAGAGATTTTAAACACAACCTTAACAGAGCCGGATTTTTGAAATTTACTATGATTATGGATAACATGAGATTTTTTATTTTAGGTTATCCTGGAAGAGTTGTTTTATTTGTGTAAAATTATCGCCATTAGGCAAAAGAACATAGGATTCGTTTACGCGGGATTCATAAAGTAAGTTGTCGGTAGTTATAACGTATTTTTTAATTTTTCCGGAGGAGTCTACTTCTTCAGATAATTCCAGCAATTCTTTTGTGTTCCAGATGTTGATATCGGTTTTTATGTTTGAACGAACACTGTTTAGGACAGACAATGTTTTTATCGGATCAGACCAGAAATTTAGTTTGGTTAGTTTGTCTTTCAATGCGAATATTACCTCTTGTTGGCGTCTGGACCTGTCAAAGTCGTTTGATGAAAATCTTGATCGGGCATAATAAAGAGCATTCTTGCCGTCTAAATGATTTGGTCCGATAGGCAAAGAAAATTCATATCCCCACTGCTCTTTTTCCGTAAAAGGACTTGCTAAGGTTATATCTATCCCACCGACTTGATCTATTATTTTTTCAAAAGAAGAGAAATCTAAGAGTATTACTTTGTCTATATAAACACCTGTTATTTTGGAGATTAATTCTTTTGAATAACTAAGTCCCCCGTTCTTGTGATAGTAGCCGTACTCATAGGCGGTGTTTAGTTTGTCTTTTTTATTTTTGTCTACTTTTACATAAAGATCACGGGGAATGGATATTAAAGAAGTTTTTTTGGTTATCTTATCAAAACTTAGAACCATCATTGAATCCGTAAGAAGTGCTCCCCCATCTTTTGCATCGGGATCATCTTCTCCCCGTAGCCCCATGACCAGCACATCAAAGCGATCCGGTTCTTGGATTGGCATTATGTAGTTCGGGTCAATCGGTTCGGGGGCGAAGTTAAATATGTTGGCTACTTTTTGCCAAAAAGGGGCTGATTCATTTTTAACCTCAACAGTATTTGATTTTCCGCCTAAAAAATATCCAATAACAACAAAAGATAAAATCAAAACAACAATGCCGAGGCGTCTTTTTTTAAATCTCGGTTTTTCGTTGAAATCAGACTGAATAAAATTGTGTTGATTGTTTAAATAAACCATTTTCTCATTGCTTTTAGACTTGCGACTCTGCGCTTCATGATTTGCCTTCTCTTTCTTAATATTTTAGGAAGAAATTTAATAAAAGAAGGTATTTCAGCGAGAACTTTTGGCTCAAAAATTATTATATAGCCAAGCATCATTAGCTCTCTCTTGAGTATATAGGGCAGATCTTTCAAGATGTTTATTGTATAATCATTTTTGATAATTGTCCAGCGAACATTACGCCATTCTAATCGGCGCTTTTGCAGGGGCAACTGCCGTCTTATTTTAAGAAAATCAGCAAAAGTTTTGCTCAGATTCTTGGTGGTTTGACGGTCATGCCAAGCAATTACATCCGGTGCAAATACTTGTTTCCACCCGAATACTCTCATCCGCCAAGCAACATCTAAATCTTCGGCATACCAAAAAATATCGTGGTCGGCGATTTCTCCTAAAACTCGGCAACCCTCAAAGGCATCTTTTCTGAACACTGGAACCGCTCCCTCTACCGCAAAAATTTCCTTTTCCTGATTAAATTGTCCGTTGTCTTTTTCTCCGTGGCCTATGTTTATTATTCTTCGGGACCTATATATTTCAAAACCGCAAGTGTCAATCGTTTTAGTTTCCAGTTTCCAGTTTCCAGTTTCCAGTTCGGGGAGGTCATATTTATAAATTTTTGGCTGAAGTGCTCCGATTTTTTCGTCTTTTTCCATTATGTTGACGGCATTAGTAAGGAAATTTTCATCCAAAATAACATCTACCGCGAGCACGACAATATATTTTCCTCGGGAATCCTTTAAAAGTTTTTCCTGTCCTGGCCACATGCCCAAATTTACTTTGGATCCAACCAAAGCAACTTTGACAAATCCTAAATCCGAAATCCTAATCTCTAAATCCCGAATAATTTCTTTTGTTTTGTCTGTTGAACCGTTATCTAAAATATTTAGCTCAATCAAATCATGAGGATATGTTTGGGCAAAAACAGACTCTAAACAATGGCGGACATACTTTTCACCGTTTAGAACAACGAGATTAATTGAGACTATTGAGTTTGACATATGGTGGTTAATACTTTAACATATACTAAGCTAATTACCAACAAAGAAGGATTGGGTATGCGCCAAATCTTAATGGTTTTATCTTTTGCTCTTTGTCTGTTTTTTTTGCCAAGCATGGTCGCGGCTCAGAATGTTCAATTGGTCCCGAAGGTTTATTTTGACTTTCCCGGGATAGGAGTTGTCGTTCCAAACAACAGTAGTATTGAACCGTCTATAATGATGTCCGGATGGCACATTACATTTCTGAAAAAGGGAAAAATTAATTTTTTAGGCCTCGGAATGTCCTATAATTGGATTAACACCCCAAACATTACAGGGAAACGCGGATTTGAGGAAAGTGCTGCATTGAGCGTTCCGGTTTCATTACAGCTTGGCAACATTAACAACGACGGTACAGTTTACTTAACAGTGAGTTATAATTACAGCTTCAAGGATTCAGTTAGGGGACATGGTTTATTTATAGGTTTTTCTGTGGGCAGTCGCTAGGTCACGCTATATTTCGGGCAATTTTAACCGGCTATGCTGGTTTTTTTGTTGTCAAAATCATGGCCAGAGTTGCCACAAAAAGAAGAAATGACCTTTCGTCAAAAAGAGCTATATCGGTTAGACAATAAATCAAAACCCAAGGGACAAAAATCAGAGCCGTACCATTGTAAATGGTTAACTCATTATTCCTTGATATAACAAAATTATTATAAATTTTTAGCATTAAACCAGACAAGAACCAAAGAGCGAAAATTAAAGCAGGAACTCCCATTTCGGTAGCAATTTGTAGATAAACATTGTGGGCGGATGACCCGGCTTTAGCCAAAGACAGATCTTGGTTTAATACTACGGGAAAGTTTCCTATCCCCACCCCCAGAAATGGGTTATTTTTTATAGATTCCAAAGATAGTTTCCATATTCTTATTCTTTCTTTATTTGAAGTTTCACCGAAATTGATTATAGAGCGCACTCTTTTTGCCAATAATTCAGAATCCATTTTATAAAGCCTGAATTGTGGCGAAGCAAAGATTGGAAAAGCGACAATAAACAAAAGGAAGAAGATAATAAAACTTGAGGATATTTTTCTGAATACAATCTGGGCTGGTTGATTTAATTTTATTTTTTTAAACCAGAACATCAAAAGGATAGCCAGAAATGCTGATGCTGCACCGGCAGCCCAGATACCCCTCGTGCCAGTAAGTATTGCCGCCAAAAAAATTAGAGAAATCAAAACTATTAGTGTTTTCTTCTTATTCCAAAACACGGTGAATACAGCCGGCAAACCTAGCAAAATGAATTGTGGAAAAGAATGTGAATCGGGAAAAAGAGAAAACATTCTTAACGAGATTTGCTCACCATAGTATGCGTACCATGTATTTCCGAGGTTGTAGGTAATATATGACCAGCCGGCGCCGAATTGGTTGAATTGGACTTTACCCGCCCAAAATCCCATGAACTGATAAATATCCATTAAATAAGTTGAGCCAAGCTGTAGAAATCCCACCACGGTCACAATTATTACGGGAATAGAAATATTTTTAATTAATTTTTTAGAAAACTCTTCTTTTTGGGCTAAATCATAAATCACGACTCCTATTAAACTTAAATTGAGGAAATAAATTATTCTTTTTACCGCCAACATTTTATCCGAAGCAGGAATAATAGATAAAACAGCCGTGGTAAGAAGAAGCAAAAGCGGAAGCGATAGGTATTTACGGTAATTTAGCCACTCTTTATAAAGCCATTTAAGAAAGATGATTCCGACAATAATTCGCCATGTGTTGAAATTATCTAAAGTTGCCGTGAGTGGTATGGCGATAAAAAATGGTATAGAGCGGACAAAGAATAATGTTGCATCTTCAAGCGAAACGAGTAACACATATACCGCCAAAGCCCCTGCGAGATATGGTACAACCGAGCGTGGCAAAATACCAGTCACAACAAGACCGAATAAAACAAGCTGACCTATAAAAACTAAATTAAGCTGTGATGTCTTTAACATATTCTAAAAATCTATCCGTAAAACTTTTCCAATTATATTTTTTTACAAATTCCGGGCCGGTGGTTTTTATTTTTGAAATTTTTTCCGTTTGGGTTAGTGCTTGGCGCATTCCTTCGGTAATGCCATCTGGGTCGGGATTGCTGACATAAAACGCATATTCGCCGAAAAGTTCATGTCCTAATTCATTATCGGCGATAACGGGCGGAACTCCAAACGAGAGCGCCTCCATCGGAGGCAAACCGAACGCTTCTCTGTCGGAAACATAAACCAAGGCCATGGCTCCGGCATAGAGATCTGACAATTCTTCGTCTTTTACATAATCTTTATGGACAATCGCCTCTCTGCCAATCCTTGAATTAACTTGAGAAACCAAGGATTTCACAAGAGGTGTCTCGTATTTATCTGGTCCGATAGCAACCAACCTTAATTCCGACATCCTTACATTCTCAAGTTTGTAGGGATGTTTATTTTGTTGTGTAATTAATTTTTCAAATGCTAAAATGGTTTCTTTGAGATGTCTGCGTGGAAATGCTTGACCGACATACAAAATGTATGGTGAATCTCCAGTGTAATTTATAATACAATCATATTTAAAATCCACTCCTAAATAGTTTACAAAGATGTGTTCGGGATTTATTTTAAATAACCTGACCAGCTCCTTTTTTGAAGTTTCAGAGATTGCCAAAATCCGTGAGGCGTGTCTTGCGGCCCATCCCGCAAATACACGATATGCCAGCCTAAACCGTAGCGGGAGTTTTGGGTTTCTGGATTCGTAATAAATATCATCGGTCAGCATAACCACTGATTTGCCAAAAAATATTAACGGGAGCATGTAGTTTGGGAAAAACATCACATCAACTCGCTTAAACCACAAAAAAATTGGGAGGTAAACATAATAATATAAACTGAAAGAAGCCGGAATAATTGGAGGTTTTACTATTTTTTTCTTAAAAATCGGATTTTCCAGATAAGGGTAATTGGGGATTTTTGATTTAAAATATAAATAAAATTTAAACTCATTTTTGAGCTCTGGGCGCCTATCTATTTCCTCAAGGAGTTTGTTCGTCATACGGGCAACTCCCCAAGTGTCATTTTCAATTGATTCGCACTCTATCCCGATTTTAATTATTGACATTATTGATTATTTATTGTAGTTTAACTTAACTATTGGTTATTTAACAGAGGTAAAAATGGCTTCTAAACTTGCTATTCGAGGAACTCGCTTCTGGCTTGGATTAGAAATAAGGAGAGAGTGGGCGAAAGCAACAGAACTTGAATGTGAACCACTCACTTTTGAAGACCTCAATCAGGAAGACAGGTTTATTGCTATGCCCTTGCCCGGTGATAATGAAGGTCATGACGGTTTGTTGGGCAGTTATCATCTGTTTGAGAAAAGAGGTTTGACAAATGCGGTTCGGCTATCCGACGGCGTACCTGTTAACTTTAGATATGACTTCCTCGTCATCAGTGTTAACTAACTATTTCTGTCCCGCACCGGCGGGACTTTTATTTTACCCATCCTGTTTTTGTAAAAATCAAAAACACCTTTCAATATTGCAACTGACTGTTCTCGGTTATGATAGATCGTAACTTTTAGTATCTGTTTCAGTAAAATTATCCAACTCCATGGCCAAACAAGGATTTTAATATACCATGGACCGTTTTTCAAATTGAAATACAAAGCGTTGCGGTAGTGGTATCGCAGGAGCATGGGTGAGCCGAGTTTTTTAGTTGAAGCGGAAACGGAGTGGGCAATTTTAATTTCAGGTACGAAAGAAACTGGAACCCCAGCCTTTCTGGCTCTTAGGCAAAAATCAGCATCCTCAAAATATAAAAAATATTTTTCATCCAATAACCCAATCCTATCAAAAACACTTTCATGAATAAGCATCGCTCCGCCTATGGCATAGAAACATTTATCATTTACCATTTTCCGTTTTCCATTTGAAGAATTGGGATTTGAAAATTCATTGGAAATTGGAAATTGGAAATTGGAAATTGCTTTCGCATTGTCGATATGCGAAAGGGTGGGTTTAAACCACTGGTTTTTCCCCGCATAGGCAGTCCTAATCCCCTCATCTAGTGGCAGCCCAATAATGCCCTCCTTACCCTCCAAATCAACCCTTAGATGCTCAATTAGATGGTTCTCAGGCATAGTGGTGTCATTATTGAGCAAAAACACCCAACCTGCCCCGACCGAAGCGTCGGGGTCTGCTTTCCATATTTCAAGGGCTTTTCTGATGCCAACATTATTACCTCCGGAAAAGCCCAAATTGCGGTCATTTTTTATGTAAACAATATTATTCTCGGTTGTCTGATAATTCATCAACCTGTCTAGGTCTTTTGAGTCATTGTCTACCACAATTACATTAAAATTTTTGTCAGTCTGGTTTTTTAGAGATCCCAAAAGATTAATTGTATTTTCAGAGTTGTTGTAGTTGATTGTTATTATAATTATGCGCATAGGTCAGATATTTAAATAATCTTATCATTTCAGAAGTCAAAAAAACAGACCGGCTTATCGGGTCTGTTCAGTAGAATAATTTGAGCATTAAAACGCTTCCCGCAAAAATAAGACTTACGATGTTTGCTAAAATAAGGGGCCGATCTTTTCTGAGTATTCCGTAGGTAAGCCACAAGATTAATCCGCTCACAAGCATTAGATACATCGGAGTTGATATGTCATCGGTCTTCTGTGTTTGGATTATTTTGATTGTTTGAGGAACAAACGACATTGTCGTTAAAAATGCGGCTAGAAGTCCAATTAGTTTGGTCACTCGGTATCCTTTTTAAATGAGCTGGTTAATTTTTAATAACATGATTTGTGATTTGTATCAATCCAAAAGACCCAAGACTTTCTTTTTAAACCTTTCTTTTGAAAATTTTTCAGCCTGTTTTTGTATTATTGCGGGTTTATATTTGGAATAATTCTCATTTAATCGGCGAATACCATCAGCAAGAGCTTCGGGAATCGGATCGTCAAAAAATTCTCCGGTTTCGCCTTCAAGCATTGTTTCCAGTGCTCCCCCTTTTCGCAATACTAAAACCGGTTTACCAAAACTCATTGCCTCAAGCGGAGTAAGCCCAAAATCTTCTTCTTGGGGCATTATGAATGCTTTGCAATTGCGGTAATATTCGGCAACCTGATCATCGCTCTTATAACCAACAAGTTTTATATTTTTTCCGGCCATCTTTTTGAGACGTTCTTTGTCGGGCCCATCACCAACAACAACAAGCTCATATCCAAGCTTATTGAACGCATCAATTGCGACATCTATGTTTTTGTGGGGAAAAAGACGACTTACCATCAAATAATATCCTAAGTTATCCACAGATTTAACCATAACGACATTCAGTGTCGTTATAAGGGTTGGTGGATAAATAATTTTGGATTCTCTTCCATAATACTTTTTTATTCTTGACTGGACGTGTTTTGAGATGGCTACGAACTCATCAACCCTATCTGATGCCTGCCTATCCCAAATTCTCAACAAGTGGCGGGACAATGTCGCTAATGCTCCCCTATTTTCGTATTCAGAGTGTCTGTCCCAGAGAAATCTTGTCGGACTATAGCAATAACAGATGTGTCTTGTCTTGGGTTTTAAAACTAAACCTTTTGAAAAAATAACCGACGAAGAAATGACGACATCAAAATCGGATAAATCAAAAGATTCAATTGCGGAGGGCATCAGGAAAAATAAATACTTGTAGAGTTTTGTTATAAAAGGAATTTTGTGAAGATAACTGGTTTTTGTTTCAGTATCCGGAAAAAATTCTCGGACAAATTTTTTATTATAAAAAAGAGCATAGACAGGTGCCTTTGGAAATATTTTATGGAGTTCTATTAAGACACGCTCGGCTCCTCCTATGTTGTTGAGCCAATCATGAACAAGGGCTATTTTCATTGTTTTCTGTATAGCACTTTTAGAAAAAACTTGTTATTTGACAAATGAGTACGTTTTGTGGTATAATCAACATATCGAGTCGTTTCGGGCTACCATAAAGGAGGTAGACCATGACAACCGCATCAGTGTCAGTGTTTGAAAACTTAGTTTATCGGAAGATCAAGAAGTGTGTTTCCGATAAATTCAGCGACATCTTGACAGAAGTTGTCGATGTCGACGGCGCCTCTGAAGGAGAGAAACACGAGGCCGAAGAGAAGGGTCTCGAGATGATCTGGATGGCGACGGAGGAGTTCATCGCCTCAAAACGGCGGTGACAACAGGATTGACGGGCCGCCCAGCGGCCCGTTCTTTTTATCCCCACACTCATGCATGAGTGTGGGGATTTATTTTTTCGCTAGTACATTTCTCTTGTAGACATCCAAATTTTCAAGAACTATTCCTGTTCCTCTGGCGACGCAAAACAATGGATCATCGGCAATTGTTGCCGGAACACCTGTCACTTTGGTAATTAGTTTTTCTATATTTTTAAGCAAAGCTCCTCCTCCGGAAATATGAATACCCTTATCCATAATATCGGAACAAAGTTCGGGAGGTGTGACCTCAAGAACGCTTTTAATTATCTGAACTATTTCCCGCAACTGTTCGGTGATTGCTTCAGTAATTTCATTGGTGGTTATTTCTATTGTTTTCGGGTAACCGGTAGCAAGATCTCTTCCTCTGATATTTATTTTTTCTTCTTCTGTAACTTTCATCGCGCTTCCAATAGAAATTTTAAGAAGCTCGGCAGTTCTCTCCCCGATTGCCAGACCGTGTTTCTTTTTTACATATTCAACAATTGCCTGATCCAATTTATTTCCGCCGATACGGACGGATTTCCATGTCACAATACCGCCGAGCGAAATGACAGCTATCTCGGTAGTTCCTCCTCCGATATTTAAAATCATATTTCCGGCCGGACTGTTTATGGATATTTTTGCTCCGATGGCTGCAAGTACGGGTTCTTTTACCAGATAAACAGCCTTAGCTCCGGCATTAAGCGCCGCTTCTATGACGGCTCTTTTTTCTGTGGAATTAATTCCCGCTGGAACAGATATCAAAACTTCCGGTTTAACGAAACTTAAAAATCCTCCTGCCTTTTTTATAAAATATCTAAGCATTGCCCCCGTAACTCGATAATCGGCAATGGCACCATCAACTAACGGTTTTGAAACAATAATACTGTCGGGCGTCCGGCCTATCATTTCTTTAGCAAGATTGCCGACTGACATTATTTTGTTATCTAAAATTGAAATAGCAACGACTGATGGTTCGTTAATAATAATCCCCTTCTTGGGTATAAAGACTACCGTATTGGTTGTCCCTAAATCAATTCCAATTTTTTTTGCCATATTTATATTCTTTTTATGTCTGCTCCGATTTTTCTTAAGCGCTCTTCAATTTTTTCGTAGCCTCTGTCTATTTGATAAATATTATTGATAGTTGATTTGCCTTTTGAGCATAGAGTAGCAATAAGGTACGCCATTCCTGCTCGTAAGTCAGGGCTTTCAATCTCTCGGGCTCTTAGTTTGGTTGGTCCCTGTATAGAGATTCTGTGAGGGTCGTGCATTAAAACATTGGCTCCCATTCTTTTTAAATCATCTAGCCAAAAGAGGCGGCTTTCAAAAATAGTTTCATGAACAAGCCCTTGTCCCTCTGCTTGAGTTAATAGCACACAAACAGGTGCCTGTAAATCAGTCGGGAACCCGGGATACTCATGAGTCTTGATGTCAAACGTTTTTAATCGGGATGAAATAACTCCGACACTGTTTTTGGATATCTTTAATTTAACTCCAGCACTTTTCAATGTGTTCCACAAAGAATCCAAATGTTCCGGTTCGCAGTTTTTTATTAAAATATTACTTTTTGTGGCTGCCGCCAAAATAGCGAATGTCCCCGCCTCTATTCTGTCAGGTATTGTCTTATACTCCCCGCCTTTTAATTTCCCGACACCTTCAATTGTTATGAAAGGTGTACCTGCTCCCCTGATTTTAGCTCCGCATGAATTTAAAAAATTGGCCAAACTTTCTATTTCCGGTTCACAGGCGCAATTTTTTAAAATAGTTTTGCCCTTAGCAAGAGAAGAAGCCATAATCATTGCTTCAGTTCCGGTAACGCTTATGTTTTTGAATATAAATTTAGCGCCGATTAGTTTGCCTTTTATTTCATAAAGTTCTTTTCTGTAATTTATTTCTGCTCCCAAGGCCTTATATCCGTCTAAAAAGACATCAATTGGTCTTTCCCCGATTACACACCCTCCGGGATGAGGGAATTTAACACTTCCAGTGCGTGCGAGAAGTGAAGCAGTGAGCACTACTGAAGCACGGAGTTTTTTGGCTATTTCCGGATTGATGGTTGAGGTCTTTATTTTTCTGGCTGTTATGTGGTATTCGCTGTGTTTGGGATGAAGCACTTGAACGCCTAAATCTTTAAGTAATTCGGATATTCTAGAGATGTCTTCCACTTCGGGAACGTTTTTCATTTTAACCGTTCCTGATGTAAGAATCGAAGCGGCAAAAATTTTAAGAGCGGCATTTTTTGCGCCTTTGACTTCTATTGCCCCCTTTAATTTTTTTCCGCCGTTAACAATAAATTTGTCCATCATAGATACTTTAATTTAAAGGTATTTTGTGATAAAATCAAATTTATCAGACCTTAATCCCAAAGACATGACCAAAACAACAAAACGATGGCTATTTTATTCGGCAGTGGTTATTTTTGCTTTATCAAGCTATGTAATAATTCTCTATGCTCAGGGCTATAAATACAGCTTTTCCGAAGCCAAATTTTTTAGAACCGGTTCTGTTTTCTTAAAAACAAACGAAGACGCGGAGGTTTTTTTAAATAATAAATTTTTAAATTCAACATCTTTTTTTGGCAGTTCATATACCATAAGCAGACTTTTGCCGGGACAATATACTGTTCGTTTAGAAAGGGATAATTTCAGTTCGTGGCAGAAGAAAATAGTTGTGGAGGAGGGTCTTGTAAGCGATTACTCGAGAATTATTCTTCTGTCTAAATCCGGAGACGAGGTTATTGCTCTCAAAAAAGAAATAACAAATCTTTTATACCCCACACCCAAACCGACTCCGACATTTTCTCCATCAGTTAAACCAACACCAAAAATATCTCCTTCCAAAACTCCGACTCCGACACCTAAACCGATAGAGCCTTTTTATGTTAAGAATAGTGTGTTGTTTAAAACTTTAGACAATGGAGAAATTGAACGATTGGCTTATTTTGTTGCCGGATTTTCTATATCACCTGACAGTAAAAAATTATTATGGTGGAATGAAAGTGAACTTTGGGTAGTGTGGCTTACGGATGCCGATTATCAGCCATATCACAAAACGGGAGATAAAGAATTGATAACAAAATTTTCAGTTAAAATAAAAAAGGCCGATTGGTTCCGAGATAATGACCACATTGTTGTTGATTCTGGTGGTTACAAAGTAACGGAAATAGACAAGCGTGGCGGATTAAATATTATAGAAATATAAAAGCCGAGGATTAACCTCGGCAAGTTTACTTAGAATCTTCGACTGGCTCCTCCACCACCGAAACTTCCTCCACCAAAACTTGAAGATCGGCTGGAGCTTGAACTTGTTCTATGTGTTATGTGATTTATTGTCCGCCTTGCGTTTTCTTCTCTACGCTTGACCCGTTGACGCTCTTCCTCGGCTTCATTAATGTCGTTTTTTGCTTGTTCGGCAACTTTTTTTAGTTCGGATATCGTCCCGGTTATTTTATTTAAGAAAAGCACCCAACTTTTTTCTTCTTTAGGTTCTGTCCACCCTTCAATTACAATTGCATCAGAGATTGCTGTTCTATGACAGTTTTTTGTAGAATTTTTGACGTCTGAATGCTTAATGGCCTTGTTGGCCACTTCTATTGCTGACTCAAGTTCGGCAAGGTAAGCAACTCTACCATTTTTAGCTTTTTCAACTAATGCAAAATATTCATCAACGAGTTTTATTGCATGGTTGGAATTTGTTTCTACAACATTCAGGAGCTCACTTAAATGAATCCAATCGGCTTTTGATAGCTTATCGCTATCGGAAAATGCTAACTCAACAACCTCAACATTTGGGGACGACTCTTTAATCAGTCTCTTAATTTTTACGCCAAATTCTTCGTTGAGTTTGGTCTCTGTGGCTGTGACTCGAGCTATGACATCTCCCAACTTATACAAGATACTAGTTTTGTTTTTAACAACCCAATCTTTTTTGGATGCAATAAGCTTGGGTAGCGAAATGATTTTATCAGCCTTTTCTTCAGCTTTAGCAATATCTCTGTTGATTAAAGTTATCGTTTCAGAAACTTTTTGAGCTCGCTGAAGTTGTCCATGGTCAAGTAATAATTCCGGAAGAATTATAGATTTAAAATTGTTCACCGAAGTGGCAATTTCTTTCAGTGTTTCGGAGTAGGCGGTTCTAACCGAGTTTATGTTGACATCTTTTAAACCAACAAAAATCTTTTTAGCTTCTTCCAATTTTTTATTTAGGCCTTCAAATTTTTCATCCATTGTCTTAATGTCCGCATCATTCCGTTTTTGAATCTTTTTCAGGTTTTTCCAATGTTTATACCATACGCGGATTACAAGCACCAGAACAATCAAAAGGATCGTGGGTATTGCGAAAACAAAAAATAATGCAAGGTTGTCATTAAGTTCTCGTTGCCTTTGTTGGCGCACTCGTTCAGCTTTTTCTTTTTCTTCTATCCTGGTTTGATAGGTCTTCTCTCCAAGATGAACGAGCAATGCACTTACTGTGGCGTTCAAGCCACCTGCCCAATCGTTGTTTTTGAAATAAGGGACGGCATTTTGGTCAAGAATATACCCAGATTGCCCATCAGTGAGATCTCCTTCAAGGCCATAACCGACCTCAATTCTTACTCCACGCTCATTGGGGGCAAGAAGGAGTACAACTCCGTTGTCTTTTTCTTTATTTCCGACTCCCCAGCTTTGGGCGAGTTTTAGGGTAAATGGCTCAATCTCATAACCTTGCAACGATGGCACGGTAACAACTGCTACCTCAATTCCTGTGACATCTCGGTAGGATTGGATCTTCTTGGTTAATGTCTCCTCTGTTTGAGAAGAAAGCACTTGGGCAAAATCGTTTATGTAGCCGACTGGTTTTGGTATGTTTTGGGCTATTGCAAAAACGTCAAATAAAACAAAGAAAAATAAAACGCAGATTATTTTCATTGCCTTAACCACCATGAACCCCTTTATTTTAAGGTACTAAATTGACTATTATTGTATGGGTAAAATCTTAAATTGTCAACAGTAAAATATAAAATAAAAAGTGCCTTATTGGCACTATTGTTTTTGTTAAAACCCTAATCGTTTTGCCTCTTTTTCTATACGGCCTCTTTCTGACAGGGCTTCGTTTTTGGCTTCTTTTTGTTTTTTTGAATTTTCCCGAATCTCAAAAAATTGACTTAACAGTCTGTTTTTGTGTCTGAAGGCTTGTTTAATGGCAGTTTGCCATTTATCATCTTCATCGAAACGCTTTACTACACAGTCGTCATTGATGTTGAATACTCCTTGATAATAAACATGCAATACGGGAAGATTTTTATCAGGATTTATGTCTTCGGAATTTTGACCGTACCATATTTTCACATCATTACCACCCATCATTGTCTGACCCCAGTCGGTGACAAAAAGGAAGTTTTCAAAAACATCGAATTTTTTTACTACATGAGTGTTTGATGACCCTTGGACTCTACTTACGACATCTCCATGGTTCAAAACCACATCTTCTACAAATTCAATAACTTTTTTCAGAAACATTTTTCGTTCCGCAATTTTTTTGATAAGTTCCTCTGTGGTATAACAGCCGTATCCCATTGGATTGTCCTTATTTGTTTAGGTTCTGGCAAAATTGTATCTTTTAAAAACAAAAAGTCAATTAAACAAAAACCCGACTTGTGTCGGGGTGGGCGGATTATTAACGCCAAATATTTTGTGTGTACGGACGATCTGTTGTCCTTACGGATTTGACCATCTTTGCCTTATCAATGCATGATTTTTCATCACACGTATAACCAATACTTCCGATGGTTGAGTCTCCCATATCAATACGGACGAAATTGAATTCGTGAGTAGCGGGCTTTCCGCAATACCCACACACACGCAATGATTCTTTGATGAATTTTTCTCTTGCTTTGATCATGTGTCGTGTCGGCTCGTTAACAATGGTTGCATAAACAGGACGATTGTTAACGGTCATCTTGGGCCACCAATTTTTATCGTTCGGATTACATGCCAGCACTTCGCCGGAATATTCGCCTTCAGTATATCTGTCACTAAGGTTGGCGCCATGCCAAATTTGATGCTTAACGAAACACTTCCTCAAAAGAACGTCGAGATATTTTGAGCCAGACCGAGGATCTTCCCAGCGAACTGCAAACACCACGATGTCCTCAATCTTTACTGGAGATTCATGGGCATAGTGCTTGGGTCCGGCCGGAAAACCGAGAATTTCGGCAACCCTGACCAAGACACAAGTAGCCTCCGAACTGCAGGCAGTCATTGCTCTCAGACCACCAGTTCCCCAACACTCTATGGTCAGGAACTCTCTGTAGGTGAATTGTTCATTATTACTGTTAACACCGCACCAACCTATTCCTGGCAAATCGTCATTCACACACACAAC
>Ga0209542_10003703_pt1 | contig 32366 bp, 33 predicted proteins | sample RifCSPhighO2_01_FD_184028 | JGI IMG/M metagenome (GOLD analysis project Ga0209542, IMG submission 184028) | Soil microbial communities from Rifle, Colorado - Rifle CSP2_plank highO2_0.1 (SPAdes) (version 2) | ecosystem: Environmental > Terrestrial > Deep subsurface > Rock core/Sediment ... | reverse complement strand
ATGCAAGCCTGTTCCCTTGTCGAAGCCGATCATCCCCCTAGAACATGCCTTACAAAAACGAGACATGCTTGAGGCGAAAGACCGACCATTGTATTTTCAACGAACTTCGCGCTTCAGCTCGCGTTCAATTGTCCGCTTTGATTCGCGCGCTTTGAGTGTTTCGCGCTTGTCGTACTTTTTCTTCCCGCGCGCAATCGCAATCTGGAGCTTCAACTTTCGATTTTTATTATACACCGAGATTGGCACTATTGTCAATCCCTTTTTTGATTCAGCTCCGGCGAGTTCGCCGATTTCTTTTGCTTTGAGTAGAAGTTTGCGCGTCCGTTCAGGGTCGTAACTCGCTGGGGTATTTTGCGGCTGGTACGGTGGGATCGTGGCGCCCACAAGAAATGCCTCACCGCCGCGCACAACGACATGCGCCCCCTCGAGACTTCCGCGCTTGTTGCGGAGCGACTTCACCTCAATACCCAAAAGCTCAAGCCCCGCCTCGAAGGTATCCTGAAGCTCGAAATCAAACGATGCTTTTTTGTTGTGAATTAAAGTTGCCACATAAAAACTATAGCATGACCGCACCATAGAGCCGCTCTTCTTTTCTTTGAGGGCCGATAAGCGACGTAGTGCGAGAGGGATGAGAAAGTTGTGAAATCTTTCTCATTTCCGAGCCGAGGAGCTTCTATGGGTTTCATATGACCTTTATTTGAAACCCATATTGTGTATAATGACACAATCTATGGATCTCTTTGGCAAGAAAACCAAATCGAGCCCTGTGAAGAAAGGCAAAGAGGGCGGCAAGCGGCAGTTACCGGAGATACCCAAGCTCCCCGAAAACCAGCGATTCTGGGCGAACTTCCTTTCCACACTACTCATCTTCCTGCTTCTGGTCTCGCTCTATTCATTTATCGCCGAGCGTAAAGACAAGCCCGAGGTTATTCCTATTTCCCAGTTGGCCAAGGATGTCGAGGGCGGCCTCGTCACTTCAATAGTGGTGCGAGGAGAAGAACTTGAGGCGACATATAAAGACGAGACAAAAAAGGAATCGAAAAAAGAAGTTGACGCCGCACTCACCGAAACACTGTCCAACTACGGCGTGTCTCTCGAGAAGCTCGCGGAAGTCAGTATTGAAGTTGAAAGCCCCGGCGGTTTCCGCTTTTGGTTCGTCACCCTTGCGCCGTTTCTAATCCCGCTTCTCTTTATTGTCATCTTTATCTGGTTTCTCTCGCGGCAGGTGCGCGGCGCTGGCATGCAGGCGTTTTCATTCGGACAATCAAAAGCGCGCATCATTGACCCCAATGACCAAACACAAAAAGTGACCTTCAACGACGTTGCCGGCGCAAAAGAAGCAAAGGAGGAGTTGACCGAGATTGTCGACTTCCTGCGCAACCCGAAAAAATTCCTCTTGATCGGCGCACGCATACCGAAGGGCATCATCTTGATGGGTGCGCCGGGGACAGGGAAGACTTTGCTTGCGCGCGCGGTTGCAGGAGAAGCAAACGTGCCGTTCTTCTCAATCTCCGGTTCAGAATTTGTTGAGATGTTCGTCGGTGTTGGGGCTTCCCGCGTGCGCGACCTTTTCAAGATGGCGAAAAAAGCGGCACCCTCAATTATTTTCGTAGATGAAATTGACGCTGTCGGCCGCGTGCGTGGCACAGGGGTGGGCGGCGGCAACGATGAGCGTGAACAGACGCTCAACCAAATTCTTGTTGAGATGGACGGCTTTGAACCCAATGAGAAAGTGATTGTCATGGCGGCGACGAACCGCCCCGATGTGCTCGACCCTGCACTCTTGCGGCCGGGCCGCTTTGACCGGCGCGTCACGATTGATTTGCCGGACAGAAGCGACCGCGAGGCGATTTTGAAAATTCATGCACGCAAGAAGCCGCTCCACGACGACGTCAACATCTCTGTGGTTGCCGAGCGCACGCCGGGCTTCTCCGGTGCCGACCTCTACTCGTTGATGAACGAAGGCGCAATCCTTGCCGCGCGCGAGAACCGGAAAAAAGTGACGCAGTACGACCTCATTCGCGCAATCGAGAAGGTCATGCTTGGGCCAGAACGCAAGAGCCACGTGCTCAACAAGAAAGAAAAGGAGGTGACTGCGTACCACGAAGCGGGACATGCGCTCGTCTCCTCGATACTTCCGTACGCCGATCCGGTCCACAAAATCTCAATCATCTCGCGCGGCCGCGCTGCAGGGTACACACTGAAGCTTCCGTTCGAGGATCGCCGCATGCAGTCGAAAAAAGAATTCCTTGATGACATTGCCGCAACCTTGGGCGGCTACATTGCGGAAAAAATGGTATTTGATGACATTACGACCGGTCCCTCAAACGACCTGCAGGTCTTAACGGCGCTCGCGCGCAGTATGGTCACGAAATTCGGCATGTCAGAGAAAATGGGCCCCGTGGCGCTCGAAGGGGATGGCGGCCGCGCGCTGTTCGGAAGCGGTCTTGAGGGGAAGGAATATTCAGAGAAAGTATCAGCGGAAATTGATGCCGAAGTCCACAAAATTATCAATGATGCGTACAGCCGCGCCGAAACTATTTTGAAGGATCAGCGCAAGACGCTTGACGCGATTGCACACAGACTCATTGAAGTAGAAACTCTTGAGCGTGAAGAATTTGAACAATTGCTGATAGCTAACGGCATTACACCGAAGAGAAAACAAGATATCGAACACCAACCGATTGCATAACGAAAACAGAAAACCCGCTTCCGCCAATTGGCAGATGCGGGTTTCGAGTTTTAAAGCAGGTCTTGGCGTGGTGCCCACACATCGCGGCAAAGAAATGCCGTGAACGCGCCGTAGAGCACGATTGCAGCAACGAACATATCGAGCTGGTTCGCGCTGAGGAGCGGCAGCCAACCAAAAGCGGCGAGGCGGACGTCGGGGAAGATGACGCTTCCCCACAAGAGAAGGCCGACACCGCTGTAGAAGAACGAGAGTTGCCTGTTCCGATTTTTCCAGCCCATACACAAGTCGAAGCAACTTATGACGAAGAGCAGGGGTGGCCAACAGATGAGTATGGCGACCGAAAGGATGAACGCCTTGAGTGGTTCGGGGAAGTCATCCAGCCGTCCGAGAACCTCTTCTTTCCAATCGAGGAATCCCTCTATTCCCTCGTGATATCGATTATGCGCTAGCATGACTGCCTCCAATCAAAGGCGGATGTGTCCTTCTCAATCCTATCCATTACGGGCGATTTTGCAAACGATCTCTGGGAAGCAATAGGCCCATTGCATCTATCAAATAATTAAGGAAGCGCATTAAAGCGATCATATCCATAACTCTGCTATAGCAGAGTTATGGATATATATGATGTATACAATATGTGCGGCGTGATATGAAATTGCCATAAGATAATAACCGACACCCCCCTAGGGAGGTGTCGGTTGATTCTGTTTTAAACAGTTCGACCCGCCAAGGCGGCGGGTCGTTTTTGCAGGAAGAATATCTGTGCTACATATCCGGCGCGATGAAAATCGCTCCAATAGCCCAGTACACAATCCATCCTGCGGTGAGGATATGGAACGGATCGAGCGCAGAGGCGTTTAAGGCGACGACTACCCCTGCGACGACTGCAAAGAAGAATAAAACGAAACGGATGCTTGATTGCCGCGACCTTGTTGTCGAGCCGAGATCAAACAGGGCGTCGAAGAGGGCGAGCATAAACCAGAAAATGCCGCCTATGACGACAAGCCCAACGAGTTTTGCCGCAAGAGGACTCGACTTCTCCGTCTGATTATGTGAGTACATGGCGCAAATCCTCCAGTGTTGTCTAAAGACCATCTTTCTCTATTTTTTAAAGTTTGTCAATTGCTGCACCCCGGGCAAGCGCATGTCGTCACGAGTCACTAAGTATTTTACTTCGTAAACCCATAAAATACTAAGTGCTCGCGACCCCGCCTCGCCTGTTGCAAAGCAACATGGCTCCGGCTCGGACCTGTCGCCACGAGTTTCTAAGTACCTTTCATCGCTTCGCTCGAAATCTGCTAAGTGCTCGCGACCCCAGCTCGGCTGTCTCGTTTCACTCGACACGCCTCCGCTTCGGACACGCGCCGCACGCAAAGCAGTTTGCTTCATGTCGTCACGAGTCACTAACCAGATTTCATCGCTTCGCTCGAAATCTGCTAAGTGCTCGCGACCCCAGCTCGGCTGTCTCGTTTCACTCGACACGCCTCCGCTTCGGACAAGTGTCGGCAAAAGCAAAGCAGTTTGCTTTTGCCTACCTTGTCCGCCCCCCTGGACTCGAACCAGGAACCGCGCGTGTATAAGACGCGTGCTCTAACCAATTGAGCTAGGGGCGGAATGTGCAAACTATAACGCACTTTGAAGAGATGTTCAAAATGAAACAGCGGCCCGCACGGAGCCGCTGGAACGAAGAGATATTGTTGCCGAGGTGTGTGAGAATCACACTTGTGTGGGTCAATGATTAAGGACGTAATCGGCACAGATGGCTTTGCCGCAGATACTTGCCGACAAACATTGGTCGGACAATGACGACTCCGCCCATATTTCTCTCGAGTGACTCTAGAGTTGGGAAACTCTCGATCACGTGAATCGCAACAGGACTAAGACTGTTGAGGAACCGCACGATTCTCTGTTTAATCCTCGATGGATCATCGCCTCGGTACACAAGGATGTAAAATCTCTCGAACGCCGGACTTCGGACTTCAATCTGGTCGTTTCTCTGCGGCGATCGTTTCAGTTCCAGCGGGAACCTAATAAGTATGTTCATGGTAGCCCCCCTCGACACCACTCTATTCGAAATGTAGCACATCTTTCTTCCGGTGGACAATCTCCTTCAAAAGTGGGTGTTTGACAAGGTGTGGGTCTTCCAAAATCATCTTCTGTGCTTCACTGCGGGCCGCCTCCACCATTTTGATATTGCGGATTGCCTCCATACCGACATCTGAGAGGCCCCATTGGCGCCTGCCATACAGCTCGCCTGCGCCGCGCAACCCCAAATCAAGCTCGGCAAGTTCAAATCCGTTCTGTGCCGTCTTGAGAGCTTTCAGGCGATCCTGCGACTGCTTCGATTTGCTTTCTGAAAATATGTAACAGTACGCCTGGTCTGTACTTCGTAACACGCGGCCGCGCAGCTGGTGGAGCTGAGCGAGCCCGAACCGCTCCGCTCCCTCAATAATAATGACGGTCGCGTTTGGCACGTTGACGCCGACTTCCACCACCGACGTTGCAACCATAATGTGCGTCGTGCCAGCTACAAACTCTTTCATAACCGTATCCTTTTCTTTCGGTGTCATCTTGCTGTGCAGAATGCTGATCTCGTACTCCGGAAAGATTTCTTTCTTAAGCCGCTTCGCTTCTTCTTTGACTGATTTCGCATTGAGCGCGAGCTCTTTTTGCGGATCCGGTTCGTCAATGCGCGGGCAAATCACGTACGCTTGCCGCCCCGCTTTCAATTCTGTACGGATATGCTCGTACGTTTTCTCACGATCTTTCGGCAAGACAATGTCGGTGATGACGGGCTTACGGCCCTTGGGCATCTCGTCGAGGAGCGAGAGATCGAGGTCTCCGTACACAGTGAGCGCGAGCGTGCGGGGGATCGGCGTTGCCGTCATCGAAAGGAGGTGCGGCGCACAGTTATCTTTGCGCACGAGCTTCTGCCGCTGGCTAGTTCCGAAACGATGCTGTTCATCAATAATGACGTAGGCAAGATTCTTAAACTCAACCGACTTTTGAATGAGCGCGTGCGTGCCTATGAGTATGGGGATTTCGCCATTCTTCACCCACTTCAGAAGTTGTGTGCGAGAGATATCAGTTGCTTTTCCTGGGTTTACTTTGGAAGGAAATTTTTTACAGTCGCTTGAGGTGATGAGTCCGATAGCGATGGGGAGGTGCTTGAAATACTGTATGAACGATTCGAAGTGCTGGGCCGCGAGGATTTCAGTCGGTACCATGTAGGCGCTCTGGAGTGCGCCGAAGTTTTGATTAGGAGGGCGCGATGTTGTGACTGAATACACGGTCGCTGCAGCGACCGCGGTTTTTCCACTCCCCACATCTCCCTCAAGGAGTCGCGACATGGGATGCTCCTTTCTAAAATCAGCGAGAATATCCGCAGTCGCTTTTCTTTGGGCTTTTGTCGCCTCAAATGGGAATCGCTTGATGAACGTTTCAAGCCGCGCTTCGTCAACGGTGACTTGGAGCGAATGCTTTTCATTATTTTCCGCGCGCTCTTGCTGTTTTGTCAGCTGTATGTAAAACACTTCATTAAACGCAAAGCGCTTGCGTGCCGAGATGCTGTCCTTCTCGTTTCGCGGCCGGTGAACCCAAATAAGCGCGCTCTTCAGCGAGGGGAGGTTGTACGCCGCTAGAATTTCTTGCGGCACCGGATCAACGATTTTCTCAAGGATCCCGCCTTCAAACACCCGTTGGAGCGCGTGATACATCCACAAGCTGGTAACGCCACGGCTTTCAGGGTAGACGGGGAATAAGCTTTGAGCTTCTGGCTTTGGGCTTCTCATTTTCTCAAAAAGACCAGTATCAGAAATGGTGGCGCGCTCCATCTCCGGGTTGGCGAGATACGGTGCGTCGCTCGTGCCACTGACTTTGCCGGAGACTTTCACCTGATCACCGTCACTAAAATACTTTGCAAGGTAGGGCTGGTTAAACCAGATGATTTTAATTTTCCCCGTGCCATCTTCAAAGACCCCTTCAGCGATTGGCCGTTTGCTCCGCCACGCCTTGCGGGTCTTGAGCTTCGAGATTGTTCCGTAGAGGACGACGTCTTGATTGAGCTGTAACCCCTGCACGCTCTGCAAATTTGCGTAATTGTCGTATCGAAAAGGAATATGAAAAAGGAGCGATTCTATTGTTTCAATGCCGAGTTTCTTCAGTGCGCGCTGTTGAGGTAGGGCAAGGCGAAAGTGTTGCTGTAGTGAATCTGAAAGCTCCATTACTTCAGAAGTATATCAGGAGATTCCTTGCGGAGTGTCTCGTTTGGAATGGGCAAGTGCAAGCGCAACTGCCATAAGCAGAATCGAGACATCCCTGAAGAGCACGTCCATTTGGGAGAAGTTGAAGACAATGATGAGAAGAAGCGCAAGGGAAGCGGCAATGCATGGCCAGAAGATGTGCCTGCCGGAGAGGATCCACAGCGCGATGATGACTTCAATAGCGCCAAAGAGGTGGAGGAGCAGTAGCTCGTTTGGGACAATAGCGAAGGCAAACGAAGGGAAGTACCCGATCCACGCGTCGGGATTAAAGAGCGCAGAGATTGGCGGGTAGAGGAACGCGAAAGCGACTGCGATACGAAGTAGCCAGTCAATCCGCGTAGTAAGCGCCATGCTATTCTTCAACCGTCACTCTACCGGTTTGTGATGCGCGTACGTGGTTGTGGTAATCCCACGCCCCTACTTTGTCGAAGGTGAATTCAAATGTCCCATCATTATCAACCGCGACACATTGGTCAAACGCTGTGTTGCTTGTGTCAGGACAGTGTTCGGAGAGTGATGTGCCCGCGTAGGTCGTGTGTGTCGGGTGAATAGCGGAAGCGACCCACATTCGGCCGGTGCTTTGGTTGACGAAACGAACCGTATCTCCTTTTCTAATCTTGGTCTGTGCAGGAGTAAACCCATTATCACTGTACGTGACTGTTACTGTCGCGTTTTCGGAAGAATTATTTCCTTCTCCATTGGAGGTTGGCTGATTGTCCCCTGACCCCTGTCCGGATTGGTTGTCATTTCTAAGTCCAGAAGTATCCACACTGCGGCTATACCAGAAGGCACCACCAGCAATGACGAGAAGAATAATGAGAACGGCAATAATTGTACTTGTTTTCATAGACAACTATTATATTAGTTACTAATACTCGATTAAGAGTCTTTTGCTCTAGTATACCAAAATGGCCTTTCTAGCGGCTGCAAGAGAGGCCATTGTGGTGGAAAAGATTACCTAGTATGCCCAGTCGTCGGTGGTAATGTGCTCCTCGGTAACCCCCTTCTCCCGCAGCTTTTCTGTAAGTGACTGGATGAAATCCGGCATGCCGACAAGGAAATACGTTGCTTCTTTGTTCTGGGTTGCGCTCTCGAGTGCGGATTCGATATCTTCGCGGCCGATGCGGTGCTGTGCAAAGGGGAGGGACGCAAACTCGTCTCTAAAAAGGTGTTCGCGCGCAACGTGTACTAGGGTTGGTGTCACGGGACGATTCTGCGCATGGATGTCGCGAATAATTGAACGAAACGGGGTGACCCCGACGCCTTGCGCGATAAATACCGGATGCGTGTGGTGGTCCGCAAGTACGAGGTCGCCTTTCACTTTGAAGATCTCAACGCCATCTCCCGGATTCATCTTGGAGAGCGCCTGTTTGTACGGGCTTTCCGGCCGGACGTGCGTGGTAAACGATACGTGGTCGTCTCCCGGCATCGAGGAAAAAGAAAATTCACGTACGCGGCCCTCGTCGAGATTGTTGAGGCGCCAGTGTGCGTATTGCCCCGGTGCGTAGGGGATGGGCTCATCGGTCGTAAAGACAAATGTCCACAGATCGCCTCCTTCGTGTCGCGCTTCTTTCAACAGTGCATTGTATATTTTTTCAGTCATAGGATGTTTAGGATATCACAAAATAGCTTTTAGCTGTTAGCTTTCAGATGAGAATAACCACCAATGCGACGACACTTTTATTCCAAAGTTCTTGAGAACTTTGGAATAAGCACGGGTTGTTTTGAGAAGAATTCGGTCATGAGCGAAGGAGAAGGTCGGCGCACAAGTGTGTGGTCTTTTGTGTTTTTATTCCCAGGGTTAGGAGAGGTTGAATATAAACCTCAAAATATCTGCTTTCCATTGCGAGCGTGGCGGCCCTCACAACCGAGGAAGTTTCAATCTGCGGAGGGTGTGGGACTTGAACCCACAGACGGGTTTTAACCGTCACGGCTTAGCAAGCCGCTGCCTTACCATTCGGCGCAACCCTCCTTGTATATTGTATATAATTCCCCGTCGTGTACCGTGCATCTATTCTCATATTCTTGAGAATTTGAGAATAGGTCTGGGGCTGCCTGTGACCATCATGGGTGGTCTGCCCGCTGTTCGGCGGGTCCCCAATGGAGAAAACTGTACCATATTTTGAGCAATAATTTAAGCCATATTAAATAACCGACACAGGGGAGTGGTGTCGGTTGATTAATGAGCGAGCGCAATGCAGAGGACGTCGGTGAATCCGCCGTCCTCAAGTGCAAGCCGCGCTTCGCGAAGGGTGCTTCCGGTCGTGACGACATCATCAATAAGGATGACGGTCGCATTTTCTTGGAGCGCGCCTTGCGTAACTGCAAAGGCGCCCACAACATTCCTTTCACGTTCGGTTCTGTTCTTGAAAGAAGTCTGGGAAGCGGTATCGCGAGTGCGCACCAAAAGGGGAGCAATTTCAAAATCTCCGGAGCGCTTCATCTCTTCGGCAACGCGCACCATTTGATTAAACCCACGTTCGCGTTCCCGCCTCCTCGAGAGCGGCAGAGGCACAATATACAAACGCTCCTCGGGGTGGAAGGCGGCGTGATCGGCCGCTTCCTCCATAAGGTAGCTTCCAAGGACTTCGCCAAAGAGCCGCGCAACGCGCCGGTCGCCCTTGTATTTGAGCATCCAAATCATGTGCCGGATCAAGGGATCTCGGTAGGTAAAGAGAGAAAGCACCCCTCCTTGTTCAACGATTGTAAGTTTTTGCGCCAATTGAGACAGAGTAAGCGTGCTGATGTCACGCTCCAGTCCCTCTCGCGGAAAGAGGAGGTCGAGAATATGGGTGGTGATGCTCGAAAGAATACTCATGTGATTACACATCCCGTGCGTTTAGGATTGATATTTACTATAATTGAGTGCATGGAAAATCCGCTCACTGCAGTGAAAGACTTCCTCCGTTCGTTTGTGGGCGGCACTGATGGCGATAGCATTTTGGGCATCGACATCGGCTCCTCCTCGATCAAAGTCGTCCAGCTTAAAAAGAAACGAGGCGTGGCGGTCCTTGAAACGTACGGCGAGCTCGCGCTCGGGCCCTACGCGGGAATGGAGGTCGGACGCGCAACGAATCTTCCGACAGGAAAGCTCTCCGAAGCCCTCATTGACATCATGCGCGAAGCGAACGTCACCGCGCGCTCCTGCGGGATCTCGATTCCGTTTGGCGCCTCGCTCATCTCCATTATGGAGCTTCCGGCGACCGAAAAAAAGCAACTTGCGCAGATGATTCCTATTGAAGCACGCAAGTACATTCCGGTCCCGATTACGGAAGTGACGCTTGACTGGTTCATCATTCCCGAAAACGAGAATAAGTATCTCTCGCAGGATGACGAAGAGAAAGAAAAGAACGCCGCGCGCCCCAAGACGAGCGTCCTCCTCGTTGCGATTCACAACGAGACACTCAACAAATACCGCGAAGTGACACAGAAGGCCAATCTCTCGGTTTCGTTTTACGAGATTGAGATTTTCAGCGCGATCCGCGCGTCACTCGGGCAGGGCATTGAGCCCACTATGATTATTGATATCGGCGCGGCGACCACCAAAGTGTACGTCGTTGAGTTTGGCATCGTGCGCACGTCGCACATCATCAATAAAGGTTCGCAGGACATGTCGCTCGCGATTTCCCGCTCTATGAGCTTGAGTGTTGATCACGCGGAGCGATTGAAACGGGAACAGGGCTTAACGGAAAGTGGAGATGCAAAGGTGCGTGAAGCGATTTTATTAACACTTGAGTATATATTTTCAGAAGCCAATAGAGTACTATTGAATTATCAGCGGAAATATAACCGAAACGTGAACAAAGCGGTGTTTACGGGCGGCGGTTCCGTCCTCAAAGGACTTGTCGCCGAAGCGAAAGGCCGCTTGAGCACTGAAGTGATTCTCGCCGATCCGTTTTCAAAGACCCAAGCTCCCGCGTTTCTTGAAAAAGTGCTCACGGAAGTCGGCCCGGAATTCTCGGTTGCAGTTGGAGTCGCGCTTCGGAAGCTGCAAGAGATCGAATAGCGTGTGATACGTAGCATCACCACTCATGGAGCCCCAATTTAAGACATCATTCATTCCTAAAAAGACGCTCTCGGCGACGGTCGCTCAAGGCAGTACCCGTAAGGGAGGACTTAATCTGATTGTCCTCATTGCGCTCATTATTGCGCTTGGCGCGGTGGTGCTCTCGGTTGGCGCGTTCCTCTACAAACAGCTCCTCATTTCAAGCATTGACCGGAAAGAAGCGACGCTTGACCGTGCGCGGGCGGCGTTTGAGCCGGCGCTCATCCAAGAATTGGTGCGCCTCGACGACCGCTTAACGGCGGCTGAAGACGTGCTTGAAGAACACGTCACACCATCCTCGCTGTTTTCGCTACTTGGGAGTCTCACGCTCCAGAGCGTGCAGTTCACCGATTTTAGTTTTTCGCAGGTCGGTGATGGCAAGTTAAGCATTGCCATGAAAGGAATCGCGCGTGACTTCCGGGCGATTGCACTACAGGCAGACCTGTTCGGAAAGAACCGAGCAATCCAAGATCCGATCTTTTCCAATCTCAACCTCGACTCTAATGGACGGGCGGTCTTCAATTTCTCCGCGTTTGTTGACCCGGCATTTGTCAGTTACGTGAATCGGGTCGATAGCGGCGCGGCCGAGCCCGTGCGGCAGGTGGAGACTAACCCCACTGCGACCTCAAGTTCAGTAGAAACACGCTAGTATGATGAAGATACTCATTCCAGTTGTATTGCTCGGTGTCGCGGTCGCACTCTTTTTCGGCTACATTGATCCGACCTACGCCGAGATTACAGAGCTGCGGGCGCGGGAAACGCAGTTTAACCAGGCACTCGACCAGTCCCGCGAATTGCAGCGGGTACGCGATTCGCTTCTGTCGCGCTACAACACGTTCTCTCAATCTGATCTGGAGCGTCTCAAGAAGCTTCTCCCCGACCACATTGATAATGTTCGGCTCATTTTGGACATCGACTCAATCGCGCTGAAGTACAACATGCGCACCCGCAATGTCACTGTTTCAAATTCCGGTTCCGCCAATCCGACCGCAATCGAGACCGGGCAGGGAGCCATCGAGTCGGTGGTATTAAGCTTCTCGGTTGTGGCAACCTACGACGATTTCATCCGCTTCTTGAAAGACCTCGAATCAAGCTTGCGAATTGTTGATGTTGTCGGACTTTCCTTCAGCACTGCCGCGGGAGATGCATATAATTTCAATGTCAGCATTAAGACGTATTGGCTCAAATAAACCATGATAGACGCTTTGCGAAAATACAAGACCATTCTCCTCGCCCTCGTACTCGTTGTGCTTTTATACGTCGCGTACTCGATGTTTTTTGATCGCCCCTCCAGCACGGATGTCCTCACGTCTTCATCGGCTTCGCGCCAACAGACATCGGCGAACAATGAACTGTTGCTCCTGCTCACCAACCTTAAGTCAATTACGCTCGACGACTCTGTCTTCTCCGACCCCGCCTTTCGCGGCCTGAAAGATTTTGGCCAGCAGCTCGTTCCGGAACCTTCGGGACGGAACAACCCCTTTGCTCCTGTTCGGTAACACAGCGCGCCAGGAGGAGCGGGGATTGGGGAGCGCACGCGTCGGACGACTATACCCTATGGATGTCTTAGAAATACTCGCACAACATAACCATATCGAGAGCGGAAACATTTCAGGCCTGCGGCAGGAAGTGCAGTCTTCCGGCCACTCTCTGGAAGATGTACTCGCTTCGCACAAGGTATCCCGCGAAGATGTTCTTGCCGCAAAGGGCGAGCTCTACAATGCCCCAGCGCGTCTTATTGAGGACGAAGACGTGCCCTCTGACGTGCTGAAGTATGTTCCCGAGGAATCCGCGCTCCACTACCAATTCGTCCCCATTGGCGTTGCCGAAGGCGTTTTAGAGGTCGGTATCGTTGACCCGGACAATATTGAAGCACTCGATGCGCTCAACTTCATCTCGTCAAGAATCAATTTGCCGTTTAAGGTGTACGTGATTCTTGAAAAGGATTTTAAAAAAGTGCTGGGGATGTACCGCGGGCTCACTGGCGAGGTCAACAAGGCACTCTCTGAAATCGAGGTTGAGTCGTTGCCCGCCGAATCATTTGCGACAACCGAAGAAGAGTTGTTTGGCACCATCGACGACGCGCGGGACTCGACGCACATTATCGAAGATGCGCCCGTATCGAAAATCGTTTCGACAATCTTAAGCTATGCAGTCGAGGGACGCGCGTCGGATATTCACATTGAACACACTGGCGACAGAATTAAAGTACGCTTTCGTGTTGATGGAACACTCAACACCAGTCTTATCTTGCCGAAGAATGTACATCGCGCCGTCGTCGCCCGCATCAAGGTGCTTTCTTCTATGCGTCTCGACGAGCGGCGCAAACCTCAAGACGGCCGGTTTACCACGACCGTAAAAGGACGAAAGATTGACCTGCGCGTGTCCACATTCCCCGCATACTACGGCGAAAAGGTGGTGATGCGAATTCTTGACCGCGAGCAGGGGTTCATTAAATTGGAAGAAATCGGTTTCAGTGAGGAACACTTGATGATGGTTCGAAGCGCTCTGAAACGCCCCTACGGGCTCATCTTGCTTTCGGGGCCAACAGGAAGCGGCAAGACGACCACGCTCTACTCAATGCTCGGCGAGATTGATCGGGAATCAAATAACGTTCTTTCGCTTGAAGAGCCCGTTGAATACAACATGGAAGGAGTGTCCCAGTCACAAATCCGCCCCGAGATCGGCTATACGTTTGCAACAGGACTTCGTACCACGCTGCGGCAGGACCCCGATATCATTATGGTGGGTGAGATTCGAGACAAAGAAACAGCCCAGTTGGCAGTCCAGGCGGCATTGACCGGTCACGTTGTGTTTTCCACTATTCATACCAATGATGCAGTGGGTGTCATCCCGCGCCTTATTGACATGGGAGTTGATCCCTACCTCATTGCTCCAACTCTTGTGTTGGCGATTGCACAGCGGCTTACCCACCGGCTCTGCCCGGAAGTGCAGAAAATCCCCATAGAAGAGAGTCTGCGCATTATGATTGATAAGGAATTTGCGGATCTTCCTGAAAAGACGAAGAAGAAACTGCCAAAGATGGAGTATGTGCACGAAGCCCTGTCTTCTGCTGAGTGCCCGAACGGAACCAAGGGACGCATCGCGGTCTTTGAGATGCTTGAAATGAACAAAGAAATCGAGCGCGTCATTTTGACCAATCCTTCCGAGAACGAAATCTTTAAGATTGCGCGACAAAACGGCATGCTGACCATGAAAGAAGATGCTATTATTAAATCCGCACAAGGTCTAATCCCTTTTAAAGAGGTAAACACCCTTGGTGGTGCGCTTTTGGAAGAATAAGTATGGATGCACAGGCACAAAATCAGGAAGTACTACTGCTCATTGATGATGACAAATTTCTCCTTGAAATGTACGGGACGAAGCTTAAAGAAGCCGGGAAACAGGTTGAAATAGCGTTTGGCGGGGAGGAAGCGCTCCGGCGACTACGGGATGGATTGAAACCGCACGCCATCATCCTTGATATTGTGATGCCCAGTATGGACGGTTTTGAGTTTCTTGAGGTGTTGAAGAAAGAAAAGCTCGGAGAAGGTGCTGCACTCATTGTCCTCTCCAACCAGGGAGAAGAGGCGGACCTTAAGCGAGCTGAGGACTTAGGGGTGGACGGGTATATCATGAAGGCAAGCGCGATTCCTTCCGAGGTACTTGCCCGCATCAATGAGATTATTGCGAAACATCGCGCATAGACGCATAGAATAGAACGACAACGCCATGGAATATAAATCCGAATTAAAAAATCTTCTCGATACCGTCATTCACGAAGGAGGTTCTGACTTGCATCTCTCCGCGGGGAATCACCCGACCATACGCGTCTCCGGATCTCTCACTCCACTTGTGAAGAAGCAGCCGCTTACGCCGGAAGATACGCTCGGGCTCGCGGCGGAGCTTATGTCACCGGAGAAGAAAGAGGAATTTTTGCATACTCAGGAAGTTGATTTCTCGTATGAATACGGAGAGCAGGGCAGGTTCCGCGGCAATGGATTCTTCCAGCGCGGTGCGGCATCCATTGCTTTGCGTCTTATTCCTAAAGCGATCCGCACACTGGAAGAACTTAATCTGCCACCAATCCTTGGTGACTTTACGAAAAAGGAGCAAGGCTTTTTCCTCGTTGTTGGTCCGGTGGGGCAGGGAAAATCAACGACGCTCGCTACCCTCATCGAGATGGTTAATGCCGAGCGCGCTGAACACATTGTGACGATTGAAGACCCGATTGAATACGTCTTTGAACAGAAGAAATCACTCGTTGATCAACGGGAAGTCCGTATCGACACAAAAGATTTTGCAACCGCACTGCAATCCGTGTTCCGGCAGGACGTTGACGTCATTATGATCGGCGAGATGCGCGGAGCGGAAACGATGGCGGCGGCGGTGACGGCGGCGGAAACGGGCCACCTCGTCTTCTCGACGCTCCACACGAACAACGCCGCACAGACCATTGATCGCATTATCGACACGTTCCCTTCGGGACAACAGGACCAAATCCGCATCCAGCTCTCGGCAAGTCTCACCGGCATTTTTTCACAGCGGCTCGTACCGCGGATTTCGGGCGACTTGATTCCCGCGTACGAATTACTCATCAATAACAGCGCGGTTGCAAACCTCATTCGGGAAAAACGAACGCACGAAATCAACACAGTTATCGAAACGGGACTCGAGGAAGGAATGATTGACATGAACCGCTCTCTTGCGGACTTGGTTCGCCGTGGAGAGGTGAGCGTCGAGAATGCATATATGCGTTCGCTCAACCCGAAGATTCTTGAGAAATTATTATAGAATCTCTTCATGCTATTCAATTACCAGGCAGTTGATCAAAGCGGCACCGTTACGTCGGGGAGCATTGACGCAATCAGCCGAGACGTTGCTATCAGTTCGCTTCAGCGGCGCGGTCTTACGATTTCTGCGATTGATGCGGCTGACGGAGCACAGCCGATTTGGAAAAAGGACATCTCGCTTTTTGCGCGAATCTCAAATAAAGACATCGTCATCCTCTCTCGACAGATTGCCACACTGTTTGAGGCGCAGGTGTCGGCGCTCCACGTCTTTCGACTGCTCGCAACCGAGACGCCAAACCCGGAACTTGGAAAAAAATTGACCGAAGTCGCGGACGACCTGCAGGGCGGAAACTCCATTTCAAACGCCCTCGGCAAACACCCAAAGGCATTCTCTTCTTTCTACGTCGGCATGGTTCGCGCCGGAGAAGAATCAGGGAAACTCGATCAGACCTTCTCCTTTCTTGCGGATTACCTTGACCGCACCTACGAGGTCGGCATGAAGGCGAGGAATGCACTGATTTACCCCGCCTTTGTCATCTCAACGTTCGTCGTCGTGATGATACTCATGCTCACCTTAGTTATCCCGCGCCTGAGCGCAGTCTTGCTCGAATCCGGCCAAGTGATTCCCATATACACGCGAGTGGTTATCGGCGTGAGTTCCTTCCTCATACAGTACGGCATGCTCGTCCTCATCTTGTTAGTTGTCGGTGGAATATTTTTCTGGAGGTTTATGAAAACCGAGCGTGGACAGGTGGCTGTTGCAGACCTACAGCTCTCGACACCGTTTGTGGGAGATCTATATCGCAAGCTGTACCTTTCTCGAATTGCGGACAACTTAAGCACCATGCTCACGAGCGGCATTCAAATGGTTCGTGCTGTTGAGATTACGGCGGGTGTTGTGGGCAATCCCGTATACGAACGGCTGCTTTCGGAAGCAGTTGAGAAAGTGAAGTCGGGAATCTCGCTCTCGGAGGCGCTTGCAAACTCTCCAGAATTTCCGGGCATTATGGTGCAGATGGTTCGCGTCGGCGAAGAAACCGGTGAATTGGGAAAGATTCTAGAGACGCTCTCGCGATTTTATAGGAGAGAAGTAACCGGAGCGGTTGATACGCTCGTAAACCTCATTGAGCCGATTCTCATTGTTGCCCTAGGCCTCGGCGTCGGCTTCCTCCTCGCATCAGTCTTGATACCGATTTACAACATCTCGGCGGGGATATAAGACTGGGAAAACACAAAGCCCAAATTTCAAAGCACGAAGACGCCGTTTTGTGTTTTGGTTCCTGTGTTTTGTGTTTTGCCGCAAGAGACGGCTCCGGCAGTTATCCACACGCGTGCTCCTCTCTCGGGGGAGAACGCCGTATAATGATGCAAAGCAGGAATATTTTGTTTGCACCACTTCATTAAAAGCAACAGCACGTATGTATCATAAGAAAAACAAAGGATTTACGCTGATTGAACTTCTGGTTGTTATTGCAATTATTGGCATTCTCTCTTCGGTTGTTCTTGCGTCTCTCAACAGCGCCCGCGAAAAATCTCGTGATGCGCGCCGCATTTCCGACATCAAACAGCTCCAGCTTGCACTCGAACTGTACTACGACTCAAACGCAAACTACCCAACGTCAACGTCATCACTGGTCCCAAGCTACATTGCCGCAAACCCAACTGACCCGCAAAGCAGCAGTGCCTACGCGTACGCGGCGCTCGGATCTGGCACAACGTGCTCGAGCTACCACCTCGGTGCGGTTCTTGAAAACACAACCCACACAGCACTCGATTCAGATATTGATGCAGCTGCAGGCACTATTTGTACCAACGGCGGCACCGACTTTAACGGAAATGCCGCTTCGTGTACCGGTACCTCTGCCGCAAGTCCTGACCCTTGTTACGACGCAAAACCGTAATCCTCTTCGTCGAAACATATAAACGAATAACCCCGCCACAAGCGGGGTTATTCGTTTGGGAGCGAGGAAAAGAACGCTATACTACGGTCATATGGTCGCACTATTCTTTGTTTTTGGAGCGCTCTTTGGCAGCTTCCTCAATGTTGTGGCAATCCGGTATAACACAGGCAAGGGGCTCCATGGGCGTTCGCGGTGTGCCTCGTGCGGAAAGGGACTCTTGTGGTTTGAATTGGTGCCCATTATTTCTTTTTTTGCGCTTCGGGGAAGATGTTTTACATGCAAAAGCGCACTCTCGATTCAATACCCGTTGGTAGAAGGAGCAACTGCGCTCATTTTTTGCGGCGTGTACCTCGTTTCTTCCGGAGCGCTTGAGATTCTTTTTTCACTCGTTTTATTTTCGCTGTTGATTGTCATCGCTGTGTATGACATCCGGCACGCCATCATTCCCGACGGCCTCGTGTATGCGTTTTCGGGACTCGCGTTTATCCAGATGTGGGTATCGCCGTCTTCTCTGTCTTTCCTTGTTCCTTCTTCTACAAATATGCTCGCCGGCGTCGTGGTGGCACTCCCGTTTTTCCTCTTGTGGCTCCTTTCCTCCGGACGATGGATTGGATTGGGGGATGCAAAACTTTCCTTGGGCACCGGCTGGTTTTTGGGAATGTCTGGCGGAGGAAGCGCGCTCATCCTTGCGTTTTGGATCGGAGCTTTTGTAAGCGTCGCACTCCTTGCATATGAGAGCATTCGTCATGCACAAAGACGTCGCGGAAGAACACCCGCGTTGAATTCAGAGCATAAACGCTTTACAATGAAGAGCGAAGTGCCGTTTGCTCCATTCATTATTCTCGGCATTTTGCTCGTCTATTTTTTTGACATCAACGTTATCGAATTAGCGATGTTCTCATGATATTGCCCTTTGCGCTTCCTGCCACACGTTTGCCTCATTCACGTGGTTTTTCCCTAATTGAACTCGTTGTTACCGTGGGTATCCTTACGGTCATTACCGGAGCACTCCTGGCAAACCACGCCTCATTTGGCGGGAGCATTTTGGTAGAGAATCTTGCCTACGATGTCGCACTCTCACTGCGGCAGGCACAAGTCTTTGGATTGAGCGTGCGGGAATTTAACACAGGGAGCGGACAGTTCGACATTGGCTACGGCATTCATTTTGACAGAGATGACCTTTCAACATACCGCCTCTTTGCGGACATTGATAAGGGAAAGACCTTCAATGCAGGCGACGGCACGGAGGAGATATTCACGATCGGAAGAGGGTATTCCATCAGGGACATATGCGCGACTAGTCTCGGAGGAGTCGAGGTGTGTTCTTCGACGGGGGCTCTACAGAATCTTGACGTGGTATTTATTCGTCCGGATCCTGATGCGATTATGCGAGTAAACGGAGATACGGCTTCGGTGTATCAGCGCGCGCGGATAGTTGTGCAATCCCCGCAAGAAAAGACGCGGGAAGTTTCGGTTGAAGCGACGGGGCAGATTTCTGTATCACAGCAATAGCCCAGAGCTTCCAAAGGAAGCAAAACACAAGATACAAACATGTTTGAAAGCACAAAGCACAAAGCACAAAGCACGAAACGACGTTTTTGTGTTTTGAAGAAGCCACGGGCTTCTTCTGGGTTCTCGTTGGTGGAGTTGATGGTCGCTGTTGCACTCTTTGCTGTTGTTATGACTATTTCAGTGGGCTCACTTCTTTCTTTGGTGGAAGCAAACCGAAAAGCTCGAGCACTAAGCTCCGTTATGAACAACCTCAATTTCGCGCTTGAAAATATGTCGAGAAATATTCGGCTCGGCACCAACTACCACTGCCACACCACGGACGTGGTTCCGCCCAATCTCGACGCCACAAACAACTGCGCAAGCGGCGGCGTCCTCTTTGCATTCGAAGGCGTTGGCGGGGATTCCTCTACTGCCTCCGATCAGGTCATCTATCGATTTATCGAAGAGCGTATCGAGAAATCTTCAGACGGCGGGGCAAGTTTCGTCTCCATTACTGCGCCGGAAGTCGCCATTGAAGACCTCACCTTCTATGTAGTCGGCGCCACAAGGTCCGATTCGCTTCAGCCGCGCGTGGTCGTGAAGGTACGCGGACGAGCGGGCATCAGTGGTCGCGCAGAAACAAGCTTTAACTTGCAGTCGACGATTTCACAGCGAGTGCTCGATTTGTAGCTTATAGCTACCAGCTTTTAGGTTTTAGGAACATGACGAAAACAACCCACAACACGCAATACTTGAAGAAGCTCAAAGCTGAAAGCTCAAAGCTGAAAGCTAACGCCGGGTTTACGCTTATCGAAACGCTCGTCGCAATTTCTATTCTCTTAATCTCTATCAGCGCACCGCTCACCATCGCAGCTCGAGGCCTCGCGAGCTCATACTTTGCCCGTGACCAAATTACCGCTTTCTACCTGGCGCAAGATGCCGTCGAGTATATTCGAAACAAGCGCGATGAAAATTTCCTCTCCAATCTCGCATGGCTTTCGGGCATTCCTGATGCCACAGGAGCGCGCTTCATTGTCGATACGACTAACGGAAACATGACACTGTGTCCTGTTGATGGATGCGGCGCGCTTCTCTACAATACTGCAACCGGATTCTATGGGTACGATGACCCCGAAGGTGTAGAGAGCAAGTTTGTCCGCTCGGTATCCGTTGAAACAATCTCGGCGGAAGAAGCGGTCATCGAGGTCTCGGTATCATGGTCAACCGGAGCCCTTGAACGCTCGTTCAGTGTGACAGAAAATATCTTTGATTGGCAATAAGTAGCTTATAGCTGTCAGCTTTTAGGTTTCAGGAAGATGACGAAAACAACCCACAACACGCAATACTTGAAGAAGCTCAAAGCTGAAAGCTCAAAGCTGAAAGCTAACGCCGGGTTTACCCTTCTGCTCTCTGTCTTGGTGGCGGGCGTGCTCTTGGCTATCGGGCTTGCGATTTTCAACATTGTCATAAAAGAGCTCCTTCTTTCGTCCTCGGGGCGAGACTCACAGTTTGCGTTTTACGCGGCTGATTCGGGAGCAGAGTGCGCCCTGTATTGGGATCAAAAGCAAAGCGGCTTCTCGACGTCTACAGCGGGGGATATTACGTGCAACCAGGTCACTGTACCCAGTGTCGGCGGGGAGGGGTACGATACTCCGATGACATTCCAGTTTGAGATTGACGGATTTTGCTCCATTGTGTCGGTTACCAGAAGCGAGACACACCCGCGCACCAAAATAGAATCAAAAGGATATAATACGACATGCGACAACAACCTCAATCCTCGCAGGATCGAGCGAGCTATTCGCGTAACGTATTAGGATGGCAGTCCCCAAAGATATAAAAGAAAAAGTGGCACGCCTGCGTAAGGAGATAGACCGTCATCGGCGGCTGTACCACGAAAAAGACGAACCGGAGATTTCAGATGAAGCGTACGACTCGCTCATGGCTCTACTCATATCGTATGAGACGAAGTATCCGGAATTGAAGAGCGCGCTCTCTCCTTCCGAGCGCATTGGAGGAGAACCGCTCAAAGAATTTTCAAAAGTCATCCACCTTGTCAAGCAATGGTCGTTTGATAACGTCTTTTCCGTCGAGGAGCTCCATCTGTGGGAGGAGCGCATGAAGCGGTACCTGCAAAAAGAAAGTTCGCGTGCTCATACAATTGAATACAGCGCAGAGCACAAGATTGATGGTCTGAAGATAGTGCTCCAGTATGAAAACGGACAATTCGTACGCGGCGCGACGCGCGGCAATGGCACGGTTGGTGAAGACATTACGCAAAACCTGAAAACTATCGAAACCATTCCGCTCCAGCTTACAAAAGAGGTTGACCTCGTCGCGGTTGGGGAAGCGTGGCTTTCTCACAAGGAACTCGAGCGCATAAACAAAGAGCGCGAAAAACAGAAAGAGCTGCTCTTTATGAATACGCGTAACGCCGCGGCAGGGTCATTGCGACAGCTTGACCCAAAGATCACCGCAAGCCGCAAGCTAAACAGCTTCGCCTACGACATAGACTTTTTTAATCCAAAAAATACAGGACTTTCCATCCCCCATACACAAACAGACGAGCTCATTCTCTTACAAACACTCGGGTTTTCCGTAAATCCTCACTACAAGCGCTGCCGCTCTCTGAAAGAAGTTGAGCAATACTATGAGGACTGGATGGAGAAGCGCACTACTCTGCCGTACGAAGTTGACGGTGTTGCGGTTAAGGTAAACGACATCGCCCTTCAGAAAACGCTCGGCTATACCGCAAAAGCGCCGCGTTTTACGGTCGCCTTTAAATTCCCCGCTCTACAGGTCTCAACCGCAGTCGAGGACATTATTCTTCAAGTGGGAAGGACCGGAGTTCTCACGCCTGTTGCGCACTTGCGGCCGGTTGTAGTCGCCGGTTCCGTCGTGTCTCGGGCGACCCTTCACAACGAAGATGAAATAAAGCGTCTTGACGTTCGCGTCGGCGACACGGTAATTATTCAAAAGGCGGGCGATGTTATTCCGGACATTGTTCGCGTCCTTAAAGAGCTGCGACCAAAAGGTGCGAAACCGTATGCGTTTCCGACGCACGTGCCGGAGTGTGGGGGAGACGGCAAGGTCGAGCGGATCCCCGGGAAAGCCGCGTGGCGGTGCGTTGATCGAAACTCATTTGAGCAGAGAAAGCAAAAATTCTACTACTTTGTCTCAAAGAAGACATTTGATATTGACGGCTTGGGCCCGCGCATTATTGATCGGCTCTTAGAGGCGGGGCTCATCTCCTCCTACGACGATATCTTTACACTTAAAAAGGGGGACTTACTTACACTGCCCGGGTTTAAGGATACATCCGCAGAAAATGTCCTGCGGGCGATAGAGAAGGCACGGAAGGTCACCCTGCCGCGATTCATCGCCGCGCTTTCGATTGAACACGTGGGTGAGGAGACTGCCTATGATCTTGCGGAACATTTTGGGTCTATCGAGGAACTTATGCGCGCCTCGGTTGCCGAACTTGAAGAAGTCTCGGGAGTGGGGAGTATTGTTGCCGATTCAATTCATCGCTGGTGTAAGGATAAGGACCAGAGAGCGCTTGTCGCACGCTTGCAAAAGCAGGTAACAATTGAAAGACCTAGAAAGAAGAAAGGGAAGCTGTCCGGTACAACATTTGTACTCACGGGCTCCTTGGAGCATCTCTCGCGAGATGTTGCGCAAGAAAAAATTCGCGAGCGTGGCGGTTCTGTTTCAAGCTCGGTTTCAAAGAATACCGATTACGTCGTGGTGGGGAGTGATCCGGGGACGAAATATGAAAAGGCGCGAGAGCTTGGTGTGAGGACACTTTCCGAGCATGAATTCATTGCGCTCCTTGAGAACTAACGCTATGCTAGCGATATTCTTCATATGATTGAACGAGACCACATCAAAAAACTTGCGGATTTAAGCCGCATTAAACTGGAAGAAGAAGAACTCCCAGGAATTGCTCGCGACATTGAGTCGATTCTTTCCTATGTCGAGCAGATAAAAGAAGTGACCGACAAAACGGAAGTCGCGCCGGGATTGGTTAGAAATGTGATGCGTGAAGACGCTCTTCCACACGAGGGGGGCGCGTACACGGAAAAACTTCTCCACGAAGCACCTTCTTCAAAGAACGGTTTTATCCGTGTGCGGAAGATAATCGACCAGGGATAATGGATATCAAGACACTTACACTACAACAGGCAAGGAATGACCTTGATGCAAAAAAATATTCGGCCGGCGAATTGGCCGATGCCTGCCTTTCTGTGGCGGATACGAAAAAGAGTCTCAACATCTATCTCGAGGTATTTGGTGATGTCAAAGAACAGGCACTGCGTGCAGATAAAGCGATTGCGCAAGGAAAGCGCGCGCCGCTTTTGGGAATCCCTCTTGCAATAAAGGACAATATTTTAATTGATGGACGCCATGCGAGCGCGGCATCAAGAATGCTCGAACATTACAAAGCGCCATACGATGCAACTGTTATTTCAAAACTGAAAAATGCGGGAGCCGTGTTTCTTGGGAGAACGAATATGGATGAGTTTGCGATGGGCTCATCCACAGAAAATTCTGCGTATGGCCCGACCCTGAATCCACATGATCCTTCTCGAGTCCCCGGCGGAACATCCGGTGGGTCGGCGGCGGCGGTTGCGGCAGGGACAGTGATTGCGGCGCTCGGCTCTGATACCGGCGGCTCAGTACGACAGCCGGCGAGCTTTTGCGGTGTCGTGGGACTGAAGCCGACCTACGGTGCCGTATCTCGATATGGACTCATGGCCATGGGTTCTTCCCTCGATCAAATTGGGCCATTGGGGAAAACGGTTGCCGACACTGAACTCCTTTTTTCTGTGATTGCGGGGCACGACAAAAAAGACAGCACAACGCTCCCGGAGGATATGCGCGCGAAAAAGGTCACACCGCCGCGGCGTATCGGCGTGCCGCGCGACTTACTTCTGGGGCACATGGATGAAGATGTCCGTGAAAATTTTGAAAACAACTTAGAGATGCTGAAATCAAAAGGGTACGAGATTGTAGACATTGCGCTTCCGCACGCTTCCTACGCTCTTGCCGCCTACTATATTGTGATGCCCGCAGAGGTTTCGACGAATATGGCACGCTACGACGGGGTGCGCTTTGGACTGCATGTACAAGGGGCCAGCTTGGCGGATGATTATGGGAAGAGTCGAGGGGCGGGATTTGGGCCTGAAGTACGGCGTCGCATCCTTCTTGGCACGTACGTGCTCTCTTCGGGCTACTATGATGCGTACTACTATCGCGCACAAGTTGCTCGAGAATGTATTGCGCAAGATTACATAGAAGCATTCAAGAAAGTTGACCTTATTGCGACGCCGACATCGTCCACTCCCGCATTTGCAATTGGTGAAAAAGAAGATCCGCTCTCGATGTACCTTGCAGATATCTTTACCGTTACCGCAAATCTTACCGGAATGCCGGCGATTTCAGTTCCGTGCGGTGTTGTAACACGCAATGGTGCGTCTCTCCCCCTCGGTCTTCAGCTCACCGCTCCTTATTTGTGTGAATCTCGGCTCTTTCATGCTGGAAAAGACATTGAAAGCAGTGTTTAATTAAAGGAATGGAATTTGCATCCCTTAATCTTCAGCGAGTGTTCCTTGTTATATACGAATTCCTCTTTGAAGGGGGTGTTTCATCCGGTGTGTCACGCGACATCATACTCTTGTGGGACTCCGTCAAAGTCATCTCGACTGTCGTGACGCTTTTGCTGTTGACGGGTGCCCTGTACTCGTGGATCCGCCTTTCGCAAATCCGCAAAGAAGAACAACAGCAGTACTACTCCACTCTGGCGAAAACCGTACAGCAAGAAGTTGTTGAAGAAAAACGAAACGAGCGCTGGGAGCAGGTGCTCCGGCACGCTAATTCAGAGAACCCCAACGATTGGCGTCTTGCTATCATTGAAGCGGATACCATCCTCGAAGATATTGTGGCACGCGCAGGATTCCCGGGAGAAACGCTGGGGGAGCGACTACGCGGCATTGAGCGAAGCGATTTCAAGACTCTTGATGAAGCGTGGGAAGCGCACAAAGTGCGCAACCGCATTGCGCACGACGGCTCGAATTATCTGCTCAACAAACGCGACACCCTGCACGTAGTTGACTTGTACCGTCAGGTGTTTGAAGAGTTCTATTATATTTAATCCTAACTACGTAAAAGAAAAGAAGCGCCGAGGCGCTTCTTTTCTTTTTCTTGTTGCGGGAGCGAGATTGTCTCGGAAACCCACGGTTTTCCGATTCCTTCCCCCACGGGGAACCCGCAGGTTCCCCGACCCCCTCCTCAATCCGGCCTCTGGCATAAAATCAAAACACTCCTCGCGGGAGTGTTTTGATTTTCTTTGTTGCGGGGGCCGGATTCGAACCGGCGTCCCGAGGTTCTGATCTTCCTTCCGTTTCCGAAAAGCATGGACTATACCACATTCCCATAGGGAATCTCCCATTATAGTCTCTGAACCTTCCGTCCACCACAAGTGGAGGGCTTGGATGCTGATTGCCGAATCTTCTCTTTTGTTAGCGTTCACGCTTATCCTCTCGGATTACGTTGTAGCAAGAAAAGCTTAACGGGTTTCCAGCAGTTTAGAGAGTTTTCCACTACCTGTTACCAGATAGGGTCACGTTTTCACATGAGCCTCGTGAGGTACCGCTCCTCTACCCCGCGATACAAAAACGCTTTGTAGGCGTTTGCGCAAAGATATCATAAACAGAACTCCTTCGCAATTAGTAGAAGTTCGTGAAAAGAAAAAGCCGCCTATTGTTGCCGGGCGGCTAGAGATCGGCAGTTGGTGAGCTCGCGGTTATGATTGTGTCGTGGACAAGGACAGCATGCGCGAGGCCCAGGATTTAAAAGGTATCCCGTTCGGGAATTCTTCCGAGCAGACTCGTACTCCGTCACTGCAATACGCTTCCAGGAGCCCCGCACTCCGTTCCGGATAAAGTCTTGAGCACGCGTCCCAGTTAGGGATCATCCCCCTCTCCACCAGATCACACAGGTGGTGTGCACAAGAAATTGCACACCGGTTTCCTTGCTGGCCTTGCAACAACCCGTGGGTCGCAAGAAGACCAAAGAAGGGACATCGATACTGCGCTTGCGATTTTGAATTGTCGACCATCTTAACCCTCCCGTTTCCACTCCTCTATTGAATGTAGCAGTCGTGATTGGGGAGTCAAGCGCCGTTGAAATAGCGCTCTCTTCATGGTAGCGTACAGTAAGCTCGTTAGAGCTTTTTTAGTTGCCGGGGTAGCTCAGTTGGTTAGAGCGTGGGACTCATAAGCCCAAGGTCGACGGTTCGATCCCGTCCTCCGGCACCATTCGTTAAGAGAAATTTTCTTATAAGAAAATTATTACGATATATCGTAATAATGTGCACACAGGATTTAATACAACACACTACATCTAGGGTTTCGATTGTATAAAAACAAAATCAGGATGGAACCGCATGTTATTGCGATACCATCCTGTACAACCTATCAAGACCATCGAGGAGTGCGTCGATTACGTCCTCGACGTCAACTCCTTCGTGGATGGTGATAATGAGGAATGGCCGGTTACCGTACATTCCCTGTCTCAATTTTCTCAAAAACTTCTGTGATTCTCCCTCGGAACTTTTTATTTGAATATAGAGCCGCCCGGCATCTGTGTGGGCGACTGCATCAATTCCTCCGAAGTAATCTTGAATAGGACTTGCCCGATCAATCCAAGTGAGGTACAAGGGTTTCTGGTGCCCTCGGTTAATACGTCCCGCCGCTTCAAAGAATATATCTTCAGTGGCAAGTCCCTTTTGATAGCCCGCCTCTTCCTCTGGGGGAAGAGGCGGTAGTGCGCCAAGCTGTATACGCCGCCCCATCTCTTCCTCCTGCCTTGAGTGTATTTCCGATTGGATAGTACCACATCTTCATTTTTTAGAAAGGGGCGTTCTTGTGGCGGTCGGCGGGAAACCTTTGATACGCATGCAGGTTTATATAATCATGCGACAGATAATCACGCTCGCCATATTCTTCATGTGTCTTTTTTCTTGCGCAGGCCTCGTACTTTTCTTCATTTGGGCCGGCGGGCCGCCAGGGGAGCGGTGGATGCAAACAGCCGCGACCTTGTTCGTCGTGGGGCTCACTTTCTTTCTGGTGTGGTTTACTGAGACACTCTATCGCATCCGTCAAAGCGTTGCGGAACAGAGGAAATAAGGTGCTACAAAAATCGCTGTGTATAAATGGTTATATATATCTCCTGTCATCGCGATATACTATACGTATGCCGATGTTAAGAAGAGCAAATCACGATTTCTTCAAGCAGTGGTCTGCTGATATGGCGTATGTCCTCGGATACTTTGCCGCTGATGGTTCCATGATCAAGAACAATCGCGGTGCGCACTTCATTGAATTTAATAGTACTGACAAATATCTAATATCAGTCGTACGGAAGCTGCTCGACTCGAACCATAAAATTTCAACACGGATCTCACACAAAAAAGAGTGGAAGAATATCTATCGCCTACAGATTGGCAGCAAAGTGCTCTTTGATGACATCACCAAGTTTGGATTTCACCAGAATAAGAGTCTAACGATGCGCTTCCCTGACATTCCGCCTTCTTTTGTGGGCGATTTTATTCGAGGCTATTTTGATGGTGATGGTGGTGTGTATTTTAGAAAATATGCACCAAAAGACAGACCTAATCCGCGTTGGGTTTTTCAAGCCAGATTTACTTCAGGAAGTAAGGAATTTCTGTTGCAGTTGCATATAGCTTTAAAGGAGCGAGGCATTGTCGGGGGTTATATGAATAAGAAGAAACGCGGTTACGATCTTGTGTTGAGCCATCGAGACAGCGTTGCATTATCCGGACTCATGTATCATAATGCTCTGGATCACGCATATCTAAAGCGTAAATTTAATGTATTTGTGCGTGCTATAAACACTCTCTACGGGGGTGTAGCTCAGATTGGTTAGAGCGCGGCTCTGTCACAGCCGAGGTCGCGGGTTCAAGTCCCGTCACTCCCGCAAACGTTGAACAAAAAACAACCCTAACTTTTCTGTTGCGGAATAGTTTGTTAAATAACCTACCACCTATGTCGTTTGAAAAATTCAACATTGATGTTCAAAAAGAAAGTGAGAATGATTCAAAGGAAAAATCGGTCAATCCGGTAGAAGTCACCGAGAAAGAATTACAGAACCTACTTCAATTTGTTGAGCCGTTTTTCCAGACAGAATCTGATCCGAATCAGATTCCCACAACTACCGAAGCGTACCGAAAAATACTCTCTCTTGATCCTCATAGTGTTGCGTTAAGGGCTGACCAAAGCGGTCGCATTGTTTCGTATGCAGCGGTTTTGCCGACAACAAACGAATTGATGAATAAATTTTTAAACCACGAAATCACTGAACGAGAGATGTTTGAAGCCACCCAGCTTCAAGCAATACCAGAATCCTTATATCTCATGGCCATAGCTGTTGCAAAAGACTTTAAAGGAAAAGGTGACGTTTTCGGGATGATGAGAGACATAATCACTCATTTTAAAGATCGCAATCAAGACCTCAAGCTGTTTGTATGGGAATTTTCAGAAGAAGGTAAGAGATTCGTATCACTTCTAGAAAAGCGTTACGATCTGTCCATAAATAAATATTAACCGGACTAGGCAAATTCCGATTCCAACAACGTGCGGGGAGACTGTGCACAACCACAACGACCAGCACGGTTTGCCGTCTTTGAGAACTACAATCCGCTTTTTCAATTTTCAATTTTGACGAAATTAGTGTATGTTTTAGTATGTTATTTTCGCCCAGATAGCTCAGTTGGTAGAGCACGCCCATGGTAAGGGCGAGGTCGGCGGTTCAATCCCGCCTCTGGGCTCCAGGCCGACCTAGCTCAATTGGTAGAGCAACGGTATCGTAAACCGTAGGTTCGGGGTTCAAGTCCCCGGGTCGGCTCCAACAAAGAAGAGGCATGAAAAGGCGGCGCCATAGGGGCCCGCTTTTTCTGTTATACCCGCACACCAATTCGTAAAAAATTGGTGTGCGGGTATACTTCTAGGAAATGTCAGATAAAGAGGCCATTACAAAGCGCATTGAAGAGCTCGAAAAGGCGATGACATCGCCCGATTTTTGGAGTGACAAAGATAAGGCGCAGGCGATAATTCATGAACTGCAAGAATGTAAGGTTGAGGCCGAGGGCGGCAGTAAGTACGACAGTGGCAACGCGGTCGTTACCATTTTTTCTGGTGCCGGCGGTGATGATGCGGAGGATTTTTCCGCAATGCTATTCCGTATGTACCGAAAATATATTGAAAATCGGGGGTGGCAGTCGAGTATCCTTCACGAAAACCAGAATGATCACGGCGGATACCGAAACATTACATTCGATGTTCGGGGGAAGGGCGTCTATGGGACGCTTAAAAATGAATCCGGCGTCCATCGTCTAGTGCGGCTGTCACCCTTCAACGCCAAACAACAGCGACACACCTCATTTTCACTTGTTGAGGTGATACCGGAAATCCCCAAGGCGGGCGAGATTATCATTGGAGAGAGTGACATTGAAGTCCAGTTTGCGCGATCAAGCGGTCCGGGTGGCCAGAATGTCAACAAACGCGACACGGCGGTCCGCGTTGTTCATCTTCCGACAAGAATCGCTGTTCATGTCGAGTCAGAGCGCAGTCAGGCACAGAACAAAGAAAAGGCACTTGAGATTTTGAAGGGAAAACTCTTTCGAAAACAAGAAGAAGACCGCAAAAAGGAGGCGCAGGGGCTCTCAATTTCCACATCAACCGAGATTGAGTGGGGGAATCAAATCCGCTCGTATGTCCTTCACCCCTATAAAATGGTGAAGGACCTCCGCACCGATGTGGAGGTGCGCGACCCGGAAGCGGTCTTTGACGGCGAGCTTAAGGAGTTTATAGACGCGGAGCGTAATCTGGAGTAAAAACTAGAACACCAAGGAGTTTTACGACAGGTGTTCTTGACCCCCCACTCAAGACAGTTTCTATTAGCTTCCTAATTGTCTTCGATTTTGCTACGAGGTCTTCTTACGATATACTGTAAGAGTTTTGAGTGGGGGGTTCATGATTCTCTAAGAACTCGCTCTCGCTCATTTTAGATAATCATGATTTATTTCGATCGAGTATCGAAAGTGTACAACGGCGGAGCACCTGCTCTGCAGGATGTAACGCTCTCCATTGAACCAGGCGAATTCGTCTCCATTGTCGGACACTCCGGAGCAGGGAAAACAACCCTCTTGAAACTCCTACTTGCGGAAGATAAGCCGAGTGACGGGTCTATTTTTTTTGAATCAACCAACGTTCACAATCTCCACAAAGAGGAACTGAATCGCTTGCGTCGGCGAATCGGCATGGTCTTCCAGGATTTCCGGCTTATTCCGCAAAAAACCGCGTACGAAAACATTGCGTTTGCCATGGAGGCGGCCGGCCGAAGCGAGGAGGAAATCGCCGCAGACGTCCCGTATGTTCTCGACTTGGTGGATCTCGGAGATAAAATCTGGAATTTCCCGCGCGAGCTTTCCGGCGGCGAACAACAGCGAGTCGCAATCGCGCGCGCCATCGTCAACCAGCCGGATGTGGTCATTGCGGATGAGCCCACCGGCATGCTCGACCCCGTCAACACATTTGATATCGTCCAGATCCTCAAGAAGATCAACGACCTTGGCACGACGATTATTCTCACGACGCACAACAAAGGAGTGATAGACTCCCTTGGGAGACGGGTGATTACGATGGATGGCGGACGGGTAATACGAGACGATAAAAGCGGGAAGTATGTCTTATGAAACATTATGAACATGAGAGAATTAGGTTTCATTAGACCCGCCTAAATTTTCGAAACAAGGTATAGTATATAATCATGGTACTAAAAGCATTAGATTCAACTGACCCCATACAGCACATTCCTATCTTTGGTCGAAAATTTGGGTGGGTGTAAGCTCGTCTAATCTCGCTTCGCTCGATAAAACTTACTAACATGTGGTGGACAAACACAAAACGGATCATCAAGTACGGCTCGGTTAACTTCATTCGTAACAGTTTTGTCTCGCTCTCGACGATGCTGGTTATGACGATTACGCTCTTCGTGATCGGTTCCCTCATCTTCATTGGTGCGACGCTGAATGCTACCCTCAACCAAGTCCGCGACAAGGTGGACATCAATGTGTACTTTGTGCCAAGCGCTGATGAAGGCAGTATTCTTGCGCTTAAAAAATCAATCGAAGCGCTTCCGGAAGTTAAGTCTGCCGAATATGTGTCGCGCGAGCAGGCGCTCGAGAACTTCCGTGCCCGCCATCAAAACGACCAGCTGACTCTTCAGGCGCTCGAAGAGCTCGAAGAAAATCCGCTCGGTGCATCACTATCCATTCGGGCGAAAGAAACGTCCCAATATGAAGGTATTGCCGCCTTTCTGGAGAATGACGCGGCGGTATCTCCCGGCACCCTGCCCATTATTGAGAAAGTAAACTTTTTCCAAAACAAAGTAGCCATTGACCGGCTCTCGCGGATTATTGATTCTGCAGAGCGCTTCGGAATCGGCATTATCATTTTCCTGCTCATTGCCTCGATTATGATTACGTTTAATACCATCCGCCTTGCCATTTACACGGCGCGTGATGAAATCTCTGTCATGAAGTTGGTGGGAGCAGGCAACTGGTATGTGCGCGGGCCGTTCGTCTTTGAGGGAGTGCTCTACGGAGTCGTTGCGGGAATACTCACGCTCATCCTCTTCTACCCGCTCACTTTATGGCTCGGGCCACTCACGGAAGGATTTTTCAATGACATAAATATCTTCCAGTACTATCTCGACAACTTCGGGCAGATATTCCTCATCATTATGGGCACGGGGGTTGTCCTTGGCGCAATATCAAGTTACTTGGCGGTACGGCGGTACTTGAGGGTTTAGAAAATGTTATGAGCGAAGCGAATCAAATTTTCTTAACCGAGCACCACCTCGCACAGACGAAGTCAAGCAATTAGAACAAACCACCACGGCATGTATGCAAACAGCAGCAGGAGTAAGGCAGTTGGTGCTCGGTGTAAGAAATTCTACGCTCGTTAGCACTCGCAAGAATATCTAACATGAAAAAGAAAGATCACAAATACATATTTGTCGTCGGAGGCGTGATGTCCGGAGTTGGAAAGGGCATCGCGACTTCTTCTATTGGGAAGATCCTTCAGGCGAAGGGGTTCG
>Ga0209542_10003702_pt1 | contig 32368 bp, 29 predicted proteins | sample RifCSPhighO2_01_FD_184028 | JGI IMG/M metagenome (GOLD analysis project Ga0209542, IMG submission 184028) | Soil microbial communities from Rifle, Colorado - Rifle CSP2_plank highO2_0.1 (SPAdes) (version 2) | ecosystem: Environmental > Terrestrial > Deep subsurface > Rock core/Sediment ... | reverse complement strand
ATTTTTCTTATTTGCGTATCAATTTTATTCATGTCATTTATGATTTGTAACTTTATCTTTTAAAAACTCAAACCATTCGCGGTCTTTGAGAGCCTCGGCAACGATGAAAATATCTTTATCTCCCCGTCCGGAAATGTTGACAACAATAATTTTGTCTTTTGGCAATGTCGGGGCAAGTTTTACTGCATACGCCACAGCATGTGCCGATTCTAAAGCCGGTATTATCCCTTCTGTCTTAACAAGGAGTTTGTATGCCTTAATCACCTCTTTGTCTGTAACCGAAACAAAAGACACTCTCTTTTTCTCATGTAAATACGCCAACTGCGGACCCACACCAGCATAATCAAGTCCAGCCGAGATGCTGTGGGTTTTTATAAGGTTGCCATAATTATCCTGTAAAAAATATGACTTGTATCCTTGGACTACTCCCACTTTCCCTCCTGAAAAACGTGCCGCGTGTCCGCCGTACTTATGTACACCTTTTCCTCCTGCTTCAACACCGATAGCTTTAACTGACTTATCTTGCAAAAATCGATAAAACAATCCCATTGAGTTACTGCCGCCTCCTGTGCAGGCCACAAGATAATCCGGCAATCGGCCTTCTAGCTCTTTTATCTGTTTTTTAACTTCATAACCGACTATCGATTGGAAATCTCGATTTATCGAAGGGAATGGATGTGGACCAACTGTTGATCCCAACAAATAATGACTGGTTTTGACATTGGTGATCCAGTCTTTAAGAGCGGCGTTTACCGCGTCTTTTAAAGTTTTTGTCCCATGCGTAACCGAAATAACTTTTGCTCCGAGCTGTTGCATCCAAAAAACATTTGGCCTCTGACGTTTTACATCCTCTTCGCCCATGTAGACGACGCATTCAAAACCGAAACGCGCGGCAACGGTCGCAGTCGCGACCCCATGCTGACCGGCCCCGGTTTCGGCGATGAGGCGCTTCTTGCCCATTTTTTTAGCAAGAAGCGCCTGACCTATGCAGTGAGTGATCTTGTGAGCACCAGTTAAATTCAAGCCCTCATTTTTCAGATATATTTTTGCTCCCTGAAATTTTTTTGTCAGATTTTCGGCAAAATAAAGTGGTGTCGGCCGACCGGAATAATGTTTGAGTAAATAAAAAAATTCCTTTTCAAAAGCCGGATCTTTTTTGGCTTTGTTATAAGCGTTCTCGAGTTCAACTAGTGTCGGAATAAGCATTTCTGGCGCATATCTTCCACCAAAACTACCAAAGTGACCGGACTCATCGGCATCAAATTTTGTTTTGTAAGAAAAAAACATATATTAGTAATAATTAATAGATTTTGCCTTTTGAATGAAGGCTCGAACTTTATCGGCATCAATTTTTCCTTTAGACTCAACTCCACCTGCTACATCAACGGCAAAGGGTTTTGCAAAGTTTACAACTTCGTAAATATTCTGACTGTTCAATCCTCCTGCCAAAAAAATAGGATACGAATTAGCTATCCGTCTTATTAATTTAGGATTAAGATTTTTTCCCTTTCCCTGTACTTGTCGATCAAAAAGGAAATGGCCGACCTGATATTTTTTTAAGTTTTTAGAAAGAGTTTTAGGGTCAAACTCCGACTCCAGAGAAAAGACTTTGATGACTCGAGTCGACACAAGGTCACAGTAGTTCGGCGACTCTGATCCATGCAGCTGCACATAATCAAGCTGTAATTCTTGAGCAACTTTATTCACATATTCAACTGGTTGATTTTGAAATACGCCAACAACTTGGACTAATCCTTTGAGATTTTTAACTATCGTCTTTGCTGTCTGAAGATCAACCCGTCGTTTTGAGGTAGACACAAAGTTTAAGCCGATAAAATCGGCTCCGGCTACAATGGCTTTTTTAACATCATCGATCGTCCTTATGCCACAAATCTTCACTAGCACACTCATAATCCTTTTAAACTTCTAATAAACTCGCTCGCATTTTTTGATCTCATTGCGCTTGTTCCAACAAGCACAGCCTTGGCACCGGCTTTTTTATACAACTCTACTTCCTCTCTTGACTTTATGCCCGAGAAACCGATAACAATGTATTTTTTTGATAATTTCTTTATTAACTTACAAGAATTCTCAATATCTACTGTAAAGTCCTGAAGGTTTCTGGCATTGACACCAACGACTTTTGCTCTCCCGATACTCTCAACATCTTTCTCATCGTAAACTTCGACTATTGGAGTAATCTCAAGAAAGTTACAAAGATCGATAAATTTTTCTATCTCATCTTTTTTGTAAAGTTTGGCAATGAGGAGTAATGCATCGGCGCCATATTGTTTTGCTTCATAGACTTGATCTGGATGGATAATAAAATCTTTTTGCAGGACCGGAAGATCGATATACCTTTTGACTTGAGAAATCATCTTTAGATCGCCTCCAAAAAATTTATTTTCTGTAACGATAGAAATGCAGTCCGCCGTGCCACGTTTATAATTCTTAACTTTCTCTAAAATGCCTGTTCTTGAGCCCAATCTGCCGCCGGACGGTGATTTGAGTTTGATTTCGGCAATGACCCCGATATCTCCTTTTGCCGGATGACAAATACTTGCAATAAAGCTCTGATAGATTTTTTTCTTTTGGACCATTTCCTTTTTTTTACTGGCAATGATGGTATCTAAAATGTTTTTTTTCATAAAGAGTTTGAAACTGCGATTAACTCATGTAATTTATGTAATACTTTACCCGATGAAATTGACTGTCTGGCAATCTCGATACCTTCTCTCATCGTTTTTGCTTTTCCAAATGTCAACATTCCAAGAGCGGCATTTAGAAGAACTGCGTTTAAATGGGGCTCATGTGCCCTGTTTTCTAAAATCAATTTGCAGATCTCGACATTCTCTTTCATTGATCGGGTTTTGAGAGTTGATAATGAGTACTCCTTCAAGTCAAAATCACGCGGACGAATAACGTACTTTCTCTTAGTTTTATCACTGCTGAATTCATGAATGATTGTTTCACCTTCGACACTAACCTCATCAATGCCCTTTGCACCATGAACTATGGTCGCTCGTTTTGAGCCAGTATTAATGAGAGACTGCCCGATTATATCTGCGTTTGAAGCGTCGGAAACTCCAATCACCTGAAATGCCGCATGTGCTGGATTGAGCATTGGACCAATGATATTGAAGTACGTTTTCTTTCCAAAAAGTGTTCGGGCTTCCTTCACATGTTTCAAAGCCGGATGAAACTGTGGAGCAAACAAAAAAACAAATCCGCATTTTTCTAAACATCGAACTGCTTGTTCTTTATTCAAATAAATATTCACTCCTAGAGCTTCAAAAAGGTCGGCGCTGCCGAACTTGCTGCTTGCCGCTCGATTGCCGTGTTTTGCCACCGGTACACCAGCGCCGGCACAAACAAGCGCAGAAATAGAAGAAATGTTAAATGTATTCAAGCCGTCTCCACCAGTTCCGCACATGTCAAGAACATCAAAATTTATATTGAAATCAACCATGTGTTTTCTGGTCGCTTGTACAATCCCTGACAATTCTTCAAAAGTGATCTGCGCTTTTTCAAATGACTCAAATATTTTGATGATCTTCGCTGTTTTGACTTTTCCGCTGATGATCTGCTCCTGAATTGAAAATGATTTATTGTATTTGTTAGTTTTGTTCATACGAGTTTAAAAAATTTTGTAACATAAGATTGCCGTATTCTGTGGCAAATGATTCGGGGTGAAACTGGATGCCTTCGATTGGAAAATTTTTATGCCTTAAACCCATAATCTCGATCGGTCCATGTCGATGATTATTGATCGCCGTTGCCGATACTTCTAAACATGAAGGGAGTGAATGTGGCTCTGCGACAAGAGAATGGTAGCGCATGGCCTTTATATTTTGAGGTACTCCTTTAAAAACTCCCTTTCCATCATGCTGGACTATGCTTATTTTTCCATGCATTGGTCGAGTCGCCCTGATTACCTTTCCACCGTAATAATAAGCCATACCTTGCATGCCAAGACATACTCCAAGAACAGGAACGTGTTTCCCAATGCGTGTAATGATCTGTGCGCAAACGCCAAAATATGTTGCGTCACTCGGGTCGCCAGGACCAGGAGAGATGATGATATGACTGTATGATGAAGAGATAATTTTTTCTGCTGTAATTTGATTGTTGCGCTTTACCTCAAGTTTGAAACGTCTATACTTTTGAGTCAAAATCGTTCCAACTGATTGATACAAATTGTATGTAAACGAATCGAAGTTGTCGACGATGAGCACTTTCATATTCCGAGCACCTCCTTCATGGCTGCAGATTTTCTCATCAGTTCCTCGTACTCTTTTTCCTGTTGGGAGTCATAAACAATACCCCCCGAAGACTGGGTGTAGGCATAATCATCTGAAATAAACAGTGAGCGAATAGTGATAGCAAAAGTACAGTCACCATTAAAACCAAAGTTACCTACTCCTCCACCATATGGACCACGAGCCGTACTTTCAATATGATCGATGATCTTCATTGTCTCGATTTTAGGGGCGCCGGTGAGAGTGCCGGCCGGAAAATTGCTGGCCAACCCCGAAAACATATCCTCTCCATTTTTAAGCAAACCGACTATCTCACTGGAAATATGCTGGACATGACTGAATTTTTTTATGTCCATCAGACTACGTACGACTACAGTGCCAAGCTCGGCTACGCGGCCGATATCATTCCTATGAAGATCAACTAGCATATTGTGTTCGGCCTGTTCTTTTTTGTCGGCAAGAAGATCGCCAGAAAGCAAATAATCTTCACCAGCATTTTTTCCTCTTCTTATTGTGCCGGCAAGTGGAAAGGTCTCCATGTATCTTTTTTTTACTCGAAACAAAAGCTCGGGACTGGCGCCGATGATTTTTTTATTACCGAATTTAAGATAAAACATAAATGGAGATGGATTAACTTTGCGCAATCTGCCATAAAGTACAATTGTATCGCCTTTTATCTGGAATTCCGACTTCAATCCCACCTGACACTGAAAAGTATTTCCCTTTTTTATTTGATCTTTGACATACAATACAGCCTGTGTGTGTTCATCACGCGTTGAGGTATAACCGGTGAATTTTACCTGCACAGAATGTGGTCTACTTTTTTTGCTTAGTAATTTTTTAATAAAGTCCGATCTGTTTTTGCCGTGAGTAAAATAAAATACTTCGTTGGTTCTTTTGTCGAGAATGAGGCCATCGGTATATGCTCCAAACATTAAAGGATCAAACATTTCGTGCGTTTTTACATTGATTACTCCGGGCTCAAAATAATTTGCGGCATCATAACCCAAATAACCGACCAAACCACCTTCGTATTCGTTTGATGAATAATCTTGTGGCATCAAATTTCTAAGTGCGAAATAGGGATTATCACAAGGAAAACTAACGTTATCGACAATAAGCTTGTTGACTTTTCCACGCACGATGCATTCTGGCCCAAAGCCAATAACCGAATAACGAGAAACATCGCTATACCGACCTAATGATTCGAATAAAAAACACGTTTCAAACTCCCTTTCAATTTTTTGAAACAACTCATAAAAATCGATGCTCTGATCTAGTTTTATATATTCAGGTTTATTTGAAAACTGAATTTGCTGAATTTTTTTCATAATTTTGATTGATTAAAAAAACCCTCCTATCTGGAGGGTTTATTTATGCTCAAATTAAGACCCTAATTTGGCCACAGATCAACCCTCCAACAAATAGCCCGCCAGCTATTTAAAGAGAGTTGATGAATTAGTTGTATTTGATTTATCATCAGAAATTTGACATTAGTAATTAGAAATTACTCAAGCAATCGATCTAAAAGTCCCTTGCTGAATTTCTTTTGCGCCTCGCGTCACCGTCGCCACACCGACCTTGAGCTTTGAAGCTATATGATGCTGTGGCAAGCCTTTTTTGAGCATCTTCACAATTTGAATTCGTCTTGGTAGCTCTTCTCTTTCTTTTGGAGTAAGAAGACCAAGAAGCAAATTTTCCATTTCAGAAACCGAATTAATTGACACCAATAGCTTGGCCAGATCTTTTAATGTAAAATAACTGTTCATAATCAATTGAGTACTATTATACTAGTATGATGATATTTGTCAAGCAGGTTCTTTGGCACATATACCATGTAAACAAGTAGGTATCGTCATCCCGAACTTGTTTCGGGATCTTTCAGCGCTCTAAAGATGCTGAAACTAGTTCAGCATGACGTTGAACTTATACTTGCTGTCAAGGTATATATGCCGATTATTTCATTATTATCAAAATGGATTAACTACCTCAATCTCCTTAAACCGGACAAAATCTTTTGTATTAACCGTATAGATATTCTTTATTCCATATTCCATCATTGTTGACACTAGTTGAGCGTCAAAAATATCTACTCCTACAATACTATACTTCATAATTAAGCCTTCTAAATATGAAAATGATTTCTGTGTGGGATACACTACCTTAACACCAATGTCATGATAGTAATCAATGATACCCCATGCTTGTGTTGGGCTAATCGGCTTTTTAAGTTTTTGCGTCCATATTCTGTAAGCTTCTATAAAGTTTTGGTTACTAAAACAGATGTTTTTTTTGCTATATGTTCTTTCAAAAAGATATATGATTTCTTAAAAAAAGGAGAATCTGCATCGTGGGTATATATAAGGATATTCATATCTACGAGAGCAGGATTAGTCATAGATTTCGTCACGAGAAAATGTATTTTTTGCTCCTCCCATATTGTAGATTGGAGGTTTGAATTCTTTTTTTTCTTTTATTTCTTCTTGTATAGCAATAATTTTTGCTACAGGTTTTCCTTTTTTTTCGACAATAAACTCCTCTCCCTTATACAGTATTCTGTTAATTATTTCGGTAAACTGATTGCGCACCTGTGTTGCGTTGATTGTTTGATTCATATAGTTTAAGTATAGTGAAAATATACAAATTGCCAAGAATGATATTTTATACAAATCGAGCTTTCCTCAAAGTCGAAAGTTGTAAACTAAGCAAAATCAATAAAATAATTCCTAAATAAAATGCGATCATCTTTGCAGAATAAATGTCTGCTAGCGAGCCAATAAAAAATGCCAACAGTGCATAGGGAATATTGCGAAGCATGTTGTAGGTAGATATCGTTGTAGCACGGTATTTCGAATCCGCATTTTTGTTAATCAAAATAGATCCCGTGTTTAGAAAAATTACTTGAGACACCGATCTTACTGCAAGACTTAATCCTCCAAGCACAATCCCGACAAATGGTGAAACTATAAAAGATACTGCAACTACCATACCCGTTATGATTAACAGTTTTTTTTCCGAAAAGAATTGTAAAAGTTTTGGTGTAAATTGAGAAAAAAATCCTGAAATAAGCAATATAACCGCCCAAAAAACTCCAAGCTGCTCCGGCTTAAAATGAAACTCGACTCCGAGAAAGCTGTTGAGCATCTCGTCTGCTATAAGTAAAATCACTCCAATTGACAAAAGGAGTAAAGTTTGTTTGACAATATTATTTGTCTTAGTAAGCTGTCTAAAACCCTGTTGCGTTTGACGAACATAATTTGACCATGAAAAAACTTCTGTATCTATTTGCGGTTCTATTAGAAAAAATACACCGATTAATCCAAAACCCGAGATTATCCCCTCCAAAGCAAAAGGCAAACTTGGTGAAATTAGATAGAAATACCCTCCAAGCAACCCACATACTGCAGTTGTTATCAACGATATCGAGCTAATATTTGAGATTATTTTCGGATAAAATTTCTCTCTTTTAACCTGTTTAAGGCTGTCAAAAATCAAAGCCTCAAGTGTGCCCGAATATAGTGTGCCCCCGATGGCAAGAACCATTACACTTGTTAATAGAAAGATAAAATTCGGAGCAAAAGCCATCATAAAAGATCCGATCATTTTGAATAAAAACGAAATAAACAAAGTATTCTTTTTTCCAAGTAAATCTGCTATCGCGCCTGTCGGTATTTCGGTAAGAATATATGTGATAACTAGCGTTGTTTCGATGATGCCAATACCCGCATAATTGGTGTAGAGAAGATAATAAAACACCCATACACCAAGCCAAAACCAGGCATTTTTACAAAAAGCAAGAAAGTAAGAAATCCAGATGTTTTTCATGGCTTATTCACCGCCATCAGTTTGACCTGGACAAACTCCTGCATCCCGATTTTGCCATACTCCCGACCTATGCCGCTTTTTTTATAACCACCGATTGGACAAACAGGTTTATAGAAACTATCCGTGTTTATAGCAACAACACCACTTTCTAGACGTTTTCCGACCCGCTCCCCTTTTTCAAGATCGGTAGTATAAATTTCCGATGTCAATCCATATTCGGTTTTATTGGCCATCTCAATGACTTCTTCTTCCGTTTCAAATGGAATTATTGGTAACACAGGTCCGAATGTTTCTTCGGATATAACCTTCATATCAAAATTCACATTTGTGAAAATGGTCGGCTCAAAATAGTTCCCTTTTTCATATTCTTTACCCGCTGGTCTTTCGCCGCCAATTTCCAGTTTGGCACCTTTTTCAATAGCATCCTTAACTTGTGATTCGAGAAGTTCAAGTTGCTTTTTGGAAACAAGCGGACCCACATCAAAATTGTCTATTGGATTTCCAATTTTCACTTTTTTTAATCTTTCGACAAATTGCTTTAGTACTTTTTCATAAACCGATTTTTCGACAAAAAGACGTTTTATCGAGCTACAGACCTGACCGCAGTTTAGAAACCGCGCCCAATACAAATTGTCCATTGTGACTTTTAGATCCGCGTCGGCAAAAACTATACCTGCACTACTTCCGCCCATCTCGCAAAGAGCTTTTATGAATTTCTCACCGCATTTTTTGTATATCTGCTGGCCGACCTTCGTGCTTCCTGTAAACCACATGAGATCAATGTCTGCGTCAACGAGCATGGCTCCAACATCACCAGCGCCGATCAACACCTGCATGACTCCTTCGGGTAAACCGGAGTCAATGAGTAAATCGGCGGCAAGTTTTTGACTAAGACTGGTGTATTCCGAAGGTTTAAATACCACGGTGTTTCCGGCAATGAGCGCAGGAATAACTCCTGAATTGAACATTGAAAGCGGAAAATTCCACGGAGCAATACAAGCGCAGACTCCATATGGCTCAAAGACAACACGATAATGCTCTTTTCCCTTCTCCAAAACTACTTCGTCTGCCAAATTTTCTGCGCCTTTGTCGATGTAATAGTCGAGAAATTCAATCTCCCAAGGTATGTCGTCAAGCGATTGATTGAGTGGCTTTCCCATTTCCAGAGTTGTCAGTCTAGCAATCTCGTCTTTATTTTTCTCCACTTTCTGACGATATTTTTTTATGTATTCAATCCGTTTTTTTATCGGTGTAAATCTCCATGTTTCAAATGCTTTTTTAGCTTTTGAGATAGCCCTATCAACATCTTGTTTGGTCGAAATCTCAAGTTTACCAACTACCGATTGGTCATGCGGATTTATCGATTGAAGTTTCATAGCGTCTATTATAATGAACTCATGCTCTCCTTGCAAAACTTGTATAAAAACTGCATAAAAAAAGAACTCCCCTATTTAGTCATATTAATAATACTGATCATAATGGCTTCGGCTGCGATGTTTCATGAAGGATTTTTCAGGACGTACGATGATGTGACAACGGTACGCATTTTGGATTTTGTAAAAGAACTCCAAAGAGAAGGCTGGTATCACAATTTTCCGATTCGAATATCCGCCGAACTCTCGCATGGTTTTGGATACTCACTTTATCTTTTTTATGGGAATCTCCCTTACTATGTAGGAGCTCTAATCATGATGTTAACCGGACTAAACCATATTTCGGTTACGAAGCTCGTTTACCTTTTCCCTCTGGTTGTTGGACCAATACTTTTTTACACAGCGGCGAGATTTAAAATGAAGCCTGTTTATGCTCTTATTGCCAGTTGTCTTTACACGCTTTTCCCTTATCGTGGCTTTGATATCTATTTAAAAGGAGGCACGGGTGAGGCCTGGTCAATAGCTTTCATTCCGGGTATATTTATCGGACTTTTTTTACTTGAAAAGAAAAAAATATATGCACCAGTCATCTTTGCTCTCTTTTTACTTTTGTCGATGATCTCTCATCCTCTTGCCGGCTTGCAGGCTTTGGTACTTGCTTTTTTTTACGGATTAATTATCGTACAAGACAAAAAACTGCTTATTTTTTCAACTCTTCTTGGAATTGGACTGGCTGCATTTTCCTTTGTTCCAAGTTTTTATTATCTTAAAATTGTTCAACTCACTTTCCACGAAAACAACAAAACTGCGATCCTGGATCAGCTTTTGTCATTACAAAAACTTGTTGTGCCGGCGCTGACAATCGATGCAAAAAAACCATTTTCGGCACTTTTCTTGCCGATTATTCTTGTGGGGCTTATCGTGATCTACTTAAAAAGGGAAAAAATTGAAAAAAACATGATGAGAATGTATTTGTTTTTTGGATTATTGAGTCTAGTGTTTTATCTGCTTCTTGGAAATATTACTAGGATCTTCTGGATTTTAACGTTACCAATAAGTGGAATATTGCAAACACCTTCTCGCCTATTTACAATAATTTCTTTTACTTTACCTTTCTTTATAGGACTTTATCTTCCACTTCTAAAAAATAAATTAATGCAATACGGAGTGATCATCACAGTTTTGGTGATAAGCTTTGCTTCGCTTCAAGTTTTTAAACCGATTGAATACTCATACTATTACGAATATGCTGCAGAAGGACCATGCGCGACCACAACCTGGCAAGATGAATATTTGCCAATATGGGTAAAAACATGTCCACCAAAAGAGCTTCAGGCAAACATGGTTATGGAAGGAGACGGAAAGCTTGTTATAAATAAAAATTCGCTGCTTACAATGGATGCCACGGTAATTAATAACGAACCTTCTGATCTGATTGTTCACAGATACTATTTTCCCGGATGGGATGTTTATGTGGACGGAACAAAAAGTAAGCTCGATTACACTTTTTCACCTTACGGGATATTTAAGACAAAAATACCGGAAGGAAAGCATGAGATAAATGTCAAATATCAAAAAACGCCGGTAATGGTGATTGCGGATGTTATATCGCTAGTCTCGTTTGTGTTTCTAATTCTTTTTGCTTTAAAAACTCTTACATCTTCTTTTAGTTTTCCAGACCATGGAAAGAATCACCGGCGCCGACTACTTGTACAAGCTGGCTGAAAATTTTACTGAATCAGTCAGGACGTATTTAAATGAAAATGAGTGTCAACTCTAGTTAATCTAAGTTTAAAATCAAGATAATTAGCCCTTCAATCGGTATGATGTAAACACAACACGAACTTTTCTACCCTTTGAGCTCGTTATTCCCCTACCTTCACCTCGAAAAGCAAGAAAGATACTTGAAAGAGACGGTCTTGAAAGGATCATCTACTCTCAACTAATTTAGTAGTAAATATTAATATTATAGGATAAATTTGATATAATATTATACATTAATAATGATAATTTTATGTCAGTTCATAAAAACGAATTTGTACAACCAAATGAGGCTAATCTTGGCCAAAGTAACATAACTAGTACACAAATGGATCAAGAAAACCCTGATGAGTTTGCTCTAACCTTCCAGCCTATATTTTCGAATGACGAAGTTGAAGGTATTAAAAAATTATGGGCTCAACAACAGCTACAAGAGGATGAAAGATTATTGCAATTACAGAGTGAAGAAGAAAGGATTCGAGGATTACTTGAATCTGAAAGAGGTCGGAATCTTATTGAGGAATATGATCGTGGTGGACTACGAAGAACGCTAAATATAAAATCTAAAGATGATTGTATTGTTGTTTTTCGTCATAGACTTGATAAAGAAATACAAAGAAGACAAGAATCCAGTACCGATCAAGACTTTAATCCAAGAGACATGCTTTTAAAACTTCACGCTCAAGATTTTTCACAGATTGGATTTAATTGGATATTCAGTCGTTTCAATAATGAATTTTCTCATTTTGCCTCAATTATACAGGCTAGTTATCCTGGATCTGATTTAAGGAGTTGGGAATTTCACAAGACTCCAAGTGGTTTTTACAGTGAAGGGTTATTAATTACCACAATCCGGTGGTTTTATGAGACATATCTCAATCTCGATAAAACTGAGCCTAATTTATTTAGAGAAGGCTTACTCAAAGTTCGTATTAATTCTTTAAATCGTTTTGGAATACGAAGTATGATAAAAAAGGCAGGATATAGATATCGAAGCGGAGCTGTTATTGATACGTATCCTGAACTCAAATTACAACCCTGGGAATTCTTGCATGGGGTTCGATGGAGTGGAAAAGAGGGAGAAAATACTATAAAACAAGCGGTTAAATGGCTGATCGAAGAAAGATTAGGTATATCGCCTGAAGATCCAGATTTTAAAGATAAACTAAGACTTGTTACTGCAAGAACTTTCTCACAAGCCGGTCTTTTCCCCTTACTGAATGCTCCTTCATTCAAATCGCATATTAAAGCTATTATTTTTGCTTATGAAGAGCTAGGTTTGACAATTGATGACTTCGCTAGAGTACCAGCGGGAACTTGGGAAGGTGATGCTGGACTCAAGAAGGCTATAGAAGTAATACGACATAGAATTGAAATTGAGCTAGGTATATCTCCAAATGATCCAGAATTTGCTACTAAGATTAGGGCATTAAAACGGTCAGATCTTTTGCAAAGTGGGACCAATACACCTTTTACAAAATTGTTTAACGCCTCTTTAATTAAAGTAATAAATACCATCTATCCTTATCTTGAATTACAACCCTGGGAATTGGGTGTAGTTCCTAGGGGTTTTTGGGCAGAAAATGAATTCGAAAACGTAAGAAGTGCAATAAAATGGTTTGTTGAAGAACAACTGGGACTTTCTCAACAAGATGAAAATTTTAAATCGAAAATACTTAATTTAAGAAAAGAGGAATTGATTGAATATTTTGGCGGTATGTTCGCTACAACTAAACTAACTTTGTTACAGGTCCTACAGATAGCATATCCTGAATTATGGATATCTAATATCGATTTTATCAAAGCAAATAAATATAGAGATCCATCAACATTATCAAAAAAGTTTGAGCAAGCTGACCAAGATACTACTGAAGCAGCCAACGAATGGTTACAAAATTTATTAGGTGAATAATCATATGGCAAGCCCTGAACAACAATTTCCAGAATGGCAAGATCCACGACTTAGGGATTTTAATTTCCGATCAATCCCTACAACAGCAGTAGATACTGTGGCGGCAATGTATACAGACCTTATAAAACGACAAGAGTTTGAACATAACTATATGGCAAGTGATCTACTTATCGATAAATATCGTTTGGCTCGGGATCTTGTTATAGACGGTCGTTTCCCCGATCCTAAATTTTTATTACAAAAATTTTTAGTTCATAAAGAAGTTCCTGAACGATACATAGAAATTTCTACATTACTCCGTGACAGATTACATTTCCTTCTCATACAAAAGGGAGTTTACTCTCATCAATCAATGGATAACGATACAGCAGAACGATTTATTAGAGACGAACTTCACCGAAGAGAAAATTTTCAGGATCTTCTAGAAGCGGGATGGCCGATTGAAGTTTTAGGTCAACTAATGACCGTAGATTTATTTACCGATATTTCTGATGCGAAAAAAGTCGAAGAATTGAGAGGGTGGACAACAAGAAGTCTGATGCGTGAATATTTAGGAGTACTTTCTAGTAAAAGGGCCAGAAAAGAGTTATCGATCACAGATATGCTTGATCGTGTGCCTAATAGAGTGTTTGCCGACCCACGAAAAATAAAGATGCACCTTGTAGATCATTACATCGAGGCTCGTCTCATGCAAAGTATTACCGATCTTGGAATTAATAATGGTATTTTAAATATCGAAGGTATCGCGGAAACGACTCAAGATCCAGATAAAAGAAATTTCTTGCTAAAACTTTCTAATAGATTTTGGAATATCGCTACCCATCCTTATCGTGGAGATTTTAAAAGTACTATTCTTTTAAAAGATCAGGAAAAACAATTTCCGTCGTTTGAACAAATGGCATTTTGGTATGATTTTTTGCAATACAGTACACGACTTCTAACAGCTGCACCTGGAATGGGTAAGACCGGAGCCGCATATGGAGCATTAGAAAATACCGATGCAGAAAAAGTTTTAGTCATTGCTCCCGCCAGTGGTAAAGCTACATGGGCAATTGAAGACCAAAAGTTATTTCAATCTCCAGGGAATATATTTATTATAGATGGAGCCACAGATATTGAAAAAGCTATTAAGTCAGGCAAAAAATATATTGTCATAAGTCAAGAACTTCTTGGACTTACCGATCACGATCCAAAACTAAATTCATCTCTCACAGCTCTTGTTGAACAAACTAATATTGAGGGTGCAATTATTGATGAAATTGATAATTTAAGCAGGCCTAAAAATGTTTCTACTAAAACAACTATACGTTTACTTGAAAAAATAAGAGAAAATTATAAGAAAAAAGAAAGAAAACAGCTTGAATCTGCCCCGGTGATAGGTCTCACCGCTACACCTATTCGCAGCAAATTATCTAATATGAACACAACTATGGGCATTCTGTATCCCGACGAATATGCAATCTCACAAACAGAATCTACAAAATCTAAAAAAACATTTAGTGATACACATTTAAATAGGCCTGATCTGGCTTTCTACACTCTTATTGGAGAAAAAAAAATGTTTCGTTGGGAGCAAGCAACAGGAGTACAAGACTATAGTTACGAGATTATACCTCTAGAAATCTCCCCTTTTGAAGAATATCTATATACATTTATTGCAAATGAAGTCCCTATCGATTCACTAACTAAAATTCGAGTACTTGAAGATAGTTTATGTAATCCTCTGCTTGTCAAAGCGGAAGTTCGTCACTTTGCCAAAGACAGGATTCCACCCTTTGATTTGGATCAAACAATGGACCGACTGAAACAAGTAGTGCAAGAATGGAAAGTACTTCGTGACATTACTGAACCACATAATTCTCAAGATTATTTAAGCGCCAGTAAATTGGTAGAACTGGGTTTTGGAGATATGGTACTAGGGTGTTTTTTTAGCGATTTATTAGAAAATGGTATCGATACGCTGGTTGATGAGCTTACAAGAGATGCTACAGATGAAAGTTTAATAGAACTGCGTAAATTTTGGCAACCACATGGTCTTTCAACAAAGTACTCAGTTATAAAAAAAATGGTTGAAGAATCTCTTACTCCTCAAATAGATAATGACGGTAAACAAACAAGAGAGAAGCTATTTATTGTTTCTCCTTCACGGAAACAAGGAAGAACGAGAGATGTACATCAGCGTCTTGTTCAGATCGAAAATGGACAAAAAACTGCCTTGTACGCCCCATATGAATTAAGTGTCATTAATGACACTGCTTTAATTAAACTGTTAGACGAATGGGTATCTACATATGGTAAAAAGATGATAATTATCGATGGAAATGTAACTGTTGGTAGAGCTCGCGACAATGCAATAGTCATGTGGACAAATGATCCTGATACTGAACTTCTTGCCACATTAGAGGCCGCTTATCAAAGTCGAGACTTTACCTTAAATATAACCGAAGAACAAGGTGGTACCAGAATCAGCAAAGTAAGGAAAATATTACTAGCTCCTCCTTATCATGATCAACAGCTTAGACAGATACATGGGCGTTCTAATAGATGGGGACAGCTGGTTCCGGCCGATTTACAAATATTCCAAGTCAAAGATCTATTAGATCAAGGTAAAGCTGAAGCAGTATATTACACCTATCTATTATCCCGAATGGCCTTATCTGGTATTGTATTATCAGCAGATGAGCAAACATTTTTTGATTCTAAAAGGGTTGGTAATAAAATTCGTTTACAATCTCCAGAGTCAAGATATCTTCGAGATGTACTTAGTTTTATTAAATCTGCTGGTGAAGAAGAAACAGAGGTGTTTAATAATAAACCAAGCCCTCTTCATCCTGAAAAGATACAAGGGCAACTCTTTGCAGATCTTTTTTTCAAAAATGGAAAGGATGAATTCTCTACTACTGGATATAACGCTGAATTAATTGCGTTCCTTGCTAAATATTTTATCGAGGCCAATAGTAATGTATTAGATATCGGTGCAGGAACGTTGTTATTACAGCGTAAATTGAAGAAAGGAATTGACAATGTTGATATGAATCCATATATGATGGAAGCAGGATGGGGACTCGCAAGCAGGTACGGTGGACGGAAAATTGTAGCTAAAGCTTCTTTACTTTCTGAAGATATTTGTCCATCAAACAATTATAATTTTGTCAACTGTGCTTTTACTCTTCCATGGTCGAAATTAAATGGTACTAGTCCTGATTCACCTGAATCGTCAGAACGAGTTAAAATACTAAGTCAAATTCATAGAGTTCTTAAGCTTGATGGTCTTTTTGTTTTAACTGTTTCCGAGAAATCCTTTGACGAAAAAACGTTTGAAAATTTTATTCTGGCACTTGAGCAACATTTTGGCTTTCAAGTTGATCGAGAACTAAGCGGAATGAGTTTTGGACGAAATAAAATGGGAGTGAGTAAAAGACTCGGCTGGTGTATAGTTGCAAAAAAAATTGACCAAATAAATCTGGAAAACCTTTCGTTACAAAACTTGGAGTTTGCTGATGAAAATGGAAAATGGATTAGTTATGGTAAAAAGAAAAAAAGGAAAGAAAAGTCAGTAAAAGTTGCCGGGAAGGACTATCCGTTACCTGATCTTGAAATACAATTTGACCAGTATGAAATTGTCAATAATCAGAAGCAAATAAAAGTTATCACTTATAAAGATAAATTTATAGATAATCCTACACTACCATCTTCTGGAGATGGTCATGTCGATGGAAATATGCAAAATGTTAAGGAAACTAGTCCTTTAGAAGTTATAAAAGGAGAAACAAAAGCAGATTATCACTATTATAGAACCAATCTTTTAAGGCCAGTTATGGAGCTTACTGGTTATAGTTGGGAACAAGCGGAAGAATTATGTGCTATAATTCTTAACGAAATTGGAATACGACAAAAAAGAGAGCATACAATACTTTTAGTACTTAAAGAGGTTAAAAAAAGAGTATTTAATAATCATAAATAATTATGGCAGAAATACTTTCACCCGAACCAAAACCATTACCTCAACTTCCTGATGCTTATGCATCTCCCGATGAATTAGTACTTACACCCGAAGAACAAACCCGTCGTTTTTTTGAAGAACAAGATGTATTTCAATTAACAGCGGCGTTAATTGGTCGTCCTCTGGCAATTCCAAATACTGACATTTGTGTTGTAATAGATCAAGCACAAGCCTTTCCGGAAGTTGGTCCAAACTATCAAAGAGGCAAAGATGGTGTTAATATCCATATGCCTCGTGCTAAACTGTGGGCTTTCCATATCGCACGGGCTAATATGAACCAAGCATTAGTCACAACATTTTACGAAGATAAATCCGGTGCTTGTGTAAGATTATTACGAGGAAGTAGAAGATATCCTGAAACTAATGAACTTGTTCCTATGGCCCGAGAGGGAGATATTGCAAAAACTTTAGGCCTTTTGGACAATGAAGTTGCTACTTTACAATTTGGTGAAGATCCTAAGGATCCTACATTATATGTAATTCGCGCAGCTAACACCACAGAACAGGCAAACCAGTATATTCAGGGCATTACTACCTAATAAGAAAATTATATTAATTTAGAATCCTACAATTAAACTGGGAGATTGTATTGCATTTTCCACCACAACTTTACTTTCGTCAAAGTTCCCAGTTTGTAAAAACTCATCTACATCATTTTGTAAAGAAAACATTTTTAATGGCGTTACTTCTACTCTATTAAACCCTATTTTCAACATTTCTTTTCTCACACTATCGATATCTAATTTACGTAGCTCTTCTGTAATTTCATCTTCATTTTCTACGTCAAAAAAGGGTGGTTCGACCATAATAAGAGAACCACTTGGACGTATTATTCTTCTCATTTCCCTTAAAAATTTCGTTCTAGCTTCATAAGGGCCGATATATGTATATGCTGGTAAAGCAGGAGTTAGATTATTTGTAAAAACACTATCATATGAAGCCGCTTGGAAATTTGTTTCCATTCCGTCTACATACGAAAATGGAATCCCATAATGTTTTGCAGCTTTGGCACTCAAAGCGCCATCAACATCGATTATTTCCATAGAATCTTCTTCAGGAGTTAAATACTTAGAAATTCCCCATATTCCTTCAACGCTTTTAACTGAAAAAGCTCCCACAAAAAGCGACTTCCCAACTTTCTCCTCACCAACTAAATGTACTGCGTCTCTATAAGCTGGAATTGTTTTACCTGGTGAAAGTGATCGAGGTAGGTCGGTTGAAGGCATCATACCCTCTAATATAAGATTAATCGCATGTACAACTTCACCTAGTCTATGAGGGTCATAGTCAGATAACGCCATATATTTCCACCACAATTCTCTTTCCGCAGTTAACTGAAACGCCTGCGTAATTTGTGGCGAGGTGTAATAGAGATACTTACTCCAAGCAGATTGCCCTTCAAAAAACGTTGCAGAAAAAGGACCAACGAGGTCATTACTAGATACTAGTAGCTGAATTGCTGCTAATTCTTCTTCATCTATTCTTGAAAGAGATAATGGCTCAAACAGTTCCGTTGTTTGATCAATATCTATGGTCGTATTATTTACGACAACCAACTGATCTTTATAGGGCAATGTATGAAAAGACTTTGGCTCAATACTCTCTAAAGTTCGAAGAGCTGATTTTGGTAGTTGATCTTTATTACTTTCTGTCATTATTGATTAGATCGAAATTATAATATACTTGTCTACAAATACACTAGAACGTTACATTTTAATGATCTCATTGTTATAATAACTCTCATGAACCTCTCTATCGGTATGGCGTGAACATAACACGACCTGTTCTGTGCTCACTATTCCCCTACCTCCTCAACGGAAAGCAAGGAAGATGCTCGAAAGAGTTGGTTAGATGTATTCTCGTAGTCACAATAAAACACAATCAGGACAATCAGATAAACCATTGTATCTCCTGTAGAAGGTTTTGTTTAAAATCCCGAATAATCGGCCAGTGGCTTTGCGGGAGGAATGTAGCTGTTTTCGATGAGTGTTACATCCGGCTTTCTATCCTTGATCTTGCGCCGTGAAGCCTGTATCGCAATACCTATCGACTCTCCCTCCATACGAACCCTCAAATCGGCCAGATAGCCGCCGCTCGTCTCTTTCGACTCTTTAATACCTGTTTGGAAATTCATCTTTTCAAGCTGAAAAAGAACCTCTACCATCATATCTTCTATCTCTTTATTTGTGAGATCTACAATAGAAAAGTCAAGGTCTTCTGAATATCGGGGAGAGTTAAAGACGATTTTCAAAGCAGTGCCTCCTTTAAATAATAATCCTTTAGCCATTTTTTTGCTGATACAAAAATGACAAGAACACGTGCTGACAATATTCCCGATATATATGCTGGGGTTGAATTTGATGTTTTATTGCTTGTTTTTTGAGCTCTTGAAGAGTTGCCATATCCGAGTATTGAGTAATTGATGATCAAACGAGGCTGTATAACGATTGACCTTCTCTCTATCCAGACTTGATATATTTAATCTGTCATTCATCTTTTTTTTACCTAATGCTACTAGGTACATATAATCTACCAATGCCTTTTCCGGATGGGCTATGAGATAATGATCTTTTTTGATAAAACCGATAAACGCTGGACTTTTAATTTTAGTATAGGTAAAATTTATGCCGTCAGCAAGAAATGTCCGTGTCGACTTGGTGGTTGCGGAAGTAATTGCATAGACTACTTCAGGAATAATACTGTAATAAGAAAGCGCCGATTCAAAACTGATATAGGAGGGATTATATATTTTATAGGCAAGATAATAATGATCTGGAGGGTTTTCCGTGAGATAAAATACTCCTCTTCTTGGATTCCGTAGATACCCCTTCAGTTTGTATCGTCGCAACTGACTGGTGAGCCCCTCTCTGGTGAGATCAAACAACGGAGCAATATCATCTTTTGAGAAAATAATAAGCCCTTTATTCTTTATCGTGTCCCTGAATTGGATATATTTCATTTAATGTTCATTATTAAACATTAACTGAAACAAGTCAAGAGGTATTTATTTAATTTTAAGATGCTATACTATCCCGTATGAACCTCTCTATCGGTATCGCCGGCATGCCTAATGTCGGCAAATCCACCCTATTCAACGCTCTCCTGAAAAAGACGGTAGCATATGCAGCCAATTATCCTTTTGCCACAATTGAACCTAATGTCGGAGTCGTTGAGGTGCCCGACGATCGACTTCCCGTGCTTGCCAATATTATTGCTGGAGGAGATCCCGGATCGGAGTCCGGGATGACACAAAGACCCTCAATCGTTCCTGCCGCTGTAGAGTTTTATGATATTGCTGGTTTGGTAAAAGGTGCTTCCAAGGGTGAAGGGCTTGGCAATAAATTTCTGTCGCATATTCGAGAAGTCGCCGCTATTGCCCATGTCGTGAGGCTTTTTGAAGATCCGGGGATAATACATGTATCAAATAAAGTGGATCCTGTTTCCGACATCCAAACTGTTGAAACCGAACTCATACTGGCTGATATGGCGACCCTAAGTAAACAACATGAGCCTAAAGGAAAAGCTTCAAAAGAAGAGATATTTTTATATGAAATTGTACAAAAAATGGAAAAGAAAATGGATGAAGGGATTATGGCACGAAATGTGCAGCTCGACGATGAGGAGAAGGCAGCCGTAAAGCAATTAAACCTTTTGACCATGAAGCCCGTCATATATGTATTTAATGTTTCCGAAAATCAACTTAGCAATATGAATGAAACGAAGAAGAAAATTGAGGAAATTTTTAACCAACTTGACCGTCATCCTGAACTCGTTTCAGGATCTAAAAGGGATCCCGATCTTCATCGGGATGACGATCCGTCCTATATCTACCTAAATGCCAAACTGGAAAACGATGTACTCGCACTTTCTGAAGAAGACCAAAAAGCTTATCTTAAAGAATACGGACTTGAAGAAACCGGTTTAAACCGTCTCATCAAAACCGCCTACTCTACTTTGGGTTTGATCTCTTTTCTTACGGCGGGAGAAAAATCCTCCTCTGCTAAAGCTTCTGAAAGACGAGGGGAAGTCCGAGCCTGGACAATCACAAAAGGCACACTCGCTCCCCAAGCTGCCGGCGTAATTCATACTGATTTCGAAAAACACTTTATCAAGGCAGATATCGTTCCCTTCAAAGACTTTGTTGAGCTTGACGGCTGGGTCAAGGCGCGCGAACTTGGCAAAGTGCAAAGTGTCGGGAAAGATTATGTGATGAAAGATGATGAGGTGGTCGAGTTTAAAGTAGGAGTCTAGACTCAATAAAGCGTTGCATCATCATCTTTATCTACTGGCGTCACATTTCTCCCCTTAATCCTTGCAGGTTTCCATGGTATATCAGCAGATGAGACTCCATGATCGGGTAGCATGTCGCGTGTTGGGCTAAATCTACCCTTTCTGATCAGTTCTTGCCTTTTCTCCTCTGTGATTGGCGGCTTTACAGACTTAAGTTGAATTCTTAAAAAATGTGCAAATTGCTTTAAAGGTTGCAAGTAATTATTGTGCTTATTTATTTCATTTTGTACCATGGTATGTTCGGCTGCTTCTTGAACAAAATAAAGAATGTTTCTCATTGACTCACGTGTAGCATCGGAAAAACGCCACCGCTCATCATCGTCATCTTTGTGAAACTCTCTATAAAAACCATTAAGAAATACATCAAATAGACTGTTAACTTCGCCACGTGGTGGACGTGTAATACCGGTACCATCTCTCACTACTCTTTCAACTTCTTCGATAAACCAGACAAGATCCTGTCTATTTGCTCCATTTGCTGCTAATAAATTGGTCACTGGATTAGGTTTGACCTCACCTTCATTTTGTAGATTAAGCGATCTTTGTAAATCATGCAATTTGCCGTTTAAACTATTTGCAAATAAAGATGGATTTTGCTTCAATGTTTCTTTTAAAAAATCGTGGTGGGCCAAATCTGTCTGATGTACAGTTATATCCCTTGGATGTTGATGTATGATTTCTTGCCAAAAGTTACCTGAAAACTTTTGTGCCTCCTGGCTCAATATTAGCTCCGGACTGTTATTTGTTAAAACCTCTGATACTTCTGTCATATTATTTTTCAATTATGCCAATCAAAAGCAGTTTTGCACTCATGATGATCGCTCCATAATTCATGTCTTTTTTTTGTTATCTTATCGACCTGTTTCCAATAATTTAATTGTCTCAATCGACCACAAACTTATATACTTTCCAATCACCTTCCACGTTCCAGACCTTAACCGGGCTGATATTGCGAACTAAATCCAGCTCATATACTGGATCTTTTTTTATTGTATTCAAATCACTTGTAGATACGACAAAAAGGCACTCGTAATCTCGGTACTCTTCGTGGCCCATTATGTATACATCGCGCAAAGCAAGCATGTCTCGATATCGTTTTGCCGTGATTCCGGAATCTTTGCTCGCAATTGCTATGACGTTACAACGTTGCACTTCAATGTTTTCAGCTAAAATATCTGTAATAGCTTTTGAGCGTTTTATATTGGTATCCCATTCGTTTTTTGTAACTTCATATATATCTGCAGGGATACTTAGCATAATAAAGATTAAAAGAAGTAAAATATGGTTTTTTGAAAATTTTAATTTTTCATCCGGAATAGCGAGAAATAAAATGAAAAATATGACTGCGGAAATAAAGTAATGATCAAATACTTGCGTAGAAATTATGGATAACCCAATAATTTGAGCTGCAATCGGTATTAGTAACAGTTTTTTGAATAAAGATTCCCCTCTTATTACTTTCACTAAATAAAACAGAAAAATCGGAATAAATAATATCGTCAATATATGATTTTGGAAAAAATAATACAGAAACTGATACGGTAAAGTAAAAATTCTTTGCAGTACGTTCAAAATATTGAATCCCGACTCGTTTTGGACGACCGGACTAAAGTATAAAAATCGAGAGATAAACAAACCAGGAGGACGCATGATATCAAAAACCACAAATGGAAGAATTGCTAATAAAACTCCGCTGACAAAAAACCAGAACTGCCGTAGCCTTTTCTCACGTAAAAATAAAATAAACAAAGCAATGGAGAATCCGACAACACTAAAAAAAGCGTACCAATGGTTATGAATCGACAGTCCTTGCAAAAGCCCGGCTAAAACCCACAAATACCGTGACTTATTTTTGTAATTAATAATCAACAATGTGAGCGAAAGGACTTGCCAAAACGGGATATAATGCGGATTCCACGCCCAGCGCCCAGATTGCACCAATGGAAATACTGCGGCAAGAAATAATATCGCAAACGGATACTGCCAGGAATATTTTTTTGATAAAAGAAATGACAAAAGCAAAATTATAATCACACTATAAGTAGCTGTCCCAACAACAGGTCCAATCGGATCGAAATCATATGCGACCGCAAAAGGCATAAGCATATAATATGACAGAGAGCCATAAATATTGATATTGTTCCCGGAGATCGGTCCAACCAGAGTGAGACGTCGATTTTCGTATATCTCCTTCATGCGACGTAAATCATCGGTTTCATCCCAGATAAACCTTGCCGATCTGTCAAGTAAAATGAAACGAGAGATTATAAGTAAACTCAAGGCAAAAATTAGAAGAGCCTTAGAATACTTACAAAGATTCATGCTGACTTTTTTGCCAAATTTTTACATAAATCACCAGGTAACGAAGCGAGGAAAAAAGAGCCCAGACAAATCCGGGAAAGCCATCCATGAAGCCCTTGTGGCGAAAATAAATCTTGAAAAAAGTTGAGATGGGTTTAATAATAAAATACTTGAAAAATGAAAGCTTCTGTTTTTTTTCGATAGCTTGATTGGCATCAAATGTCGTATAACGATTCCAACGCATGATATAGCGCTCAAAGTCAGGATCGGCATAATGTTCGATTGCTGACTTTGTTTCCCCGGTCTCCCCGTCGACAACCGCATTTTCATGGATATCCTTGAGTTTAAAATGGGCCTTATCCCTTTTATAAAGCCTCAAAACACGATCGGGATAGACTCCGCCTTTCATTAAAAATCTTCCAAGAAAAAAATTCTTGCGAGGGATCCAAAACCCAGCAATCGGTTGTCGATTACCCGCCTGTCGGCGAGGCAGGTCAGTTGTCGGTTTTTTATTTATTTTTTTACCGATTACCGATGACTGATCACTGATTGCTGACCGGATCTCATCTTTAAGTTCCGGGCTGATCGCTTCATCCGCATCAAGCTGGACGATCCATTCGCCGTGAGCATACTCAATGGCTCTTTGTTTGTTAGTGAGAAAGTTTGGAGGGTTGTCAACATGATGTACTTTGACCTTTGGGCCGTAAGACTCTGCTTTTTTGACTGTGTCATCGCTTGAACCACCATCGACTATAACAACTTCATCAACAAGATCATAGGCCGAATCTAGTGGAATATGAATGTTTTTCTCTTCATTGTAGGTTGGAATCGTGAGAGAAAGCTTCATAAGTAAATTATATATAAGATTTCAGATTACTGATTACAGATTTCAGAATTTATTAGTATCGTTTAGAAATCGGACATCGAAAATCAGAAATCATATTTAAATAAAATTGACCGTCGGAATAGGAATAAAAAAAGCGTAAAGAAAGTTTAATACCGGTCCAAGTATGGTGCTCAACATTGCTCTCCCACCAAACGGGATTATAAGCATAAGTAAAAATATGAGTCCGTAACGCTCGAGTTTGTACCACTCATGAGATTGATGCTCGTTAAGTAACCCGCCAACTATTTTAAATCCATCAAGAGGGTGAATAGGTAAAAGATTGAAGACACATAAAATAAGATTTAGCATGATGAGTGGTGGAAAAATAATATAACTTATAGTAGTAAGTACTGGAATATCAATAAATGTGAACAATCTAATAAGTATGGAACATAATGTAGCCAAGGCGATATTTGATGCGGGACCGGCTAGAGAAATGATAGCAGCGTCCCGTCTAGGGTGCTTTAAGTTGTATGGATCAAACTGCACCGGCTTTCCCCAGCCAAAACCAAATAAAAGTAGGAAAAGTAGCCCATATAAATCCAGATGAGAACGTGGATCTAAATTTACTCTCCCTTGCATTTCTGGCGTGGGATCGCCTAAATAATCTGCAGTTTTTGCATGAGCAAACTCGTGGATTGTGATCGCAATCACTATAGATATGAGTGCTAAAAAGAAAAATAACGGATCGGTAAAAAGAGTTGCGATCATAAATATATCTTTAAAAAAAGATTTAAGATATAAGATTTACGAATATTATTAAATTTCTTAAATCTTAGATCATAAATCGTTAATCTTACAGATAATGATTGATTTCCCTATCGCTCTATGGTATCATAAATTTTTATGGAATGCTATCACTGTGGAAAAACAATTTTGTACGGCAGATCACACACTCACCATCGAGGTGTAGCCGGTGGTCGCTGGAAAAAACGTGCTCAAAAGACAGCTCGAATATTCAAACCGAATCTGCAAAAAGTAGTTATCCTAAAGGGTGGTGATGAAGCAAAAGTCAGACTTTGTATGAAATGTTTGAAGAGGATTAAAAATGATATCGAGGAGGGCAAAAGACCGTTTCTGACACTAGGAAATCCGCCCATAAAGCTTCAAGATAAGAAGACTAAGCGTCATCCTGAATTTATTTCAGGATCCGAAGATGCTGAAACCTGCCTGCGGCAGGCAGGCTAGTTCAGCATGACGTAAGACTTTAGATCAGATCAATTTTACTTAAATCTCCATCGGTTTCTTTGAATATCGGCTTATTCTGTTCAAGTGCTCGTGAAGTAAAAAGTATCCCATGCAGATGATCTACCTCATGTTGAATGATCGTTGCTTCAAAGCCGGAAAACCACTCCTCTTTTTGATCTCCGTCGATAGTCTGATAAAAAAGAAGTATCTTTTTAGGGCGCTCTACCTGTGACCAGATACGTTCTATGGATAAACATCCCTCAAGAGTTGAATTGTCGGATTTTTTTACCCTCCGTAGTCCCGCCTTGGCGGGAAGGCTTTCCACCGTTTTTTTAATAACAGGGTTTATAAAAACTCTAAAATGTGCTTTAGGTTCAGATCTTATGACAAAAAGAGATAATTCGACACCTACCTGCGGTGCCGCGAGTCCCACCCCTTCCGGGTCGTTTTGTGCGGCAAGAGTGGACTTCATATTTTTAACCAGAGCACGAATTTTGGCGTCAATTTTCTTAATGGGTTTGGTGGAAGTGTTGAGTATATTGTTGGGAGTTTTTACAATCGGCACGATCATGAGGCTATTATAGCATGGATAGCTTGTAGCGAATACAATAATCTCCCCTTGAGGGGAGTGCCCGAAGGAACGTTTGACGTTCCGCAGGGCAAGGGGTGTTATTTACAAGTCTCTTGAGCCTCACTCCAAGGTGTGCCATGACTATCATTGTCTACATCACCATACTCATCAACTGCTCGGACCCGACAAAATATTGTCTGACCTGGAGTTGGCGTAATATCAAGTGTTTTTATATTTTGAGCATAGTTAACAATAACATTATTATCGATGATCGTTGGATCTGACGAACTAAAACTTTTATTTTGACATTGGAATAAATATTGATAAAATCCTTCCCTACAGGTTTTACTCTTTGAAGCAATACTATCCCATATCCACTTTGTACAGTTGTCTTGAGTCACTGTCAGAAATTTTATATTGCATGCATCCGAATCAATAAGAATCGATGTCGGGCTTGGAATCGGTGTAAAATAAATCCCCGATGTTGGCGAAGCGTATGATGAAGTGTCATTTTTGGCGAGATTGCACCTTTGTAGATCTTGTGTACTACAACCGCGACCAAGATATGACTTTACCTGCGTACAGTTCATTTTCGAGCAATCAATGGGTGTAGGCGTCACTGTAGGTGATGTTTTCTGAACGGCCTGGGTCAAACGGGTTGCGATACCCTTAACCTGCTTTTCTGCTTCTTCACCGCTTTCGGTCCTGGTGGTAAACGTCCATGGCACGCCCGCGTTGTCATAAAGTGTATTACCTACTCTAATTTGAAAATAATAAGTAGTCTTGACGGTTAACAAGGTTAATTCGACCTCATGTTCCCTTCGCGCCTCAAGCTCCGGTGCAAACAAATTGAGCTCACTTGAGTTTAACCCATACTCTATCACACCTTGTGTCGGCTTATCGGTTACCCAGACAACATTAGCGCTAGAGTTAGTTATTTTTGATATCGTTACATCGCGCGGCACCTCGTCTGACGCTCGGGCAAAGAAGTTTTGGGCATTAAAATAGATAAAACTAAAAGCCGGAACGGCTATGATAAGACCTACTGCTATAGCCATCAGGCGCATTTTGTTTGGCTTTTGAATGACGCTAGACAGTGAAGAGTTCATAACATTAATGTTACCATAAACAAGCTTATTACAGGAAGCGCAGTATTGCACGCATGAAGACTCCTACAAAAATAAACGCTCCTCCCAATGCAATTAATTTTATTACCTCATCATAGACTCCGCTTTGTGGAAGCGTGCCACTTGTACTTGTACTACTCGAACTGGATGAAGTTGCGCTTATAGTCACTACATGCGAAGCCAGTGCGGCGCAATCGATGATGTTTGTTGCATTTGCGTCATTTTTAACAACTTTTGATGTTTCTGAATCAGTTGTATCACAGTCAAAAGTAAGTGTTGTCGTACCTTCTGTAAGAGCTTTAAATGTCACCTTGGCCACCGTACCTGAACCCTCTTTGTATTCACCGGGATTTTCCATGAGACCGGCGATATATATCCTGCCTGTGAGCGGCTGGGAGCTGACGTCCGGGAAATAACTACCATCTGTGACCGTTTCAAACTCCAATTGTGTATTATCAAAGTCGATATATATATCAGTAGACGCAATCTGATCTGTTCCGGCGTCAATATTTATATCTACAGTAAAGCTTTCATCAACGGCAACACTCGTTGAATCGGGGACAAAATCCAAGGTGCCTGCCGCATAAACTGTAGATATTGTTGCCGACATGGCAAAAACAAACACGCCGACAATGGTGATAAAAAAATATTTCCTCATAAAAAAAGACTTAATTAATAGTTACCTGCTCGCTGCCTGCCTGCGGCTTTACAACTTGGACATTCACATCAACAAGCTGTGTGACCTCCTTATCAAATGCGGGAACAATGCTGACCGTACTGGTTCCCGACTTTTTAGGTTTCAGTGTTAACTTTAGCAAACGAGCATTTTCAAAAATACTCTGACCTTGATCCTCGATATCTTTTATGCCGGTGACACTGACGTGGTTTTCATTATTAAACTTGAAGATCTGGAAATTTGGCAATTCGGAGGTTACGTCTACGAGCTCAAAATACTCCTTGTCCATATTTATCAATACATCGAAACCCGTGATATCTGCGGTGCCGGATGAGACGTCAACATAAAGTGTCACTGTGTCTGCTGTGGAATAAGTTTGACCGGGTTCTGCCGACACGATGTCTATCCAAGGGAGATTTTTGTCGATACTTTTTTCATCTCCAGTCGGAACAGGAACCGAATTATTGTCACGGGCCGCACCCCCACCCCCGACATTTGGCGTAAATCTACCTATCAGTTGTTGCTTAATATTTGCATTTGTAAGTACCAAAAAACCACTAATTCCAATGAACAAAACTACAACAGTGATAATAATCATGCGATAATTTCCCTTTTTTGGTGTTTCGTTTTCGACGCTTGATGTCTTTGCTCCCTCAAGAGGTCCGAATTGTTGGTTGTTATTTTTGATATCCATAATTTTAGTTTAACTTACTCCTCATCAAACTTAAAGCCAAGTGCGGCTAACACCATTGAAAAGTCCTGTGTGTCAATGATTCCGTCCAAGTTCAGATCGCCCCGCTGCAATTTTTCACCATCCTTATTAGTCAAGTTTTGTCTGATAAATGCGATATCTACAGCATCAACTACCCCGTTTTGAATTGGTAAATCACCGGCAAACAAAATAATACCGCTTAAATCAAGATTGTTTTCTCCCCCTTTGATATTAAGAAGTTCAAAAGACTTACAACGATATCCGCCGGAGATAGTTTCAGTTGGATTGTTTGAGCATATTTTCTTCTTTATGTGTTTTGGACCTTTGATATAAATTGTTCCGGCAAAATAAGATGGCAGGTCGTCAAACGTCACCGTCCCAGTCCAAGTGCCATCGCTTTGGCCAGTAAATTTGACCGTTTTTTCACGGGCAATATAGGCAATTGGCACAGGTGCAACAGCAACTGCGACATCCATTGTCCGATTGGCTTCTGCTGGTTGCTTTGTAATTCCCTGAAATCGCAACTTCAGATTGAGTGTGACCTGCGACTCACCGCTTATGGGTGGCGAGGTAATATCCGGAGGCTCCGTAGGTTCGGGTTCTGTTGGTTCCGGTTCCGTCGGTCCAGGCGATCCACTATTCATATCTGCAATAATCTGTTCTGGAGTAAGGGCATAATTGTAAATGCGTAGGTCGTCAATACTGCCGTCAAGAAATCGACTATGACTTGCATCTGCACCAATTTCTAAATTTGCTCCATTACTGGGTGCAGTCGAAGGCATCATACCGACAAATGTCAGTGGCTGTTCTATCGCGTTAAAAAAGAACTTGAGTTTATCTGCATTGGTATTGCCGCTGCCGTCATAGACCATGGTCCAGTAGTTCCAGGTGCCATTGTTTAGAATGTTGCCGGTCGTATAACTATAAGTATTGCTTCCGTTTGCTAATACAAGAATAACATCGTCGTTACCTCCCAAAGCACCAGCACTCTCACCAAGCCAGATCCGATTTGTCGCACCGTTTTCTTTAGTGACGACGCTGCCATAATTTTTAAGTGTTTCTGTATTTACCCAACCGGATATCGTAAATGATCCAGCCCTATCCAACTGATTAATATCTCCAATGCTAACATAATCATCACTGCCATCAAAATTACATGCGCCATCAAATTTTCCAGCAACCGTGCAGTCCATGCCGGTAGTATTTTGTCCGGCAATAGTTGTGCCATGATTGTTATTACCAGATGAATCAGTAACGGTTTTTCCATTTCCTGAAACATTATCATCCATTTTCCAGTATCCAACAGGTGGTGGAGCTTGAGTCGGGGTAATATCAGAACTATCAACAATCGATATCACCTTAGTAGCGCTAGCTGGCGTAAGTTCAAATGTGACGGCCGTATTTCCTTCGGCTCCACCCAACATAGCAGACCTATCGGCGAGAGTGACTGTCGTTGCCCCTGTTTTGATCGGTTTAAATTTGAAGTTCAAATCAACACTATTACCAAATTCGCCTTCGGAGTTTACCAAAATTGCCGTTACTTCCTTAAAGACGGGTGGATTGTTATTGCCAGATGTAGGCCTAGGCGGATTTGGTTCGTCTGCCGTTTTTTCTATAACAACAAGATCAAAATATCCAGGTGGTACGACCACGATACCTGATGCTTCCGGATCTGTGTTATCGTAATCTTTGAAGTACTGTAGTATTGTGGGGTCATATATGAGATAAAGCTCCGCTCCCTTCATCTGCTGACCGGAAAAATGCAAACTTAACTGAAACTCTTCACCGACCTTTTGAGTTTCGTTTACGGTCGACATAGTCACTGATACGCTGTTGGTTCCGGCGAAAAACTTAAATAAGTATTGGTTTACATACCAAAACATAAAACCAAACGTACCTATGACGAGTAAAACAAAAACAGCAATTTTTATATATTTTTTTGGCATGAGTTATTTAATATTCTACAACTTTTATTAAGAACTTTTATTCATTACTTTTTGGTTCTTTGTGCAGCCTCAATATAACAAAGTCTAAAACGTTTACCCCATCTTTTCCATCAAAGTCAGCGGATCTGACACATGATTGACCGCTGTTTAATGGTTCTCCTAGTTTCTTTTTAAAGACAAACTCGTATGTCCAACATTTAAGATCATCATTATTGATACTGTCGTCACAGGTGACATCTCCTTGAGGAAATTTGGTACAAACTTGTGGTGAAGGGGGTTGAGTAACTATTGATGTTGTTGGATTTGGTTTTTTGGTAACTGTCGGCGTCGGTGTCCATACAGGTGTTGCACACTCAACATAAGATGTAAAGCCTGTTTGTCGTTTGCCGTCATAAGCACTAACCCGAGCTATATATCTACTATTACTTGCAGCCGGAATTTCATAAAAACTTCCATCTCTCCAGCCATTGTAATGCCATCTCACATTTACTCTTTGCGCTTGCCACCAATAAAGAGTGATTCCTGGATTTGGCTGCACTTCCCAACGGATTTTATTTCCAACCACGGTACAAGAAAGTATTGGCTTTGGAATATTGGTAGGTGTTGGTGTCCTGGTTGGTGTCGGGGTCCGGGTAGGCGTTGGTGTCGGTGTTCTGCTCAACATTGGAGTTGGAGTCCTGGTAGGAGTTGGGGTTCTAGTTCCGGTTGGTGTCGGTGTTGGTGTTCTTGTTGGACTTGGACCGATAATAGTGAACGTGTAATTAGTACTCGTCATTGTATTTGTGCCATCTATCAGTTTGACGTAAGCACTATATGATCCGATGAAACCGGGAACCTTGCCTATTCCAAGATAGCTCCATTGGCCTGCGTTGACTGAAACATCACCTCTAAAGAGTCTTTTTTCTGCTGTTATTCCACTGCCTCCCACATAGACTTCTACAGTTATTCTGCTGCTGTCTTCATCTCTACCGTTAACAGTAAATGAATAGTCGCTACCGGCAATAAGTGTCCGTGGGCTCCAGGTGACTTGACTGATCGTCGGCTTCTTGTTAACAGTAGTTGTTATAACTCGTGTTGGTGTAGGCGTGGCACATGCACATCCCAAAACACACCATGAAATATCACCTGCATCAAGTTTGTTATCGCTGTTTGGATCTCTTTTGCAGGCTGCACCAGTGGGATTAAATATACAGTTATTTAATGAAGCAGAATCACTTGCACTATCAAAACAAGACTGTCCTCCAAAATTGCATCCTGCACATCCATTGATAGGTGTTGGAGTCGGAGTAAATCTGGGCTCCTGCGGTTCACCATCACAAGGCGCAAATTCACAGGACGGTGGGACTCTTGGAACATAACTGCCGTCAGGACATTGTTGAACGTCGGCGGTGCAGACACTTGGAGGTTCTGTTGGTTCGGCGGCCCGAGGAAGAATATTTATTCGTTTACTTGGATCCTGAAGCTGATTGCTAACAAGTATTCCAACACCAATTATTACCATACCAACAATTATGGCGACGGTACCTACCGCACCACGT
>Ga0209542_10003701_pt1 | contig 32371 bp, 34 predicted proteins | sample RifCSPhighO2_01_FD_184028 | JGI IMG/M metagenome (GOLD analysis project Ga0209542, IMG submission 184028) | Soil microbial communities from Rifle, Colorado - Rifle CSP2_plank highO2_0.1 (SPAdes) (version 2) | ecosystem: Environmental > Terrestrial > Deep subsurface > Rock core/Sediment ... | reverse complement strand
GCTCGTTCAAAAACTGTTAAATGCTTGTACCACTTCACCTTCTTAGGGTGATGTTTTTTCTTGTGTGCCATATGCCAGATACATTACTGATAATGGACTGGCGGTGCACTTCTATGTTGAACTCGGGTTTGTTCTTGTTTCATGATATAATGACTAGCGTATGAATCAAGATTTAGATATCAAAAAACTGAAACAGCAATTGGAAGAAGAGAGAACTCTTCTCACGAAAGAGTTGTCTGGCATCGCCCGCGTGAATCCGAAGAATCCAAAAGATTGGGAAGCGGTCCCAGCCGAGACAGACAAAGCTGAATTCCGCGATGAAGCGGCTGATCGAATCGAAGAACTCGAAGAACGCCAAGCCGAGACTATTCCACTCGAGAAGCGGCTCGAGAATGTTAACCAAGCGCTAACTCGAATCGCTACCGGAATTTATGGTCAATGCGAAATTTGCCAAACCCCAATCGAAACTCCCCGTCTCGACGCTAACCCCGCGGCTCGAACCTGCAAGAAGCATCTCGACCAAGAGAGCGTTAGATAACTACCTATGCTGGCGAAGGTCTATGCCGCCCAAGTCGCCGGACTCAAAGCTGATACGGTTGAAATAGAAGTTGATATCGCGAAGGGTCTCCACTCCTTCGCGATTGTTGGTCTCCCCGACAAGGCGGTGGAGGAGGCGCGCGATCGGATCAGTGCGGCAATCAAGAATTCCGGCTTCCCGTCGCCGCAACGCGGCAATCGAAAAGTGATTGTCTCTCTAGCTCCCGCCGACCTCAAGAAAGAAGGGTCGGCTTTTGATCTCGGGATTGCCATGGCTCACCTCCTGGCGAGTAAACAAATTCGCTTCGCGCCAGCCGGTAAAGCGTTCCTCGGCGAGCTCGCCTTAAATGGTGATCTCCGACCGATCCGCGGGACACTTCTCCTCGTCAAACATCTTCGAGCGGCCGGTTTCCGCGAAGTTTTCTTACCCGTCGCGAACGCTCGCGAGGCCGCCCTCATCAGTGGCCTCACCATCTATGGTTGCCGCCGCCTCCGTGATCTCGTCGATTATCTATCGCCACCACCACAAACCAAGGAAGAAACAGTAGGCACCATCGTTGCCACTCTCACCGCTCAACCGCCAACCACTATTACCTATATCGATCAAGCCCCACTCATCGATCTGGCTGATGTCGTCGGCCAAACTTCCGGCAAGCGCGGCCTCGAAATTGCCGCGGCCGGCGGGCACAATCTCGCCATGATGGGGCCGCCGGGAACAGGCAAAACGATGCTGGCCAAAGCCCTAAGTGGTATCCTCCCGCCCCTACCCTTCAACGAAGTTCTGGAGGCCACCGGGATCCACTCGGTCTCCGGTACGCTCGCGGACGGCGAGCTGATCACTCAACCGGTTTTCCGCGCCCCGCACCACACCGCCTCTTATATCTCGCTTGTCGGCGGCGGCACGATTCCGCGCCCGGGCGAGATCACCTTGGCTCACCGCGGCGTCCTCTTCCTCGACGAATTCCCCGAGTTTGACAAGCGCGTAATTGAAGCTCTGCGCCAACCGCTCGAAGATCGGGTGATCACGATTGCCCGCTCGCGCGGGACAACCACTTTCCCCGCGAGTTTTATTCTCATTGCCACCATGAATTATTGCCCCTGTGGCCACCAAGGCATCCCCAACAAAGAATGCATCTGCAATCCGAGTGCTCTTCTCCGTTATCAGCGCAAAATGTCCGGACCAATTATTGATCGGATTGATCTCTGGATCGATGTGCCACACATCGACCATCAGAAGCTCGCCGCCCCGGGGCCAAGTGGCGAATATTCTAGTGCGGTGCGCGAGCGCGTCATGGGCGCGCGAGCGATTGCCGCGCGACGCTTCACCGATCTTCCGATCTCAACCAACAGCGAGATGGGCGTGCGCGAACTCAGGCGTTTCGCCCCCCTTTCCGATTCTGGAACCAAACTCCTAGTCAACTCCGCACGCCGTCTCAACCTCTCGGCACGCGCCTATCACCGCGTGATCAAAATCGCCCGCACCATTGCTGATTTGGGTGGCAGTGAACACATTCATGATGAACACCTGCTCGAGGCCTTGCAGTATCGCCCCAAAAATAATTTGTGACCAAATCACTTTTACCAGCCGAGCGAATTGAAAAATCTATTCTGTTTATCCGGCAACAGAAAGTCTTGCTTGATACCGATTTAGCTGACCTCTATCAGGTTGAAACTAAGCAATTGGTCCGAGCGGTTAAACGAAACTTAGGCCGTTTTCCAAACGATTTCATGTTCCAATTAAACAATGTCGAGGTTGCCAACTTGAAATCCCAATTTGGCACCTCAAGATCATGGGGCGGTCGACGATACCGACCTTACGCTTTCACCGAACAAGGTGTCGCCATGCTCTCAAGTGTCCTTCGTAGCCAGCGCGCGATTAGTGTGAATATTGAAATCATGCGGGCCTTTGTTCGGCTCCGCCAAATTTTATCTACTCATACCGATCTGGCTCGCAAATTGGTCGAGCTTGAGAAAAAATATGATGGTCAATTTCGTGTCGTGTTTGAAGCGATTCGCCAACTGATGACTCCGTCGGAAGAAAAAGAAAAACGTCAGCCAATCGGGTTCCGTGTTAACAACACCAATCGCTCCAAAAATAATTTGTGAAGTTATCCCCACCCCCTTCTTGACTGGTGAACGGATGTTCACTTATACTAGGCAGATGAACGCGAGAGAGAAAGGGGATAAGATTCTCAATTTCTATCAAGCGAAGCGACGCATGCCAAGCTATCGTGAGATGTTGAAGATTTTTGGTTTCCGTTCCACCAACGCCGTTCATAAATTGGTCGAGAAATTAATCAACGCGGGTTTCTTGTCGCGCGACAGGAGTGGCCATCTCCTTCCGGGAGCCGGTTGGGGGCAAGTGCGCGTGTTGGGACTTGTCGAAGCCGGGTTCCCCACCATGGCTGAAGAAACTGATCTTGATACTTTGAGTTTGGACGATTGGTTGATTGAGAAAAAAGAATCGACTTATCTCTTGCGGGTGAAAGGTGATTCGATGATTGGCGCGAGCATCCGGGAGGGCGATATGGTTCTCGTCGAGAAGACCGAGCGGGCACGGCCTGGGGATATCGTCGTCGCAATGGTGGACGGTGAATGGACGATGAAATATTTACGAGAGAAACGCGGGGCCCGCTATCTCGAGCCGGCCAACCCCGACTTCTCGCCAATCTTCCCGCGCGAGACATTATCAATCATCGCCATCGTCAAAGCGGTGATTAGAAAATATTCTTAACCCCTTTTTAATATCATGACCAAACATCAAGTGAAACAAGCGCTCCAAGGCGAACTGCGCCGTCTCAACGAACACATTGACTGGAAAATTCTCCGCGGCTTGCCTTACGCTCCCGAAGCGCGGCGGCATCGTCGCCTGCTTGGTTATTTCTCATAGCTTCTTTGAGCCCACGAATCCCGCCGGGGGCGGGATTCGTCGACTGGGTATCATCTAGATCGTTTATTAAAAACTCGCGCACAATTTAAAACGGATTTTTCGCCCTAAACGAGAGTCGGGCGGAATCCCTAAAAGGGATTCTTAGCCCCCCGAATTTCAAAGTGGACATGGGGGCCTGTGGATTTACCCGTTGAACCAATGTAACCAATCACTTGACCTTGCGCCACCGTCTGGCCACGCGCGACAATATTACGACTGTTGTGAGCATAAAGCGTTTGGGTCCCATTCTTATGCTGGATCACCACATACTTGCCATAACCACCGTTCCAACCGCTCTCTTTACTAATAATCACCGTGCCCCCCGCGGCCGCATAAATCGGATCACCAGATCGGCCAGTGGCCAAATCCACGCCATTGTACCCATGGATACCCTGCGTCCGAGTTCCACCACTGATTGGGCGAATATAGTAACCGGCATAACTCGGGCCACTCCCCTTAATCGGCCGCGACCCACCACTGGTTGACCCAGGCAATGATGTCAGTAAGGTCTCTTCCCCATCAGGCACAATGACTACTTCACCAACGGCAAGCGCCGCCCCAAGATCAAGGTCATTGTATTGAGCAATCTCCTCCACATCGCCGTGATACTTCTTGGCGATACTCCCCAAGGTTTCGCCCTTCTCCACCGTGTGACGAATACCATTGATCGGCAGGATCACCAACACCTGCCCCTCCTGAATGGCCGTGGCGCGCGGGAGATCATTGGCCCAGACAATGGTGTTGACCGAGACATTAAACATCTGCGCCACTTCCGAGAGAGTGTCGCCCTTTCTGACAACATAGACACTCACTTGCTCGGCCGGCGGGAGATCCTTGATGTCCTTCATTGTTCCCAAAGGCCCCGAATCAGGGAGAAGAGCATTGTTATCAACCACGATGGTATCACCTCCTCCGTTTGGAGCCGTCGGGTCGGGACTGATTTGGGGTTCCAGCAAGGGCATGGTTTGGGAATTAACCATTGTAGAAAACAGAGTTTCAGAATCTGCCGCCGCGTGGTTGAGCAAACTGTCGAAACCAATAAGCGACCAGAAGCCCGCCCTCACCGGGCGGGCGAAAATTAAGAAAAGGACGATTGAAACGGAGGCAAAGAAAACAGACCTTTTAGAAAAAATGGCTGAAAATAGAGATTTCTTAACTTGTGAGCGAGAGATTATAAGCCTAAAATTCTGTTTGTCTGTGGGGCGGTAGACCAATCTAGTGTCCAATCATTTCTAGTAACCGGTCATTATAACTCGGGCGGAGTGGTGGGTCAATCGACTCACCCCGAAAACAGTGGATAACGAAAATTGTGTTTCTCGTGCTATAAATACTCCCATGACTGACCGGGTTAATTATCTTACCGAGCTTAATGAGGCTCAACGCCGGGCGGTACTCCACCGCGATGGCCCCTTACTCGTGATTGCCGGTGCCGGGGCTGGTAAAACAAAAACGATTACTAGTCGAGTTCTTCATTTGATTAAAAATGGCGTGGAGCCGAAAGCCATCCTCGCGATCACCTTCACCAATAAAGCGGCGAAGGAGATGCTCAACCGTGTTAGCGCTCTTCTTGAGCATGAACCGGGACTTGGCCCATCTGAAGGTCGCCCCTTCATTTCCACTTTCCACACTTTAGGTGTCCACTTACTTCGCGAACACGGCCGAGTGCTCGATATCCCACGGCAATTCTCGATTGCTGATCGTGACGATTCACTGGCGATGATCAAAGCGGCGCTTCAAGACTTAGGCTATGATCCGAAAGCGATCGAACCCCGCCGCATTTTGTCCACCATCTCACGCGAGAAGGGGCGCTTGGTCAGCGCGAGCCACTATACTGAACATCTCGAGAGTAATTATTTTGGCCAGATAATCGTCGAGGTCTGGCGCCGCTACGAAGCGGCGCTTCAAGCTTCCCACTCCCTCGACTTCGACGACCTAATCTTGAAAGTGGTAGAACTTCTCCGCCAAGAACCTCAGGTCCTATCACTTTGCCAAGCGCGTTGGCTCTACCTTCACATCGACGAATATCAAGACACCAATGTGGCCCAATACGAACTCTGCCACTTGCTCACCGGCGCGGGGGAGAACATCTGCGCCGTCGGTGATCTTGATCAGTCAATCTACAGTTGGCGCGGTGCCGACTTCAAGAATCTGCTTCGTTTCGAGCACGACTTCCCCCGCGCCACCGTTGTTACTCTGGAAGAGAATTATCGCTCGACCCAAACCATCCTTGAGGCCGCCAATCGAATTATTAAGAAGAATGTGAATCGTCTGGAGAAAACTCTTTACACCAAGAATCAGCGCGGAGAAAAAATCACGCTCATTGTCGCTCTCGACGAAGAGGAGGAAGCAACGTTAATCGCGGGTACCGCAAAACGACTGATCGAGGGGGGAGCAAGAGCTGAAGAAATCGCTGTTCTCTACCGGGCAAACTTCCAATCGCGGGCACTCGAGAAGGCGATGCTCCAAGCGAATGTCCCGTATCGCGTCCTGGGTACCAGATTCTTCGAGCGCCAAGAAGTGAAAGACTTACTGGCTTACCTGAAGGCGGCCCTTAATCCCCACGATTTCACCAGTCGGCGGCGAATTATTAATGTGCCGCCGCGGGGGCTGGGTAAGGTAACCGTGGTGAAGGTCCTCGCCGGCGACAGCGCTAGTCTGCCGCTTAAGACTCGCGAGCGCGTCGTGGCCTTCGACGCCTTACTTCTCGACATTCGCGTCGTGGCGGTCAAAGAAAAACCGTCAACGACAATCCGTTATGTCCTCGATCACTCGGGGCTCGGTGAGACTCTACGCCAAGGGGGAAGTGATGACCTCGAGCGCCTCGAGAACCTCCGGGAATTGGTTACTCTGTCGCTGGCTTATGACCATGAACCGGGGGAAGCGGGCATCTCGGCTCTCCTCACCGAAGCAGCCCTTGTTTCCGACCAAGATACTCTCTCATCGGAGGTGTCCGCTGTGAGCTTGATGACCGTTCACGCGGCGAAGGGACTCGAATTCGACCATGTCTTCGTCGCCGGACTCGAGCAAGATCTCTTCCCTCACGCCAGGCTCGCGAGTCAGTCCGCCGGCGGCGAAGAAATTGATACCGAGGAAGAGCGGCGCCTTTTCTATGTCGCCCTCACCCGCGCCCGACAAAAACTTTATCTCTCTTACGCCGAGATGCGGACAATCTTCGGTGGCTCGCGAATGACTACCCCCTCCGATTTCTTACTCGATCTCGACGATACTTTGATCGAGCCGCTAGGTGAGGAAACTACCAGTACTATCGAGATTGAATAGTATGATTCGAGCTAAAAAATTTTCCAAGAAAATTTCGCCCGACCGTCGGTTTAGGGCGAAAAAATCTCTCGGCCAACACTTCCTCACCGACCAAGCGGCCATTAACACGAGCGTCAGTACGGCGCAATTAACGCCGGAAGATACCGTACTTGAGGTTGGCCCGGGTGAAGGCGTCCTCACCGCCGCCTTGCTCGAAACCGGCGCCCGGGTGATCGCCGTGGAGAAAGATGATCGGCTAATCGGCCTCCTGACCGAAAAATTCCACGCTGATATTAAAAATAAAAAGCTAGAATTAATTCACACTGATATTCTTGATTTTTCGCTACAAGCTAAGAAGCTAAGAAGCTACAAGCTAATCGCCAACATCCCTTATTATTTAACCGGTCAAATTATTCGACAATTCTTAACCGCCATCAATCAACCAATCTCGATGACGCTAATGCTTCAGAAAGAAGTGGCGGAAAGAATTGTGGCGAAAGACAAACGCGAAAGTTTGCTCTCTGTCTCCATTAAATGCTACGGGAGGCCACATTATATTCACACCGTTCCGCGGGGCGCTTTCCGTCCCGCGCCGCGTGTGGATTCGGCAATTATTCAAATTGATAATATCAGTCGCGATCGCTTCAATGAAAATGGAGTAACCGAGCCAGAGTTTTTCGCCCTACTTCATCGCGGCTTCGCCGCGCCGCGGAAAATGCTTGGGCCGAAACTGATGAAATTCGGCTTAGGTGGAGCGAAACTCACCGTCAGTAATGTTTCCCTCCAAGCCCGCGCCGAGAACCTGACCGTTGACCAATGGTTCAGTCTAGCGAAACAAATTAAAAATATATGAACGCCCTACTTTTAAAACTAGCGAGTTTGCTGGTCATATTATCTGGCCTACTTGGTTTTTCGCAAACATCTCCGATTGCCGATTGGACGCCAGGCTTCCATTGGAAGCCTGGCGTCCAAAATCATACTCTCGTCATTAACGGAACAAACATTGTCGTCGAGATTGCCGCCACACCGGCCGCGCGTGAGCGCGGCCTCGCCGACCGCCCCTCACTCGAAGCGGGGCGGGGAATGTTATTCGTTTTCGACCGTGCCGATTATTACAGTTTCTGGATGAAGAATATGCGTTTCCCCATTGACATCATTTGGTTCCACAACGATTGGCGCGTGGTAGACATCACGCCCGATGTTTCGCCAGGGAGTTTCCCTAACACCTACCAACCGAAGTCGCCAGCGCGTTACGTTCTTGAAGTCAACGCCGGTTTCATTGTGACTCACGGGGTCACAACCGGGTCTCCAGTAATTTTGAATTAAATGTTTCATCCTTGTTGGGAGGAAATTCCCCCCAACAACTGATTATGATAGAATTAGAGTATGTCGGAAAGAAAAGTAATTTTTGAGGTTGGCGAATTTTACCACTTATATAATCGCGGGAATGACAAGCGTAAAATTTTTCTTAGCGACAATGATTACCAAAGATTTATTTGTTTACTTTATGCCACCAATGGGTCTGAAATGATCCATTTGAGTAATTTGCGCCAATGGTCTAAACAGGCATGGGAACAAAGGCGAGGGAAAACCCTGATTGACATTGGGGCTTATTGTCTAATGCCCAATCATTTCCATCTATTAGTTAAAGAAAAACAAGCAGGCGGTATTACAACTTTTACGCGGAAACTTTTAACTAGTTATTCTTCTTATTTCAACTTGAAACATGGACGAACTGGAAAGTTATTTGAGGGATCTTTTAAGGCGACACATGTAAATAATGATCCTTATTTGAATTACCTCTACGCCTATATTCACCTGAACCCAGTCAAGATTTCTAATCCTGATGGTTGGCCAGAAAAAGTAATCCAAAACATTGCCCTGGCCAAAGCTTTTTTAAACAATTACCATTACTCAAGTTATCAAGATTATCTCGGTTACCAACGCCAAGAAAATGTTATTTTAAATTCCAAATCTTTTCCTGCTTATTTCGATAGCCAGATCGATTTTAAAAATTTTCTAGATGATTGGATGAAATATAATCAAATGGAATAAACTTCGGGGTGATATCCTTGTTGGGAGGAAATTCCTCCCAACAACCATGTAATTCACAACCCCGAAGTGCCGAGGAAAACGAAAGTGCCGAGCGTGGGGGTAGGGACCGTGCAGGGGATTGGCGTGGTCGAGAGCATGCACACCCCACCGGGAATCGCGCGACCGAGCACATGGGGTCCGGGAATCGTGATGTTGTAAAAGGGGTAAAGCGGTGCGCCCCAAGGATAAAGATAGAGTCCGGGCTTCGGAGCGCCGATAGCGAGCATCAGTCCATCACAACATGGGTAGACTTTGAGGATCGGCCCGCCGACCGGCAGGATCGCTTGCGCCTCGCTCCACTCGGCGCGCTGAATGGCCACCGAGATCAGCGTAGTACTTATCATCACAGCGAAAATAATTTTTAGCTTCAATGTCATATTTCTAAAAAGTTAGTGAGAAAAGCGCCGGTTTCTCTGTTAAGCCATTCGAGTTCTTAACATAGAAACCAAGGGGAAACTTGATCGGCGTCTCGCCATAACGCTCACGGCGATAAGCGGCGGTCGCGGTGAGCCAATCATTAGTGAGGAATGGAGGGCGGGGGAGAACGAAGGATAAAGTTTTACCATCCGGCGATGAAGCCACCACTTCGCCAGCCCCAGTGTAAACAATATTCCGCTCGCGGTCGAAACCAAAGCCATAGAGGGTCACCCTTGTCTCAACGCCACCGGCAGCTGGCTCGACTCTTGTGATCACCGGAGCTTCTGGTTTAGGTGGTTTAGGCACTGGAACAGATACTTGCTCGTTGGACGCCAGGCTTCCATTGGAAGCCTGGCGTCCAAGATCAGAAGTCATCGGTTGAGCTTGGCCTAATTGCGTGACCAATTGTTGCAACAGGAGCACCAGCAGCGAAAGTTTTTGGACCAACATAGACAATTGATTGGAATTATATCACAGCTGCAATTATCCACCCGAAAACGAGAAGATATGCCTAGCGAGACCCACTCACTCGTACTATACTATTGTGTAACGTGCGCCGATTGCGCCTAACAATTATTTTTCCTGTCATCATTACTCTGGTTATTGCCGGTGGTCTGGTTTCTCTGTGGCATATTGGCGGGCAAACTCTCAATAATTCTGCTGACCAAGCAACCGCTGATAACAATCGCCTCGCCGCCGCGTCTCGACCAATCAATTCACCTTCCTTCCTACCTCTTCCAATCTATCAGCTTGGAGACATTCCTACCTCTGCCCCCACTGCTGATGATAAAATTATCCTCGTTGATTACCGCCGGGCAGTGGCCAAAATCATGGCTCCGTATAATAACCGCGCTATTGAGAACGAGCTCGCGCTCGTGGTAAAAGCCGCCGAAAGCAATGACGAGAGATCGGTGGTAAAAATCGTCGAGGCCTCACAACGCCATGCGACCGCGGCAATCCAACTCAAGGCGCTCGTCGTCCCCTCGGCGATCGCCCAAGTCCACCTCAATCTCGTCAATAGTCTGATCGGTCTCGCCGAGTCAAGCTATATCATGTCGAAGATTGGCGAGGAACCGATGCTGGCGCTCGAGATGGCACAGATTTATCCGACCCGCTTGAAAAACTTTTTCGCCGCCACCAACAATCTTAATCTCTTTCTCCTTGCCAACAACATCGTGGTCCCCGAATCAGAACAATCAATTGTCTCTCTTGGCCTATGATTAAAAACTTCGGCCGACAATTCATCACTTCCCTCACCATCACAGCTCTTCTTTTCCCCTCTTTTATTTCCGCTGAAACTTTACCCCAATCACCGGCCGATCCATCAGAAGCTCTCTTTGGTGATTACACCGGGAGTGGCGCAACGGGAGCAACTATCCCCAACGCCAACACGACCGCTCCAGCCACGACCATTCCCAATCTTCCATCCCTCACGCCACCAGCCAGCAGTCAGAAATCCGCCGCTCAACGTCTCGCCGATAGTCGCAAAGACGATCGCCGGCAGTGTGAGGCGGAGGTTAGTGGGAGTGGGGCAGGAACGATTGGACAACTCATTGGAAACGAGGTCGGTGATACTCTAAAGGGCGCCCTCTACGACGAGCTCGGTAAGGCCTTACCCCAATCGGTCAACAACATCCTCAACAACGATCTCGCGCCACAAGTCGCTGATGGCTTGCGTCAGGAACTCCCCAGCATCGTCACCACCGGGCTCAAACAAGAATTTCCCGGACAGTTAATGCTCAATATTCAAGAAGAGTTAGATCTCAACTCTACTCTAACCTTGGACGGCATCGTCCACGATCAAGGACGCTTCACAGCCCTAATTCGAGAATCCATCGACGAGAGTTTGCCAAGAATTATCACCGATGGACTCCACGATCGTCTCCCTAATATCATTGACGGAAGCCTGGCCATCGTCATTCCCCATTCCTTAAATCTCGAGTTCAGCAAACTTGCTAAACCAACGATCGAGAATCATTTCCGTGCTCAGATCGACAGCTTGGTTGCCGGAATTCCACAGCTTATCACTCAACAAATTCAGGCTTTGCAAGCCACTATTCAAGGGACCGTTAATGGGATACAAGCGGTTATTCGTGGCGCGGCCAGTAGCCCCATCACTCTGGTTACCGATGCTGTTGGTTTTCTGCTTAACATTATTTCTGGTAGAAGTTTACAAGATTCGGTGAATGCCATCCCGGAAGTTGCCCAAATTAAAGCTCTGGCCACAAATCTCTTGGCTCAAATTGAAGCCACGACCGAGTTCATCAAGTGGGCTGGGGATTTGATTACTCACAAAGATCAATTGGTTGAGAATTTAGTTAATGGCTTTTCAGTTAGTCTTACCCAATCACTCACTAACCCAAAGGCTGTCGCTCGTCTTGCCGACGCCATCGGTAGCGCTATCACCGATCCAATCAATAATTCGCTCGACAATGCGGTTGATAGAATTGCCAGCTCAATCGAAGGGCCAATCAATAACGCTATCGCCGGAGTCAATGCCATCCCCAATCTGTTTTTCGATCCCATCAATCGAGCCCTCGATGATGTCTCGGCTCTCGTTGATCTCGAACTTAATATGGTGGTAAACGCCATCACCGATCCAATCACCGCGGTGATTGACTCAGTGAGTGAAAGCATTGCCACAACCATCGACAGCACCCTAGAAGGTGTTCTTTATGCGCCAATTGCCGGTGTCCAAGATCTTGCGGGCGGCGCCGGCAACGCCATCGCCGATGGCATCAGGTCAACAGCCGTCCAAGCTCATGTCGCCCTCTTTGGTGACACCTACACCGCCATTGATCCAGAGGGCAACTTCCAGCCAGTATTACCAAATGGCCCAGACAGTTATTTTCCGCCAATCGAAACGCCAGCGATCCTCGGAGCTGGGGAATTGGTCGGACCAGTGATGCAAGTACCCTCCGACTTTGTCGGCCCGCTTGCTCCCGGGGAAGTGTATGCACCAACTTCTCCTCTCGCTGATGCCTCACTCGAACTGGCCGATGTGGCCGCCGAAGAAACCATTGCCTCATCCGAGACCGTGGTCGCCAGTTCCCTGCCGGCCGAGAGTGGTGGAGTTTTAACTAGCAGTTTGGATGCTAGCTTGCTCGGAGCAACAACCGGTTTGTTTGGCGCTGGTATCAGTGCCGCCTTTGCCGGGATTCCGGGAGGTCAATTTCTCGCCAGCATGGCCCAAAAAGTCTTCACTGATCTTCTCGCTGGCACCGCCTTCGGCGCGGCGGCGGCAGCTATCGCCGTCCCGGTGACCGAGATCGGGGCGCTTCTTGCCGTCAATCAGAGCACTGATAGCACCACCGGTAAAATTCTCCAGTCCAGCGAACAAATTAAAGCCATGACCGAGAAAATTTATTCACTCCAAGTGCAAGCCTGCACGCATTTGAAAGTTATTCAACGAGTCCAGTTGGCTCTCGAGACGAAAGAATTCCTAAATGACCCGAATGCCCGGAAGGCCAACGCCGAAGTCCTCTATAAAACCCAACTGGAATTCGTGACCAACTTCCTAAATCAAGGGCGGGAAATAAGCGATGGAATGACTGGAGTGGCCACTGCTGGAGTTGATAATAATAAAGGCCCCCTAATCATCAGAAATTTAACTGATCACATCGCTGAAGCTGGTCGGGAAGCAAACTTCGTCTTCCAAGACAATCTTCGGCAACTCGAAGGTGACACCGAAAACTATCCAAATGCCAAAATTATTCGCGAAGCGCTCATTGCTCAAGACAATCACGATCCCCTGCGCGGCACTTTAACCAAAACCCAGATTGATAAATTCCGCGATGACCCACAATCACTGTCCAATGATGAGTTCTGGAGCACCTTCCAAGCCCTGGGCCAACCGGAGAATAATATCTATGGCCAAACCTTGATTGCTCAAGGTCTGCGCGATGAGCGCGTCGCCGCGGCCCAGGCGGCCGCGTTGGCCGAATACGAAGCCGGTGATGGCTACGCCGGCACACGTGAATGCATCGCCATGACTGCCAACGGATATTGCGCCAAGTGGCAAACGCTGACGCCCGGCTCAACGATTGGCGGGTACAGCGATCGTCTGGCGCAAGCGGCGATCGAGCAGGCGGCGGCGAGCGATGAACTGATTGAGGACTCCACCAAGAGTGAGGTGTCCTCAAGCGCCAAACGAATCGAGAACTTGAGTAATCTTAGTCAAACCGTGCCTAAATTCTCTGAGACCGCGAAACAAAGTGTGCTCGCTCAACCCACTGATCCTTGCCCGGGTCCCGGGCCCTGCCCGCAAACTGGTTGGCCAAAGAACAGCGCGCGGCCTAGTGGAAGTGGTGGAGGGAGTAGTAGTGGCGGCGGATCGGGCGGACTTTCCCCCGCCAATTTCCAACCACTGATTCCCGAACCCCCGAGTGCCGCCTTCGGCTTGAGTCCAACCAATCCAACTGTCGCCGAAGTGGTGGCCGGCGCCAAGAATCAAACCGTTATCCGTTGGTCGGCCAGCAATGCTACCGCTTGCAAAGCCAATAACGATTGGCCAACGGGGCAAGTGGGGACCAACATCCGCACCGCCAGTCAGAGTGTGGGCCTAAGCGGGGAAGTGACAATTGAGAATCCCATCCGTTTCCGCGCTCCACCAATATTCTCCCGCATCACTTCGATGACCGGCCTCGTTGGCACCATCCGTATCACCGGCCCCGAACCAACGACCAATCGGCTCACCGAGCGAGTCATCTTCAATCCGGTGAATGCGGGCGGTATTCACCCCGACGATGTTTATCGTCTGACTCTCCAGACATTGACCGGGCCTATCAATCTTGATGTCGGCGGTGTCGGAGCGAATCCGGCGGCGACCGCCGCCGGCGTGGTCAAACTCTTCCGCGATCGGATTGAAATTGCCCAAGAAGAGAATAACGCCTTGGGTCGAGAACTCCGGCGATATGCTTCGCCAGCCGTACACCTTGACGAGGTCGCCGGCACCGGCTGGCTCGTCTTGAGTCCATCGCTTCTCTATCAGCTCACTTGCACGAGAGGTGAGCAGAGGATTGATAAAGAGATCCCCCTTTATCGCCAGCCATGAAACTAAAATTCCCTAAAATATTATTGACTCTCACTTTGGGCCTCGTTGTTCTTAGCGCGCTAATTGGCGCACCGAACAAGACCCATGCTTTCACTCCTGACCAACAATTTCAAATAGACGAGATAACAAGGCAGCTTGACGCAAACAGATACCGTATTGAAGAAAACACTCTCTGGCTTCAAAACCATTCTCCTGATGATCTAAATTATTCCGTGTACCAAAAAAGTAGTCAGGATTTAGAGATACAAAACCAACAATTGCTCGACAAATATGCAGCTATTTCGGCTACTGATGTAAAAGCCACTGAAACTAAGGTAGCCGCCGTGGAGGCACGCGCTGGGGAATGCGATATTCTTAAGGCGGGAACATGGGGAACATGCGCTAAAATCGCTGTGTCTTGGATATTTGCCATTATCCTTTGGCTCTTCACTCGAATACTTTGGTTCGCCAATGAGATTTTTAATCAAGCCATCAATGTGTCCGTTAGAACTTTTAGCACTTACGCTGATAACTCTGGTCCAGTGGGAACGAGTTGGGGGGTGATTCGCGATCTCGTCAACATGGGTTTCATCTTTGTCCTCCTCTATATCGCCATTGGCACGATGCTCGAGTTAAGCGGTATTGATTGGAAGAAGTTGGTGCCCAAACTGATCATCGTCGCCCTCCTCGTTAACTTCAGTGCCTTTTTCACGCGCGTGATTATTGATGTTTCCAATGTTACCGCTAACCAGTTCTATTTGAGTGCCGCGGTTGGGAAAACTGCCGGCGGGTCACCGGATGTTATCACCACCCTAATGAAGAATGTCGCAATATTTGGAACAACCCTGGCACCAGATAAAGCCAAACAAGAATTTTCTGGGCCAAACATCGATGGGAAAGTAGTTAACCCAGGCGGTTTGGACTGGTCGCGAATCATAACTGGCTTCCTTGGGGGGATAATCATTTCTCTGGTAGCCTCCTTTGTTCTCTTAACCGGCGCAATTTTGTTCATTATCCGCACCCTTCGACTGCTGTTCCTAATTATTCTCTCGCCCTTTGCTTTCTTCTTCTTTATTCTCCCAAAGACTGCCAAATATGGGGAGCAATGGTGGGGAGCATTAATTAACGACGCCACCTTCGCTCCCGCTTTTTTAATTATGATTTATATTGTCACCCAAATAACCCGGGCCCTCGGCGAGTTGGGTGGAACCGGGATCGGGTGGGTCGGAGAAACAATTTCTTTCATGCTCATCATCGGCCTCCTCCTGGGCGCCATCATTGTGGCCAAAGCCCTCGGTGCGGCGGGGGCGAAGGGGGCAATGAAATTAGCTGGTAGAGCAAATGCGGCCCTCGCGGGAGGTGCTCTTTGGGGACTTAAACAAGCAAGACGAGCGACGACTGGAGTGCTTACCGCTCCAATCCCAGGTACGCCAGATATCCCAAAAACTTCTCAGTTCCTTAAAAAATACTCGAGCAGCACTTTTAAGGATATCGGGGCAGACGTCCAAAAAGCTTACAAGGAATCGGGCCAATCAAAAATTGCGAAGGCTTATAAAGCCGTCGTCAAAGCCCCAGGTCAAACATTCCTTACTAAAACTAGCGACATCATCGCCGACCAAACTGAATCGTTTGGGGTTTCGAGTGGATTCTTGGGTGACACCGACAAACAACGACGAGAAGCTGAGAAAGCAAGGAAAGATGCCAAAGAAGCCGAGAAGGAAGCAAAGCTTGAACAGACCAAGCAAGATATCAATAGGTTGCGACTCGGAACAACAGAGGCTGAGAGAAAAGAAGCAAAAGGAAAAGTTGAAAAAATCAACGACAAAGATATCGTCAAGATTGATAATGATTCATTGGTTCGTTTAGCCACATTACTTTCTGATAAACAAATGGCTGCTTTAGAAAAAGAGATTGACCCTGACAAGTTTAATAAGGTTAAAACCGCCCGGGAGAAACCGTTGGCTGATGTTCTTGGCTACGACGATAAAGGGAAGCGCGATGAGACTAAAACGATCGATGAGCTTAAACTCCTCGCGGAATTAAACAAGATGTCACATCAAACTATCGCCAAACTGCCGGAGGAAATAATTAGGATCGAGGAGGTTATTAAAAAACTTGTTCCGGACGATATTAAAGAAATGAGGAAAGCCGGTGTTTCAGGCGGAACAATTGACGAAGTAGTGAGAGTGGTTAGAAAAATTGGGACTAGCCATCCCGCCCATAAATATGTGAACAGCTCCCCGGGTCGCGGGATCACAGTAAGAGGGGTTCCCGGAAACACTCAAAACCCACCAAGAAGTGAAGCCCCGGAAACACCAGAGGATATTAGTGAGTAAGTACGAAAAACAAAATGACTTATACTAAAGAACAATTGGGTGAAAAATTTGGGCAACTGCCAGAAAATGTGCAAGACGCAATCATCGCTGTCGAAACAGCTGATATCGTCCATGATATTGGGACTAAATACGCCCTTCACATAGACCAAATCGGCGAACTCGCTGATGAGATCGGTTTAGTAATGCTCGGGCTGACGCACCCGAATGATTTCGTCACTCATATAATTGCCCGGCTGGGGCTTGATCGAGTGATCGCCGAGGCCATGGCGCGGGATGTCAACGAGCAAATCTTTCTCAAGATTCGTGAATCACTCCAAGCCCTACAACCTCCCGCCGCCAGTAGCAATGATGGGGTCGACCCCCTTCCGGCCTCCCCGCCCCCACCAGCCACTTTACCCACCGATTTGCCTGACCGCGATAAAATTATTGATGATATTGAGCATCCTCCAATCTCACCATCCGCGCCGGTCAAAGAAGATACCGTTTTCGAACAAAAAATGGGGAAGCTGTTTCGGATACCGAGAGAGGAGGTGGATCTGGATCCCTATTCGGAAAAGCCAGATTAGCTTGTAGCTTCTAAGCATCGGCTTTTAGGTTATAGCTTCTAGCTTTTAGGAAATAGGGGGAAAGAAAATAATGATTCGATCACATAAAGATTTAATTGTTTGGCAAAAGGGAATTGATTTGGTTTTATCTATCTACCAGTTAACTAAAGATTTTCCGAAGGAAGAAATTTACGGGCTTACTTCGCAAATCAGGCGGGCGGCGATCTCTATCCCTTCCAATATCGCTGAAGGGCGATCGCGGGGGACAAGGAAAGATTTCACACAATTCTTGAGGGTCGCCTTCGGATCCGGAGCGGAATTGGAAACGCAACTTCTGATCGCCAGAAAATTATCGTTTGGGCCAGAGATCAGCTATAATAAAGTCGAGGATCAGCTTGGCGAAGTAATGAGAATGCTCAATGCCATGATTCACAAATTAAACCAACCACTAAAAGCTAACAGCTAGCACCTATAAGCTAATTATTATGAATTTTCAAGTCCCACAATTTATCGAGGTGGAAGACAAGATCTTCGGGCCGCTGACCTTCAAACAGTTCGTTTATTTGGCCGGCGGAGCCGGAGCGATATTCATCGTCTATATTCTTCTGCCTCTATGGCTCGGGCTTTGGTTAATTCTACCAGTTGGTGCCTTATCTCTCGCTCTGGCTTTCTACAAAGTTAATAATCGCTCGTTCATCTACGTTCTTGAAGCGAGTTTCCGTTATCTCCTGGGGGCCAAACTCTTCCTCTGGCAGAGAAAAGACACAACGATCAAAGCCACCACCATCACTTTGGGGGCCGAGCGGGAAGTGGCGATCCCCAAGCTGTCTCAAAGCAAGCTTCGTGATCTCGCTTGGTCGCTTGATATCAAGGAGAACTTGAAATAGCGAAAAACTAAAAGCGAAAAACTAAAAACAAAGATGCAAAATACGAAACAAAGTGTGAATAAAGCGAAGGCCAAAGCGACACAAGATTTTGTGCCGATTAAAGAGATTCGCGACGGTGTGGCCATCTTGAAGGGCGGTGGCCTGCGACTCGTCTTGATCGCCTCGTCGGTCAACTTCGCCCTGAAGTCGGAGAGTGAGCAGACGGCGCTCCTCTTGCAATACCAGAACTTCTTAAACTCGCTGGACTTCCATATTCAAATTTTCGTCGAGTCGCGCAAGTTAGACATTCGGCCATATCTCGAGACCCTTGAAGGTCTGGAGAAGGAGCAATTGAACGACCTGCTCAAGGTCCAGACCCGCGAATACATTGAGTTCATTAAAAATTTCACCGAGAGCACCAACATCATGTCTAAAACTTTTTTCGTGGTTGTCCCCTACGACCCACCGATTTTCGCCCAACGCACCGGCTTGCTCCGCCGACTCTTCCCCGGTCGACCTAGGACCGATGGCGAGAATGGCCCTTCAGACAACTTCGACGAGCACCGCACGCAACTCGAGCAACGGGCGGGGGTCGTCGAGCAGGGGCTCGCTCGCATCGGGATTCGAGTGGTCGCTCTGGGGACACAAGAACTGGTCGAGATGTTTTTCAAAATTTTTAATCCCGGCGAGATCGCCGCCCCCACCGTGGGTTAATCCATCAATATGTCTTTCTTCAAACGCCCAGCTATAAACACGAGCACCGCCATCGCCCCAATTCTCCCGAGTGATATCTACAAGACCGGGGTGCTCGAACTCCGTGACATCATCGCCCCGGCCGCCCTGCGAATCACCCCTCGCCTTATTAATCTCGGCGAGAAAGTAGCACGCACCCTTTTCGTGATGTCTTACCCGCGCTTCCTCGCCGGTGATTGGTTCTCGCCTATCATCAATCTCGATAAAATTTTTGATATCTCGATTCTGATTCACCCGATCGACACCGCGATCGCTCTGCGCCAATTAGAGAAGAAGGTAGCGGAAGTCCAGAGCCAAATCAGTATCAAAGAAGACAAGGGATTGGTTCGCGATCCAATTCTCGATGTGGCTTATCAAGACATCGAGAATCTGCGTGATGCTCTCCAGCAAGCCCAAGAAAAAATTTTCGACGTTGGTCTCTATATTACAATCTATGGTGATAATGAGGAGGAGTTAAATAAAACCGAATCAGAGATCAAGGGCATCCTCGATGCTAAATTGGTTTATCTCAAACCGGCCCTCTTCCAGCAAGCCGAGGGGTTCGAGAGTGTTTTGCCTGTCGCTCTGGATCGCCTGCAGGTGAATTATAAATTGAATTCTTCGTCGCTCTCCTCCCTCTTCCCGTTCGTCTCCTTCGACCTCACTTCCAACAAGGGGATTCTCTACGGCGTTAACCGCCACAATTCATCGCTGGTCCTCTTCGATCGTTTCTCGCTCGAGAATTATAATTCCGTTATTTTTGCCAAGTCCGGCGCCGGCAAGTCTTACGCCACCAAACTCGAGATCTTGCGCAGTTTAATGTTTGGCACCGATGTGATCGTCGTTGACCCCGAGCGTGAATATGAATACTTAGCCGAAGCCGTCGGCGGACGCTACTTCAATATCTCTCTCACCTCCGAACACCACATTAACCCCTTCGACCTGCCCTACCCCCGCGAAGATGAGTCACCGGCTGATGTTTTGCGCTCCAATATCATCAATCTTGTCGGCCTCTTCCGGCTAATGCTTGGTGGCCTCACGCCCGACGAAGATGCCATCATGGATAGCGCCATCACCGAAACTTATGCCCTCAAGGATATTACCCCGGACACCGATTTCGCCGGCAAGCCGGCACCACTTCTCTCCGATCTCGAGCTCGTGCTCGCCGGGATGGAGGGGGGCGGAGCCCTCGCTCAGCGATTGCTCAAATATACCCAAGGCAGTTGGGCCGGCTTCATCAATCGGCCGACCAATGTGGATATCAACAAGAAATTTGTCGTCTTCTCCGTCCGCGATATGGAGGATGAACTGAAGCCGGTCGCCATGTATATCGTCATGCACAATATCTGGAATGCGATTAGGCGAACCCTCAAGAAGCGCTTGCTCGTCGTTGATGAGGCCTGGTGGATGATGAAGTCGAAGGACACTGGCTCCTTCCTCTTCTCGCTCGTCAAACGGGGTCGGAAATATTACTTGGGCGTCGCCACCATTACCCAAGATGTGGGAGACTTCTTGCGTTCACCCTACGGTCTGCCAATTATTACCAACTCTTCTCTCCAACTGCTCCTGAAACAATCGCCAGCCTCGATTGATTTGGTCCAAAAAACTTTTCAACTAACCGATGAGGAGAAATATCTTCTTCTCGAGTCCGGTGTTGGTGAAGGAATCTTCTTCGCCGGGCTCAAACACGTCGCGCTTAAAGTTATCGCTTCTTACACCGAGGATCAGATTATCACCTCCGATCCCTCGCAACTTCTCGCGATCAAGAAGGCGAAGCAAGACCTCACCGCCGGAGTCGGGGGAGAAACAACCACTCAATGAACAACTTTGCTTTTATCGATGCCCAAAATGTCCATCTGGGTATTAAGTCCTTAGGTGAGAACCTGCTCTAAACTTTTAAAAAAGGAGGCGAAAGAAAAAATCTATTCCATGGATAATTTATACCGGAAAATAGGGAGGCAGAAATGAAAACGCACCGCGTAGACACGAGAGACTACGAGATGCGCTTTCTTATGGATACTTCGATACTACCAAATCCTCAACTAAAAGCAATCTTGACAAACAGATACTGATCATGCTAGGATAAATTGGTCATGGGGTGGTCTCATGGCCTGTCTGGTTTGATGTCCCACATAAGGAGTTCTTTGAATGATTGTGGGATTTGATTCTATTTCTGGCGTGGGGTTGGTCAATCTGTTGTCTTTCGTCCACAGTGATGCCAATTTGTTGGACAAGTTGAACAGGTTTATTCTCGTCACGGCTATCGACCCTTATAAACAAGAGAGGGAAATGGGAACTCGGTATGGTATTACGCTCGAAATTCGGGAGTGGCAGGGCACCTCCGACATTCTCCTGAAGGTTTACACGATTATTGATGAGAGCAAGAAAGAGCGTTCCCTTCAAGACCGACTGGGATGAGCTGACAATAAATACCGCCTGACCAACGAAAACCGTTGGAGGGCGGTTTTCTTTTGTCAACAAAAAGCGTTATAATCTTGATGTATGGATAAGAAAAGTGTTGGTTTGAACTGGCTCACGGGTGGCGCAATGATTGTAACAGCCCTGCTCTTCGACGGAATTATCATTGTTCTCGATTTTATGCTTTTGGGTTTTGGCTTCATCTTAACCTGGATTCCTAGTATTTTTGCTCTGCTCACTTTCAGCGTTTGGTTGGCAATTAAGGGTGAGGCGAATTTCAAAAGAATTGCTATACTAGTAGCGCCGTTCACCGCCGGCTGCGCCGGCGTTCCGGGTTGGACGGCGACGATTTGGCCATTGGTCGCTAAAATTATTGCCGCGAAAACTTTGGGTAACATCGTCCCGATCGCTGGTCGTGTTCTCAATAAAGTATGAAAACTTTTTTAACTCTTATTTTTATTTTTGGCCTTGTCGCCACCGCACCAAGCGCGGCTCACAGCGCAACGGCGAATACTGTCGATCTGCTCTGGGAAGGGAAGACTTACGTTCCCACTCTCTACGCTGGCCGCCCCCTGCCCACCCCGGGGAATCTGGTCCGAGTGGTGGCTATTCCTAATGTTGTGATCAGTGGTCAACGTTTGCGCGCCGATCAATTAATTTTCACTTGGGTAAAAGATTTTAACCCCATTCAATCTGCCTCCGGCCAAGGTAAAGATGTGCTCGAGTATCGCGCCGACTCGGGCGGGGCGCCAAGTATTGTGAGTGTCGAAGTTTCTATTCCGGCGGGGGAACCTTTAACCGAAACAAGAATCACGATCACGCCGGCAAAAACGAAGTTGGTCTTGTCCAGCGTGAGCCCCCTAACTAATCCCAACCGCGCCCGCGCCCTCACCGACATTATCTCGCTTAGTCCGGCGGAAACGACCCTGATCGCCCAACCATTTTTCTTCTCTCCCCTAGACCTCACTAATCGGCAAATCATTTTCGACTGGCGGGTCAATGGTGAACGCGCCCCAACCCAGAGAGAAGATGGTCGCTTTTTCACTTTAGCGGCGAATGATCGGGCGGGATCGGGAGAAATTAAACTTTCGGTTACCGCCCGGAAGGAAAGTGTCCCCCTCCAAACCGCGAGCCGAGCAGTGACTCTCGGCTTTGGGTTACAGAATTTCACTTTTTAATTTATGCGCGCCTTAATTACTTTGTTCATCACCCTCGCCCTTATCGCCAACTTCTCCGTGGGTGTAGCCCACGCCGAAACGACAGATAGTAATAGTGTTTATCTCTTACAACCTGACGTTGTCAGCGGACAAACGCAAGAATCGAATCTGGGCCATTATCTTAATCTTCTTTTCAAAACACTGATCGGTTTGGCCGGCGGTCTTTCTGTTTTAATTATTACCGTGAGTGGTCTGCAATATATTCTTAGCGAAATCCCGGGGGTCAAAACGTCGGCGAAGGAACGGATTACCGAGGCTATGGTTGGTCTGATACTTGCTCTGGCCGCCTATCTTATCTTATACACCATCAATCCCGATTTGGTAAATCTGGATTTGGAACTAGACCAGATTAATAAAACAGCCACACCATGAGCCGACGCTTACTTATAATTATTTCGATCGCTGTTTTTGTCATCGCCGTGAGTGGGGCGACTATTATCTGGATCAGTGTCCGCAGTCGAACAACCCTGCCCAAAAGTGAAATCCCCACCGCCAATCCAATTTCTGGTTTCCCGATCTCGTCTCCACCGCCCCCACCACCGCTAGTAATACCGGCGCCGATGCCACCCTCGCCAGCACCAGTACCAACCTCCCCACCAGAACCGGCTCTCGCACCAATCCCGACACCAACTCCCGCCACCGCAAATTCTTTAATCAAACTTTCTTCCACTCCGGTGGCAGGAGCGATTCTAATCTCCGCGAGCAACACCGCCCTCGCCGACCTCCTCTATGTCGAAGAAGGTACGGGGAATCTCTTCCGGGCTGACCCCAATGGCCAAAATAATCAACGCCTCACTGATAGCTCTATCCCGGGGGTAATTAAAACTTGGTGGGGGGGAAATCGAGAAACTCTTACTCTCTTCGCTCAATATCTTAACAACCAAGAGGTACCAACAACCTTTCGTGGAACCTACAAACCGCCCTCCGCCACGTCAATGGTCACGGATGTTTCAACCATTACCTCGCTAGCCCAATTAGTCGGCGGAATAATTCCTAATGTCATCGCCGGGGGAATCGCCATCTCGCCCTCCCGCGACCGTTTCTTTTCTCTTCTCGAGACGGCAACTGGAGTAACCGGAACCATCACTGAATTAGCCACAGGCAAAGTCCGGACCGTCTTCGCTTCTCCGTTTCAATCGTGGACGATTGCCTGGTCGACAGCTAAGGCCATCGCTCTTGTCCCTAAGGCCGCGGTGGGAACTCCGGGCACAATCTATTTCCTTAATCCCAACACAAATGATTTGGCCCCAATCTTGAGTGGGCGGTCTGGATTCACCGCCCTTGTTAGCCCCTCGGGTACGAAAATTCTTTTCAATGAAGAATTGGGGCCACTAAAAATTTATTCTGTACGTGATAATAAAATCCAACCCTTGATTATTACCACTCTGCCAGAGAAATGTGTTTGGGCGATTGACACCATTAATGTTTACTGCGCCGTCCCCAACGCTCCACCAGTCGCTCAATATCCCGACGACTGGTGGCAAGGAGAAATTACTTTTAATGATAGCTTGTGGCAGGTGAATACCGAAACCGGTGAAGCGAGAATTATTTGGAGTAATAATACTGGCGGCAACAATAAATCTCTCGATATCATTGATCTCCTTCTCGATGAGCCCGGAAAACGACTAATCTTTACTGACCGCTGGAGTGGGTATTTGTGGTCACTCCGCCAACCGTGATCATTGTGGCCCGACGCTTAACAATTAACTCGTGCCCAATCGCAAAGAGATTGCTGGTTAACCAATAAAGCGTCAGGGCGGCAGGGAAACTAAAGGAAACAATAGTGATAAAAACCGGCATCAGGTAGCGGGCCTGGAGATTCATACTTCGAGCCAAATCGTCCTTAAAGGATCGTTCTGAGGAAGTTGTTGAGGGGATTGGGGGGACAGCTAAACGCATTTGGATAAACTGACTGACACCAACCAAAATTGCCAAAACATAATTTCTAGACGTCAAACTAAGGCCAAAGAGGGTGGCATTAACTGCGGGGATATTAGAACTATCTCGAAATACCCAAAATAGGGCTAGAACAATAGGAATTTGAATCAAAAGAAGCCAAAAGCTGGTTAGGGGATTAATGCCGTGCTCCCGATAAAGAGCCATGATTTGCTTGGCTTGCTCTTCTCGATTATTGGCTTGCTGAGTTTTTATCTCCTTGAGCTTGGGTTCTAGCTCACGAATTCGCCGTTGGGTAACATTCGTTTTATGATAAAGGGGGAGGAGAATTAATTTCACCCCAATGGTTAAAATAATAATTGCTAAACCAAGACTGTGCCCCGGCAAAATAGAACTCAACCAAATCAAAAGATTACGGAGGGGGTTTAAAAAAAGTTGATGGAAGATATTTGAAATCATATTGAAACTATTAGTTGGCGATGATTGACGCGCGAGAAAAAATTTCTCTGATCAATTGTTTGAGTTGAGGGTACGAGAGGGAGAGGGCTTCTTTCTTGAAAAATAAAAGACAGGCATAGTTGTCTTTTATCTGAGGTAAAAGGTTATTGATGATGGCCCGCGCCCGTCGCTTTAATTTATTTCTGTCCGAAGCGTGGCTGGCGACCCCACGAGAAACAACTAGAGCAAATAACGTTGATTTAGAGCCACCATTTAACACTCTCGTCGCAACCCTCAAGGACAAGGCGGGAGAATGCCAACCCCGACTCGCCCTTAAAATAGTGGGGAAATGGCGATGAGCGACTCGATGCTGGCGCGACAGCATATCCGAATTTGTCCTTTAGACTGCCAATTTCTTCCGACCCTTTCGGCGACGGCGAAGAATCACTCGCCGACCGCCTGATGTCCGCTGGCGGACTAAAAACCCGTGTTTTTTAAGTCGTCGTTTTTTCTTTGGTTGATAGGTTTGCGACATGGGCGTAGTATATACTAGTTATCCACACTAATCCACTAGTTATAAACATAAATGATGAGGTGGGATGATAATGACAATCGTACTATAATGCTTTGTACACCATGCTTATCGATCATAAAAAACTTTGGGGTGACGCCTTGGCTGACATCGAACTCAATGTCTCCAAGGCCAACTTCGGCACTTGGTTTAAGAACACCAATATCGCCAAGCAAGAATCGGGGATTGTTTATTTGAATGTTCCCAACACTTTTGTCAAGGAATGGTTGGTGAATAAGTACCATAAGTTTATCATTAAATCTCTTCGTGATTTACATCCAGAAATTAAGGGGGTTGAATATCTAATCAGCAAAATCGAAGAAGCGGGGAAGGGAAAGGTCACCACTGGCTTCGAAAATCCAGTCTACGTTGACCAATTGGCGATGCAGGAACTCTATATTAATAAGGATGACAATCTTAACCCTCGCTATGTTTTCGAGTCCTTTATTGTTGGACCATTTAATGAACTCGCTCACGCCGCCGCCCATGCGGTAGCAAGAAGATTGGGGTCGCTCTACAACCCCTTATATATTTACGGTGGCACCGGCCTAGGGAAAACTCATCTTACCCAGGCAATCGGTAATTACTTGAAGAATTTGGGGGGGAATAAGAGGGTTTACTACGTCACCTCTGAACACTTCATGATTGATTATGTCAACTCGGTACAAAATAATCGCGCTAATGTCTTTAAGGAAAAATATCGGAAGTATGATGTTTTAATTATGGATGATGTGCAATTCTTATCCCAAAAAGAAAAAACCCAAGAGGAACTCTTTCATCTTTTTAATAACTTTTACGAAAACAATAAACAAATTATCTTTTCCTCCGATAAACCCCCCAAACATATTAGTGGGATTGAGGAACGACTCCGCTCGCGCTTAGAGGGGGGGATGATTGTGGATGTTAACAAACCAGATTTCGAGTCTCGTTTAGCCATTCTCCAGGCTAAGGTTAGATTAGGGAATGTCTCTATCAGTGACGAGCTTCTTGGTTATATCGCTGATGTTATCCAAGATAATATCCGCGAACTTGAGGGGGCGCTGAACTCTGTTGTTTGTCAATCATACCTCAAAAAACGCGAACCCTCTTTGACTGAAGTTAAACAGTTAATAAAAAATAATATCAAGCCCAAAAAAATGGCTTCCATTAAGGATGTTATCTCTATTGTGGCTGAATTCTATAATATTGCCGAGCAAACGCTTTACGAAAAAACCAGGAAGAAAGAGGTGGTTAAACCCCGTCAAGTGATCATGTATCTTCTTCGGGAAGATTTTAGCACCTCCTACCCATATATTGGGCAGAAGCTTGGTGGGCGTGATCACACAACAGTTATTCATGCTTATGAGAAGATTAAAAATGATTTAAAAGGTAACACTATTCTTATTAAGGAGATCGAGCAAATCCGTGCTCTCCTTTATCGTGAATGATTAATAATAAGTGGAGTAGAGGTGGATAAAAACTTAATAAATATTTAGTAGGATTTAAAAAATTAAAACATTTGTGGATAAAATAATTTTATTCAACAACATATACACTATAGATTGGGCTAAAAAAATCATATTTATGAATGAAAAAATAACTTATCACCATAAATGACAGGTCTAGTATTAATAACATTTATTTTAAATAGATTAAATTAATTATATGAAATTAGAATGTGTTCGAGAAAAACTTCAGATTACCATTGGCTTAGCGGAAAAAGTCACAGGGAAAAATTTATCCCTGCCCATCCTTGGTTCAATTATTTTAGAAGCCACTAATCGAGCTTTAATGATTAAAGCAACAAACCTTGAATTGGGGATTGAGATTAATCTTCCTTGCCGAATTTTTAAAAACGGCCTAGTGGCCGTGCCTGGAGCTGTTCTTTTTAACTTCCTCTCAAGTATTCCAGAAGAAATAGTTTCACTTGAGGTAGTTTCTGGGAATCTTCTTGTTTCCTCCCCCCAACACACCACCATAATTAAAGGATACCCAACAAACGATTTCCCTTCTCTGCCTAAGATTAATGAAAACAAACAATCGTTCACCATCTCTGCCGACTATCTATCAACGGCTTTACGAGGGGTGGCTTATAGTGCCTCCTCATCATTAACAAAACCAGAAATCGCCAGTGTTTGTCTCTATGGGCACAGTGGTGAACTTGCTGTGGTGGCTACCGACTCGTTTCGTTTAGCGGAAAAGATTTTCCCCCCGGCATTGAAAATTAATCTGGGCCTGCCCCATTTAATTATTCCAATCAAAAATGTCTCGGAAATAATTAGAGTGCTAGAAACCACATCCACTGATATCACGGTTGAATATAATCAACACCAACTTTCTTTTCAGGTGGGGGATATTTATTTAACCTCGCGTTTAATTGATGGAGTCTACCCAGATTATCGGCAGATTATTCCCACTAGTAAATTAACTGAAGTGGTGATGTTGAAAAATAGGCTTTTGGAAACACTGAAACTCCTTAATATTTTCGTTGATCGTTCGGGGCAAATAGTCATTACTGTCTTACCGTCAGATAAGAAAATCAAATTCACGGCGAGCAATGACCATGGTGAAAATACTTCTCAACTCGAAGCCGAGATTGAAGGAGAGTCCATCACCCTCGCGCTCAATGTCAAATACTTATTAGACTGCTTCCAATCTATCACCACCGATTCGATTAGAATAAAATTAAATGGGCCGCACAAGCCAGTGGTGATCCAAGGGGTAGGTGGTCCATCCTTTACTTATCTTATTATGCCGATCAATCGTTGAGTAACCTAATAATTAATATGCAATCAATCGCCGCGCGCTTGAGTGAAGTTAAAGAAATTCTAGGTGCCCACACTAATTTTCTTAGTGAAGTGAGGGAGATAATCTTCCAAATAAGTGGCGTTAATCTCACTCCAGAGAAGTTGATTTGGAATGTTTCTAATTTTACTCTAGCCATCAAAGCGTCACCTCCGGCACGAAATTCGATTTTCCGCCAGCGCGAAAGAATTCTCATCACCCTCGCTGACCACTTTGGTCCCAAGGCCCCGAAGTTTATTCGATAAGAAACAGACGGGCGGTCAAATTAGTTTGGTTTCTGACGCTATCGTAGACTACTACTTTTAACTCATTGTTGGGGTTGGTGGGGCTTAGTGATTCAGTGTCGCCGAGTTTTAAACTAATTGAGAAAGGTGCCTGCTTAACCGAACCAAGGAATTGGTTGTTGAGGAAGTAATCAGCTTGGGTCAAAGGGAAGCGGGAACCTAAATCACGCAGACTAATATTAATCTGGTCGGTTGAGCGGTAACGGCGGCCGTCAATAGTTTCTAGCCAAGTAACTCGCGGTGTGAATTCAGGGACATGAACATTATCAAATTGAGGGGGAATCATTGCTTCGGTCTCGTCTAGATATCCTTGACTCGCCGCCCACATACGAACGGGCACTTCCCAAAGAGGGAATTGAGGGTCGGATTCTCGCTTGAGCCAATAAAGAATCGAGTGAACCTGACGAATCACCTTTTCCACGCGAAGATCGGGAGGGGTGTTTCCCGTCGCCTGAAGCCCAGAAATTTTATCCAGATAATAACTAATCCCGCCTTCCCAATGACCGCGGAAAACTGGCGGGAGATTAGTGGGAGTTGATTCTGGCGGAGTGAATCGTTCTTCGGGTCGATTAAGCATCGCGACGCTGACAAATTCGCGCCAGAGCGGGGCGACAATCATGCCAGCCACCTTCTTTTCCATCGGCGAATTATCGTTATTACCAACCCAGGCGCTCACGGCGAGATTCGGAGTGTAGCCGACCGTCCAAGCGTCGCGATAGTCGTTGGTCGTACCGGTTTTTACCGCCACATCGTGCCCCGGGAAGTTAAGGGCTGAATTGTTGCCGAAGGTGGGTGCGCGAGCCTCGTTGTCGGAGAGGATGCTCGAAATTAATCTGGCGACATTTTCAGCTAAAACTCTTTGGGGGCGATCGGCAAAAGATTCGAGCACCGTGCCAGAGGCGTCTTCAACCCGAAGGATTTTTTGCGTCGGATGCCTAACTCCTTCGGTGGCAAAGACGCTGTAGGCGCCAGCCATTTCTAGGGGAGAGACTTCCCCGCCACCGAGGACGAGAGTTAGACCATATTGGTTGGCGTTACCCAAACTCTCAATTCCCATGTTCTTGGCGAGGCGGAGAGAGTCGGTAATGCCAGCGAGATAAAGAACTTTAATCGCTGGGATGTTGATTGATTGAGCGAGGGCGGAACGCAGAGATACCGGGCCACGATACTTGTCATCGTAGTTAACGGGCATGTAGCAACGGGCTGGATTTGTTTGGCAGTTGGTATCGAATTGGGTCGGCAAATCGAAAACCATGGTTTCGGGAGTGTAGCCCTTAGTGAAAGCTGTGGCGTAGACGAAGGGTTTGAAGGCCGAGCCGGGCTGTCGATGGGCGAGAGTGATATTGAAATTGCCATCATTTTCTTGGCCAAAGTAATCACGTGAACCAACCATCGCTAGAATTTGTCCAGTCTTAGGATCAATTGCCACTAAGCCGGCGTTCTTGGCGTTGAAGTTTTTAGCATTAATCTCACCATAACGAGTGACGACCCCCTCGGCCTTTTGTTGTAAATCCCAATCGAGCGTGGTGATCACTTTGAAGCCACGAGTTCTAATGGCTTCGGCCCCGTACTGCTCCTCAAGGTAACTGCGCACCCACATAACGAAATGTGGTGCTCGGAAGTTGCTGTCAGTGGTTTGTCGGAAGATGACCACTTCCGCTTTCGCGGTGGCGTACTCTTTTCCAGAGATGAAATTAAGGTTCCGCATTCGCTCCAGAACCAAATCTTTGCGTTCATCAAGCTTGGTGCGGTTGGGGCCATAAGGCGAATAGAAAGTTGGGGCCTTGGGGATCGCCGCGAGATAGGCGGCTTCGGCGAGAGTCAAATCTTTGGCCGAGATATCGAAGAAAGCTTGAGCCGCTTCTTCCACGCCGTAAATATTGCCGCCGTAAGGAGTCTCATTCAAATACAGACCAAGAATTTCAGCCTTCGTCATCACTCGTTCGAGTTTAACGGCGAGAACCCACTCTTTCAATTTACGAGAAATCGTTTTTTCCGTCGTGAGAAGCGAATTCTTTACTACCTGCTGGGTGATGGTCGAACCCCCTTGGCCGTAAGAACCGCTTTGGAGATTAGCGAAAATGGCTCGGAGAATTGCCCCCGGCTGAATTCCTCGATGATTATAGAACTGGTCATCTTCAATAGCGACAGTCGCATTCTTCACATCTTTAGAGATGTCACCGAAGGAGATCACTTTGCGGCGGATATTCTCTTGGACGCTGTAGAGGAGAATCTTCTCTGTCCGATCGTATATTTTTGTTGATTCAGTGATCAGGCGATTGTCTAGTGCTCGGAAGTCGGGGATTTTGAGGGTAAACAACCAGAAGATTAGAACCCCAGTGCTAAGCAGGATAATAGCGACAGCTAATTTTAATAATTTCATACTATTCAATCCTATCATTTTTCTAAAAACAAAACTCCCCGGCGGTTTACAGTCGGGGAGTTTTGGTCTGGTTATCAAGTGGGGTTAGGGGTCACATCTCATCATCAGCCTCTCCGTCATCATCACTGTCGAGAGCCCCGGGCAACTTTTCTCCATCTTCTCCGAGCTCATCATCACCGGCAACACCGATTTCTTCTTCGGTATCACCAAGTTCATTTTGCATCACTTCTTCGTCCATACGATGGTTGTTATGGTCTAAAAATATTGCGACCTTTGGTTTTTAAATCTCGGAACCACTCTGTTCTATCACCCACCGAGGGTTTTTGCAACTACTGTCTTGCCTGATTGTGGATAAGAATTTGTCGGGCGTGAGCGGCGCCGGCGAGAGCAATGCCGATCGCATCATATTCATCATCGTGTCGTTTCCCCGACGGGATAGCAACCAGGCGTTTTATCATGGTAGTTAGTTGTGGTTTACTCGCTCGACCGTAACCAGTGATTGCCATTTTCACTTGAAGCGGCGTAAGATCAATTAGTGTCACTCCAGCGCAAACTCCCAGGTAAATAATCATTCCGCGCACTTCACTCACGTGCATCGCCGTTTTTTGATTACCGCTGAAGAATAATTTTTCAACCGCTAACACCTCAGGCGAATATTCAGCCAACACTTTTTGGAGACCGGTGGCGAGGAGTTTAAGCCGATGGGGAAAAGAATCCGTTCGAGAGGTGATCAAACAAGTTGAGTACAAGAGTTTATCTCGCCCCCCAGGGCTTGTTTCCACGACGGCGAGACCGAGACGCTCATAACCCGGGTCAATCCCCATTGTAATCATAACGGGGGCAGAAGAGCAGGGGCGTTAGTGATCACCGTCTGAACCGCGTCATTATTTTCCAGCACCTCGACCAGAGTGGCTAAAGTTTCCCGTTCGGTGGTGCTAATCGAGATCGGGTTCAACGCTTGCCAAACATTATTAATTTTATGGAAGGCCCACGACACGGCGCCGGGAGTCGCGAGCGTCGCGCCGTGTTCGCTCAACAGATGTTTGATTTCTTGTGAGGTACGGTTTTTGTTATCAGTAATACCCTCAATCATTATTGCCACTCCCCCGGGGCCGTAACCTTCATAGAGAACTTCAGTAAGATTTGTCGCTTCACCCCCGAGGGCATTCTTGACCGCCCGTTCAATATTGTCATTAGGCACATTCTCGGCCCGAGCTTTCTCGATTACCGTTCTTAACCCCGAAGCATTGCGATCACCATTGGCTCGTTTGGCCTCAATCGTGATCGCCCGTGCCAAAATCGAGAACCGCCGACTGCGCTTGGCATCCTCGCTCCCCTTTTGCCGTTTAATTTGTGACCATTTATTATGCCCGGACATGATTGTTAGTGTAAAACTAAAAACGAAAAGTGTAAAATGGAATTTCGAGCCTTAACGCGTCTACGGCTAATTGCGGGAGGCGTTGCCTCCCGACAATGCCTTCCGACAATGACAAGTTTGCTGGGGTTGGGTTAAAATCAAGGTTCAAGACTAGCATAGCTCTCCGCAGGAGCTACAATAGTCTTGTATGGCAACACGAAAAAGGTATTTGGCCCGTTCCAAAGTTTCCAACGCCCACTGCCGTGAATTCTTGAGA
>Ga0209542_10003700_pt1 | contig 32376 bp, 23 predicted proteins | sample RifCSPhighO2_01_FD_184028 | JGI IMG/M metagenome (GOLD analysis project Ga0209542, IMG submission 184028) | Soil microbial communities from Rifle, Colorado - Rifle CSP2_plank highO2_0.1 (SPAdes) (version 2) | ecosystem: Environmental > Terrestrial > Deep subsurface > Rock core/Sediment ... | reverse complement strand
TAGTAGTCTGAATATCCGGCCGCCCCTGTACTTTGGATTGTTGACCACGCCCAATCACCTTCAATAGTAAGTGGAGAATTTGGAGATGTAGTTCCAATTCCCAGATACCCACCAGCAGATACTGTGAGGAGGCGTGAATTCGTGGAGGAAGAGAGCGCAAAAATATCATTCGATCCTGCTGAGCCGGTAATGTGAAGCTTCGCCGAAGGCGTCGTCGTCCCTATCCCCACATTCCCCGCAAAGTACGCATTGCCGGTCGTCGTGGCACCTCCCGAAATGGTGAGGCCGGTTGTCTGTCCTCCTGCACCGATAGTAGTCGAAGCATAGAGCCCCAATCCTGTGGTGGTGGCATTGCTTGGGAACATCCAGTCGAGTGTGACGTTGCCGCCGGTATAGGTGAGCCCCGAGGAGAAGGTGGTGGTGGCTGCTGCGTACACGGCACCTGCGGCGTTGACGGCAAGGCCGGCGTTGGCAAGGTTTTGGAAAATGGTGCTGTTTGAAATGATTAGGTTGGTGGTACTGGCGGTTGTGGCAGTAATGGCGGTCGTGGAGGCGTATGCAATTTGGGAGGTGGAGGATGCTTGGAGACCTTGCTCAAACCAGATGGGGGTGGAGGTGGAGTTCCCGGCGGCGCCGTAGTTTGTGGTGGCGCTCCAGGGGAAGGCGAAGACGGAAGAGGCGGCTGCATAGTCAGTACCGGCGGCCGCGGCAATGATCGCGCCGCCGGTCGTTGTCTTCAAGAGCGAGCCGGAGGAGATGGAAGAGATGGCGAAGTTTGTTGAGGTCGCGCTTGTGGTGGTGGCGAGGGTGAATACTCCCGTTGACGCCGTGGAGGCGCCGATTGCTGTCGAGTTGATCGTGCCTCCAGAGATGGTGAGATCGTCCGCCACTTCGCTGTCAGCCCAGTCGAATGAGAGGGTACCGGTGTTTTGGAGTGCTCCCTTGTCCACACTTCCAGACGAGGAGATGGTGAGGGCGTCGGAGATGTATGCGTCAGAGAGTGTGGAAGACGCAGAGACAAGACCGCCCACTGCCTGGAGCGGCCCTGTGAGAGAGCCGATGTATAGCGAGGTCGTCGTGGCGTTGGTGGAGAGGAGGTGCGGGAAGGTGTTGGTCGAGGTGGTGGTGGCAGTGAAGTGAGATGCGACCGCTTCGCCGACGACGGAGAGTTTCGCGTAGGGAGTGGTGGTACCTAGCCCCAGCATGCCGGTGGACATGTCGACTCCAGCAAGCGAGGTGGAGGTGGCGGGAAGAGTACCGAAGATAAAGTTGCCGATGTTGAGGGTGTTGTTGGAAGTGGCCGCGGGGAAGAAGAGTTCGTTGCCCAGCCCCACATTGCCGCGGCCGGTTGTGAGGTTGCCCGCGGTTACCGAAGGGCCGACCAAGACGTTCCCATAGCCGGTCGTGATGTTGTAGCCGGACTGGAAGCCCAGCAGTGTGTTGTAGTCGGAGCCATTGCCTGATTTGAATCCGGACTTGAAGCCAAGATACACTCCTCCTTTGTTTGAGTAGGAGCCGGTACCGAGCCCGGCAAAATTGCCGACCGCAGTGGTGGAAGCCGCATCGGTGTTGTAGAAGAGGGCATTGGTACCGACCGCGGTGTTGTAGTCACCGGCGACATTGGAGAAGAGCGCGCTCGTGCCTAAGGCGGTGTTTTCAAAGCCCGTAGTGTTGGAGACGAGTGCGTTGGAACCCACGGCGACGTTGTAGTCGGCGGTGGTGTTGTCAGTGAGCGCACTTTCGCCGATGGCTGTGTTTTCAGCGCCCGAAGTGTTGGCGTTGAGGGCGTTGGCGCCGAGCGCGGTGTTGTAGTTGCCGCTTGTATTAAAGCGAAGCGTGCTCGCGCCGAGCGCAGTGTTCTCGATGCCAGAGGTATTGGCGTAGAGAGTGTTCAAACCAATGGCTATGTTGTATTGCGCTACGCCCGTTGTCGGCGCTGTCGTGAGCGCTCCTTCGCCGATTGCAACGGAGTAGAAGAGCGAGGAGGTTGCCGACATCCAGGTAGCGGCGGCTGAGGCACCGACCGCCAGTGAAGAGTTGGTGGTGGAAGCATAGAGTACTGTGTTCCCCGCCTGTTTGTAGCCGGAGTATTGGTCGGTGTTGATGAATCCTGCGACGTCGAGTGCGTATGAGGGGGCTTTGTTTTTGATGCCCACATTCCCCGCAAAGTACGCGTTGCCGGTGGTGGTCGCACCTCCCGAGATGGTGAGGCCGGTTGCCTGCCCGCCGGCGCCAATGGTGGTAGAGGCGTAGAGCCCCAATCCTGTGGTTGTGGCGTTCCCTGGGAAGAGCCAGTCGAGTGTAACAGCACCGTTTGCATACGTGAGCCCGCCTGCGAAGGTGGTGGTAGCGGTCCATGTTGGAACACCGTTTGCAAGAGCGAGGACTTGGCCGTTGGTTCCTGCGGTCGTCGTGGCAAGCGCGCCTGCGCCGTTCCCCAGAACAATGCTGTTCGCTTGGATGTCTCCCCAACCGGTACCGCCATTCGTGACTCCCAGTATTCCGGTGATGTCACTCGTGAGATCGATGAGAGAGGTGGCGACCACTCCGGCGGTTGCCTTCAGAAAGCCGGTGAAGTTTGAGAGTGTGAATGAGTTTGATGCGATGAGGTTAGTGGTGCTCGCTGTTGTGGCAGTAATGGCGGTCGTGGAGGCGTATGCGATTTGGGAGGTGGAGGATGCGAATAGACCAACCTTTGCCCAGATTGGTGAAGTGGTGGCGGCAGAGATGAGGCCGTAGTTCGTCTCCCAGGTGAAGGGGTTGGCGGCGCCGGTTGCTGTCTGGTCAGCGGTGCAACCAAAGGAGCCCGAACCGTTGTACGTGAGAACGTTGCCGGAAGTACAGAGCGTGAGGCCGGCGCCATAGAAGTTGGTGGTGGAAGCGGTTGTTGCAAAGAGTGCGGTCGTGGTCGCATTCCCCTGCACAAGGAGATTTCCCGTCGTCGTGGCACCTCCCCAGATGGTGAGTCCTCCTGCTTGGGTGCCGTTGCCGATGGTTGAGGAAGCAAGCGAGTAGAGGCCTTGAGTGAAGCCGGTGAGGGTGGAGGTGGAGACAGAGGCGGAAGTGCCGAAGGTGTCTGCTACAAACCACTCGCCCACTCCGTCGCCAGTGCCGGTGACAGCGCCACAGACAATGTTGCCCGAGGAGTCTGTGGTGAGGGCATTGGCGCCCGAGCAGGTACCGAATCTTCCAAGCGTTGTCGTGCCGGTGTTGGAGATGGAGAAGAGAGTGGTAGTAGCGGAGGATGTTGATGAGGCGACGGCAAAAAGCGTTTGGTTTGTTTCTCCACTGAAAGCATGGACTGCAAGTTTTGCAAATGGAGAGGTGGTGCCAACACCGACGTTGCCGCCATAACGATTGAGAATGAGATTGTCAGAGGACGTGAATCCTCCGAGTTCGAGATCACCGGACGCTGATGTGATCGGACCCGAGAATGTGGAGGTCGAGGTGTTACCGCGGATGGTCGTAGTTGCAGTTCTCCCGACGGCTAGATAATCAAGAGCAGAGAGGGCAGTCGAGGAGGCGTTTATGAATTGCGAAGTCACGCTCGTTGAAGTGGCGGTAAATGATGAGGCGGTTACCGTGTTGTAGGATGTGAGCGTTCCACGAAAGAGGGAATTGCCGAGCGTTTCAAAAATGTTGCCGGTTGTGGTCGTTGCACTCGCACCAATAAGCACGACATCCGAACTATCGGCCGTGTAGATGGCGAGTGAATCGGACGTCGTTGCCCATACTCCAATCGAGCCGCTTCCGGCAAGCGAAGACCACGACGGGATGCCGTTGGTGATTGATAGAAGCTGACCATTCGTCCCGACCGACAATTTCGCGAGCGTATCGGTCGAGGACGCGTAGAGAATGTCGCCGGCTGTATACGAGCCAACTCCCGTTCCTCCAGAAGATACCCCGAGAGGATTTGACAGCGTTAATGAGCCGGCAGAGATAGATGTCGCACCGGTAATCGTCCCCCCCGAGATAGTTGCGTCTGTGATCGAACCTTCTGTCCACGCAGAGTCAGTGACCTTGATATCGTTAAAGTTGTCTCCGCGGGCGACAGCGCCGAGAGTTTGGTACACCTGCGTTATGTTGGTGGTATTTGCGGATACAAGCGAGTACATACGCTCCGTAAGCGTATCGTCCAGTGCTTTGATGCGAGCGCTCAACACTCCTTCGTTGATTCCTTCAACTTTTGTAGTTGTCAGATATGAATTGTAGTTATTATTGTTTGTCGTGCTCGTGTCGTAAACATTTGTCGTGTTGTACTCATTGTTATTGATGGTCTGCTGTGCAAATCCTTCTTGGTGAGGAGGTGTTCCCGGCGGCGAAGGGTCATTACGCGAGAACGAAAATATCCCGGACAATTTTTCCAAAATCGGAGTGCCGCCAAACACAGTAAATTCGTCACCACTACGCGCATACCACGACAACAAACCTGCGGAAGAAATAAACATCAGCAAGATAATGAGCGCCGCGCCCTCTGCGCTGAAAAAAGACATTATGTGGCGCGGCGGCACAACAGACACGTTTTCACGGACAAGGGGTTCGGACGCCGCTGGAGAAATTTCTGTCTGATCTTTTTCCGGAGTATGCTCAATCGCTGATATTAATTGATGTGCGCTATATTCTTCTGCACGTTCTTCGGATAATTTCTGATAGTGCCGCTCCAGTGCTCGTTGTTGGTCATCGACGAATGCGATCAAAGAAGCATGGTCTATGTACCACACTCTGCCGATGCGACGCCCTTCTAGTTTCCCGAGACGACATTGCGTCATGAGATATTCGCGTGTGCGTCCGGATTCCTTCGCGGCCGCATCGACCACGATATATCGCTTGCCCTCAAAAATAATTTCGTCTTGTTGCATGAGGCCTTACCGTTTCGACTAGAAATTTCCTAGATAAAACGTCTTACCTAGAATCCTATCAGAGGTTTTGAATAACTCTTTTATTACAAGTCGAAAAGTCTGTGGATAAGATTTGATATATAAAGTACCTGCGGTCTGCATGTCTAAAACTGCAACCATCGTGAACGGCGGGCGGCCAGAAGTCGGAAAACGGCCAATGAAAACTCAAAATACCGCTTGCGTAAAGACCGGAATAGGTGCCAGGGCTATAAAGGGCCTCCGAATGTAGCGACTGTCGGATGATCGAGGATGTATTTTATGACACTGATGATATGGCATTCAAAAAATTAATAGACTTATCGAATCATCTTTGATGAAGATCTGCACTCGATCTTATTTTAGAGTAATCTCGTCTATCCGAGATTGGCTAGAATGAGCATCGTCTCGTCTCAACGAGATTAAGGAGATTGTTGCTCGCCCATCCGTGACATCACCATCCTGCCGTCCCCTTGAAACAGCCCCAATAACAAAAATTAGACGTCGAATGCCTTATTTCTACGAAACATCCTCGTAATATTGCCGACTGCTTCCCCGTGTGTTATGGGGTCCAGTTTTCAGTCGAACCGGATACTGATTGCGGAGTTATTACTATAACAACCGAACTACGGCGTGCTTCGTCACCGAAAAATCCCTTGTGCTCTGCGGTATTGGGAGAACTGGAGGTATAAATATATGAACTGACCATATTGCTGAGAAAGCGTATACATTGTTCCACGAACTGCACTGTGGAGGCAAGAGCTGTACCGGGACTTTCTACAACAACCGCGAGTTGCGTGCCAGTATGTGCGGCAAACGTATACACATTTCCATCCTTGAGAGATACGTACGCGTTTTGCAAAGCGTTCGACGCACGATGCATGGCCTCCGGAGCCACGAACGCATACGTGCCGATCATGAGCATGAGCGCAAACGCGAGCGCTATCAACTTATGTGCAATCTCCCTTAAAGGCGAGAGTGTATGCAACGAGGCGCTTGTATGTGTAGATAGCTGTGAAGCAAGGCCAGCGGTTGCTCGGAGAACCTCACCCGATGACGCTGGTAATTTTCGAACGATTGCGCGCGCCAGAGCTTCATGTACATCAAACGCACCCTGTGCGACGGAGGAAGATATCTTCTCGTGACTTCGCAACATCTCATGAGAAGATCCTTGTATGGGATCCGGAGGCGTAACCACCTTACTTTTACTCGCGTAGTTTTTATACTCATGTACGCGGTCATGAGCAAGTAATTCTGCACGTCGCTTCCGATGGTATTCTTGCTCAACAATGAACATTTGAAATGAATTCCTCTCTACATACCAGTTTTTGCCGATTCTACGACCGCGAACTCTCCCCTCGCGACAAAGACGCGCAATATAATCGCGAGAAAGCCTTAAGTGAATAGAGGCGTCACCCGTGGAAACATATGTAATTCCATCAATAGTAATTTCATCATTCATAATCATTAGATGAGGGAGTTCGTGTATACGATTTATCTATATTCTACTAGAGATTCCGGATAATTTGCTGACTACGAATCAACGAGCATGTGGATAAAACAGGTCGCCCGTCCTATCCTCAAAGGCCTGCCTGTGAACACAGAGAAAACACAGAGAACGGTTCTCTGTATATACTGTGCAATGCACCTGTCTGCCGTGCAAACAGGTAGACGCAGACAGGTTATTGGTTTCGAGTTCCTCGCTCCAAATACGAAAGCTCGCTTTCGGGTCTTTCGCTCTACATCGCTCGTAAACCGTTAAACACCGGTTTCTGGCTCCCTGTCCCCTTCGGTGGGCAGGGCTGGGCTCGGAAATGCAAATGAGTACATTTTCATTTCACTCGCCCTATGTCGCCAGTAAGAGACAAACTCGCCCATCCGATATTCGTATCTTAGGGTAAGATTCCATCACTTGAGAGACCTCATCTCAAGAAAGTCTTATGGAAAAACTCTACGGGATACGTGTGTATGTCATCTCGGAAACCAATATATTTTCAAGTATAGCGCCAATCCTATCTGTGGTAGTCCAAAATCGCCCACCTATGCTGGACCCAGAGTAATCGGCCAAAGAAACGGCGTTGGACTGAGAGTGTACGACCTCTATATCAAACGCATAGGGATTGAGTCGATCGAAGTACGGGTAAAATCCCAAATATGTACCGACTAAAATGACTCCAACTACCATGAAAACGGCGCTCAAAGAAATCCTTTTTTCGGATGTCTGGTTCCTTCTCAAATTAGGATCAACCCGCCTGACTTGCTCAAAATCAGAAATATCGTGGCTTTTTTCGCCATGTACAACCTGTATTGGAATTGCATGAACATCCTGAGCAGATTTTTTGGAGAGGTCATGGATCTCATTTCGCAAGGTCATTGCCGGAATGGAATCAATTCTTTCCCCTGCAGTGTAAGTGAAATGAGTCTGAGAGATGGCGTGTTCTTGTGGTGTTAAGGCCATCTCCCCTTTCTCTGCCGGATGCGAGAAGCCGACCGATCCTGATTGTACCGCCGCTAGAAGAGCATCTTTCTCTTTCTTGTGGTCCAATATCCCAGCGCGCTCAACATACCAACGATTTCCGACCTGCTTCGAAAGGATTTTGCCTGAACGTGCTAATTGCCCAACATAATCTTGGCTATAACCCGTTAATTTCGCGATCCGAGAAGACGAGGCGAATTCCTTACCGTCGAGCAGTACCAAGGTGTCCGGGTCCTGGGAGATAGTTCCGCGAGGAGGATCTACTTTTTGTTGCTCTTTATTTTCTTTATATTGATTTAGAGAATCAATTGAGACATACCAAAGGCCGCCGATGCGTCGTGCGTCTACGAGGCCCTTACGCGACAATTGACCGATATAATCCTGCGCATAGCCACTCTGCAACGCGGCATCGCGTGAAGGCAAATATGTGACTCCCTCCAAAACTATCTCGGATGACATACTCAGAAGTATATATCGGCTTTGCGAGATACGGAAATTAAGAGATAAGCCATTCTGTGGATTACTGGAACGCTAACTCACGGCCTGTGTTTTCTCTGTCTACTCTGTGCTATTTGATCGTCTCTTTAAACTTACTACGTAAAGCAATCGGATCAGCCGCACCGCGTAAAGCCCTCATCGCCTGTCCAACAAGATACTCAAGAGCCGCTTCCTTCCCTCCTCGGTAGTCAGCGACCACTTCTGGGTTATCAGCAAGCACTTTTTCGACGATAGGCAATACATCGTCTCCACCAGGATCGCGTAAGATCTTGTGCTTTTTGGCATACTCATCCGGGTCAGCGGTCTCTCCACCTGCGAAGGATATCAACATGTCCTTGGCCGAACGGGACGAGATCCTTGTGTTGAAAAGCATGTCCATTATTTTCTTGAAGTGTTGCACGGATATCGGGATATCGTGTTGTATTTCTGAATCTCGCTCTCGGGAATCTCGGATTAGCTTCATCAAATCGTTGGCAATGTAATTCGCGACCAGTTTTGTCTTCTTAGAATCGCCTTTATATGACCTCGACACTTCATCCATAAAGTCCCCTATTCTAGGTTCCCTGACAAACATCTCCGCATCTTCAGATTTAAGCCCCAAAGCGAGATAACGCATACGTCGCTCCCACGGGAGTTCGGGTAGAGTATTCTTAATTTCATCCTCTGTGCATCCGGATACTTCGGAAAGCTTGAGCGACGGGAGATCAGGATCCGGAAAGTAGCGATAATCCGCACTACCTTCTTTTATACGCTGTGGAAAGGTTGACTGTTTTGATTCGTCCCAACCGCGCGTTTCCTGCACAACCTTCTCGCCGCGATCCAGAAGTTCCGTTTGTCGTTTTATTTCATATGCAACAGCACGTTCCATCGCACGAAATGAATTTAGATTTTTTATCTCCACTTTTATTCCTAGTTTTGGAATCTGGTCATTGGAATTTGTTTGTGATTTGTGATTTGTGATTTGTGATTTTGGAAGCAAACTTATGTTTGCTTCAACGCGCATTTCCCCTTTCTCCATGTTCGCGTTACTCGTACCAAGATAACGAAGAAGCTGTTGTAGTTCTCGGGCAAACAAAGAGGCCTCCTCCACGCTTTTAATAACTGGTTCCGTAACAAGCTCCATAAGAGGAATGCCAGCGCGATTATAATCAATCGTAGTCGTGGCACTTCCCTCCTCGCCTGTGGTGAGCACCGTCGAACCATGCATAGAGCTCGCCGTATCCTCTTCCAAGTGTATACGCGTGAGGGTAACGCCAAGAAGCTCCCCACCGGAAACAAGCGGGTATTCATATTGAGAGAGTTGATATCCTTTCGGCAGGTCGGGGTAAAAATAGTTCTTACGGTCAAACTCCGTGTAATCGGCAATCCTACCCTTTACGGCAACACCAACTCTCAAAACATGCCGCACCGCTTCCCTGTTGATGACAGGGAGCGTCCCGGGATGCGCGAGGCATACCGGACAAACATTCACGTTTGGACGCGTCTCATCCGCATCGTTCTTAGAGTTGCAGAACATCTTCGTCCGAGTCTTCAGTTCGGCGTGAATTTCCAATCCTATCGTGGGAAAGTATTGCATAACAATAATGTACTCTATCCCCGAAAAAGCACAAAGCACAGGAACCAGAGCACAAACAAATACCGAGAACCCAAAGACCGAAACTGCAAAAACCTATCTGCTCTTATCGAGAATCGAACTGAATATTTTTCGCAATTCCCCTACTTCAGTAATGAGACCGCTCTGCTCACTCCCGATATCTCCTTCGTTCGCAATTTCACATAAATTCAACCAAAGACTGCTCTCTTTTGCCTCTTTGCGGCAAATCTTTATTCTAAATACAAAATCCTTTTTGCTTAGCGATTCGTTCGCCTCGATATAATTAGCCGCCTGCGAGCCAGACGAGCGAATAAGCTGCTTTCCGTATTCAATATTAGAAACCGTCCGCGGTAGTCGCTTTACAAAATCCCTACATCTCTTTGCAAACCGAAAAGTTCTTTCTTCCAAATCTCTGTATTTGTTTGTGTTTTTTGGCTTTTCCATTGTCTGTGTGTTGTCTGTGTTTTGTGCAATCTGTGTTTTGTGTTTTTAGCTAATGATTCTCCATTGCCCCGTCGCAAGGAGCGATTTCGCTTTTTTGTATTTCATCTCCTTCTGCTCTTTCCCGTTCGTTATGACGACGTGAACATTGCGACCATACTCCTTCTTGGGAGACGACGTGCTTGCTCCGGCGGTGATCGAACGAGCGGCATTGAAAACGGCGCGTTGCTCTCTCGGCGCCTCGACGCGAGCCGCCAGATTCGGAAGAATTTGTGCGACCTGTGTCGCATACGATACCTCCAAACTCTGGAAGAGCCGAAGTCCCTCTTTTTTATATTCCACCAGTGGATCGCGCTGACCGTAGGCGCGGAGATTCACGGAGGAACGCAGGTACTCCATTGACTCAAGGTGTTCAACCCAAAGAAAATCAATACTCTGAAGAAGGAGGCGACGCACCACTACATAGAACGAATCGCTCAATTCTTCTTTCTTCTTAGCTATTACTTTGGACAAGCCTTCGTCATCCTTTGCGACTCGTGCGAGCTCTGCATCTACCGCTTCCGGGCCACCTTTTAGAAGCGCCTGACGGCGCGTATAGATGGACTTACGCTGGATGTTTAAGATGTCGTCATACGCAAGAACCTGCTTACGCGCGTCGAAGTTGAACTCTTCGATGCGCGTCTGTGCTTTTTCCAGAGAGCGCGTGATCATCTTGTTGTAAATGGGTTCATCCTCGGGAATCTTGAAGGTTCCCATAACGCGCTTAATAACGTCGGATGCAAAAATACGCATGAGAGAATCTTCGAGCGAGACAAAGAACTGCGTACCTCCCGGATCTCCCTGGCGAGCGGAACGGCCGCGTAGCTGATTGTCGATGCGCCGCGCTTCGTGCCGCTCGGTACCAAGCACGAAGAGACCTCCAAGTTGCTTCACCTCCTCATACTCCTCTTCGGTCGCCGGATTTCCACCGAGCTTTATGTCAACGCCGCGTCCCGCCATGTTGGTCGCAATAGTGACACCGCCCTTGCGTCCCGCTTGCGCGATTATCTCCCCTTCCCGCTCGTGGTTCTTTGCATTTAGCACTTCGTGCGGAATTCCTTCCTGCTTAAAATGCGCCGACAAGAGCTCATTCTTTTCTACGGAGACGGTGCCTATGAGCGTCGGCTGGCCTTTCTCATGAAGTTTCTTCACTACTCGCGCGATAGCTTTCATCTTCCCCTCCTCGGTCTGGAGTATAAAATCTTCGTGATCAATGCGTATGCTCGGTTTATTAGTCGGCACCGCAACGGTGTTGAGACCGTATACTTTATAAAACTCTTCCGAACTTGTGAGTGCGGTCCCTGTCATGCCGGATAATTTCTCGTAGAGACGGAAATAATTTTGGAACGTGATGGAGGCAAACGTGCGAGATTCCTGCTGAATACGCACTCCCTCTTTCGCTTCTATGGCTTGGTGAAGACCGTCGCTCCAGCGCCGCCCGGGCTGAAGACGCCCAGTAAACTCGTCAACAATGATGACTTCATCATTCTTTACTACGTACTCTTTGTCACGCTGAAAGAGCGCTTTGGCGCGCACCGCAGTTTCCAGATGATGAACGTACTTGATACCGGCATCAGTGTAAATATTCTCGATACCGAGCGCGGCTTGGGCTTTTTCAATACCTGCATCTGTAAGCGAGATGGCTTTCCGTTTCTCGTCAACTTCATAATCAGTATCACGTTCAAGGGTACGCGCTATGGCGACAAAACGCTCATAGAGATTCTCCGCATCAGAGACAGGCGCGGAGATAATAAGAGGTGTGCGCGCCTCGTCTATCAAGATGGAGTCTATTTCGTCCACAATGGCGTAGTGATAACCGCGCTGACGGAGCTTTTCAGGTTCGTATTCCAAGTTGTCGCGTAGATAGTCGAAACCAAACTCGTTATTCGTGCCGTACGTGATATCAGCCGCATAACTTTCTGCGCGCGTGCACGGCCGGAGAAAATCATGCAACACGCGAAATCCTCCCGTCTTATCACGCTCCGTATCCTCTTCTACCAGAACTTCGGGAGACACGTGCGCAGGGTCGTATAGATATGAAGATTCGTGATTCAATACTCCGACAGAGAGTCCGAGCGCGTGATGGATCTGCCCCATCCAAACGGCATCACGCCGCGAGAGATAATCATTGACCGTTACGACATGGACACCTTTCCCTGTGAGCGCGTTCAAATATGCCGGAAGAGTCGCGACAAGCGTCTTCCCTTCACCTGTCCGCATCTCGGCTATATCGCCATTGTGAAGAATTTTCCCTCCAATGAGCTGGACATCAAAATGGCGCTGGCCAAGCGTCCGACGTGACGCTTCGCGCACAACGGCGAATGCATCCGGCGCTAACTCATTAAGTGTCTCTCCGGATTGTAATCGAGCTTTGAACTCATCTGTCTTCGCCCTCAATTCGACATCAGAGAGTGCTTGCGTAGCGTCTTCCAGCGTATTTGTCGGCACGACAATAGACTCGGCACGTTTAAGCGCCGCAGTATTCTCATCTCCCAAAATCCTCTTCCAGAAAGACATAGTATGGAGGGCATCCTATCACCAATTGTTATCCGCTTCCACGAAAGCAAAACACCCCGAGGTGTGCCTTGGGGTGTTTTGATTTTCGCCTCTCGAGAAGCGAGAGAAGAAACACTAGCGGCGCTTCTTCTTCGTCGCCTTCCTCTTCTTAGCTGACTTCTTTGCGACCTTTCGTTTCTTTGCCATAGATATAAATAGAAATATTTTTGTACTAACTCGACCCGCATTTGCGCACGAACATGCGAAGATGCGTTTTACTTTTTCATTATTGCATTCATATGTAAGCACAAATGTTTTTATGCGCGCATGTGTGGATAACTAAAAGACAAAATTGCATGCAAAAAAATAAAGGTAAAAAAACGAGATGCAGGATATCAAGAAATAAACTAACAGCCAAGCTGTCGGTGAATTCTGCGCTTTGAATAAAACAGGCCGCTTCAAATTCTACGCGCCATTATTCATCCCCATTACCTCGCTTCGGAAAAATCTCCCGCTCTACAATAAACGATTCCCAAAGTCTAGCCGACCGTCATGATATTGGGATGCCGAAATGTTCCTTCAAATGCCGGTCATGTTCTATCTCTTCTGCAATGATATAGAGCATGCCCGGACCAAGCCGTAGGTCAGCGCGTATAAATGCCACAAATTCCTCGCATGGATACGGATACACCCATACGCTGTCTTGCAGACGCACAAACCCTGCCTTCTCAAGAAGCGCCCGCAGTCGCTGACGTATCCCGCGCCTGCGCTCCCACACGTCAAAAATAACAATACGCCACTTCTCGTCCCAATGGTGCGGTTTCATCATGTGCATGTTCTGCATGCTCTCTAAAAAGACAGATCGCTGTTCTCCTTTCCTGGTGAGAACAAATTGACCTTTGTGATCCCGCTTCAAGAGACCACCTGCCTCAAGGCGTTTTGCAGCTTCTCTGATGCGATGCGTGGCATTCCGCTTTCCTGAAGGATTAGGATCCATCTGACGCAAGAGTTTGTACATGGTCGGATTAGGTGAAAGTATAACGGCCGCCATTGCTCCTACGGTGCGAAAGTATAGAAGAATTGCATCTTGTACGTGTGCATTCTTCTTCGTTTTTTGCTTTGCTTTTTCTTCGATCTTTCCCATGGCTTCTTATTATCCCATATCCTAGCCGGTCGGCTAGACTTTGGGAAATAGAAATTTGTCTACTATTTCCGATATCTTACTCTCTCTTTACTCAATACCTCTTTTCTCCGCACGTCAGGTCATCCATCCACGGAGCATATCTACGCACTCTCGCTCTACGCCGCCAACAAACTGAAACATCGCCCAGAGGGCGGTGTTCGGTGACCTTCCTTTCGAGAGCCACACGATTAGTGGTACTCACAATACAATATAGTAGTACGGCAACACGTTACGCGCTTGCTGTGGTTTACTCGATGCGCAGAGCGCCTGACCTGATATCGTGCATAAGTGCTTCCGTCTGTTCCTTATAGGATGGATTTGCTCTCGCGGCGATCTCAAGCTGTTCTATCGCCCGCTGTGCGTTCCCTGCCGCATAGTATGCAGAGGCGAGCGTGAAGCGCGCTTGAATATCTTCCGGATTCTTTTGTAAATGAGCTTCCCAGATAGATACGATTTTGTCGTAACGCTCGCGTGAAGCATATGCTGAAGCGATACGCGCATTGATCACGTTACCTGAAGCAATAAGTGGTGTGAGAAGTTCTTCGGCCAATTTGTCCTGCTTCGCATGAATGGCGACCGCCGCATAAAGTATATGTGCGTCTGTAAAATTGGGCGCTAACTCATATGCCTCTTTATAGAAAGACAAAGCTGTTTCGATATCATCGCGCGCTATCGCATTCGCGGCAACTTCGAGAATAATTGACTGCTTGGTGGGCGAGAGCGCGTACGCGCGTGCCAGAATTGGCTCCGCTTCAGTGTAGAGTCCGTAGGTATTCAAGAGAACGCCGAGAAATAACAGAGGTCGCGGGTCGAGTGGAGACGCTTCGGATTGAAGAGTAAGCTCTCGCGCCGCGGTTTCCAGAAATTTCTGTTTCGTTTCAATGGGAACTTCTTCACGGCGCGCAATTTGCATAGCGGCCTGCGCGAGCTGTTCACGAGCTTCCTGGTTCCCCAGAGTGTTATACGAAATCGCTTTCTCGAAGTAATCGAGGTTCTTAAGAAGACCCTCCGAGTGCGGAGCCAGCGCCTGCAAAAGCGCTTTGTTCGATGCCAGCGGATTAGTGTTCGCAAACCACACCACCCCAAACACGGAAACTGCAATGATCGCTGAAATAAAAGGCAGGGAACGAAGTGGGAAAAGCGCCGCCGTAATGAGACGAGGTCTGTTCGCATGTTCTCCAGCGCGGAACGAAACAAATGCGAGCACGGAGGCGAAGAGGAAATAGCTCATGACATTGTCGAACACAAAGAGATTATGAAAGAAGTAGGCGGCGAGAAGGCCCGTCAAAATACTGCCTTCGCTAACAGTAAAGGATCTTTCACCCGCATCGCGCCGCCAAATATACCAGAGCGCAAACACGAAAAGCGACAGATATGCGAGAAGTCCTAGGACTCCGCCCGCCACAAGCCAGTCGAATACGACGTTATGCACTCGATCAAACCACTGCTCCTGCCCATACATTTGCGGGTTATAGTATTTATTGAATACAATCGCAAAATTCTCCTGACCCCATCCCAAAACAGGTCTTTCTTTCACCCCTTGCCAGGCCACGCCCCAGTTCATGATACGCGCTTGCGCCGTTGACTCCATGATTGATATCGTAGCTATGCGACCGAGAACGGGCGCATCTTTCACCCATGACTGATCTCTTGCGAGATACAGTCCGCCGACAAGAACGAGGACTATGACAACAGCTCCCGCGACAGCTTGACGCGCACGCATTTGGTAATCGCGCGCGGACAGAGCGAAAAGAAACGCCGCAAGCATGACTCCGCCGGAGAGGCCCAGTATCGCGCCCCGCGTCCCTGTGAGAAAGAGAACGACCGCATCGAGCGTGAGAATGAAAGCAAGAAGATACGTCTTCCGCATAAAAAGCAGAGATCCCCCGATACTGCCTAGCACTGTGAAAAATGCGTAAAAAGCTAGACCCGATTTACCAAAGACACTAAGTGCCAAAATAGCCGCTCCTGTAAAGATTCCTCCGACAACATATCGCTCAGTTCTGTTCCATTGCTCTTTTCCTGAATGTGCTAAGAGAAGCGCCGCGATAAAAACGTGAAATAGCATGTAAGACGCGAGGTAGATGGGGTTCCCAAACGTCGCGTCTAGACGAGTCGCCGAAGAGAATCCCGGGTTCAAACTTGCCACACCGAGAAGTTGTAGGAGCGCATGCGCGCCAACAACTGCCGAAACGGCAAGGGACACCTGCAAGAATGCGCGCCACAATTTTTCCGTGGAGAGCATCGAAGACGAGACAACAAAGTAAAGGAAAAGGTGCGCGAGTGTTATCCACCCATCCATGCGCTCATAGTTACTCCAAAAACTCTTGAACGGATACACTCCAAAGGCATCGGCAAGCGCGATTAGTATGACAAATATCGCAAATGCCCCCAAAAGCCATTGCCTTTGAGGACGATACGCGGAATTGACGAGCGCGAGCGCGAGCCATGCGCCAGTTATCACCTCAATAATGAGCCGGAAGGCAAAGTTCTTCCCCGTAATAAAGGGGAAAAAGAGTGATGTGGAGATAAGAAAAACGATGAACGGGAGAGCAAAAATCCCTCCCAACGCGATCCATCGCAAGACTTTCTCAAGCGTCATACCCCCACACCAGTCATAGCGTTATTGTTCTGTGAAGCCGTACGGTGTGTAATGCGGATATATCTCATGTGATTATTATAGTTTCCTCGTAATATATAATAGGGTAAACAATGCTTCGCTACGCTATGACTGGTGTGGGGGCATGCGCGCAATTCTAGCACATAGCAGTATTCTGAGACATTACTCATGAAGGAACTACATTACGGCATTCACTTAACGGTTAGGAGTCGAGCCGCACACTGCTTTGGGACCTCAAAGAGCACGAGATTCTTACCAAGACGGGAAAGGCGCCAAAAATCAGGCAGGAAGTAATGGCCGAAATTGCGCTCAACGCTCACATACTCTTCGTCCGAAGAACCGCTCTGAAAGGTCTTGATGGGTTCGGATATGCACGTCTCCGCAGACGTCCGGTCGGTTATCAACAGCACACGGCTATATTGAGCGACGTCCACTTCCCCGATTTTGCTCTGCGAAGTTACCACAACGGGAATGAAATCCGACTCTGGAGCAGATGTCCGCAAATACAGACATTTGCTCCCGCAATGCTCGTCACGCTGAAGAAGCGCGGTCTCTTTGTTAAGCGGCAAAGATAGTTCGACGACGTCGTTGAGAATAAGAGCGTGTTCAGATCTGAAATTTCGCTCAATGAATGTATCGGCTTGATTGAATGTGGTGGGAACACTGAGAAGATACAACACATAGAAAAATACGAACGTTTGCAGAACGCAAAATCCCCACAGTGAGTGGCGCATATTCTCATACGCGACAGATGCGATCATCCCGGAGAAGAAAAACGCGAGCGGAAACAGGTAGTGCAATTGCCCTCCCGTGTCGTCGAACCACGTGGCAACAGCGACGATAGTCAGAAAATATAAACCCGCATACATCAAAGACAATCGGAACAAAAGTTTGTTTTGTATGGCACGCGTTCCGACGGCAATTATGATGACAGCGATAACAAGCGGAAATGCCACGAGCGCCTGTTCAAAATGGAAAACGAGAGAGGTTGAAAATGGCGGCACGACCTGCGTCGACATTCCCCCGTTCAATATCGGGTGGAAATTTGTAAATATATGTATGACTAACGAGTAGATATTTGACCAATTAGCCGCCAATACCGCAAAAAGAATAAGGATGCCCGCCAGTATCGCTTTACCCGTAGCGCGCAATCGGACAGCGTCATTTCGAAACACGTAGAGAAACAAGGGAACGTTGATCAAAAATATGCCGACAAGCGGAAAATTTGCCAGCGCCGTAAAGACCAGTACGATGCTCCAGAACGCAGGTCCGTACATTGGCTCAGGCCTTCCCAGCGAATAATTCCTAAGAGCAATGTACGTGCAGAGTGCAGACGCGCCTGCCAGTACTGTTGAAATCACCCATACCTTTCCCGTGTGAAGCGTGACCGTTGCAATTATCGTGCTAAAAATAACCGACAGGACGGCAAAACGCTGAACGAGAGACAGACCCTCCGAACGAAGAAAACGATCGTATGCGAGCGCAACGACCGACGCTACGATCGCGCTCAACAAACGCGGCACCAGATAGGCCGTTTCCGGATGGAGAACAAGGTACGTTTTCAGCGAAACAATACTGAAACCCTTCCACGCAAGGAGAGTTATCAAAAACGGGATCTGCAATGCGTAATTAAGGTAAAACGTAATGGTGCCGTATGGAACATCGGTTGCAAGCGGCAGGATGCTTTTCGCCTCGATCGCACGCAACACGCCACCTACAAAATACTGCTCGTCAAGAATGACGTTGAGCATGGGGAGCGCATGCCATATGCCGACGAAAGAACCCAGGGCGAAAAAAGCGAGCATGAGAGAGTCGATCTTCCACACTCCATGACGTGATAGCCAGCTCATGCGCATAATGTAGCATGATTGAATATGGGCGATTAAACTACCCGGAAACCGCAAGAGTGATACAGTGTGATGATTATGAGTACTGCGCCGTTCGTGTGTCGTTCATGCGGAGCAAGAGAGCAGAAACCCATCCTCTCATTGGGTCATTCCCCCCTTGCGAACGCTCTCCCTACAGCCGACCAAGTGAATGAACTCGAGCGAACCTATCCTCTTGATCTTGTGTTCTGCCCCGCCTGCACACTCGTGCAAATAACCGAAACCGTGCCGCCTGAAATATTGTTCCGTGACTATTTGTATTTCTCATCCTTTTCCGACACGGTGCTTGAAAATGCGCGAGTACTCGCAGAACGGCTAGTGGCACGCGCACATTTGACCGGAGAAAGCCGAGTGATCGAGATCGCTAGCAACGACGGGTATTTGCTCAAGAATTACCAAGCGCACGGAATTGAGGTACTCGGGATAGAACCCGCACATAATATCGCGCAAGTCGCCATTACGTCCGGCATCCCGACCCTCGCCGAGTTCTTCGACATTCGACTCGCGGAAAGACTTGCTACGGAAGGCAGGTCCGCTGATCTCATTCATGCACATAATGTGATCGCACATGTAGCAGACCTGCACGGCGTCGTAGGCGGTATCGCGCATCTGCTCAAACCGGACGGTGTCGTCGTGGTAGAGAATCATTACGTTAAGTCGATGATCGATCACACTGAATTCGACTCCATCTATCATGAGCATCTTTGTTATTACTCCGCGACCTCTTTCAAGAATTTGTTTGCAGCGCACGGACTCTCACTCGTTGATGTTGAGTTAATTCCTGTCCACGGCGGATCCTTGCGTGTCTACTTTCAGAGAGAAGACGGGCCGAAAAGTTTTGCACAAGAGGGCAGAAAGCGAGTGCGAGCTCTGTTGGATGAAGAGACGGCGTGGGGGGTCGCCGACTATGACTTTTATAAAGATTTCGGCGAGAAAGTAGAGCGCCTGCGAGATGAATTAACTGCTCTGTTGAGCGATATCAGGTCTCAGGGAAAGAAAATAGCAATTTATGGCGCCTCCGCGAAAAGCTCGACACTACTTAACTATTTCGGTATCGGCAAAGAGACTATCGAGTACGTTGTGGATAGAAGCACCGCAAAGCAAGGACGATTAACACCCGGCACGCATCTTCCCATTTACGCGCCGGAGAAACTCTTGGAAACACGGCCAGATTATACGCTTCTCCTCACATGGAATTTTGCGGATGAGATACTTCGCCAACAGCAGGCGTATCGGGCCGCCGGCGGAAAGTTTATAATTCCGATACCAGAGCTTAAGATTGTATGAATCCCGTTAGAAGTCGTGGACGACGTACATGCGAGGGTTTTATGCTGGTCGACATTACAATAGTTAATCGAGCAGGGTGCGAAGTGAACAATACTTCCGCGCCCTACTTCTAACGGGATGAAATTCATCGAGACAAAAATTCCCGGCGTCGTTATCATCGAGCTTGAGAAGAAGCAGGATGAGCGCGGATTCTTCGCTCGCTCGTGGGACGATACAATCGCCGCCGCAAACGGTTGCGTAATGCACACGGTACAGTGCAACATTTCTTTCAATCTGAAAGCCGGAACGCTTCGCGGAATGCACTATCAGGATGAGCCGTATGCAGAATCAAAAATCGTGCGTTGCACGCGGGGTTCTCTGTATGATGTCGCACTCGATCTGCGTCCCGGTTCCAAAACATTCAAACAATGGACTTCGGTTGAGTTATCGGAAGAAAACCGACGTATGCTCTACATTCCAAAAGGATGCGCTCATGGCTTCCAGACACTGGAGGATACTACGGAAGTCTTCTATCAAATGGGTGAATACTTTCACACAGAGTGCGCTTGCGGCGTGCGTTTTGACGACCCCGCATTCAATATTACCTGGCCCGGGGCCGAGCGGATTGTTTCTGAAAAAGATCGTTCCTATCCGCTCTGGACGCCATGAATTTCGTTAAACGGGTCCTTGTGACAGGCGCCACGGGGTTTATCGGGAGAAACGTGCTCGCGCCTCTGCAGAGTGCGGGATACGAGGTACATGCCGTGCACAACGATGTTCCCCTACCCAATACGCCTGGAGTCTTGTGGCATCAGGCGAATCTGCTGGAGACCTCAGACATAAAAAAGATAATGAGTGAGGTGCGTCCTACTCACCTTCTGCATTTTGCGTGGTATGCGGCGCCGGGTGCGTATTGGACATCACCCCTCAATCGCTCATGGAAAGAAGCGACAAAAACGCTCCTAACCGTTTTCAAAGAAAGCGGCGGCACGCGCGCGGTATGTGCAGGTACCTGCGCAGAATACGATTGGACACTGGGGCAGGACGCTCTCAGTGAAGACTCGTTGCAGAACCCTTCGACGCTCTATGGGCAGTGTAAGCACGAGACGCGCCTCTGGGCTGAAGAATACTCAAAAAAGAACGGCCTAAGTTTCGCGTGGGGGCGTATTTTCTTCTTGTTCGGTCCGAACGAAGCCCCGCAACGGCTTGTGCCTTCAGTCATAAACGCGCTTCTCAAAAAAGAACCGGCTCTTTGCAGCTCCGGAGAGCAAGTACGTGATTTTCTTTTCGTCGATGATGTTGCCGCGGCATTCTGCGCGTTGCTCCAAAGCTCTGTGGAGGGCGCGGTGAATATCGGAAGCGGCGAGGCGATCGCGGTCAAAGATATCATTTGGTCTATCGCGGAAATGCTCGATAGACGCGATCTGGTCAACCTTGGAGCGCGCCCAACCGCGGTGAACGAACCCGCCCGAATCGTTGCGGATATCAGCCGCCTCAAAAATGAAGTGGGATGGCAACCGCAGTACACCCCGCAAGAAGGTCTGGTAAAAACAGTTACTTGGTGGAAAGAGAATAAAGCTCAATATCGGTACTAGTCGCGATAAGAGTCAGTGGTGAGAGAACGGAAAGATCCCACTCCGGCGTTTCCCGTTTATCCCAAAGAACGTAGCGTACGCCGTTCTCAGTGAGAATGTTCCGGACAGCTCCCACACTCGACACAAGTGCGCGATACTCTTTTTCGAGAATCGGCAAGAACTGTTCGCGAGCCGAAATGATTTCCGTATCGGTGCGCGAAGAGTGATACCTAGTAAGCGATATATCCGCTTCCACGGACTCAATATTCTCGTACATTACGGTATACGCATTGGACGTGCTCGCGAGCGAAGTTCTCAGATATCCCACAGGGTCATCGCGAGCATCTTTATTAAGATATAGATACACGAACAACGCTTCTCGCAAGTATTCCATCGGAAAGATGGAAACAGTCGCCGCGTTATTCCAGTAGAGGTCGTGTGAAGTATATATCGTCGTGAGGAAAGGGTAGCTTTCACCTCCCGGATCCCCCAACACAATGGCGGGAATCTCTTCCGAGAGCCGTGTAAGAACGGGCGCGAAATCCTGCTCACGGAGTTTATTGTCCGCCGTCGTGAAGAAAGATTTGTACTGTGTCCCGCCTGTGTGGACGAGTGCGGCAGCTATGAGAAGTACACTGAGGGCTACCCGAAAGCGGACCATTCTATCAGGGAGAAGCCGCATACACATGTAGATACTCACAAGAATGGAGAGCGGCACGATAAAGTACCAATAGTAATGACCGTACTGTACGGAGCGCCCCGTTATCATCTGCTGTTCCAGCGCGACCCATCCGGCGGCGATGAGTGCGGCAATGAAAAGGTTGTTCGGATCACTCTTTCTCATATAGAAATAGAACGCGAATAGAAGCGTGGTCGCGAGCCCCGTCGTGCTCATGATGAACTGTCTGTTGTCTATCGAAAGGAAGAAATGAGCAAGCTGATCGGCGATTGGCGAGGTATACAGCGAATAAAAGGCCGCCAACTTGACGCCACCTATCAAGAGGCCGATGCACGTGATTGCAACGCCAGAGAGCGCCGCATCCCACTTGCGGGAAGCAAGCGCGAAAAGCGTAAGGCCGCCGAGAATCGCGAGCATGAAGGTCCATGCGTAAAAATATAGATAGAACAGCAGGCCGAATAGAATGCCCGCGGTAAGTACGTATGCATATGCCGCCATATTCTCGCGTGGGGACAACCGCAGGGGCTGTGTGTGCGCGTAGTAGATAGCTATCAGCGCCCCATAGAACGGTATGAGTGGCATGTACGGAAAGTTGGAGCGGCCGAAAATATTGAAAGTATTGTAAAAAACATCTTTTCCGTGCGCTATCACGGAGAGTATCGTGCCGTTCTCAATTAGAAGGTAGCCGCCGACGGCAAAAATGGCCGCGGCTGCAGACATATGCGGATCACCGGAAAGGGCCTTGACGAAGAGAAAAATAAGCGTCAGGAGTATGATGAGACCCGCGAAGTTGAGAGTATTGTAATACGTGACAACATCGACGAAGCTTGTAGTGCGCGTCATAGTGAACGGTGACATGGCGATCTGCTCGTCATTATAGAGGAACGAGTCGGGATTCTGCTTCCCCTCCGCAAGGATCGGTTGTCCGAGTGAATGCCCATCGAGTACCTCGCGCGCCCGTGTGAGGTAATAGTGTTCGTCGTTTCCGAAGTGGGCGATGTTGATTCCCTGATAACGCTCACCAGCAAAGAACGGAAATGCGATGAGCGGTGCTTCTATCAAAAGCGCGAGAAGTATGAATAGTCCGAGCGCCCACAGCGGTATTCGCAATATAGTCATGCTATTTGAGCCCGAAGCGGTATAGAAGAAGATTTTTCAGAAATTCGAGCCCCGTCAAAAGGTGTGCGCGGGTGGACCCGCTTTTTCTACTTCTCCACACCGTCTCCACTTCGCATATCGGAATGCGGTGACGAATCGCTCTGATAACGAGTTCTGGATCAAGGAACCAATCGTGCGAATCAAGTTTGAGGATCTCTGCGGCACGACGAGTGAGAAGCTTGGGCGTAGCATTCACGTCCCGGTACGGCGAAGGAAAGAGTGTCCGGAAGATGGTGAACCAGATGCGCCCTTGTACCTTCCGCCACGGCGACTCATAACGCACCGTACGCACGGCCTTGCCAATCTCATATCCTTTTGTTTTCATTTCGCGGTACAGTCGCACGATATCCTCCGGATTTGCTTGACCATCCGCATGTGCCCATCCGATGGTCGCCCCGCGTGCTTTCTCGAGTCCCGCCAATATCCCGCCGCCGTACTGCTGATTCTCCCTAAGATAGAGTCGTGTGATGCGCGGATTGCGTGCCTGCAATTTTTCCATCACTTCTCCCGTGCTATCACGGGAGCCATTGTTGACAATTAATATTTCGTAATCAAGGTGTGCGGCATCAAATACATCACTCATCTCGGAGATAACCGCCTCAAGGTGATTTGCCTCGTTGTAAGCAGGAACGATGATTGAAAGCTCGAAAGCACTCATATGCATTACTGCTGACCGGGATTCTTGAGGTTGGGCAAAAAATCAGAATACCACGCCGCAGTCCTCTTCAAGCCATCGCGAAGGAGAACTTTGGGTTTCCAACTCAACACGCGCTCCGCTTTATGTGAATCAAGATATTGATATTGTATTTCATTCTGCGCAGTATTGAGGATCTGAAATTCTAAGTGCGGCGTGTTACGCGAAATTTCTCGTAAAACATCCGAAACCTTGAGTGGCTTGTTATTTCCAAAATTAAATGCTTCTCCGGAGAGAGAATCTCTCTCCACATGTTCAGCGAGTGTCATATACGCATCCACGACGTCATCCACATAGATGTAGTCGCGCTTAAAGGTGCCATCGCTTCGAATGTCGAGCATACGACCGCGGGAGGTAGAGCGGAGCGCATCCGGAATAAGCCGACTCCAGTTCGTATCCCCCGGCCCGTACACATTGCCACACCGTGCGATGGCGATCGGCATACCGTACGTCCGCGCATACATTTGCGCCACAAGGTCCGTACAACTTTTTGAGCAATCATATGGGTTCAAACCTTGAAGCGCCGCATCCTCTTTGTAGGGAAGCTTTGCGTGCGAGCCATACGCCTTGTCGGATGACGCAACGACAATCTCATGTACCGAAGAGGCCGCACGAGCACTTTCGAGAAGTGTCCACGTGCCTTTTATGTTCGCGTCGAGTGCTTTCGCGGGATGTTTAAGTGCACGACCCACGATCGCCTCTGCGGCCAGATGAAAAATCGCTCGTATCCCCTTCCGCTTCAAGACATCATCAAGTGTTTTCTTAGAAGTCACCGAGCCGCGAATGTAGGTAATTTTGCCGCGAACATTTCTCTTCCCTAAAGAAAACGCCGGTAAATCTGGCTTGATGTCGAGTACATATACTCGTGCTCCAATGTCGGCAAGCTTGGTCGCAAGCGCATAGCCGATGAATCCAGCGCCACCGGTAACCAGAACAGAACGTCCGCGCCAATGCGATGCCCTGTGCTTTCTCTTCACCGCCATAGCTTCCACGGAGCAGCGCCTCTTTTCCACGCATCGTTTAGGACTTCGGTATCGCGTATCGTATCCATGCATTGCCAAAACCCGTGATGCGGCACGGCGGCAAGTTCGTTATCCTTCGCCAACTGCGTAAGCACGTCTTTCTCAAAAACGAGTGCATCATCTTCAGACATGCGTTTAAAGATCTTCGAATCAATTGCAAAGAAGCCGCCGTTTATCAGAGTTTCATTCATGCCGCTTTCTGCGTAATGCGGCTTCTCACTAAACCCCTGTACCGTACCGTCTTTTTTTAATATAACCTCGCCAAATCGAACGGGCGGATGCACAGCAGTCATCGTGACGATGCTTTTTTGCTTTGTATGTTCCGAAAGCAATTTTCCGAGATCAACATTAGCAACACCGTCTCCGTAGGTAAGCATAAACAAAGGGGATTTGATGAACTTCTCCAATTTCTTTATGCGACCGCCTGTTTGTGTATCGAGACCCGTGTCTATACAACTTATCTGCCACCTTTCTGCAGGCCGTCCGTGATACGTCAGCGAAGTTTTTGAGCCGCCGTGTTTAAGAGTGAAATCATTTGCGTATAGCTGGTAGCTATTAATGTACTCGCGTATTTTCTCGCCTTTATATCCGAGAGGAAGAATAAATCTCCTAAAACCCTGCGCATAGTAGATCTTCATGATGTGCCACAAGATCGGTCGGTCCCCGATGCGCACCATCGGCTTCGGGATGAACTCCGTCTCCTCCTTGAGCCGCGTCCCCCGTCCTCCGCACAAAATGACGACGGGAATGTCCCTGATTTCGGGCGTTTTCGAGACTTTACGCTTTGCCATGGAACGAGTATACCCCGTGAAATATTCACACGCTATACCTTGTTGCTTATGTACGACATGCCGAGTGTAAACTGGCTCATTCCGACACCACAGGGCGTTGACCCTGTGGGTCGGAATGCACCCCCTGCGCACAAGCGCAGGGCGTTTGCGCCAGTTTCTGACTCCTCGGCTCGGAAATGCAAAAGAGTACTTTTGCATTTCACTCGCCCTACGTCGCCAGTAAATAGTGTATTGTGAGAATACTTTATGAATGAAAAGCTGAGCAACCGGTTTCCGCGAGGGATTCTCTCCGGCAAAAATCCGAATGACTTAGAAGAAACTGCTGGTCAGTTTCCCGAGGCACGTGACATCGTCGATGCATTTTACCGGACACTACAAAAAGAAGGCGATAAAAGCGACTTTGATAATGCCGTTGAGAAAGCTAAAAATGCACATAGATTCAAAGAGTGGAGCCATAAAGAAATTTTGGATATAGCTGAACTTGCATTGCAGGAAATGCACGCACTTGAAAATGCGGCACAGGATAAAGAACGCTGGAAACGCATCTCGCCGGAAACGGCTAAATCTGTAAAACGCATCGTTGTATTTTCGGCACCCGGCACGTATACGAAACCAGTAAAAGACGACCGGTGGCAAGAAAAAAAATGGGCGTGGGGAATGGACCGCTTGCGTGACGATCGAGCCGCACGGCTCGGCATCGTTCTTTCCGGACTCGCGATAGGAAAAGATTTTTCCGTTTTTGATTCTCTCGAGCCCTTGGATGCGAATGACGACGACCTTAAGGAATTGCGTGAAAACGCAAAAGAAGCCGTTCTAGCCTCACGGATACGTTTTATCTACACCGGACGGCCGGATGAGGTAGAGGCAGTTCGTAAGGCACTGCGTCAACACAATTCATTTATTCCCGAAAAGATTGTTGATATCATCGACGATCCAAAAATCGACAACACGCTAGACCAAGTACGAGAGCTCGGTAAATCTCTGCACGAGGTATACGAGGCAGGCAATATTAAAGCTGGAGATAGCATCGTTTTTGTCGCCCACGGACCACATCTTGTGAGGATGGCTGGACTGCTGAATCACTTCAAAAGTATTCCTGAGGATGTGAATATATTATTTGACCCACTTCCTATTCCTCGTCTTGGCATCGCAGAATACCCGTTCATGGAAACAAAAGGTAAGCTGTTTAACACAGTCAGTGGTATCTCAGCAGAATCCTGCCAATACCGCATATTAGGCGCTTGAATCAGTGCGGAATACGAAGTATTTGTAGGCAAAGAATCCTTCAAAGGCGATGATGAGCGCGGCGAGCGCCTGCGCTACGAGAGGCCAGAGCGCCATATATTCTACGAAGACGTATACGAGCGCGGTGTTGAGTATGAGATTCACGAGTACGATAGCTAGATATATAACCAGCTGTCGGCCTATGATGTCTTTTCTGTGATCCTTGAAGGTCCAAAATTTCTGAAGTGTAAAGCTCACGACGAACCCGACGAAAAACGCAACGATAGAGGACGTGAGGTACCACAGCCCTACAACGTTCGCAAGAAAATACAGAGTCAGCAAATTCACGCCGGTCGCGAGTCCGCCGGAAATAAGGAAGCGTACGATGCGCTTGAGAGACTCCGAAGTGCCAGCGGTTTCAGGCATTACAGTACCGTATCACATTTATGTAGTAGCTCTCCCGTGATCATCTTCTAGACGCACAATATCTTCCTCGTTGAATGTACTCCCAATAGCTACCTCAACGACCACTCCTCCACGCTTGGACATCAGGCGATGGGCAGTTCCTTTATGCACGATGAAGGTATCGCCTACCTTGAGTGGATGTTCAGTGCGAATGCCGTTCTTTACAATGACTGCCGTTAGATCGCCCTCCACCAATATCCAACGTTCAGAGCGATGATGGTGGTACTGGAGAGAGAGACGTTTCCGTGGCTTAACGTACATTGTTTTGACGTACCAGTTTTTACCAGTATCCCATCCGTAGAATTCGCCACCACAGGCAATGAGCGCAAATACTCCGACAACGACCGCGCTTCTGGAGAATACGTTGTGGATATGGCCTTCCGAGTATCCATATCCACCTTTTGTTAAAAACTGAGCGAAACCGGTTCTTTCTTGTGTTTCTTGCGATATTCAACAATTTCTCGTACTCCAGTATCGAGCGTGACCGACGCTTCGAAGTTCAATTCGCTTTTTATCTTCGACGCGTCGGCCTGCTGTGCCATAACGTACCCTTTGGAGATTGGGTTGGGGACGAGAATCGGCTCAATGGCTTCTCCCATGATGCCGCCAATGACCGAAACGAGTTCACGCAAACTTAATGCGTGTTCGGTACCAATGTTAAATATCGTATACCCGAATCGTTTGGGAGTCTCTAAGACAAGCCGGAAGGCTTCGATGATATCCCGTACATTCACGAAATCGCGGGTTTGATTTCCATCTCCGTACAAAACAGGACGCTTCCTCTTTTCTATTCCCCATATAAATTGGGAAACGAGGTTGGCAAATCTTCCCTTGTGTTCTTCGTGGAGCCCATAGACACTCATGAAGCGAAAACCGATTATCTCAAGCTGATGGAGCGCATTATACACCGAGGATAATTCTTCTTGTGCATGTTTCGTCACCGAGTAGAAATTTGGCGGCTCAACGCGTTGGTCCTCTGTGAGCGGCGTAGGATTGTTGCCGTAAATTGATGAAGTCGACGCGAAGAGGACTTTCTGGACTCCATTCTTCCTGGCATATTCTAAGACGGTGACGTGCCCCAAAACGTTGTTAGCTATACTCCCTATAAAATCGTCCGTAAACATAGGAGCAGAGGAAGCGGCCGCCAAGTGAATCACGAAGTCAACTGGCCCGAGAGCTTGGAGAGCGGCAGCATCCCGCACATCTCCCTTCACCAACTGGACCCCGGGTTCAAGAGCATCTCCCGTCCCGAGTGACAAGTTATCGAAAGCGACTACGGTATGCCCATCTCGCACGAGTGCATTGCAACAATTGGAGCCAATGAACCCCGCACCGCCTGTAACAAGAATTTTCTTCATACCAACATGCTAACGCTTATGAACGAAGCTTCAAGAGCGCTTTTTTTACGTGCTGGCTGTGCCCCTTAGCCATGACCAAGATGCCGTCTTTCGTTTCAACAACAATAACGTTGGCGAGGCCGACTGCGACGATGGGACGATGGTAACTGACGAGAAGGGAGTTTCGTGAACCGTGCTCGGCCACCCGACCAACCATTTGAAGTGTTCCTTCCCGTTTGTTCTCCAATGTCTGGTAGATGGCTTCCCAATCACCGATATCGGACCAGACCATGTCGGATTCCACCGCGAGAAGACCGGTGGCCTTTTCTGTTACGGTGTATTCAAAGGAGCATTTAGGCAACTTTTTGAATACAGAAGCCATTGCTCGGGCGTTATGTTTCTGAATCGCATCATTCAGTTGTGGAAGGTGTTTGGCATAGAGCGCATCAGATTCGGCAAGCATCTTTAAAATATGTTTCGCGGGCGCTATCTTATATCCAGTATTCCAAAGATATCGCTTTGACAGTGTCATGCGTTTTGCCCGGGCACGGCTAGGCTTCTCTATGAAAGACTTCACCTGCTGAGCGGATACTCCTGAGCGGGTGACCGACTTGCCCAATTCCATGTAGCCCAAACCAGTGTGAGGATAGAGTGGTTGAACTCCGACAAGTACAAGATGGTCCGGAAATGCTTCAGCGGTCCGGAAGCTTTGTTCAAGTGTTTGCTTAAATGCCTTCTCTGATTGTATGAGGTGGTCAGAATAATAGAAACCAATAACTGCGTTCGGGTCGCGAACGAGGATCGAAGCGGCGGCGAACGCAAATGCCGGCCCCGTATCCCGCGCTTCTGGCTCTACTACTATCTGCTCCTTTGAGAGTGTGGGAAGTTGTTTCTTAACCAGAGGAAGGAGACGCGGAGAAACTTGAACCAATATCCGTTCTTTTCTGACCGATTGAGCAAGGAGAGCATACATCGATTGTAGGAGAGATAATTCGCCGAGAAACGAGTGGAATTGTTTCGGCTTTTCGCCGCTGCTCATGGGCCATAGCCGCGTTCCTTCCCCTCCCGCCATAATGACGACCCATCGGTTTTTTGATTTTGATTTCATACTCTCTGTGCCCTCATCATGCAAGAATTCTGCGAGAGTGCAACTAAAAATCCTGTTTGACCTTACTATAATTTAGGTCTGTACAATGCGCCGAATGGCACAAAAGAAAGTCCGCAAGAAAGCCCTTATAACAGGCATCGCCGGTCAAGACGGCTCCTACCTGGCAGAACTTCTTCTTGAAAAAGGATACGAGGTCCATGACATTATTCGCCGTTCCTCAAACATCCGAACATGGCCCACATGAATGGGGTCAAAACCGCCGGACACAGCCACCCATCTCAGCCCCGTTGACTTGGATTTCTTCGAACTCTTTGCCATAAAAATGCAGAATAGCATTAAAGGACCCCGACGCCCAGAACGATGCAGGAGGTGCTTCGAGAAAGCAAGTTTGTTTGTATTGCTTTATAGATAAGAGATTTCGATATTTTGATAGGAATGCTACTCTTTGCAACATGAGAGGCCAAGAAAGACTTACTAATCCCGACAAAAACGAGACGAGGAAGACTCGGTATTTCTCCGACTTTGCGTTGCGTCACATGAAAGAGATGAGAGTCCTCGCTAAAGGAGGTGCCCTCGGAAAAGAAAATGCCGAGTGGCGAAATGTTTCGGAACACTGTCTTGCCGAGACCGTTGGCGCGGATATTCTTGCAGAGGCATTGGGGGCCGATAGAGAAAAGGTAGTTACGGCAGTCTTGTTGCACGATTGGAATAAGCGCACGGAAATCGAGACTATGACGCAACATGGAGCGGAAGAGGGATATAAGGAAGTAACCGCAAATGGCGAGAGACTTTTGAGAGACTACGGAGTTCCCGAAGATGTCGTTACGCTTTCTCAATCAAATATCTTGAAGAGCGCAAACCGTAACGATTGGCTCAACCTGCCGATTGAGGCAAAGATTGTATACTTTATCGATGTCATCACGAGCGGGACTAAGTTTGTCGGTTTCGAAGAACGACTTCGCCTTGCCGCGCAAAAACCGAACACCGTAGAACTTTCCGAAGGTTTCAGAAGCACGTATGGAGGCAAAAGTTTGCTCCAGGTGCAAGCAGAAGCAAGTCCATTGATACAGAAAGGATTGGAAGACCTTCTTCATCTAGAACCCGGTACGCTTATTGATTTTATCATGAGGAAGCTTGAGGAGCGTATTCAGACATATTAGATATTGCTTGCCATGCATTCCATATCTGCGAGCGCACGAACGATATAGTACTATGTTTCTGATGCGTCAACTCGCAAAGTTTTTGCTGACAAACACTATAGGCATATGGGCCCGGGGCGCTCGCTTTTCATTTCCCGAGAAATACACGTGGCGATGGAAATTTGAAATGCTCGCGGGACTCTACGAGAGAGAGACGACGCGCTTATTCAAAACCATCATTACGCCTGGAATGACGGTTGTAGACATTGGCGCCCACATCGGCTATTTTACGAGGCTTGCCGGGAAGCGTGTCGGACTCAACGGGCACGTGTACGCTTTTGAGCCCGACCCTAACAATCGATTGTTGCTTGAGAAAAACGTCGGTCGCTACCCTTCTGTAATGGTCAGTCCTGAAGCAATCACTTCAAAGGTCGGAAGCGTTTCGTTCTACCACGTACACGGGAGTACTGGATGTCACAGCACTATCCAACAACCTAACGCCTCGGAGTTCACCGTTCCGGCAACAACTCTTGACGCATTTGTCGAAGCCCGCAAGATCACGCATATTGACGTCATCAAGATGGATATAGAAGGTGGCGAATGGGCGGCATTCGAAGGAATGCGGAACGTACTGAAGCAAAGATCGCTTTCCATCATCATGGAGTGGAAACCGGATGCACTCACGCAGGGCGCGCATGACCCTGAAACGCTTTTATCGATGCTCATGCATGAGGGATTCTCGCCCTTTGTGATAACAGACGCGGGACTACTTCCTCTTGAGCCCGGGTTGCTCGCCCGCGCGCGCGACTATCTCGACAACACAGGGTCTGTGAATGTGTACGCAAGAAAGTGAACAACCCAACCTTCAAGAAAAGACACTGATGTGTTTTTCGACCATGCGCTCGTAACTGAAGCGCTCTGCCGTCTGCCTGCCCTTTTCTATGAGGTGCTCCCGGAGCGCGGGATCGCTATCGAGTTCGATTACAGCGCGAGCGAGCGCCTCACCGCTTCCCACTGTAAAGAGTATCGCGTTCTCTTTATGCGATAGGAATTCGCGGAACACTGGAATATCGCTTGCACACACGGGCGCCCCGGAAAGAAATGCTTCGAACACCGGGAGTCCGAACCCTTCATATGTGCTCGGAACGAGAACGGCGCGCGCATGAGAGTAGAGCCACTGCCTCTCCTCATTCGAAACCGCGGAAAGAAATGAGATGTCGCTTAGAACGCCTCGCGCTCGCGCGCGTGCTATCGGCACGGCGAGATCTTTCTGCGGCGTCACAAAGACGAGATGCGCGGGATGTCCTGCGCTCCGGAGCGCCGCCATTCCTTCTATCGCCGTGTCCCACCCCTTGCGCCGCTTTATCTGGCCGATGAAAAATAAAAAATTATCGGGAATGGGGAGGATGGTCGGCCGCATCTGTCCTTCATCTCGTGCTCGCGGAGCGGCACAGTAAATACGCTCGGCACTGCGTCCATAGAATTCAAATATGTATTTCTTCTCCTGTTCATTAATTGCGATGATACGATCGGCATTTCCGGTCGGCGAGTGGAGGACATAGTTATTCCACGAACGTCGCACTCCTTCCGAGAGTGCATCTTTTACGAATCCGACGAAGTCCGTGATGAGATGCGGATTTTTCTTGAGAGTGGCTTCAGGATCATCCACATCATCAACGATATACGGGTCGTGCAAAATACCAGTTACTTCGACGATAAAACGCGCTCCTATAACTCTCGCGGCAAGTCGCGCCGTATAGCTCAAAAAATTCTTCGGATGGTAACACAACACAACGTCCGGACGTGAGTAGA
>Ga0209542_10003698_pt1 | contig 32392 bp, 34 predicted proteins | sample RifCSPhighO2_01_FD_184028 | JGI IMG/M metagenome (GOLD analysis project Ga0209542, IMG submission 184028) | Soil microbial communities from Rifle, Colorado - Rifle CSP2_plank highO2_0.1 (SPAdes) (version 2) | ecosystem: Environmental > Terrestrial > Deep subsurface > Rock core/Sediment ... | reverse complement strand
GCGCGACAAGAAGCCAGATCGTAAGAACGCTCGCTGACACAGAAAAAAGAAGAGCTGACGCGGAAAAAATGACCATGCCGATCATGAACGTATTTCGGTGGCCGATGTGGTCCGCAAGAATCCCTGCTGGCGTCGAAAAAAGCGCGAAACTCATGCTGTAGACAACATAGATAAGCGGCAGGAACATAAGAGCAATTCCGATGTCTTGGGCGCGCAGCAAAAAAAATGCTTCTGAAATCCTGCCGAGATTGAAAAGCGTTGCGGAGATGAGAAACACGAGAAACGGCGCGCCGAGATCGGAGAAGCGAAATCCCTCGGGCGGCTTCAATTCGAGTTTTTCTTTTCCGTTTGTTCTGACGACTTCTTTGACGGAGAAAGAAAGTATGATGACCGCAACGGCGCTTGCAAAAAACGAGAAGAGAAAAAGCGTGCGAAGATTGTTTCCGATAAGCGGGAGGATGAGGATTGCGATAAGGGGCCCGATCGCAGCGCCCAGGGTATCCGCGCCCCTGTGAAATCCGAACGCGCGGCCGATGGTTTTATGTTCCGCTGAAAAGCTTAATAGCGCATCTCGCGGAGCGTCCCTGGTCCCTTTTCCGAAGCGGTCGAGAAATCTGACGCCCAGCACATGCCATGGGGATGCGGCAAGCGCGAGCAAGGGTTTTGAAAATGCGGAGAGCGAGTATCCGAAAACCACGAACGGTTTTCGCTTGTCCCATTTGTCCGAGAGGCGCCCGGAAATGATTTTTAAAACGCTTTGCGTTGCGTCCGCAACCCCTTCAATAACACCGACAAACGCGGCAGATCCTCCAAGAACAGTTATCACGAACGCGGGAATAAACGGAAAAATCATGTCGGATGACAAATCGTTCAGGAAGCTCACCGTCCCCATCGAGATTACGTTTTTTGAAAGGCCGAATGCCGCTGGCTTTTTTGCATCGCTCTCATCCATTGCGGTTCAGGAGTTTTTTTCTGATGAATGAAATGATCTCTTCTCTTGCGCCTTTCTGCAGGAGAAGATGAATGACTGGGGGAAAGACCGTCATGACGACAATTCCCCCGATAATGTAGGCGATGTAGCGCTCGACGCCGGGTATCAACTTCCCGAGAAAAAACCCCGTGAGCGGAAGTCCTACGGCCCATAAGAGCCCGCCCGCTGCGTTAAAAAAAAGAAACGTTCCGTAGCGCATTTTTCCCACTCCCGCAAGGATAGGCGCGAACGTGCGGATTACGGGGAGGAAGCGCGCCCAGACCAGTGTCAGGCCGCCGAAGCGCTCATAAAAACGCTCCGCGCGCATAAGGTGGTCCTTATGGAAAAGGAGTGAATCTTCGCGCGTGAAGATCGCGGGTCCTGCTTTTTTCCCGAACGCGTAGCCGAACGAATCGCCCAAGATCGCGCCGGCAAATGCGGCGATGATAAGGAGGAGAATATTGAAATATTCCTGCGAGGCGAGAAATCCGGCCGTGACAAGCAATGAATCGCCCGGGAGAATGATGCCGATGAGAAGTCCAGATTCCGCAAATACGATGCCGAATATGCCGAGCAGTCCCACGGTTTTCAAAAGCGTATCAAGGTCGCCGAAAAGAAAATCCACTTTAGCGCAAAATCACAAATTCTAAATACAAAATTCCAAATAAATACAAAACCCTAATATCTTAAATTCAAAACGCGTTTGGAATTTCTGTTTTTTGGTCATTCGGATTTGTTTGTGATTTGTAATTTGTTATTTGGGATTTCGCAGTTATTTCATATCCTCCGATAACGAGCGAGGCCGCGATCAAAACGATATTTTTGAGCACGAACTCCCCTTCTACCGTGAGAAAAAACGGATTCCCCTGGAAAAAGAACAGAGACGGCGCCCAAAGAAACGAGAGGAGGGTTCCCGCCATCTGAAGCCACAATAGAAGAAGCGTGGTGCGCAGGAAAACTTTCGAGATAAGACCGATGCCGATGAGAAGTTCCCATACACCAAGAATCGTTATGAAAGATTCGCTCGGGAAAAGCGAATAGCTTGTCCCGATTATCGCGGTGACCGGACTTACGCCTAGGAGTTTCAACGCCCCGAACCAGAAAAACACAACGCCGAGGGATATTCGAAGAATCGCGGTGCCGTGCGTATGCATGAATGCGATTATGCGTTCGTCGAGTCGAAAGATGGCAGATTGCATTTGTCTATTGTACCGGTGTTTTTGCGAATATTCAACCCAGGGCGCTTATCAAAGCGCGGTAGATAAGATACACTATCACCATGAATCCCGTTAGAAATCGTAGACGGGTGCAGGACTCAATTTTAATTGGCAAGGTGAATTTTATCAGTAATAATAATACAGGGCGGAAAATTTTTTTTGTCCGCGTCCTATTTCTAACGGGATGAAAAATATCTACCAAGAATCGCTCGTATTCCACAAAAAAAATAAAGGGAAGTTGTCCGTTGTATCGCGCGTGCCCGTACGAACGCGCCGCGATCTTTCCCTAGCATATACTCCGGGCGTTGCAGAGGCGTCGCGCGAAATCGGGAAAAACCCGAAAAAAGCATACGATTATACCCTCAAGAGTCGTACGGTCGCCGTTGTTTCGGACGGCTCGGCAATTCTCGGCCTCGGAAATTTGGGCGCAACAGCCGCGCTTCCGGTGATGGAAGGGAAATCAATTTTGTTTAAGGAATTCGGCGGAGTTGATGCGTTTCCGATTTGTCTTGATACGCAGGATGCCGAAGAAATTATTGAGACCGTGAAGCGTATTGCGCCTGCGTTCGGCGGAATAAATTTGGAAGATATTTCAGCGCCGCGCTGTTTTGAGATCGAGCGCCGGCTCCAGCGCGAGCTCGATATTCCGGTAATGCATGATGATCAGCATGGAACCGCGGTCGTGGTCCTCGCCGCGCTCATCAATGCGCTTAAGGTCCGCAAAACGAGGGTTCAAAACGCGCGCGTTTTGATAAACGGCGCCGGAGCTGCGGGAATTGCTGTTTTGAACATTCTTCTTTCGTATGGAGTAAAGGATATTATTGTGTGTGATTCAAAAGGTGCGATTTATAGAGGGCGCAAAGGCCTTGAGCCGCTAAAAAAGCGCGTTGCGGGAAAAACAAATAAGAGGAATGTAAAAGGGCCTCTCGAGGACGCTATCAAAGGAAGAGAAGTGTTTATCGGCGTAAGCAAAGGCAATGTGTTGACCGAGGCGATGATTAGATCCATGGCCAATCGTCCTGTTATTTTTGCACTCGCAAATCCGATACCTGAAATAATGCCTCGCGCGGCGCGCCGCGCCGGCGCCTATATTATCGCAACCGGACGCTCGGATTTCCCAAATCAAATCAACAATCTTTTGGCGTTTCCCGGGATTTTCCGTGGAGCGCTCGACAATAAAATACGCCAGTTTAAGGATCGCATGTTTATTCAAGCCGCAAAAAATATCGCCGCAACCGTAAAGCGTCCATCGCGGGAAAAAATTATCCCCGATATTCTTGATAAGCGCGTTGTCCGGGAAGTTGCCCGCGCGATGAAATAATCGATCGCCCGAGACGCTCATTCGATGCGCCCGCGTCCGCTCCGTGCGTTTCGTTCGAGGATGGTTGCCGAGCTATTATAGTAGAATGCTCTTTTCTTGCGAGGGTTGATCAAATGTCGCGGATAGCGGCGATCGAGGTATTGACTAAGAGGAGAGTTCGATGTTAAGTAGTAAAGACGAATAAAGGAGTTCATCTCATGGTTCTTTTAGACGCGGTGAGGGAGGTTTTTTCGCGTCGGTTTGCACATGGGCGCCGAGTCACGCCGCTCGAGTACTTCATTCACGATCCGTCGGTGGCTCGTGCCGAGAGAGGCAAATCTGTCGAGGAAGCATTCCTTGAGCTGGTCCAGGAGTATGGGCTTGAGGGGAGGGCGGACCTTAACGATCAAAGTAGTGGCTATTATCACCACTGGCGGCTCATCGCGATTCTTCCCTATGCGCGCCACAAGTGGGTTCTTACTCGCTTGGTCGAGACGGGCAAAATCGATTTCTTTCCGCCGTCATTCGTCGAGAAAGTCCGTTCACTAGCACACCGATATGAACGGGAACTGCGGCGATTCTCGTTGCGAGCATCCGTGACATTCGAGGTCCAAACCATTGGCATGACGCTCGCAGATATCAGGAAAGAGCAGGAGCTCTGGCGCCTTCATTGCGAAGCTATGTGGGGGGATGCGTGATGCGCTTCCTCCAAATCCGAGCCAGTTTTTTGTTCAAGAAGGACGGGCTCTTTTTGTTTTATCTGCAACGCGCCACAGATACAAGCTTGCGATTGAGCGCCACGGCGCCCAGCGTGCGCCGTAGGCCGCGAGCGCTTTGGGTTTTGGTTGGGTGCGCTTTTTGTATGCAATGCGAAACCCTTCGCGAATGCCAAAGTCGTCAACCGGCAGGACATCGGTGCGGCCGAGCGTAAAAATCAAAATCATCTCCGCGGTCCAGCGCCCGACTCCGCGTAAAGGCAGGAGTGCGGCAATAACTTCTTCGTCAGACATTTGCGTTGTTTCTTTTTTCGTTGGTATTTTTCCTTTCGCTGCACGCGCCGCAATATCACGGATCGCTTTTACTTTTGCACGAGAAAATCCGACTGCGCGAAGTTTTTTTGCCGGTATTCGGAGGACCATGGCGGGCTTTGGAAATTTTTTGGTTTCCGGGAAAAGAGCGAGGAAACGCGAAAGGATTTGCCGAGCCGCGCGGCCGTGGAGCTGCTGGTGCGCGATTGCGCGTACAAGCGCTTCAAAAATTGAGCGCTTCGTGTCCGGCTCGAGGCGTAGGGCACTCGCTTTTTTCATGATGCCCTTGAGAACAGGGTCTTTTCTCGCCAGATATTGGAGTGCGCTTAAGGTGTTCATTATCCCCCTGCCTGCCATTTGAGTATGAAATCCATCGGGTAGATGAGCATGATGATATTCAAGGTGAGGTTGTCACGGATCCAAAAGCCGACAAATAGTTCCATTGCGATTACGAGAAGTATTGTCGCCCAGATTGGCAGGCGCCGCGCAAGGAAAAATCCGAGGACCATGAAGAGAACATCGAATACGGAATTGAGAATTGAGTCCCCGTAATAATCAAGGGAAATCGTAACTTCGCGGTAGCGATTTATGATAAAATCCGTGTTTTCAAATATTTCCCATGACGTTTCGGCAAAAAGCGCCAAGAGAAGCCGGAGCTCGAAAGGCCACCTGCGCCCGATGAGCCACAAAAGCCCATAAAACGCGAATCCGTGGATCACATGGGAAAACGTGTACCAATCGGAAATATGCTGGGAATTTTCCGAGCTAAACGTTATGCCGTGCCAGAGTTTTATATACCCGCACTTGCAAATGAGAATTTGTCCCATCAAGTAGAGCGTGAGCGCGAAAACACAGAGAAGAATGATTGAAAAGAGAATATAGTGCTTTGTTTGGAAACGGGAAAGGAAGCCCATACAATTCAGTATAGTAAAGTCAGGAAACAAAAACACCCCCTCCTTCTAGAAAAAAGGAATGTTTTTCTATCTTTTTGCTCGCTTTCTTTCGTTTTCCGTGAGAAATTGCTTTCGAAGCCGCACGCTTTTGGGGGTAATTTCCAGGAATTCGTCTTCTGCCATGACTTCAAGCCCGCGCTCAATCGTAAGCTCGTAGGCAGGCACAAGATCAATTGCTTCGTCTGAAGCCGCGGCGCGGACGTTTGTGAGCTGTTTCCCCTTTGTCGGATTTACCATCATTTCTTCGCCCTTCGACGTATTCCCAATCACCATTCCTTCATAGACGTCGATTCCGGGTCCCACATAGAGCATTCCGCGCTCTTGGAGATTCCATAAAGAGTATCCGAGCGCTTTTCCCGACGCCATGGAGATCATGGAGCCGGTTTGGCGTTTTTCAATATCTCCCGCAAACGCGCGAAATCCCAAGACGCGCGAAGACATGATTCCCTCTCCTTTCGTATCAATGACAAATTGGCTTCGGTATCCGAGGAGTCCTCGCGTCGGCCCCTCAAACAGCATGCGCACTGTTTCAAGATGCGCGTGCATGCTTTGGAGAATAAATCCCCGCGTGCCTAAGCGTTCGATGATGGTGCCCTGGTATTCTTTTGGCGCGTCCACTATCACTTCTTCAAACGGTTCTTGTTTTTCCCCATGTTCCTCTCGGATGATGACCTGCGGCTGGGAGACCTGAAGCTCGTATCCTTCGCGGCGCATATTTTCCAGAAGTATCGAAATATGAAGCTCTCCCCTGCCGAATACCCGTGAATTTTCTCCGGAAGAGAATTCAACGCGAAGCCCGACGTTCACCTCAAGCTCGCGTTCCAAGCGCTCCCTGATTTGGCGCGACGTCACAAATTTTCCTTCGCGTCCCGCAAATGGCGAGTTGTTCACCAAGAAATTGAGCGCGATTGTCGGCTCGTCAACTCCGATAGCCGGAAGCGGCAATGCGTCGGCGTCGGACGTTATTGTCTCGCCGATATCAATATCAGGAAGCCCGGCGATAAGCGCGATGTCGCCCGCGCGCGCCTCAGTTGATTCGATTTTTTGAAGTCCTTTGAAGGTAAAAATTTTCGTAATTTTTCCGGAGCGTGCTTCTCCCGATGGTTTTTTCACTACGACGGATTCATTTGTTTTCAAAATGCCTTCGTATATTCGTGCGACTGCGAGCCGCCCCAAAAAATTGTCGTATCCGAGATTAAATGGCTGTGCGCGAAGCGGAACTTCGTCGTTTCCGGACGCAGGCGGGACATGCTCGATCACCACATCAAGAAGCGGCGTAAGATCTTTTGATTCATCCGTAAGGCGGCGCTTTGCGACTCCTTCGCGTCCGACAGCATACACTATGGGGAAATTTGCCTGCTCGTCAGATGCGCCAAGCTCCAAGAAAAGTTCGAGCACTTCTTCTTCGCATTTTGCCGGGTTTGCCGCGTTCTTGTCGATTTTATTTATCACAACAATGGGTTTGAGACCGAGCTCAAGCGACTTTTTAAGAACGAATCGCGTCTGCGGCATCGGGCCTTCTTGGGCGTCCACCACAAGAAGCACAGAGTCGATTGCGCGCAGCACCCGCTCGACTTCAGAGCCGAAATCCGCGTGTCCGGGTGTGTCCACGATATTTATTTTCGTTACGGGACGCCCCGAGCTTGCCGAGGGGTAGAAAATTGCCGCGTTTTTTGAGTAAATCGTAATACCGCGCTCAAGTTCAAGCGTATTTGAATCCATGGAGACCCCTTCTTCGCCTACTCCGGTTTGGCGCAAGAGGGCATCGGTAAGCGTGGTTTTTCCATGATCTACATGGGCAATGATTGCAATGTTTCTGATTTCCATTCTGTGAGAAGTCCGGGCTTTTTAATCCAGATTTCAGTAGGAAAAATAATTATTTTTGTACTCCGAAAGAATTAATTTCTAACGGGATCCATAAAAAAACGCCTGCACCATCAGGCATCCTTCGGCAAGCACTTCGGCCATGAGCTCAGTGCCGAATGGCTCAGGACAAGAAAACTTCACTAAGGATTATATTACCTAGGACTATCAATACGAGTTTGCTTGTGCCGAGCTTGTCGAGGTATTTTTACAGTCTACCATGTTTTTTCTCCCTCGTCAATCTATTTCAGATAGGTGTTTATATTCCGCAGATGGTCTTTGTAGGTTTGGGCGCAGTGGATATTTCCCCTGTTGTCATGAATATAGAAAAAGCATTTCGTATTTTTCGGGTAGAGAGCGGCGGTAATCGCGTTTATCCCCGGGTTTGCGATTGGATGCGGCGGGAGGCCCTTGTATTTATACGTATTAAAGGGCGAATCGATTTTTTTGTCCTCGGGCGTTATCGGCGTCCACCACCCTTTCGATGTTTTGCCGCGCGCGTATTGGATCGTTGCGTCAACCTCGAGTTTCATATCATCGAGAAGGCGGTTCCAAAGAATTCCTGCAATCAATGGCATGTCCGCTTTTCCCGCGGCTTCGCGCTGGATTAAAGAAGCAATTTTAAGCGCGGTTGTCCAGCGGACGTTTTGTTTGAGCGCTTCTTTTGCAAATGGCGCAAATTTTTCGTCGAATTTCGATTGGAGCCTGCGCGCGACCTCAGCCGGGGTTTCGTCTTTCGGAATGAGGTAGGTATCAGGAAAGTATACGCCCTCAACATAGGCCGGACGCTCCGCCGTGTGGGTGCTGATCCAGTTTTCTTTTTCTTCGTTCGACCAGTTGAGTTTCTCTTGGAGGATTTCCGCGATCTCCTCTTTTCTGGTGCCTTCGCGGATCACGACCCATTTGAGATAGGATCCAAGGGAAAAAACAGAGGCGAGCTCCCACGGCGTCATGGATTTTGAAATTGTATAGCCGCCCGGCTCTATTGTGTTTTGAGGCAGCTTCCAGCCGAGTGCGAATGCAAGCATTCGCTCACTCTTGATAAAGCCCTCTTCTTTGAGCCGTGTTGCTATCTCTTCGTTTTTTGCGTCAAGCGGAATGACGAATTGCTCCGGCTCGGCGTTCGGGTCAGCGGGCCCGAAAAGCGCGGCGTATACGAAAAAGAGGGCGATGAGAGTAATGCCAAGCGCGCCGTAGGAAATCGTCCGGACAATCATCATATTTTTTTGAGAAAATTGCGGTGCGAATCGTTTCATATCGTTTTTTCCGTCATAGTATCACAGGAAGCCAAAGATGGAAATTCCATAGGAAGCGGATGAGGAGACGATGAAGGCAAGGGTAAAATTCCCGAAAAGGGTCGGGATGAAAATCCGTTTAAACGAGATTCCGATGAGCGCAAGTGTCACCATGAGAAACTCGCCGGGAAGCGGCACAAATCCGGTATAGACATACGCGGCCGCCGGGATAAACCACGCTGGTTTTGCGGATAGCCAGCGGGATGTGCGTTCAAGAATGTGCTCAATCGCAGGTTTTACGATCGGTTTTCCTTTGTGTCCCAGATACCAGAAGAGGTAGTCTCCTATCAATACGCCCGGCGCGGAAAAAATCGCCAAGAAAAGCGGGTCTCCCCCGCCGAGCGCAAAGGCGAAAAGTGAGGCGTAAAAACTTGTTGCGGTAAACGCCGATACGCCGCCTACGATTGCAAAAAGGAATACCGCGACGTACATATTTTTTACACCGATTGCCGCGATAATTTTAATTGGTTCGACGTAAAAAAGAATGCCGATTATCGCGGCGAGAAAGACTGCGGTTGAAAAAAAATGGCGATGCCGCCGGAGAAATGAAGTCATGCGTCTTGCTATTTCCATTATAGTATTCTATGAGTAGAGATGGAACCTTTGGGGGTTGTGCTATGCACGGGATACCGCTTTTGCCGTGGCTTGATTCTGCAAAGCAGAGAGAGGTTGTGCGAATGCTCGTTCACTATGGCTTGCTTCGATTTTCAAAGGCGCATGATTTAGTGCTTAAATCAGGCAGGACGACGGATATTTATATCAATCTTCGTGATGCCAGGAATAATCCTGAAGCGATCAAGCGTATCGCAGGGCTTTTCATACATCCGTTGATGCACCTCGGTATCCAGAGGTTTGTCGAAATTCCCGATTCCGTCAGTTGTTTTGCGGGTCTCTTGGCGACCGAAACCGGGCTCCCCTATATCACGGTTCGAAAGGAAGCAAAGCCGGGGCGCGTGTCAAAGCCGCGCGTAATCGGAGAAGCGAAATCCGGAGAGGAGGTTGCAATCCTTGACGATGTCGTGACTGACGGCGCATCGAAGATTGAGCCCTATCGCGAGTGCGTCCGGGCCGGACTTCGCGTCAAAGCGCTCGTTGTTCTTGTAGACCGCGAAGAGGGCTGGAGGGAGAAATTTGCCGCAGAGGGTATTGATTTACATGTGTGGGCGGGCATGACGCTTTGCGAGGTGAGGCGGATTCTTGCGGAAGAATCCGCTGCCTGACCGCAATGCGTGAAAAAATAACGCCACGGCGTCGAGCGCTCGTGGCTTTTGTTTAATTGAGGTGCGCGCGTGAGGCTTTTTGGAAATTTTCGGTTACGTCAGTCCACGGTCTTCGAAGAATGTCTTCCGGGTCGAGCGCCGCGTACCTGGGATCCATGAGGAACCGCACTTTTCCCCTTCCGAGTTCGGTGTCGATATCCGCGTGGAATACGATGCCGGTGATTGAACCAAGATATGAGGGCTCGAACTCCGTGGTAATGAATCCTTCGATATCATCTGTTTTGATCCGCTTTCGCCCGTTCCCTTTTTCGCCGTGGTATCTCAAGAGTTCAATCGCTCCAAAAATGAGGGTGTTTCGCATTGAGTTGGTGAGCGATACGTTTTGGACCATGAGACAGCTTATCGCCTCAAACCCCATTCGTTGCGCCTTTCTCCAAAGGAAAGATCATTCAGAATATGTAGCACAACGGGGTAAAAAATCAACCCTTCGACTCTCCGGCCTAAAGGCCGGAGTATGCTCAGGGTTGATACTGAGCGGCGCCTTTACCCTCGCCTCAAAAGGCGAGGTTTGGACGCCGCCGAATGTATCAAAACGGCTTTTCGCGCGTATCTCAGTTTCCAATGCGCTCAAGGATGCGGTCTATATCGCCTTTTGTTTCCGCCGGGATGCCGAGCCGTTTTGAAAGAGCGCCGAGAAGCGTTTCCATTCCCTCGGGCGTGATTGCGTGGTCCGCAGACGTTTTTATGCTGTCGGGGTCCTCGGTCAAGACAATGGTATTATTCCGGATTTCGTAATACCCGCCAATCGCCTTAACGCCGTCAAAGTCCTCTGGGGTAAGGCCCGGGAAGATATCCAAAAACATGTCGGGAGAAAATCCCTCGATCGGCTGGCCAACGTGCGCGACAAATTTCTTCTGCAGTTCATCAGAAAAATATTCCACAACTTCAAAATCTAAGTCGCTTTTGTTGATATCGATTCCTGCGACCGGGCTTGGTTCGCTGGATGACGGACCCATAAAGAAAAAAATAAGGCCGAGAATGGCGACAATCGAAAGTAGTGCGATAAGTATTTTCATATAGAGTTTTAAAGTTATTAGATCTGCCGGGCTAGGTCTTGAACCTAGAGTTTCAGCGTACCCGCACAAAACTCCGGGGCTTGGAATCGAACCAAGATTGCATGATTCAGAGTCATGAGGCCTACCGTTAGCCGACCCCGGAAAACAAAAATGATCCTATTGAGGGATCACTCTTCATTATACCGAGTTTTTAAGAAAAATCTATACCCGAAGGTATCGCCGTATCGCGATGAGGGAGGAGATCACGCCGATTGAAATGCCGCCGCCGAACATAAGAAGGGAGAACAGGACGAGATTTTGCAGGAAATATCGGAATATATCGAATTCCGGCACAAGGACCGCGAGGCGCGGAGAAGCGAGCCATATGAGCGGAAAAAAGAGCATGAGCGTGATTAGAGCTGCGGTTACGCCGTATAAAACGCCTGATACGATAAAGGGGCCGCGGATGAACCATTTTGTCGCGCCGACAAGGCGCATGATGCCGATTTCTTCCCGCATCGTGTAGATCGCGAGGCGTATCGTATTGAACGTGACGAGGATTGCGATAAACGCAAGAAAAAACGCAAGAAACATTCCTGATCCGCGGACCGCGCGGAAGATCGCTCCCATCCGCTCGATTACCTGCTGGTTTTCAAAATAATTGATCTTGTCGATCTCCTTATAATTTTTGTGCAAAAGAAATTCGCTGATTGCGGCGTAGCGCGAAGGGTCTTTCGCCCGGATATTCAGGCTCGCTTGAAGCGGGTTATCCCCGATCTCTTCGAGCGCCGCGGAGATCAATTGATTCCCCTTGTGCCGCTCGCGAAAAAGTTCGAGCGCGCGGTCCCGCGAGATATAGGTGATATCGCGGACGTCCGGGAGCGTTTCAATCTCGTTTTTTATCGAGGTAATCGTATGTTCGTTTGCGTCAGGGAGAAAATAGACGCTTATGTCCACTTTTGATTCAAACGACGAGAGGATGACTCCCGCAAGCGCGCCCATGAATATGAGGTTTCCGATGACGAAAAGCATGAGCACCATGACAAGAACTGTTGCGGTCGAAAGCCAGCCGTTTCGCTTGTAGCTTAAAAGTCCTGATTTGGTGATGCGCTGAAGATGCGTGAGAAACATATTGCTATATTAAAAGATATTTCCCTTTTTCTTTATCGCTTATTATTTCTCCTTTGTCGAGGAGTACGACCCGCTTGTCCGAAGAGTTCACAATTTCCTTGTTGTGTGTCGAAAGGACGATGGTAGTGCCGAGCTCGTTTATTTTTTGGAGAAGTTTTATGATTTCAAGCGTATTTATCGGGTCAAGATCCCCCGTAGGCTCATCCGCGAGGATTACGTCCGGCCGGTTTACAAGCGCGCGCGCGATTGCGACACGCTGTTTTTCTCCGCCCGAAAGCTGATGGGGGAAATTATCCCGCTTATCGGAAAGTCCCACAAGCTCAAGCACCTCGGGCACGTCCTCTTCGATCTCCGCATCGGCGCGGCCCGCCGCCTCCATGACAAAAGAGATGTTTTCGTATGCAGTTTTGGTAGGCAAAAGCTTGTAGTCCTGGAATACCGTACCGACTCTTCTGCGGATCATATGGAGGTCGTTTACGTCTGTATTGGTCACTTCAACGCCGTCAAGAAAAATTTTTCCATCGGTTGGCTGTTCTTCGCGGATGAGAAGTTTAAGAAGCGTCGTTTTCCCGGCGCCCGATGAGCCGACAAGAAAGATGAAGTCTTTCGGGTCGACCTTCAAAGTCACGTTTTTTAACGCGACGGAATGGTGATTATAGATTTTTGAAACGTTGTCAAAAAAAATCATCGGCGAAAATTTTCAATTTACAATTTTGCAATTTTCAGTAAATTTTTCAATGTATTAATGCTTTGAACAAAACGTTCATGTTTGAAAATTTAGACATTACAGTATTCATTGGAAATTGATCATTGAGAATTGAAAATTATTTTTGCATTTCCGCTTCAATAAACTCATCAAGTTCTCCGTCTAACACCTTGTCAATTTGTGATGTTTCAACGTCGGTCCGGTGGTCTTTTACCATCTGGTACGGATGCATGACGTACGATCGGATCTGCGAACTCCATTCGATTGACACCTTTTCCTGCTTGACGTTTTTTTGTTCTTGCGCTTGATGTTTGAGCGCAAGGTCATAGAGTTTCGATCGGAGAAAATTCATTGCAATCTCCCGGTTTCTGTCCTGCGAGCGTTCGGCTTGGCTTGCTGCCTGGAGTCCTGTCGGAATGTGAGTGATGCGCACTGCGGTCTCTCGCTTGTTTACGTTTTGTCCCCCGGGCCCTGACGATCTGAAGAAATCGATTTTCAAATCTTCCGGTTTTATTTCTATCTCTTCTGGTTCAACGAATTCAGGAAGGACGTCGACAAGGGCAAACGACGTGTGTCGGAGCGATTGCGCGTTGAATGGGGATATTCGCACGAGGCGATGCACTCCTGATTCTTTTTTAAGATATCCGTAGACAAAGGGTCCCTCGATAATAATTGCCGCGTTTTTTATCCCCCATCCGCCTGGGCCCGAAGATTCGCCCCAATGTTCGTGCACTGCACGCACGCGCCAATTCTTTTTTTCTCCGTAGCGGGTGTACATTCTAAGGAGCAGGGCCGCCCAGTCTTCGGCGTCTTTGCCTCCGGCGCCTGCCCAGACCGACAGGACCGCATTTCCCGCATCGTATTTTCCGGAGAAAAGAGTTTCCCTTTCTGCTGAAGAAAGTTTCTTTTGAAGCGTTGCAATATCTCCTTCAAGCTCTCGCATGAGCGCCTCGTCGCCTTCGGCAATGGCCGTACTCTCCCGAATGGAAAAAAAACCATTGTTCATCTCTTTCCAGCGCGCGATATCGCGCTTCAGGTCCGCAAGCTCCTTTGAGCGCGTCTCGGCGCGAGCGCGGTCCTGCCAGAACTCGGCGTCTTCCATCTCATGCTCTATTGTGTGAACGAGCGTTTCCTTTTTCGGGACGTCAAAGTATGTCCGCCAATCGGCGGAGATTATCTTCAATCGACGCGATTTTCTCCTTCAAATCGTCCATTTTTTTATTTTATCATAAAAGAGCGCCTTTCACAAGGGGAACAGAGCGCATCATCCTCTGTGTGTCGGTTGCAACCGGGATGAAAACGTTTTGATGGAGCGGCAAGGCATTATTCCTACAATAGAGGAGAAAAAAGCGCTTCAAGTTTTTTATATCCGCCAGGCTCTGCAAGCGTCCGGAAAAGCATGAGCGCGACATCGCGATCGCGAAAGGTGTCTTTGTGCGCAAGATCGATGAATTCATCAAGCGTCAGATAATGAAGGATTATCTTTTCTCCCGGGTCGAGCAAGGGACTCGAGCGTTTTCTGCATTGTTTTGCGATAAACGTAAAAACAGCCCAGTCTGCCATCATCGAGGGCTGTATCGCGTTCCACAATACGAAGGTGTCTGCTTCATATCCCGATTCTTCGAGAAGTTCGCGGCGCGCGCAATCAATCGGCGTTTCGTCCTCTTCAACTCCCCCGCCGATTGAACTCCAGAACGGCGTATATCCCGGCTGTTCTTGTTCGGCTACGATGATTTTCCCGTCGTCGGTTACGGGAAACACATTCACGCCGTCGTGGCGCTTAATTTTTTCAAAAACGGCTTTTGTGCCGTCGAAAAGTTCCTGATCCCATTGATAAATCTCAAAAATTTTTCCTTTGAATGCGAGCCGCGCGTCTTTCGGGATCGGATGTTTTGATTGGGGGCGTTTTAAATCCATGAAAGAGAAATGCCGCATGATGCGGCTTAATGAAAGCCGGAGGCGAGATTCGAACTCGCGACTTGCTGTTTACGAAACAGCTACTCTGCCTCTGAGTTACTCCGGCTCTAACGGGACGAAAGTATTGCTGTTTCGCCCCCTCGGCGAAACCCCGGGAAATTCTTGCGCTCACACTGCTACGCAGGCTCGCTAAATTTCCCGTTGAAGCATGATATGCTTCAGCCCAGCTGAGCTTAGGTGGCGTAAAAAAGTGCGGAATAAAAACACTGTTCCGGCACTCACCAACTAATCGTCCTCCACAATAGCATATTTAATGAAATTGCTCCAGAGTGCGAACATGCAATAAACATACTATAATGGAAGTATGGGTACACGGATTCCAATCGCGTCATACCTTTCGTGGCACTACGGCGCGGCATACCGCGATATGGGTGCTATTTGGAAAGATTTTGCATGGTTTTTGTATCACTTTTTTTCTTTGCCGCTTCTTGTAAAGACATTCTTTTCCCCTCTGTTTCGTTTGAGCGAGCGGGTAGCGAGTTTCGATATGGAGGGAATTCTTGAAACCGTTGTCGTAAATACGGTGATGCGCCTTGCCGGCATGATTACCCGTGCGCTTCTCGGCGCGGTCGGCGTCCTCGCGCTTGTCCTGCTTTGCGCCGCCGGAATTCTTTTCTTTATTGCATGGACGCTTCTTCCGATTCTTACAGTCGGGCTTTTCGGAAGCGGTATCTTTTTTCTTTTCTTATAACTATGGGACGCACGGAGGGTTTTTTAGGCATAAGCAGGTTTGATTCCGTATTGGCGCTCGATGAAACATTCCCGCCTATCTTTCGGCGGATCGTTCTTTTTGCGTGCGGAGCAGGCGTTTTTATTCCGCTTGCGTTTTACATCATTACGCTGGGCGGCCGATTGAGCGGCGCGGCAATTTTCCTTTCCATTGCCTCTCTTTGCGGCGCGTGTCTACTCCCTACCCTCTCTTTGGGCTTCTGGCAGAGGGCGGTCCGGTACAATCCAGCGGGAGCGTTTTCAGGCCCGTTTTTGTCGCGGCTCGATTTGTATCTTTACGAGATAGTGCGGAACGCTTCCCGAATGCGCGGCGATAATTTCAGTGTATCGTTTTGGCATGCGCTTGCGCGAACGCAGCCCGGCTCGCTCCTTCTTTCGCGCCTCGGGATCTCTTCTGAAGAGTACGCTCGTATTCTTCGCGCGCTTCGCGAAGGCAAAGGACCGCGTGTATCATATGTTGAATTTTTGTCGCGTTTTGAATCATCCGCGCCCCGAGAAGGGAATGTGGGGTTCGGTGTAAGCATGTCATATATGTTCTCTCTCCATCCGGAACTCTCATCTTTTGCGGTATCGCGAAATATTTCTTCTGATGTCGTCATGCGCGCATCAGAGTGGGTGTTCCAGGAATGCATGGCGCGCGATGAAGCGCTCCGATGGTGGTCCCCGGCTTCTCTCGGGAGGATTCCCGGGATCGGCAAGAGCTGGTCCTACGGGCAGGTCCCGCTTTTGTCTCAATACGCGCGGGAGCTTGATTACGAAAATTCATTTGATGAACTTCTCGTCGGTCGCGAAAAAGAGATTCTGCGAATCGAGTCGGCGCTTCATAAATCGCGCGGCGCGAATATTCTCATCGTGGGCGAGCCGGGCGTAGGGAAGCACGCGCTCCTTCAGGGGCTTGTCCGGATGATCAAGGAAGGGAAAATTTTTCCCGAGCTTGAGCACAAGCGCATATTCATGATTTCCGTAACCGCGATTACGGCGACTGGGAAGACAAAAGGCGACGTCGAAGAAATTTTTATCCGGGTGCTCAACGAAGCGGCGAGAGCGGGAAATATCATTCTTGCGATAGAGGATTTTCCAGAGGCGATAGAATCTCTGGGAGCCGTCAAGTCAAATGCGTTTGAAGTGTTTCGGCCGTATCTTGGAAGCCACGCGATCCAGATAATCGCGCTTGCGAATGTCCAGAGCTTCCGGAAAATTTTGGAGGCGAGGACCGATATTCTCGGATTCTTCGAAAAAGTCGAGCTCGAGGAGCCGCGGGAGGAAATGCTTTTTGAAATCCTGAAAGATTATGTCTATGAGAAAGAGGCTGGCGCGGGCGGCGCCATCCGCATGACATACCCGGGGCTTTCTTCGGTATCGGATGGCGCGCTCAATTACGTCACCGAGGGCGCTCTGCCGCGGCGCGCCATAGATCTTTTATTTGAAGTATTCGATGCGGCGAGCAACTCCGGATTATCCCTCGTTTCTGCGGATTTCGTGACCTCGTACATTTCCCAGAAGACCTCGATTCCTCTGGGAGACGCAAAAGGAAAAGAGCGGGAAAAGCTTTTGAATCTCGAGCGCGATATTCACGCGCGCGTCGTGGGGCAGGATGAGGCGGTCTTGAAAATTTCTGATGCGATACGCCGCGTACGAGCCGGCCTCAAGGATCGGAAGCGCCCGATCGGCACGTTTTTGTTTCTCGGTCCTACGGGCGTTGGAAAGACGGAAACCGCAAAGGCGCTTGCCGCGGTCTATTTCGGGCATGAAGACGCGATGGCGCGTTTTGACATGTCAGAATATCAGAATGCGGAGGCGTTTGAGCGCTTGATCGGCTCATCAGCTCGCGGCGAATCCGGCGTCCTCACCCATCGCATGGAAGCCGCTCCCTATTCGCTTCTTTTGCTGGACGAGTTTGAAAAATGCGATAAAAACGTCCGAAATCTTTTTTTGCAGATTCTTGACGAGGGGTTTTTCACAGACGCTTTCGGGAAGCGAATCAATATGCGAAATACCATTATCATTGCGACCTCGAATGCGGGTTCTGAAAAAATCCGCGAGCTCGTGTCTTCGGGCGTTTCGTTTGGTGATATGCAAAAAAAGATTGTTTCCTATGTTCAGGAGGAGCGAATATATACCCCCGAGCTTTTGAATCGGTTCGACGCCGTGATTGTGTTCCGTCCGCTTGAGATGCAAAACCTCCGCGATATTGCGCGAATGATGCTTCGCGGTATTGCGGGCGATCTTGCGAAAAAGAACATCACGTTTGAATTCACCAATAGTCTCATTGAGTTTGTCGCCCAAAAAGGGTACGACCCCGCGTTCGGCGCGCGGCCAATGAGGCGTTTCATCCAAGATAGCGTCGAGAAAGTCATATCGGAAAAAATAATCAAAGGCGAGATGCCTTCCGGAAGCGTGTTTCGGCTCGATCCGAAAGATATTCAGTAGACAATCTCTCGCCCTCTCATTATTCTTTTTTGAGCGCATCTTCTGTATACACGTTTGCCGCGCTCCACAAAAGCCAGCCAGAATTATCAACGGTTTCCGCCGCGTCAATCTGCATGCGGACTTTTTTTGCGCCCGAGGGGCGCCCCGCGGTCGCATCCGCTTCGTGATAGAAATCTTCAAGCCACGGCCTCAAACGCGCGCGCGAGCGCGATTTTTGTTCGATGATTGCACTTATGGTTGTTGTAGATGTGGTTGCGGAGAGCGTGGTGATATAGCGGAACGATGACGTCGAAATTTTTCCGTCGAGAAAATCACGTGCGACCTGGAGCGTTCGAAGGACGACGATATCAGGATTTGTTCGCGCCTGAACTGCGTCATATCGGAGCGCGGGAAGGCCGCGCGTCGGATCTTCCGGAAGATGGAGGCCGTTATAGTAATGCGAGGGATACGTCATAAAAGAGATGTAGTCAAAATTATCGCCCACATCGTCAACGCGCTGGCCGATGCCGACGTCTCCCGCGCGGATCGCCGCGTACCCGAAAAGGTCTGCGGATAAAACGATTTCCGGCTTGTGCGCCTTCAAATTCTTATTTAAAAATTCGAAATATTCTTTCATGACCGCGTACTTCGGCGTTTTTCCGTCGTAGGCGGGGTAGATCGCGTTTTCGATATCGCCGTCAGACGGGAATCGGATATAGTCGAATTGGAGCTCGTCAAACCCCATGTCGATCATCCTTTTGGAAAATTCGAGGATGTATGCATGGACTTCGGGGTGCGCCGGATCCATCCAATAGCCGCCTCTTCTATCGCGCCAGAAATTCACCGATGCTTTTTTCCCGTCGGGCCGCGCGGCGCGGATGTGCGCTTTTCGGGCGCATTCGTTCGCACCCGAATTCGCTCCGGCTTTGCGCGTTAAATACCATTCGGGATGAACATCGATTTGCGAGGCGTCTTTTGAAAGCACGATCCGTCCGATGGTCCAGATGTTTTTTGTCTTGAGCTCTTCAATGAGTTTTTTGAGACGCTCCTCGTCATAATCAGGACCGCAGACCTCTTTTACGTCTATCACGAGTCCGTTTATTTCTGTTTCGTCCGCAAGCTTGATGAGATTTTCGCGGAGGCGCGAGGCGCCAACTCCCGGGTCCATGGCAACGTCCGCTGTCATATAGAGTCCTTTGATGTTTCGCGAGCGCGCGAGCGCCTCGGCCGCGCGTTCTTCCGGCGTACTCTCTTTCATGCTCGCGGCGAGCGGGTTTTTGATTGAAAACGGAAAGGAGAAGTCTCCTTGATCGCTTTTTGCAAAATAAAAATACATTCCTCCCGCGAGAAATCCCGCGATACCGGCTCCGATGACAATACCGATTGCAAAGCGCGTCATAATCCTTATTACTATAGTATCAATTCCTTTGTTTTGCCAGTAAAAAAGGAGCGCGAGCGCTTTTTTATCCATGAATTGTATGGTATGCTGTATCGTGAGGTCGAATGATATGTATACTTTTTACGTTTATGAAAAAATCAGGAAAAAAGAAAGAGACATCGCGCGGCGCATGCAAAAATTGCTGCGGGTGCTGCAACGGATCGTCGAAGGCCTGCGGCATGGCGCCGAGAAAAAAATAGATGTAAAGCGGCGCCGGGGGTTTCGGCGTCGTTTTTTCTTATCACAAATTATGATTCAATACGTTATATAGCATGAAGGGGTCAGACGATTTGCATGCGTTGGTTCGGCGGGTAAAAAATGGGGATTTGCGGGCGTTTGACGAGCTCTATATCCACGTTTTCACCCCGATCTACCGATATGTCTATTTCCGAGTGAAGCGAAAGGAAGACGCGGAGGACATAACGCAGACCGTGTTTCTTAAGGCCTACCAGTCGCTACCGCGCTTCGAAGACAAAGGGGTTTCTCCTCTCGCGTATTTTTATTCAATTGCGCGAAACGCCGTGATTGATCACTGGCGGAAAAAAGGAGAAATACTTTTCGGCGACATGGGAGACGGAGTGTTCGATATCCCGGATTCTTCTGGCTCCGACGGCTCCGAGCGGCGGATTTTAGAAAAGATGTGGGCGGATGAGATTGTTCGTGAAGGAATGGGTGCGCTTACTTCGTTTGAAGCAGAGGCACTCACGCTTAAATTCATGCACGATTTGTCGAATAAAGAGATTGCGTCGCTTTTGGGAAAATCAGAGGAAGCGGTGCGCCAGCTCCAGTCCCGGGGCATACGAAAAATGCGCGAGAGTACAAGATTTGATTTATAACGGATGTCGAGAATCTATTGAAGTCGGACTTCAATAGATTATCAGAATAAATTAGTTAAGTAAAAATGAAAGAAAAAGAAAAATTTGAAGCAGTGCTTGCTATGGCAATAAGCCGAATGGAGGCGGGCGAGGCGCGAGCAGAAATTCTCGCGCGGTTTCCCGATTTCCAAAAGGAATTGTCCGAGGCGTTCCGGATCGCGGACCGTTTTTCCTTGCTCGGAAAAGATATAAAGCCCGAGAGAGCGCTTCTTGAAAAAATCGTGCAGGAGATCGGCGCCGTCACACCGGTTCAAGAAAAACGTTTTTCTTATATATCAGATAATTCAAAAGGTCGATGGTTATTCATTAATCCATTCCAGATTCAAAGAATTATGAATACGCAAATGAAATTTGTTCTTCCTCTCGCGGTGCTCGTCATCCTCGCAGGCGGGGTCTATTACTTCAATCAGGCAGGATCGCCGGAGTTTGCGGCAAAAACCGCAGAAGCTCCGCTAAGCCAAGGAATGCCTGCGGGAGGAGATTCTTCGGTGCGGGAAATGGTGGCAACCGGCGAGGCGCCTTCGACCGGCAATCCCGATGAAATCGTGGCAGATATTATTGCTTCTGCCGCCCAAGAAGATGCGGTGCTTAACGAAGCAGCCGCAGACGGCGATTTTGCGACGTATGATTCCGCGGTTCTTACTGAATTTGGGCAAATCAGCTATGAATAAATTACTTTCTTCGATTGTCGGAGCGGTTCTTATCGTAAGCCCCGCGCTTCCGGCGTTTGCCCAAACCGATACTTCTGCCTCCGCGCGGAATTTTTGCGCGCGTATCGGATCCAACCTTCGGGTTGAAATCGATCAGAGGATTGCGGAGCGCGAAGCGCGCTTGAAGGATCGCCGCGCTGAACGCGAAGTAAAACTCAATGAACGCCGAGAAGACCGCAAAGAACGCCTTGAGGATCATCGGGAGCGGCGCGACGAACGCCGTGACGAGCACTACGCGAAGCTCATGGAGCGCGCGACGACAACCGCGCAAAAGGCGGCGGTTGCGTCGTTCCAGCAGGCGGTAGAATCGGCGGTCTCTTCGCGGAAAGCCACGGTGGATGCCGCACACAATGCGTTTAAAACCGGCCTTGATACTGCGATAGCAAATCGGAAGACATCGGTTGACGCGGCGATTGCTACGTTTAAGGCATCAGTTCGCGCCGCGGTTGAAAAAGCAAAGGCGGATTGCGCCGCAAGCGTTGATCCGGTGGCGGTGCGGAATGCATATCGAACGAGCGTGGAAGCCGCGCGGACAAAATTCCGGCAGGATCTAGTCGCGATAGACAAAATTCGCGCTACCGTAAAAACCCTGCAGGATACGCGTCGAGCCGCGATAAAGAAAGCGATGGATGATTTTAAGGTAGCTGCCGAAAAAGCGCGCGCTGATTTGAAATCCGCATTCGGGAGATAGTTTGAAAGATCCTATGCAAAAAGAAAAACCCTAAATAGGGTTTTTCTTTTTTGATTATGCGGCTAGGGAGAACCCCGAAGTAGATGCTTCGCATCACTACGGGGCAGGTCGAATTCCCGTCTATTGCTTGCCCGCCCATCTTTGAAATTTGTTTGATGCGGGATACGAGAATCGAACTCGCGCTTACTGCTTGCCCCGTCACTAAAATTTGCACAGATAATTTGCGAGTAGCGGGAATCGAACCCGCGTCTCTTGCTTGGGAAGCAAACGTTCTGCCACTAAACCATACTCGCGCGAATGCGCAGTGCAAATTTAGTGCGGGGCTTGGGAAGCTAGTTATATTATATGTGCCTATTCCAAAGGCAATTCCGACTGAATTTTCGCTTTCTCTTTTCGGATAATTCGAGCCGCGAGAAAAAGGACCCCGATAATGCCTAATGTCACGATGACATATTTAATTTCCCGCACTTCGGTGAGAAAATCAAGCCCGAGGCCGAAATAGTAGCTCGCGGATACCAGAAAAAATGTCCACGGAATTGCGCCTAAGGCGTCGAAAATAAAGAATTTAAAAAAATTCATTCTGAAGTTTCCCGCAAGGATCGGAACAAGGACGCGCACGCCCAACAAGGGCCGCGTAAATAAAACCATTCGTTCGCCGTATGTGTCGAAGTAATTTTTTGTCTTTCCGAAAAAGAGATTTGCGTATTTGAAGCGGGAAAGTTTTTTCGTGAGGAACGCTCCGGCGAGGCGCCCGAAAAAATATCCCGCGCTGTCCGCCACAATTATGCCGAGGATAAGGATGTAGACCGTGGGCCAAAAATCGATGAATTCAAGGTACGCAAGGTATCCGCCGACCAAAAGAGTCGCTTCTTCGGGAATCGGGATGCCGAATCCGGATACGATGAGAATTAAAAAAAGAACCGTGTAGATTGCGGTTTTTGATTCAAGCGGCAACCAGATAAATGCGTAAAGAATCCCCATATCATTCCCTGCGGTTTCTTTCGTTTTCTTCCTCTTCCGGCCGGTGAAGTCGGATCGCGGTCCAGAACTTCGGATGGTCCACGATAAGCTCGCTTACGATTGCAAACGGTACCGCGACTGCGAGGATCGTGAGGATGACGCGCGGATTTATAATCGCGTCAGAAACCGCTTTTACCGCGATGACGTCCTCGATGAGGCCGAAGAGCACTCCGATCAAAAGGAATTCGAGTATGCGGAGCTTTTTTTTCGAAAGGTGGTATGACATTTTGCCGCGGCGTTTTTAGAGCCTCTTGAGGAGTTTTTCCATTATATCACGTATCACCTTCGGGTTCGCCTTTCCGCGGGATTCTTTCATGGCCTGCCCCACAAGAAATCCAAGAGACGCTTCTTTGCCCGCCTTATAATCCTCTGCGGCATTCTTGTTTTCTTCAATGATGTGCAATGCGATTGATTCAAGGCTCCCCGCGTCCGATACTTGCCAGAGGCCGAGCTCGTCAATGATATCAGACGGGTCGCCGCCTGATTGAAACATTTTTCCAAGCACCTGTTTTGCCGCGAGATTCGAAATTTTGTCTTCTGCGAGATAGATCAAAAGCTCGGCGAAGTTCTCCGGCGTGAATTTTATATCTTTTATTGTTTCACCGTCTTTCAAAAGACGGAGCAGCTCTCCGGTGAAAACCGATGTGGTGAAGGGAATGAGATTTTTTTTCGGTGTTTCCGGCGTCTCTTTGTCGTGCTCCAAAAGTTCGCTTACGACTTCTTCAAAATATCCGGCAAATGCTTTGTCGCGCGCAATGAGCCCTGCCGCGTCCTCTTGTAATCCGTATTCTTTTATGAATCTTGCCTTTTTCGCGCGGGGAAGCTCCGGAAGTTCGCTTTGTATTTTCTCGATATACTCTTCGGAGAGCGTAATGGGCGGGAGGTCGGGCTCCGGAAAATAGCGGTAGTCGTGCGCTTCCTCTTTTGAGCGCTGGCTCACGGTCATTTTTTTATCCTCGTTCCACCCGCGCGTTTCCTGGATGATTTTTTCTCCGCGTTCGAGCGCTTCGGTCTGCCGTTTTATTTCATAGTCAACGGCGTCAGCCGCGAATTTGAAGGAATTAATATTTTTCACTTCCACTTTTGTTCCGAATCCTTCGGTCCCCTCAGGCCGAATGGAAATATTCACCTCAACGCGCATCTCTCCTTTTTCCATGTTCGCTTCTGACGCGCCGATATAGCGTAAAATCCTTTGTAGTTCCTCTCCGAATTCGCGGACTTCCTCTCCGGTCCGAAAATCCGGCTCTGTCACGAGCTCCATCAATGGCACCCCCGCGCGGTTGAAATCAACAAGCGAGTTTCCGGACGCATCGTGGATGAGGCGCCCCGTATCTTCTTCGAGGTGTATTCGCCGGATCCGAATTTCTTTTTTTGAAGATTCTTCGAGCGCGAGCGCGCCGCCAGTTACAAACGGATGTTCATATTGGGAAATTTGATATCCCTTCGGAAGATCGGGATAAAAATAGTTTTTTCTGTCGAATTGGGAAAATTGTGAGATTCTGCCGTTGAGCGCAAGCCCCGTAAGTATCACTTTTTTTACCGCTTCCTCGTTGATTACGGGAAGCGTGCCGGGATGCCCCATGCAGACCGGACAGATGTTTATGTTCGGGTGCGTTTCATTGGGATCGTTCGGAGAATAGCAAAACATCTTCGTTTTCGTCCGAAGCTCTGCATGAATTTCAAGTCCGATTACCGGCTCATAGCGCATGGAATAAAAGTATCACAAAATATGCGCCATAAAAAGGGCCGCAAATATTGATTTTGTCAGTGATTTACGGTATACTTATTTTGTGTTTCGTTAAAAAATAATGGCCCTATCGTCTAACGGTTAGGACAGCGGGTTTTCAATCCGTCAATCGGGGTTCGATTCCCCGTGGGGCCATGGTTGGGCGTTTAGCTCAGTGGTAGAGCGACTCTTTGACGTAGAGTAGGCCGGGGGTTCAATCCCCTCAACGCCCATGGCATTTTGGACGGTTAGCGAAGTTGGTTAGAGCGCTTCGTTTATTCATCCGTTAGATTTGTGCGCTTAGCGAAGTGGGCAAAAAGATTGATAATCTTTTTGCGGGGCTCTTCCTTGAAAACCGAATGCAAAATGGGCGACTAGCTCAGTGGTAGAGCGTCTCGTTTACACCGAGAAGGCCGTAGGTTCAATCCCTACGTCGCCCATTTTGCATTCGAGATAGCAAAGCCCCCGGGAGAGCATCGCGTTTACCCCGCACCAAATTTCGACTGTTGCGGTCTATTTCAGTGAGAATTGTATTGAGTTGGTTTCGTTGGTATTGTGTGGTTTTTTTGTTTCAGCGGGGCAACAAAAAAATTTGTCGAAATTTTGGTGTCGGGGTTTACACCAAAGAGGGTTGGAAATAAACTGCTTTATTTCCAACGGGTTTTGTAGGTTGAGCTCCCGCGAGACCGTAAAATAAAACTCGGGAAATCGCTGTCGGGAGCGATTTTAGGTTTAATCCCTGCACCGTCCATTCCTTTTTCAAATGTTCTTTCACTGATATAATGGAAGGATGCAGGACGTTGCTCCGTATCTTCTGATAATTTTTTGCGCATTTGGCGGATTTTTAATCTCCTTTTATATCCGCCACAAAAAATCAAGCCGAGAAGTTTTGGTTTGTCCTCTGAGCTCGAATTGCGAAGAGGTAATTCATAGCGATTTTTCAAGGTTTTTCGGGATTCCGGTGGAGATTCTCGGTCTTTTGTATTACGGGTTTCTTGCGGTGAGCTATGGGTTTCTTATTGGCGTGCCGGAGTATGCACCTTTGCTTTTTTCCTATGCGCTTTTGGCGTTGTCCGCGATTGCGTTTCTTTTTTCGCTCTATCTCACGTTTATTCAGGCCTTTACCCTACGCGAGTGGTGCACGTGGTGCCTTACGTCCGCTATGCTTTCAACCGTCATTTTTCTTTCTTCTGCGGTTGGTGCGAGCGACGGATTTGCTTCATTTCTCAAAACCCAAAGAGAATTTATTGTAGTATTCCATATTCTCAGCATGGCGATTGGAATCGGCGGCGCGACGTTTACCGATATTCTCTTTTTTCGGTTCCTCCGTGACTTTACGATTTCCGATTGGGAATCAGATGTGCTGAAGGTTTTTTCGCAGGTCATTTGGTTTGCGCTTGCGATCGTGATACTCACCGGACTCGGGCTTTTTTTCGGCGATGCCGAAAGGTATCTCCACTCATCAAAATTCCTTGCAAAGATGGTTATCGTAGGTATTTTGGTGATAAATGGAGCGGCGCTCAATCTCTATATTACTCCCCGGTTTCTCGCAATGTTTAGCAAAAGCAGAGAGCTGTTCGAGTCGAAGAATGCGGTGCGGCTTCGTCGTTTCTCATTTGCGCTCGGATCGATATCTCTTTTATCTTGGTACAGCGCTTTCATTCTTGGGTCTATGAGATCATCCTCCGTCGGAGTTTTACAAATTCTTTCTTTATATTTATTTTTTCTCTTCGGAGCGGTTGTCATAAGCCAGATTTTTGAAGTACGGCTTACCAAAAAACGAAATTCGTCGTTCTAGTTTTGGTTGAGTTTTTATATTTCGTGTGCTATCGTATAGCAGAATTTTGGAAGCGTGGCAGAGTGGACGATTGCGCCGGTTTCGAAAACCGGTATACCCTTACAGGTATCGGAGGTTCGAATCCTCCCGCTTCCGAATGAGTCCGAGCTTGCCGAGGTCGAGTGAGGAAACGAGTGAGCAAACTGCTTTGCTCGTGTGGATGATTCGAAGACCGTAGCGATGTGCAACGAGCTGTTGGCAAGGAGCACCGCGAGGGGCGGCCTGCAAAAAATTTTTCGGAAGAAAAATTTATTTGTAGGTGAATCCTCCCGCTTCCGCCAAAATTGAAAATTCGTTTTTGAACTGAAAATTAATTAAAAAGAGAATAAAAATATGAATCCAAACAAAGCGTTGTGGGAGAAAGGCGACTTTACCGAGATTGCCGCCTTCATGCGGCAATCCGGCGAAGCACTCGTTAAGTCTCTCGGAATAACGACACCTTTACGGGTTTTGGACCTTGGTTGCGGAGATGGCACTACGGCAATTCCTCTAGCTCTTTTGGGGGCTGAAGTTGTTGGAATAGACATTGCCAAGAATCTCGTTGACGCCGGGAACAAACGAGCTCTTGAGGCGGGTCTCAACCGACTGACATTTCAAGAGGGAGATGCGAGCAACCTGCAAGGGATTAGTGACTATTCGTTCGATTTGACCCTCTCTGTATTCGGCGCCATGTTTGCACCCAAGCCCTTTGATGTGGCCAAGGAAATGGTGCGGGTCACAAAACCGGGTGGTCGTATTGTGATGGGCAACTGGATTCCGAATGATCCAACTTCATTTGTGTCGCAGTTGTTGAAGATAAGCTCATCGTTTATGCCGCCGCCTCCTGAAGGATTCATCAGTCCAATGACGTGGGGCGTGGATACTCACATCATCGAGCGTTTTGGCCAGGCTGGCGTGCCCAAAGAGAAAATCTCCATGGTCAAAGACATGTACTCATTTATATCACGTGACAAAAATCCAACAGAATTTATCGAATTATTGGAACGATTCTATGGACCAACAATGAACGCTGTCGAAGCGGCTCAAAAGAACGGAAAAGTGGAAGAGCTACACAATCAACTTTTGGAACTGGCGAAAGCGCAAAACAAGAGCACTGACGGCAGCACTTCAATACCCGCTACCTTCTTGCGAGTGACTGTTGACCTTTGAGGTCGTGCCTACCCTCTGTTTTGAATTAAAAGAATTTGCCGCCACATCTTACGTCACTCCTTCACATAAAGTTCCGGGTTCGTGCGCGTTGACCCCGAAGAGCGGCGACGCTTCTACGAGCGCGTCGCGGAAGGCGCGCCACAAAGAAGTATCTTCGACGAGATCCGTATGCGGGTCGGAAAGGGTCGGCCCAAATGGTTCTCGCGACGCTAATCGCCAGGGAGGCCTTCCTCCCTGGCGCGAATTTTGATCAAAATATTCCGAAGTTATATCGCGTGCGGGAAATAATCGGTTGACCATGATTTTTCTTTTTGAGAAACGCGTTGAATTCCTACGGTTTTATATGATACGTTTAACTTATGTCAGAAATGCCACCAAAAAAGTAGAGAATAGTGAGGGTGCGGAAAGACCACCGCGTTACCGAACACTAGCGCGGGAAGTGCTTGAGGTGCGCGAGGACGGCTCGAGCGTTGAGCGCGTTATCGAATGCAATGGCGAGTATCACAGGCGGTGTGTTGATAGAGTGTTTTATGATGAAAATGGAGAAATAACATTTGTGGATCAGCTATCTCGAGAGGAACTGGGATCGTGCGACGGAAATCATTCTTGAAGAGTGTTGATTCGAATATCGTCAAAGCAGGAGAAACACGAAAATGTTGATTTGACAAAAGCGCCGAAAGGCGCTTTTGTTGGTTTAGAATCTTTCGGCCAAGGAGGCAGTAATGGCGACAGCACCGACAAGAATTGTTTTCGATCTAGGCGACAAGATTCGCGTTTCGCCGCCCATCTGGCCCGATCACAAGCTCGACATCCAGCCGGGTGACCTCTCGAAGTCTGTTCCCTACGGCAATGGTGTCTACGGATACCAAGACCGCAAGGGAAGCAACCCGTTCACGAGTGCGCCCTCACAGGAGGCGTGTGGCGGAGTCATCTACTTCAGCAACGGCGTTTCCAAGGATGACTTTGAGGCGTTCATGCGTATCTTGGAAGTTCAGCCCGGCTACGTCGTCAAGCCGTCGAAGGACTTTGCGGTGTTCACCGCCGAATCCAAGCAGCCAGGCAAAGATGGCTACCTCGTGCAGATGCGGGTCGTATCCAAGTTCGGTCTCCGCTTCATGTTCGGCGCTCTCACCGACGCAGAGTACGAGAAGTTCCCCGAACAAGAGCTGACCATCGTCGAGGCTCTCTGGTCATTCATCAAACAGGAACGGAAGCGCTGGGGCACTTCCTGGATGGACGACAAGGGTCTCGGCGGCAAGTTCGGCGGCGACGGCGACTTCGCCTGCGAGGAGCTGGCCTTCGGTTTCATGTTGGAGAACGACTACCATCGCGTCTACCGAATCTGGTCACGCGCATGGCTCGTGACCAAGTAGGAGGTGAATGATGAAGCTCAATGTTGCACGGCTCCAAGAGTTCTTTTTCGAGGGATCACTGTGGGGTTATGCCGGTGGCGGCGAGAAGATCATCATCCCGGACGTGAAGAAGACGCGACGGTTCGTGTACTATCGCGGCGAGCTTCTCTATCGCGATGAGTACGTCGTCAACGGCGAGTACAGTGGCGGCTCCACGGTCATATACATGGATGGCCTACCTGTCTGGCTGATGCAGTACCACGGCTGGTGTCAGAACGACAATTCCGATGTGCTCGCGTTTCTCAAAAAGGTGCTCACAAAAACATATCAGGACAGCGAGTTCTGTGGCGGTCGTGGGAAGTTCGGTTCCTGGACCAGCGACGACGGTTCTCTTGTCTATGAAAACCATCCAACATTGCCGCCATCCATGGAAGAGTTCGTCTACTTCATGGGGTACGAACGCATTAAGACACGTGTCTGGAAATCGGATCAGTCACATGAGGTTTTCTGGCATCGCTATCAAGGTCTGCTACTAGGGGAAGCCGAATAGTCAAAACAACAACAGTGGCACGCGGGGAATCGAATAAGCGATCTCCCCCTCGTGCCGTTCTTTTTTATACAGAAACTTCGCTGAAATCTGGGGTATCTTTATGTCATTTTAATATGTTTTGGTATCTCTCGAAATCGGTATCGAAGCGCATAAAAGCGCTTTTTCTTGATACATTCGGCGGCGCCCAAACCTCGCCTTTTGAGGCGAGGTTAAAGGCGCCGCTCAGTATCAACCCTGAGCATACTCCGGCCTTTAGGCCGGAGAGTCGAAGGGTTGATTTTTAGCTCCATTCGGGGTATTCTTGAGCGGTGTAAAGAGGTATACATATGCCGATCCCGATAGAATTTCAAATTGCCATACTTTTCCTTCTCCTCATTGTGCTGTTTTTTGTGCTGTTACGGATGGTTCTGCGGGTTGAACGCCGTGTGAAAACTATTTTCAATGGTTCCGGAGAGACGGAGGAAGAACTCAAGCGAAATATCATTCGCCGGACCGCGTGGCTTGAAGCGAAGGCGGAAGAGCTCGACAAGCGCGTCTCCCCGCTTGAAGCAATTTCGCAGGTGAGCGTGCAAAAAGTCGGATTTTTGCGCTTTAACCCGTTTCAGGATACGGGAGGAGATAATAGTTTTGCGATCGCGCTCCTTGATCTAAAAAACGACGGGGTGATATTTTCTTCTTTTTATACCAGGGAGGGCGTGAGGATCTATGCGAAAAAAATTGAGAACGGAAATCCAAAACAGCCATTGTCAGGCGAAGAAAAAAAAGTGCTCGACCAAGCGCTCGGAAAGAGTGCGAAATGATGAATTTTGAGTTTGATATAAAAATACATGGCTGATAAAAAATTCGAAAAAAAAGAAATGATCAAAGAGGCGCGTCCCCCGATCGTCGTGGTCATGGGCCATATTGACCATGGGAAGACGACGATCCTTGATTGGTTCCGGAAAACAAAAGTTGCAGAAAAAGAATCCGGAGGAATCACTCAGCATATCGGAGCGTACGTTGTCGAGCACACCACGCAAAAAGGAGAAAAAAAGCATATCACTTTTATTGACACCCCGGGGCACGAGGCGTTTTCTAAGCTCCGATCGCGCGGCGCGCGGGTCGCGGATATTGCGGTCGTCGTAATTGCCGCGGAAGAAGGGATAAAGCCGCAGACGAAAGAGGTGCTTGATCTTGTACGGGGTTCCGAGATTCCGTTTGTCATTGCGATAAATAAAATCGATAGGCCTGAGGCAAACCCCGAGCGCGTCAAGCAAGAGCTTGCGAAAGAGGAGATTCTCGTCGAGTCCTACGGAGGGAAGATTCCCTCGGTTGAGGTGAGCGCAAAAACCGGAAAGAATATGGACGGGCTTCTTGAAATGATACTTCTTTTGGCGGACCTTGAGCATTTGAAGGCTGATTTCACGAAGCAGGGAACAGGCGTTGTTATTGAGGCGCATCGCGATCCAAAGCGCGGCAATACCGCAACGCTTTTGATTCAAGACGGCGCACTCCACTCAGGCGATTCCATCGTAGTCGGAGGGGTTCGGGAGAGTGTAAAAATATTTGAAAACTTCGCAGGCAAATCCATTCAAGAAGCTGGGCCGTCAGAGCCAGTGCTTGTATCCAGCCTCAAAGAGATGCCGGGAATCGGCGAACCATTTGAAAGTTTTTCCGACAGAAACGCCGCCGAATCGCACGCAGAAGGGATCAGGGAGCGGCGCATAGATACAAAGAAAAACGGCGGTGCGGTTCCGGAAGAATCTGGAAAGCCGGTGTTTAACGCAATCTTGAAGGCGGATGTTGCCGGTTCGCTCGAAGCGCTCGAAGAATTGGTGAAGCGATTTGAATTCGATGCGATCGGCATCAATATTCTTCGGAGCGAGACGGGCGATATCAATGAGTCTGATGTCAAGCTTGCGCAGGCGACCGGCCGCGTCACGATTGTCGGATTTCGCGTGGGGATCGATCAGTCAACGCGCACGCTTGCTGAGGCATCGAATGTGCGCATCGTTTCTGGAGACGTGATATATCAGCTTATCGATGACTTGAAAAAAGAAGTTGAAGTATTCATTCCTCCGGTCGTCACGCGCACTGATATCGGAAAAGCAAAAATAGTAAAGGTGTTCAAGAAAGACGGCGCGCGCACAATCGCCGGCGGGCGCGTGGCAGAAGGAGAAATTAAAAAAGGAGCACTCTGCGAAATAGTGAGGACGAAAGACGTTATCGGCCGCGGTTTGATCATCCAGGTCCAGCAAAATAAAATTGATGCGCCGTCGGTTTCTGTAGGAAAAGAGTTCGGCGCGCTTGTTGAATTCCGCGGGACGATTGAAGAAGGCGACGTGCTTGCGATTTTTGAAGAACAAATTACAAAGCAGACTCTCTAGTTAAAAACGTGCCCGCAGAACGCAGACGGGAGAGAATTGAAAATATGCTTCGGGAAGAACTTTCAAAAATTCTTGATCGGGATCTTGAGTTTCCCGCTCTCACGTTTGTCACCGTAACGCATGTAAAGACGTCGTCCGACGGACACTACGGAAATGCGTATGTTTCGATCTTGGGGAACGACCCGAAGATGGCACTCGCAATTTTGAAAAAAAACATCTATCATATTCAAAAGGCCGTGAATCGGCGGCTCCGGATTCGGCCGGTCCCGAAGCTCACATTTAAGATTGACAAGGAAGAATTCAACCGCGAGCGCGTGGAAAAACGGATCGCGGGGCTCAAAAGAAAAGGAGAGTTATAGCCCGGCCACGTATTTGGTGCTGTGGCGAAGTGGGTCAAAAGCCGAGACATTGGCTTTTGACGGGAAATTAGCGTAAATTTATTGAAGCGTTAACATTTCCCGCGGTTTCGTTGAAGGAAGCGAAACCGCGGTCGTCTGTCCCGCGCAAAAATCTGGCCTGGTAGCCAAGTGGTAAGGCATGGGTCTGCAAAACCCTTATACGCGGGTTCGATTCCCGCCCAGGCCTTCTGGCCAGATTTTTGTACGGGATTGCGATTTGTTACCAAATTTTCTTCACTCCGTTTGAAAAATATGGACAAATCGGGAACAAAACGACCATGCATGGGTTCGATTCCCATCAGCACCTCAAGAATAAGGATGCCCAGGTGGTGGAATTGGTTTACACGCGACACTTAAAATGTCGTGAGCGAAAGCTCATGTGGGTTCGACTCCCACCCTGGGCAAAACGAGAAAGGAGTCGAAGGGT
>Ga0209542_10003696_pt1 | contig 32400 bp, 36 predicted proteins | sample RifCSPhighO2_01_FD_184028 | JGI IMG/M metagenome (GOLD analysis project Ga0209542, IMG submission 184028) | Soil microbial communities from Rifle, Colorado - Rifle CSP2_plank highO2_0.1 (SPAdes) (version 2) | ecosystem: Environmental > Terrestrial > Deep subsurface > Rock core/Sediment ... | reverse complement strand
TGCGTTCAAGCGTTGGCTACGAACTCATACAAAGACAAATAAAAGGTCAGACATCTCACCTTTACCCAAAGGATGTGGCGAGTATCGGAATACCAGAAGCCGTTATTAAAATCTCAAAATCAAAAATCGGGGTTGAAATTGAAGGTAAAATCCAATCTTCGTTGGCGAAAGCCCGATTATCTAAACAAAAACTCCAAGAAGCCAAAGATTTTGTTGAAAATCTGGTTAAGAAAGTATAAGATAAAATCGGAGTAGTGAGAGTTGGTGTTTATTAGCTTTTCGCTGATAACAAGGTTGTGCAATAAGTCCGCCATCCGCCTTGTGCGGTGGATTTGTCCGAAAGGGCGAAGGGTGCGGTTAAAAACAACAGTGGCTTACGGGTGCACCAAGAGTTCAGCCGAGCATAACGGGAGCAACATTGAGGGCTGAAAGGCGAAAAAGGATTTTCCTCTCGCTTGCTACTCCCGCAAAGAACTCCCAACACGGGAGTTTTTTGTTACCAAACAATAGTGAGTGGCGAGGTGGGGTAAGTTTATGCGTTAGCGTAATTCCTCAAATCAGGGATGTAAATATACTCATTTTGTCTCTCAAAAATGGTTCTAACATTGTTCACAGTGCGGAGCCAGTACTAATTGCAAGGATTGGTAACACTTTTCTTTCTTGCCTGCCCGCCTCTGAGGGAGAATATAAGGTTGAGATTATTAACCAATATGAAAACATTTACTGAACTATTTAATACCATATTGACTGCGGACAAAGATGCCAGCCGTAAAGCGGCACGGGGAGTACGAAAATTCGTGTACGGCTCCGGTAAAAGTGAAAAGTATGAGCGTATCACGTCAATTATCGAAAACGCGCCAGCGGAATATGCAAAAATCACTGAAGATTGGCGGCAAGAAAATTTTGTAATGGCCGTATCGGTTATGTATTTTTTGCACAATCGGGAAAATCAGCCGGATTTTCTTTTTCCTTGGCTGTTTCAATTACTGCAACATACAAACGGCAATATCCGCCACGCTACAGTCCGTATGATCAAACACGAACTCGGAGCATTGACCTATCACATACGATTCCCGGGTGAAAAAATTAGCCACAGAGAGCTTTCGCCGAAACAAGCCGACAAAATTATTTTTGGATTGCGCACAGATCTAAATAATCTAATGGCAAGTTCGTGGAAAGATTCGTATAGAAAATTCAAATATGTTGAGCGTCTTCCAAGTGGAACTTATAAATCCGCTCAACTGATTTTGGGTCTTTTTGATGACTATTGTAGTGAGGTAAATGATAATCATGGACAAGTTGAGACGAAAGAGCAGATTTTAGAACGACGAAAGGAAATCGAGCAGGAACTCACGGATATGCTCAAAGAAACCAAGAGTGATTTTAAGCTCGAGCACGTATTGGAGGTCATTTATAACGAAGAAGACAACGATGATATGATGAAAATCGTGGCCATGTTTGACCGCGGTGGAGATGCTTCAGAATTGAGCAATGTGCTCGAACTAGTAACCGATGTATGGAATTACTTCCCACACAAAGTTCTCGGTGGCCTTTCCCCAGCCGAGAGAATCTTAGAGCATAACAATAAGAACTAGCCTAAATGAAACATACCCCTCATTGTGTTTCATTTTACCTTGGTATCACTGACCTGTAGGCATCCAAATTTCGACTCGTACTTCTCTGCTCCCTCTGTTTGAAAAAATCCGAACCTATTTCAAGGATAATCCAAATGTGGAGTTCTGAAAAGCGAAAACCCGAAACCTAAAATCCTAAGAATCCGGCGCGCGGGCAGTCAGAAAAAGAAGCAGAAGGGTTTTCTGCTGGGTTCTACTCTGCGAGCAAGGGTGGCGGGGTGAGTGATACTTTTGTAAATTGAGTGGATAAAACGCATTGCATTAACGGTCGGGGGGTATGATGTGAGATATGAATAAACATCTACCTCTGTCTGTATCTAGTCCATTTGCACTGATCATTTTTGCACTTTTAATGTTGAGTACCTCGACAGCTCACGCTGTCAAACCCCAAGACTATAATCTCAAAGAAGGTGATTTAATAAGTGCGGTTTTTTCTGATGACCCAGATGTATATATCATTAATGACTATGGTTATAAAAGACTTTTTCTAAATCCCGAGATTTTCAAATTCTATTCTCATTTGGGTGGCTTCGCTAGTGTTAAAATTGTAACTCCAGAGATAAGAGATGCTTTTGTAACCTCTGGACTTTTTAGAGATTGTGAGAATAACGATCAAAAAGTGTACGGCATCCAGACAACCGGAGAAGATGTCGCAACCTTAAACTGGGTGAATACTCCTGGCGCTCAAGCGGTAACTGATGATCCGGATTTTTTCAAGAAAGTGTTTTGCATAAACAATAAAGAGTTTTCTTGGTATCCCAGAGGCTCCGAGTTTCGTTCAGTAAGAGAAGTACCAAACTATTCGAGACGAAGGGGCACTCCTACGCCAACTCCAGTTTTCACTGCAACCCCGACCCCATATCTGACGCCTGTCCCAACCCCTATTGGCTCATTGTCTTTTTCTCAAAGTGCCTTTGGTTTTAGTTATACTCAAGGAGGAAATCTTCCTGCCAACCAACGATTAACATTTACCAATACCTCTAGTACCCCCATAAATTACTCAATAAGTGTTAACAATCAACCAGCATGGTTAAACACAGGTTATGCCACAAGCCAACTTACCGCTTATCCAAATCAGCCAGTTGGTCTTGGCGCCGCTATTAATCCAACTGGTCTTAACCCGGGCACTTATACTACCACGATAACCATTATTGGTGGCTTTGCTGGTTCTCCTTTCAATATCCCTGTGACGCTTACGGTTGTAGCGGCGCCGTCTCCTACGCCAACCCCAACTTTATCTATAACCATTTCCAATACCACGGATTGGTTAAGGAATCCGACATTCCTGGCGGGAGATTATTATCACATTCTTACGGTAACTAATACTTCCAATAAGACCCTAAAATCATGCTACACATTCAACGGAAGCAGTGGTTGTGATACGGGTAATTATTCTACTAATTTTTACGGCACTCGGTAGTTAATGCTCCTCAGTTATATATTTATAATCTGACCGATCCCTCTCGTAATCCAATATTTTCGTCGGGCGACGGACTGCGCTTAGCCGCCAGTGGTCCAGCGAATAAGAATCTAAAATCGTGCTATACACTTTCTCGCAATGGTAGTTTAGTATCTACGGGCTGTGATCCAGAGGGTTCATTTTTCTCCTTTAATGCGACTGGCACTTGGAATGTGGATACCCAAGTTGTAGGTATATCTGCTGGTAATTGGACTCGTTGGGTTGAAGTTGATGGGATCAAGAGCGATATCGTCAACTATACGGTAAACCAGTAAGCAACCAAGCTGGACGGCGGTAGGCTTCCGCTTTTCAGAACTCTGGACTTAGATTATCCTTGAAATAGATTCGGATTTCATCGTATAGAGGGAGCCAAGAATAAACATGGTTTGCAGACAGTGTTTTTATTGCTATACTATAACTATGCAGAAAATAGCTACAAAAGTTTTTGTCTGGGCGTCTATTGCCTTCGCCATTATTGGGATGATTATGGTTTTGACTATTGACCAGAACCAGGGACCGAGTCCCATCATGTTGAGGTTTTTGTTCGCGAGCGTCATTATTATTTTGACTTCGTTTGCCTTAAGTGTTGCTAGTAAGTATCTCAATAGTAAGTCTTAGTTTTTTCTTAAGAGCAAACGGTATATCTTGAACCATGTATCTCGATGTCAGAACAAATGAGGAATGGGCCGAAGGACATGTGAAGGAGGCTTTGCATTTTGAGCTGGCTCGTTTTGAGGCAGGGGAGTTTCCCGACCTTCCCAAGGACACCGAAATAAAAATCTATTGCGGTTCTGGTGCTCGTGCCGAGATAGCCAAATCGATTTTAGATTCAGCCGGATTTTCAAACGTCACAAACGCGGGTGGCTTAGACGATCTGCGTGATCAAGGATTGCTGATTGAATAGATTCTTCGTATGAATAAAGCCAGAATAATATACTCCATCTAGTGTTATAATTTAAGGATGAAACTCAATAGCACTCTTAAACTAATCAGCTCGATTGTGGTGGTGGGACTGGCGGGAGCGTTCGGTTCTTTATTCACTACACCGACAATCCCAGGTTGGTATGCCGGACTGGCTAAGCCGCTACTTAATCCGCCCGCCTGGGTGTTTGGTCCGACTTGGACAATCCTATACTTACTGATGGGCGTTTCGCTGTGGCTGGTGTGGACCAGTCAGTCTGGTGAAAAATCAAAAGCACTTTGGCTCTTTGCCATTCAGTTGGTATTAAACACTATTTGGTCGCCGATATTTTTTGGTGCGCAATCCATCAGCGGTGCCCTGACAATTATTGTACTCTTATGGGCGGCGATTGTTCTGACTCTCAAAATATTTACTAAAATTTCTCGGCCAGCGGCCTGGCTGTTGGTGCCGTATCTCTTATGGGTAACCTTCGCCGGTTATTTAAACTTCGCTATTTGGATGCTGAATTAGCGGATTTGATAATACAACCGTATGACCCAAAAAAGTATGGTGCGGGCGGTTGCCCACACCGTTGAAAGGGTTTTATTATTATATAAATTGGTAATCGTTAAATTTTCTGTTAGACTTTAGGTAATTAATATTAATGTGATATGGCTATCCGCCAGAGGTGGATGCTTAAACAAATATGGCAAAAAGAAATCGTTGGGTGGGGATGCCGAAAAAGACGCGCTCTCACAAAACTAAAAAACGTTTAGCGACTAAGCACGCCATGTTGGCGGCTAGAAAGACTAAAAAAGGTAAAAAGCGTACTTAAAATATGAAAATAATAGAAATTCCGGGACCTAAATTTTCACGATTTCTATTTTCAGACACTCGTTTTGCGCTGGTTTGGCTAGCTATCCGTTTTTATGTCGGCTATGAGTGGTTAGTCGCCGGCTGGGAAAAGTTGGGTAATCCGGTTTGGACGGGAGCGTCGGCAGGGGTAGCGGTTAAGGGTTTTTTGCTGGGGGCTTTACAGAAAACCGTTGGCGCGCATCCAGATGTATCGAGTTGGTATGCGTACTTCATCCAGAACTTTGCTATACCAAATGCCACCACATTTTCTTATCTGATAGTTGGTGGGGAGATTTTGGTGGGAGGGCTTTTATTGCTAGGATTATTTACTGGTCCAGTGGCATTACTGGGAGCGTTTATGAATTTAAACTACTTGTTTGCTGGAACCGTGAGTATTAATCCGATCATGCTAGTGCTCCAACTGCTTCTTATTTTAGCCTGGCGAACGGCTGGTTGGCTTGGGTTAGATCGCTATCTACTACCGGCTATCGGTACTCCCTGGCAAATTGGTAGGTTATTTGGTAGACGAAAGTAACAAACAACCAGACTTAGCTAGTCTGAATGTGACTTTCCAGATAACGCATACTTCCCCCGACTTTTTTGCCGGGGTTAAAAATATTAAGTGGGTCAAAGATTTTTTTAGTTACCACAAAAAGATCATAAACTGCTTTGCCAAAGGCCTGTTCTAAAAAAGGCGTTCTGATTATGCCATCGTTATGTTCGGCGGTGATGGTGCCATTATACGATAGCACCAGAGCGTAAACTTCCTGAGAGAGCTTGATAATGATGGCCTTGCTCTCTGGTTTAATTAAGTCCAGCAAGGGGATGATGTGAAGATTGCCGTCACCAACATGTCCGGCCAGCGTATAAATAAGCGGATACTTTCCCAGTAGTTTATAAAGTCTTTCTAAAAATTCCGGCAAGTACTTAGGATTAACGGCGAAGTCATCAATAAAGGGAGCAGTACGCAAACCACGGATGTGCTGGCGTAAAAGATTAAAGCTTTCTCGTCGGATTACCCGTAATTTCGCCGTCTCGATGTCATTTTTGGTTATATGCATGTTAAGGTTAAAAACCTTGCGGAGACCAGCATAAGCGGCTTGCGCCTTGTTTTCGGCTTCAACCGTATCTTGACCGGCAAACTCCATTAGTAGCACTAGTTTGGGTATGCCACCGGTTAGTAGCATCCAAAATTCAGGCATAAAACTCAAGGCAATACGAAAGATATTTCCTCTGATGCGTTTGATAATTTCCGGGAAGAACTTTATGGCTAATCGAAAAGTATTACTGTCGTAAGACTCAAAGCTTTCAGGCTGATATTTCAGCACCTCGCTAGTTAGACCAGAGAGGTCAGTTAGTTCGTTTAAGAAGATTACCAAAATCCGCGAGGCTAGTTCGGGAGGTACTAGCGAAAAGGTAATCTCGGTGATGATTCCGAAGGTCCCTTGAGAGCCAACAATTAACCTGGTGATATCAAAGGTGCCGGTACTGGGGTCGAATACATCCCAAAGCGAGTAGCCGGAGGAGTTTTTGGTAACATCGGGTCTAGCGGCTACTAGCGCCGTGGCATTCTGTTGAATTAGTGAAAACAGGTCTTTATAAAGCTTTCCTTCAAAAGTTTCCAAAGCCAGCTTTGCTTTCAGCTCATCAACCGTTAGTTTTTTAAAGGAGTATTCATTGCCATCTTGCAATATCATTTTTAAGGCAGTGACATATTTTTCGGTTTTGCCGTAGCGTAAAGTCTTCTCTCCGCCTGAATTGTTAGCTACCATGCCACCAACAGTGCAAAGTTCACGCGAAGCTGGGTAACTAGGCATTAGCAAATTATGACGCAGAGTAACTACTTCAAAATCTCGATAATACACCCCCGGCTCCACCACTGCGTAATTATTTCCAATCTTTTTGATGCGATTAAAATGGCGAGTCATCTCCACCACGATTGATTCAGTCAAGGGGCCACCACTCATATCTGTTCCCGCCGCGCGGGCAGTTAGCGAGAGATTACGACCGTTGGCGCGTGCTTGATTTACAAAGACAACTAGTCTCCTAATAGCTTCGGTGTTTTTAGGAAAAACCACTAGTGCTGGCTTTACATAAAAAAGACTGGCGTCGCGACTGTAGTTTTCGAGCGTGGCCGGCGAATCGTCTACCTCGCCAGTGAAAAAAACTTCTATTTCTTCACGTAGATTCATTGATTTATTGTATTGTAGCTAAAATAAGCGGACTTTGCTATGATTTTTAATATGAATCTTATTCAAGCCCTAATTCTAGGGATAGTAGAGGGGATTACCGAATTTTTGCCGATTTCTTCGACGGCACACTTAATTTTGCTGGGTCGAGTACTAGGTATTACTAGCACCGACTTCGTTAAAACCTTTGGGGTAGTTATTCAACTGGGCGCGATCCTGGCCGTGGTGGTAATTTATTGGCGAACTTTTTTGCGCCGCTGGGCAGTAAACGGACGAATTATTTTGGCTTTTATTCCGACTGGGGTATTGGGGTTTTTGCTTTACTCGCGTATTAAAAACTTATTAGGTGATCCGTTGGTGGCAATAGGCGCACTATTTTTGGGTGGCATAATTTTAATTTTATTTGAGCATTGGCACAAAGAGTCGGCCGATGATATAACAGACTTATCCGCTATTACTTATCCGCAGGCTTTTCTGATTGGACTGGCACAGGCTGTCTCAATGATCCCAGGGGTCTCGCGTTCGGCGGCAACGATTTTGGGTGGTATGCTACAACGTATTAAACGTGAAACCATTGTGGAGTTTTCTTTTTTGTTGGCCGTGCCAACTATGCTAGCGGCTACCGGCTATGATTTATTGAAAAATTTTCATTCGCTAGCCGGGTCAAGCGGAAATGGTATTCTACTCCTGGTTGGTTTTCTGGCGGCCTTCCTCTCTGCCCTAGTCGCAGTCTCGTGGCTGATTCGCTACATCAAAAACCACAAACTGACCGCTTTTGGTATTTATCGCATTGTTATTGCGCTTGTGTTTTTACTGCTTTATATCTAAAACAATCCACGGTGTGGTCGTTGACCATACCCACCGCTTGCATGTGAGCGTAAATCACGGTCGGACCGAGAAATTTAAAACCACGCTTTTTTAAATCTTTTGACCAGGCCGTTGCCTCGGTGATGAATGGCGGGTAGTCTTTGAGGGTTTTAAACTTATGTATCAACGGCTTACCATCTACCCACTGCCACATATATTTTGCAAAAGTGCCAAACTCTTTGCGTACGGCGATTATTTTTTGAGCGTTATTGATGGTCGCTTCAATCTTGGCACGATTGCGAATAATGCCGGTGTCTTTCATTAGGCGGGTAATATCTTGCCGAGTAAACTTAGCTACCTTGTTAAAATCAAAACCAGCAAAAGCGCGGCGGAAATTTTTGCGTTTGTATAATACCGTGCGCCAAGAGAGTCCAGCTTGAAATACCTCCAAAACCAAAAATTCAAAGATCTTCTTATCGTTGTAGGCTGGTACGCCCCACTCAGTGTCGTGGTATTTTAAATACAGTGGGTCGCCAGCCGTGGGCCAAGGACAACGGGCTAATTTGCTCTTCATATTCTTTTTATAGACAGAGTAGTAGTTTTTGTTTAAAATTAATAGTTAACTCTGTGAAAATATCCACCCTTAAACATCTGGTGCGTGATCTAGTAGTCTTAGCCGTAAGCATTTGGTTAGCTTGGTGGTTGGCACATAGTAGTGTGCTAGAGCAGTTGGCAGAAATCCCACCTAGTTACGCTTGGTGGGCTAGTCTGGTGGCAGGGATGTTATTTACCTCACTGTTAACTACTGCTCCCGCAATTGTCGTTTTGGGTAGTTTGGCACTACGCCTTGACCTAGTAAGTGTGGCAATGATTGGGGCAGTTGGTGCCCTAGCCGGCGACCTGCTTCTATTTTTCTTATTTAAAAATCATGTAGCGAAGGATGTCGCTTGGCTAACTAAAAATACGAGTTGGGGGAGATTCTGGCGCGTAGCACGTCATAGTCGTTTCCGTTGGCTGGCGGCGTTAACCGGCGGGGTGGTTATCGCCTCGCCTTTGCCAGATGAACTAGGTATTGCCATCATGGGCATTGGGCACACGCCGACTGGCTGGTTCGTGCCAATTTCACTAGGTCTTAACTTTGTTGGTATTCTAATCATCGGCCTAGTTGCCAGGGGTTTGTTTTAGCAAAATGGATCAGAAGTTTTTGTGCTAGACTATCATTATGGATAAAAAACTCTTAGCTTTAATTGTTACGGTGGGGCTGGCTTTGATCAGCGTAATTGGCGATTATTTTATTAACTTGGCAGGAGAGGGAAGGAAGTATATTATCACTCGGTGGTTTGTAATTGGTCTGATTATTTATGCTAGTACGGCTTTTGGTTGGTTTTTTGTGATGAAACATATTAAACTGTCCACCATGGGAGTTTATTATGCTGTTCCGACCATAGTGTTTCTAGCTCTGATTAGCGTTTTTTCTTTCAAGGAGAGTATTAATATTTATGAAGTTCTGGGTATTATACTCGCCATTCTCTCCGTTGTGCTAATGGCCAAGTTCGCATGAATCAGTAGTTTTTCTGGGGGGCTTTTAGTTGTCGCCCTGACAATAGTTTTTGTGCTACTCTTTATTTATGAAACATTCCAGGCTGGAAGTTTTTGGAGCACTGCTCCCGGTCGTGCTCTTTTTAACTCTTAAGATTGTCCAGTTGTCTTTCCGTTTTGGTGATGGTAATGCTTACCTTTACATGGCCGATAGACTGCTATCTGGGCAACTACCCTACCGGGATTATTTTCTCGCTGACCCACCCTTGTTTATTCTGTTTTTGGCGGTGTGGCGGCTGTTAATCGGCACCCACTGGCTCTGGTTTGGTTTATTGCCAGCCATTCTGGAGGCTGGTAGCGCCTGGTTAATTTACTGGCTTTTAAAGCGCTGGAATAATCCATTGGCCTGGTTGGCTCCGGCAAGCTACTTGTTTTCTTTTACCATTCTTTCTACTTCTGATTATCTAACTGGTGTACAGTTGGTAGTTTTCGGCGTACTCTTGGCTACTTTTCTCTTAGAAAAAGAACAGCCCCTTTTGTCTGGAATAGTAATAGCGCTGGCACTGTTGGTTAAACTTTATGCCGTCTGTGCGCTCTTGGGGCTGGCCATTTATTTAATTAGAGAAAAGCAGTGGCATAACTTACGACGCTGGCTAATTGGCATGGCTTCTACCGGGTTACTAATCATGGGTCCATTTTTGTTTCTGGGAGCGAAGACTATATTTAAGGATATTGTCGTTCATCAATTAAATCGTCCAGCTGGTAATGGTAGGTTGCCAGCTTGGTCGTTCTTTTGGTTGAAAGAGTGGTGGTTACTGATAATCGGAGCAAGTGGTTTGTTGATAAAAAGAAAGTCCATAATTATCTGGTCTTTTGGGGCAACTTTGATATTTTTTATGGTTTTTCGTGATCTTTATTATCTCTACCTAAACAATATTTTTGTCTATTTGGTGATGGGGGCACTAATACTGGTTGGCATGGCCTGGTCTCGGGGTGGTACTTATAAAAATCTGGCCATAACAATAAGTGTGTTGACTCTAGCGTTAAACTTGTCCGCTCTGATTGATTATCAGAAAAACCTCTTACCGCAAGGGCGTTTCTTTAGTGCAACTGCGGTAGCAGAATATGTTGTCACCTTACCCGCCAGACCATTATACGGTTCGCATGAGGTGGCTCCATTAATCGCACTTTTGTCTGGGCGCTATCTGTTATCGGGTTATATTGATACCAATACTCAGGTGTTTGCTTCAGGGGCCCAAGATCTGGAAAGGGTTAGCCAAGCGGTGGCACAGACCGGTGTTTATATGTTGAGTCGAATAACTGACCATCCTGAACTGGAAATAGCCCCAACTGGTTACGAGGGTTATTTTAGTAAAACCGTTTTTGACCGTGACTGCCAGCTGATTAAAGCGTTTCCTAACTTCGTAAATGAGTCGTATAATCAGGTGGGAGTCTTCGCTTGTAAAACGCAACCTTAGCGGTTTACATTTCTAGCGGTTTTTTGTTAAAATTGAAAGATAAGTTAACTCGTCTTTAGGAGTATCGTCAAGGGGTCAAACCTGGCGAATTTCAGAGACTAAAACAATATGGAAGCGGAAACTCTGCGTAGCGTGGTTGGTGTAAATGGGTTTGTCTGGGGGGCTACCTTTACGCTGATTTTTGCAGTGTTGCTGGTGTGGTCAGTAATTTGGAAGGGGATTGCCTTGTGGAGGTCTGCTCGGTTGGGTAGCAAGGGCTGGTTTGTGGCCTTACTGATTATTAATACCCTGGGTATTTTAGAGATTCTCTATATCTATGTGTTTAGTAAGAAGGACAATAAAGTAGAGAGCCAGAGTTAATATTAGATCATTATGAAGATCGCCATATTTGAAGCTACCGCTGAAGATCGGGAGCTGTTGCCGACTTTCTTGCCAGACTTAGAGCTGGCTTGGTTTGAGGAAAAATTAAAACCCGAAACGGTAGCCTTGGCCGAAGGTTGCGAAGTAATTTCGGTTTTTGTTAACTCGCAAATTGATCGGGCAGTAATTGAAGCCTTACCAGAACTTAAGTTGATTGCTACTCGTTCAACCGGCTTTGATCATATTGATACTAAAGTGGCTGGTGAACGGGGCATTAATATCACTAATGTGCCGGGTTACGGCTCCCGCTCGGTAGCGGAATTTACTTTTGCCTTAATGCTGACGTTGTCTCGGCGTATTTTTACCGCTCACTCCCAGATTCGCTCGGTGGGTACCTTTACCTTCGATGGTTTAGAGGGGTTTGATCTATTTGGCAAAACTTTGGGAATAGTCGGTACCGGCAATATCGGCCGTAATGTCGCCCGCATCGCCGTTGGTTTTGGGATGAAGGTGATTGGTTATGACGGCAAGCCCGATGAAAAATTAGCCAGCGAGCTGGGGTTTTCTTATGCCCCATTGCCAGAGTTGTTAGCTAATTCTGACATCGTTACCCTGCACTTACCCTACAACCCTGAAACTCACCACATTATTAACCGCGGGAATATTTACCAAATGCGTCCAGGCAGTTATCTGATCAATACCGCTCGCGGCGAACTGATAGAAACGGATGCTTTAGTGGGGGCCTTACAGAAAAAACATTTGGCCGGAGCGGGAATGGATGTATTAGAAGGTGAACACGAGCTAAAGGAAGAAATGGAGTTGATTACCAAAGATCAATCCATGAAGAATGTTAAAACTATTTTGGAAGACCATGTTTTAATGGAGTTGCCACAAGTGGTCATCACTCCACACATTGCTTTTTTCTCGAAAGAGGCAAAACTGCAGATTATTAAGACTACAGCGGAAAATATTCTTGCCTGGCAAGCCGGGCGGTCTAGTAACTTAGTTGGCAAATAGCAGTACTTATGTCCATGGCACTAATAAATAACCTCGCGCAGTTGGCTACTTCGTCTGGGCGTAGTGATGCCTTAGCAATTGTGCAGGCTGGATTAGAAGCCATCAACACACCTCGCGTAGTGAGACAAAAGGTGCAGTTGAGTGGTGACCAATTAAAGGTGGCTGATAAAGTTTTTAACCTCAGTCAATTTAAACGTCTGCGCGTGATTGCTTTTGGTAAGGCGGCCAGCGAGGCAACCGCAACCTTGGAAGAAATTCTCGGTAATCGAATTCTTGATGGGGTGGTAATTGATGTTACTACCCAAGAACATCGCTTTGTGCGGGCTTTCCGTGGTACTCATCCGCGTCCTTCCGATGAAAATGTGGCGGCGGCTAGAGAGATTGTTGGTTTGGCGGATGGGACGCAGGCCGACGATTTATTTTTGGTGGTGGTTTCTGGTGGTGGCTCAGCTATGTTGTGTTGGCCGCCGGAAGAGTGTAACCAGGGGATTAAGCTTTATGATGAGTTTTTGCAGGCGGGTGGCACGATTCAGGAGTTAAACACCGTGCGTAGGCACCTGTCGGATTTGAAGGGGGGAGGGTTGGCGAAGTTACTATATCCGGCCACGGTGATTGGTTTAATTTTTTGTGATGTGCCGGGTAGTCACTTTGCCGATGTCGCCTCTGGGCCAACTTTTCTGGATCAATCTACCGAAAGTGACGCTCTAACCATTTTGCAACGACATAAAATTGAGGCGGATTTTCTTTTACACGAGACCCCGAAAGAGGAAAAATATTTCAACAAGGTTTTTAATATCCCACTGGTAGCAAATGAGGTGGCCCTGCAAGCAATGGCAGAAAAAGCGCAGGCGCTCGGTTGGAAGCCAGAAATTTTGTCGGCAGAAATTTATGATTTTCCAGAAGAGGCTTTGAACAAAATCTTTGCCTTAAAACCAAAGTCAGAAAAAATCGCGATTATTGCTGGTGGAGAAGTTAGTTTGGTGATCAAAGATGTACATGGCACGGGTGGTCGTAACCAGTATTTAGGCATGAGCGCTTTGGGTAAGCTGGGGGATAAAGATACTTTTGTCTCACTGGCCTCCGACGGAGTGGATAACAGCCCACCGGCCGGAGTAATTGTTGATAAAACTACCATGCTTAAGGCAGAGGAGTTGGCGCTTGATACAAAACACTATTTAACTCATAGCGATACACTGACTTTTTTTGAAAAAACTGGTGGGCTAATCTACACTGGTCCTACTGGCGCGAATGTCTCGGATTTAATGTTATTACTAAGAGAATAATTCTCATGGCTACGATTAAAAACATTACTGCTCGACAAATTCTCGATTCACGGGGGCGACCAACCCTGACCGTTAAGGTAGAGACCGAAAATAATTTTGGCGAGTTTTCCGTCCCTTCCGGGGCTAGTACTGGCAGTCATGAAGCGCATGAGTTGCGCGATGGTGGCGGTGAATGGGGTGGTGCCGGCGTTAATCAGGCGATTCAAAACGTAGAAACAATAATTGCTCCCGCCCTCGCCGGTCTGGCCGTGCAGGATCAGGCCAAGCTTGACCAGGTTATGCTAGAACTAGATGGCACCGCGAATAGAAACCAGTTGGGTGGCAACGCCATTATTGGTGTGAGCGTTGCCTGCGCGGTAGCGGCGGCAAGGGCGGAGGAAATACAGCCGTTTGAGTATTTGCGGCGGTTGGCTGGTCAGAGCAAGCCACTTTCAGAGACGCCACTACTCTTTATGAATCTAATCAACGGTGGCAAGCACTCCAGCTCTAAGTTAGATTGGCAGGAGTACCACCTGATTCCCCAAACCGATAACCCAACCGAGGCGTTAGCGATTGGTACGGCGGTAATGCAAGCTTTGGCGCCTATCTTACGTGAACAGTATGGAGATTTAAGTGCTAATCAGGGTGATGAGGGTGGATTTGTGCCAGCGATTAGTGATCCGGAGGCACCACTAGCGGCAATTTGGCAGGCGGTAAGAAAGACCGGAGTAGAGGGCAGAGTTAAACTAGGTTTAGATGTAGCGGCCTCGTCTTTTTATGAAGCTGGTAAGTATAAAATCAACGGACAGGATTACTCAGCCCAACAACTACTCGAGCTTTACCAGAAAATTTGTCGAGGCTATCCCATGTTATCAATCGAGGATCCCTTTGCCGAAGAAGATTTTGCTGATTTTGCGAAATTACAAGCTGAACAGTCAGAGCTTTTGGTGATTGGTGATGATTTAACGGTTACTAATTCAGAAAGATTGAAGCAGGCGATTGAACTAAAAAGTATTAGTGGGGTGATTATCAAGCCCAACCAAGTCGGTAGCTTGACCGAAACTCTGCAAACGATAAAATTAGCCCAGGACAACAACATTAAATGTATTGCTAGCCATCGTAGCGGTGAAACTAATGATAGTTTTATCGCTGATTTGGCGGTAGGACTAGGTTGCTATGGGCTAAAAGCCGGTGCGCCAGCTAGCGGTGAACGCGTGGCTAAGTATAATCGTTTAGTAGAAATTTCCACCCTAATTAAGCAAAAATAATATTTATGCACCATTCACGCACGCAAATCGTGGCGACCATTGGTCCCAGTAGTGGAACACTGGAAGTAATAAAAGAGTTGATTCGTCATCAGATGGATTTAGCGCGCTTAAATTTTTCTTGGGGGACACACCCAGAACACGCTAGCTTTATTGCCAATATCCGAGCGGCAGCACTGGATGCTGGCCGACGCATTCCGATTATCCAAGATCTATCTGGTCCACGCGTGCAAACTTCTGCTGGTCATCATTTGCAACTCGGAGCGGAGGGAATTATCACTGAAAAGGATCTACAAGACCTAACTTTTGGCCTAGAGCAAGCGGTAGACTATGTTGCCATGTCTTACGTTGGTTCGGCGGCTGATGTGGAACAGTTGCGAGCAAAGATTAAAGAACAGAATGGTCACACCAAAATCATCGCCAAAATTGAACGGCAGGTGGCAGTAGATAATTTGACCGAGATTATTAAAGTTAGCGATGCCATTATGGTGGCGCGGGGTGATTTGGGGAATGAGTTTCCGTTAGAACAAATCCCTTTTGTCCAGCGCGATATTGTCAGTGCCTGTAAGCAGGCGCGCAAGCCAGTGATTGTAGCTACTCAGATGATGTTATCAATGGTAGACAACCCCACCCCCACTCGGGCGGAGGTAACCGATGTGGCTTTCGCGGTAATTTTGGGAGCGGACGCGGTAATGCTGTCCGAGGAATCAGCGCTGGGCAAATATGCGATTGAGGCGGTGGGGATGATGGAAAAGATTACGGCCGAGGCAGAAAAGCATAAGTTGGAGATTGAGATTAATATGTTATAGTGTTATTAGGGTCGAGAGTATAATTAAATTTGAAGTTATAAATTCTATGGAAAAAGAAGAATTAATGCAAAAGGTCGGTGAACTTGTGAAGGACTGCGCTTGTGGTTCTGGCAAGAAGGCCTACCTATGCTGTCAGCAGGAGGCAGCCAAAGCAGTTGAAAACGAAGTTTGTCCAATGCCAGAGCACAATGGTAGCGTGCTCAAGGACTGCTGTATGAAACACGCCGAAGCAACTGTTTAGTTTTGGATTTTAGTTGCAATAAAATCAGCCCCGTCTCAGGCGGGGCTGATTTGTCAGTGGGGCGCTTTTTGTGCTAAAGTCATGAAATATGAATAATGAAAATTCTTCAGAAGACTTAACCATTAAAGAGCAACGCGAATTACAACGCCAGGAAAAACAAGCCCGGGCAGAAGAACGAGCTAGGAGCCAGGGCGCTAGACGTTGGTTGGTTTGGTTTGGTGTAGCCCTAGTAATTGTGGGTGGAGTGTGGGGGATGACTAAACTAGCCAAACAACAGCCGACAGTTGTAACTGGCGAGCCAATTCCAGCGGTTTCTGCTAGCGACAGAACCAATGGTGCTACCAATGCCAAGGTGACGCTAATTGAGTACAGTGATTTCCAGTGTCCCGCCTGCGGTGCTTATTATCCAATTTTGAAAAAATTGAACGAAGAACTGGGGGGTAAAGTTATGTTTGTTTATCGTTACTTCCCGTTGCGTGGTATTCATCAGAACGCACAAATTTCGGCTCAAGCGGGAGAAGCGGCTGGTTTGCAGGGTAAGTTCTGGCAGATGCACGACATATTGTTCGATAACCAAGCCGTTTGGTCAGACTTACCAAATGCTCAGGATACTTTTGTTAAATATGCCACCAATTTGGGTTTAGATGTAGAGCGATTCGAGCGGGATATGGATTCTGATGCAGTGAAAAACAAGATCGAGAATGATTATCAGGCGGGGATCAAGTCGGGTATTAACTCCACCCCCAGCTTCTTCCTTAACGGTGAAAAAATTACTGGTCCACAGAGCTATGAAGAATTTAAAAAACTTATTGAGCAAGCCCTGGCAACCAACGCCTAGTTGGTTCGTGCTAGCCTGGAGCCTGGTAAGTCTAGTGGGCTTTCTTGATGCCACCTACTTAACAATACAGCATTACACTGGCGGCAATGTCAATTGCAATCTTTTTAGTGGTTGCGAGAAGGTTTTGGCTAGCCCCTACGCGATAATCTGGGGTGTGCCGTTAGCGCTAGTGGGGGTGGCATTTTATTTATTGATGTTGTTGCTCATGGTTCTGCATTGGGAGCACGGAGTGCGCTGGGCTTTATTATTAGGAATACTTGGTTCAGTTGGGGCCTGGGTTTTTTCCTTAGTGATGATCTATCTCCAGTTGATGGTGATTGAGTCGCTCTGTCAGTACTGCTTATTATCTGCCTTGACCGCTACAACGCTTTTTATTCTAAGTCTGGTGTGGCTTAGACGCCAAACTGTTGCCGAATGAAACTTTTTATAAAAGTACGCCCGGGGGCCAGAGAAAATAAGGTGCAAAAAGTTGATGAAATCAACTTTGTTATTTCAGTTACTGCTCAACCAGAAAAGGATCGCGCCAATCGCGCGGCAGTGCAGGCTCTAGCCGATTACCTAAATATTCCTAGTACGCGGATTAGAATCTCGGCTGGTTTGACTGCCAGACACAAAATTTTTGAAATATTATGAGGCCAGAAGCGGTCGAGCTAGGATTTAATCCAGATGAGTTACGTTTTTTACGTAAACTTAACCGCCCAGCTAAGATCCAGGACTTCTTAGAGACCCTGCCGATTAACTTTGAAAGCAAGGGTGAGACTTTGATGTCACCGCGCCGAGTGTTGCAAGAACGGTGTGCCCATTGCATGGAGGGAGCACTACTGGCGGCGGCAGCTTTGGCAGTTGCTGGCCACAAACCATTATTGCTCGATCTGGTTACTGTAGAAAAAGATTACTATCATGTGGTGGCACCCTTCCAGATAGCCGGTTTTTGGGGAGCAATTAGTAAGACCAACCATGCTGTTCTGCGTTATCGTGAGCCAATTTATAAAACGATAAGAGAACTAGCCCTCTCCTATTTCCACGAGTATTTTTTGGACGATGGTAGCAAGACTTTGCGTAGCTACGCTGGCCCCTTTAATCTTAGTCGTTTTAATAAAAAACATTGGGCGACTAGCGAGGAAGATTTGTGGTGGTTGTCAGATGAGCTTGATAATGTGAAGCATTATCAAATTCTTAGTCAAAAACAAAAAACCAGCCTACGCCGAGCGGATAAAATTGAAATTACGGCGGGTAAGCTGGAAGAGTGGAAACGCTAGGCGGTGTGCATTCGCTTATTGCGAACCAGATAATAGGAAGCGGCTGTGCCAACGCCGGAAGCAATTAATAGGTACATTGCCAAAGGGGAGAGTACCGCGCCATAGGAGCGCACTAGCCAATCCCCCATCGGGAAACTACTAAGCGAGAAGTAGTCAGCGCGCATTAGCATCCAGAGCTCACGCAGAGTAATTGGCCCAACCGCCCAGAACCCAACACCAATTCGAATCAGCCAACTACGGCGCTGTTCCAGTTGTCTGGCCTGAGTTATAACGCGTTCGGTGAAGTCGTGCGGTGGGCGAATAGACATACTAACTGGCCGCGAGTATTGCACGTGTCGGCTAATATACTGGTCTAATTTTATGTCTGCCTGTTCTTGGTAAGAGTGTTTCATGTTATTTGGTGACTGGCTACGATATCGCGCAAACCTTCGTTGCCTCGAACAGCGGCTAGTAAAATCTTGCGTGCTCGGTGGAGTCGGCTCTTGAGGGTGTTGGGGTTGATTTTTAGCAACTTGGAGATCTCCTGATAGGAAAAACCTTCATAGTACAGTAGTTTAACGATTAGACGATCCTCGGCATCGAGTTGTTGCATACAGCGTTCCAACTCGTCACTTATTTCTGCCGCTGCCACTTGGCGATTGTAATCTACTGCCGTGGTGCGAGCATGGTACTCCAATACAGAATTATCCAAACTGATGGTGCGTTCCTTGTTTTTGCGGAAAAAATCCATAGCAGTATTGCGCGCGATACTATATAACCAGCTCCTGGCTTTCCCCGGCTCCTTAATTGAATCCATATGGCGATAGGCTTTGATGAAAGTCTCTTGGGCTAAGTCATCCGCCTCAAAACGATTACCAGTTAGGCGATAGTGAAAGTTAATTATCTCTTTCTGGTGCTTGTTTACCAGTTCTTCGAATTTATTAAGTAGTTCTGTGCGCATGTATTAGATTTTAATCGTCTATGCGGTACTATTAATAAGACGTGGTGTAGTAACTAAAGGTTGCAAATTATATTGACTACAGATTAATTATACTCCTAGTGCAACCTAAACCATAATCCTCTCGTCTTATTGGTGTGACCAATACATTAAGAGGACCGCCTGAATAGATCAGCCAATCAGACGCCTCCTGCCCCGCCCCTTGGTCTTTCCTAGTATCCCTTGCCAACCCTAGTACTTTTTTTAAGAAAATATATAAAAATTAACGGCAAGGCTACGAAAGAAAGCCCAAAGGGCGGGGCTTTTGGTTTTCTTATTATTTGCTAGATTTTATGGGCCAAAAGTTGGGCCTTTTTTATATTTCCGGCTCGCTATTGACAGATTGGGGCCACTTCTGTTATAATGCAGAAGTAATCAAGTGGTCTTGCAAAAGCCCACATTTAGTTTATATTAACGGACAAAAGTCCAACAACCAATAAAACCTTAATTTATATATGAATATGTTTAATCGTTATAGTAAGATCAAAGCGTTATTAACGTTGCTTTTCGTTGGTCAGCTAGTGGCTGGTTCAGTGTTGGTTTTAATGCCGAACTTTAACGTTAGCCAGCAAGCTAGCGCCAGTGGCGTTACCTGTAACCTAACCTGGGGCGGTCGCACCGAGGCTGACGGTACTGGTATCCGCCGGATTGGTGCTGGTTCAGATTGGCACATTGAGGTGCATAATCTTCAGCCTGGTCAACAGTTTCGTTTAGCTAATACCAACCTTACTCGAGGCGGTACTACTTACAATGGCTTTTTAACCGCTGACTCTAACGGTGCTTTTTGGTTATATGACAACACCCCGATTCAGGGCTATGAGTATGCCGTTGGCCGTTATAAGACTGAACTGCAAAACACTGCTACTACTACAGTAGCTAACTGTACGCCGAGTTTTGTAATTGAAGATCCTAATCAGCCAGCGGTAACTCCGGTGCCTAGTTCTACTCCAGCACCATATCTTGGCCCAGTTGTTTGTCGCTTAGACTGGACTCGCGGCTCAGTCGCGAACGGTAGCCAGAGATTCTTCAATATTCTCGTCCCAACTGGTACCGGTATCCGCCGCATTGGCGAAGGCTCTAATTGGTCTATCAATGTCACTGGTTTGCAGCCCAGTCAGAGTTTCCGGTTAGCTAACGTTAATCTAACTCGTGGTGGTATTACTTATAATAACTTCTTGAATGCTGACACTAACGGAAACTTCTCTTTGTATGACAATACATTGATCAAATCGAACGAGTATTCTAGCGGTTTCTACCAGACGTTATTACAAAACACTTCTACGCAGACTATCACGTCCTGTACCCCAAGTTTTGTAATTGAAGATGCTAGCACTCCAACTCCTACTCCAGTAGTGAATGCTTCTGGTAGTATTTCTGCCAGTCCGAACCCTTGTAATCTGGGCTATGGCGCGCTCTGCACTAGTTATATCTCTTGGAGTACTAGTAATTCTAGTCGGGCTAAGGTTTATGTAACCGACGATAGTTCTGAAAAATTATTTGGTGACGCTACCTCCTTTAGTAATGATGCCGCGCCGTGGATTAAGCCAGGGATTACCTATGTTTTCCGTCTGTATGACTATAGTGGTGGTAGTCGTGGTGCTAAGTTAGCTGAAGTAGCGGTCACCGCTATTGGTAGTATCGCTACCCCAACGCCCTATCCCACCTATACCCCTTACCCGACCTATACACCTTATCCTACGTATACCCCATATCCTACTTACACTCCGTATCCTTATAACTACAACGATGCGTCGTGTCAGGAGGTAGTCGCTCCGTATACCGTTAATGCTGGCCAGACTTTTACTGCTCAGGTAACGGTACGCAATACTGGTACCCAGGCCTGGACGCGTGGCTATAACTCATTCAGTTTGAGAGCCTACGATCCGGAGACCAATCAGTGGAATGTCCAGCGAGTAGATTTACCAGTGGACTATGTTTATCCAGGCAACAGCACGACCTTTTCTTTCACTGCTACTGCCCCTTACTCTGGTTATGGTAGTTATCAGAATTTCAACTGGCGCATGAGTCAGGACGGTTCTGGTTTCTTTGGACAGACTTGCCGTAAGAATATCAGTGTTATTCAGCCGACCTATACTCCATATTACACGCCTTATTATACTCCTTACTACACCCCGTATGTCGGTTATAACAGTGCAACCTGTACTGATATAAACATCCCGACCACGGTACGAGTGGGTCAGGGCTTCAACGCTACCGTAACCATGACCAATACTGGTACCAAAGCTTGGACTAAAGACAATACCCCAAATCGTTTGGGTTCACAGGGACCGCAGGATAATATGACCTGGGGCTTAAGTCGAGTGGATATGAACACTAGTTATGTTCAGCCAGGTCAAAGTGCTAACTTTAACATTAGTGCGGTGGCGCCAAGTCGGGCTGGTACTTATAACTTCAATTGGCGCATGGTAGAGGAGTGGCAAGAATGGTATGGGCAAACTTGTACTCGCCAGATCAAGGTGGTAGGCAACCCCGTTGCCACGCCGTCTCATTCGCCAGTAATTGTCTACATTACTTCAACCCCTACTCCTAATATAGTTTGCATGGTGGTTGGTCAGACTTACCTTTACGATCAAAATCAGTATAATCAAGACCAATACAATCAAAATCAAAACCAGGTTAGTCAGGATACCAAAGATAATTCTTTTTGGTCCTTCCTGGGCAACATCGGTACCTTGGGTACTGGTAGTGGAGTGATTGGCGCGATTATCTTGCTATTACTAATCGCCTTCATCCTTTACCTCTTGTACCGTATCTTCCTAGCTAAGAGCGAGTATGCGACGCGTACTGCCTAAGCTCTGCAAAACAAAACTCGCCCATAAGGCGAGTTTTGTTTTGGGAAGGCCTTGCGGCCCTGCCGTTTGATTCTGTTGGGTCTTGTATTTGTCTCTCGGCCGTGCTATACTATTAACTAGTGTGGGTTTCTCGTGGCGTTTCTCTAGTGGGCTAAGGCCTATCTTAGTAGGAACTAGACGGGAGGTCGTCCTACTTAAGAGCAATGTTAACACTGTTACTGCTGGGGCTAGATGTAAGTCCAGCCACTGCAAAAACCTTGTTAATAGAATAGTAAAAATGGCAAAGAAATTATACGTCGGTAATTTGTCCTTCAGTATGACCGATGATGGTTTGCGTGAGGCCTTCGCCCAGGTGGGTGAAGTAGTTTCCGCGATGGTTATCAAGGACAAAATGACCGGTCGTTCTCGTGGCTTCGGTTTCGTCGAAATGGCGGCCGATGAAGCTGCGATGAGCGCGATCGAAACGTTGAATGGTAAGGAAGTCGATGGCCGCACTTTAGTGGTCAACGAAGCCAAGCCGATGACGGATCGACCAGCAGGTGGTGGTAGTCGTGGTGGCTTTAATCGAGGCGGGGGCTTCGGTGGTGGCCGCAGTGATTACTAGACCTCTCAAACAAAAACCCCGCTTCGACGGGGTTTTTGTTTGAGCGATAAAGCGCGTGTTGTCAGTAATAAATAACAGTCTTTCGGTGCGCTGTCCGGCGTGCAAACTGCATGGTCGGTGAGCAGTATAATAGTCATAACACTGCGAGCCGAGTTTCCGCCGGACAACGAGTTAAATTCTCGTTGGGAATTTAACGTCACAAGAAAGACTGTTATTTATTACTGACTTGTGTATTTTCTAAATTCCCATAATATTTATTACATTATACCCACTTTATATGCCCGAACTGCCAGAGGTTGAAACCATCAGACGCGAATTGGAGCGGGATATTTTAAACCAACGTATTGGTCGGGTAGAGGTTTTGGCAGCCAAAACCATTCACGGTAAGACGGGGGATTTCATTAAACAGCTAACCGGCAATAGTATTGCCGGGATTGATCGGTGGGGGAAGTTGCTAATCTTCGATCTGAAAAAGGGGGGACACAAACTATTGATTCACTTAAAAATGACTGGGCAGTTGGTTTACAAAGATACTAAAAAACTCGTTTTTGGTGGTCATAATATTTCTGAGAGTGATTTGGTAGTGCCTAATCGTTTTACCAGAGTAGTCTTACACTTCTCTAATCATAAGGCTTTGTATTTTAATGATATGCGACGCTTTGGCTTTATGAAGTTGGTAGAGGAAGCGGATCTTGGCGGTGTGGTGGCAAAAAGTTATGGCGTGGATGCTTTGTCGCCAGATTTCACTGAAAAATATCTGCAGAAAGCTTTAAAGAAAAGAGCCAAGACCACAATTAAAGCGGCGCTATTAGATCAGAAGCACTTAGCTGGTATCGGTAATATTTATGCGGATGAGGTTTGTTTTGCCACTGGCATCTTACCAAATCGTAGAGTAAACACTTTGTCTGTGTCTAAAATTAAAGAAATATACAAAGCGATTAAACGAGTGTTGAACCTAGCAATCAAGCATGGTGGCACGACCTTTACTTCGGCCCGCCGAAGCCAGGCGAAGCCCGCCTATGCCCTAGCGGGCTTCGGCGAGGCGAAGGAGGCCCAGTCACAGTTCTTGGCGGGGCATTTTGTGCGCAGTGACGGTGCCAAGGGGAATTTCACGCAGTATCTAAAAGTTTTTGATCGCACCGGCCAGAAATGTTTGCGTTGTAAAAAGGGGATTATCCAAAAAAATCGGGTCGCTAGGCGGGGGACACACTTTTGCCAGAAGTGCCAGAAATAATTTGCTATAATATCATTATGTTCAAAATCGGAGCACATGTGTCGGCGGCGGGAGGATTAGATAAGTGTATTGCCAATGCCGAGGCGATTGGGGCGGAGGCAATGCAGATTTTTGGTTCCTCGCCCCGGCAGTGGAAGGTAAACCTGCCCAAGCCAGAGGAGATCAAAAAATATCGTACGGCTTTGGAAAAGTCTACTATCAACGGAGGAGTTTTTTTGCATGCACCATATTTGATTAATCTAGCTAGTCCGGATGAGGCAATTTGGCAGAACTCGATTAACTGCTTGGCCGGTAATCTACAGATTGCGGAACTAATGGGTGGAGATGGAGTGATCTTTCATGTTGGCTCGGGTAAGGATCCCAATAAACAGCCAGCGCTGGAGCGTTCGGTGGAGGGGATTAAGGCGGTGCTCAAAATGGCCCCAGGCAAAACCCACTTAATCATCGAAAATTCAGCCAGTATTAAAAAAGTGGGTTCGGATGCTAGTGAGATTAAATATCTAATGAGTGGTGTGGATAATAAGCGGGTGAAATTCTGTATTGATATCGCGCACACTTTTGAAGCTGGTTTAGTAGCGGAATATAGTCCAGAAGAGATTGATAAACTATTCAGTCAGTTGGATAAGGAGATTGGGTTGGAGAATCTTATGGCCTTGCATGTTAATGACTCTCGTACCGCGCAGGGCTCTAATCATGATCAGCACGATAATATTGGCGAAGGGCAGATTAGCTTGGCCGGGTTTAAAAATTTAGCCAAAGAAAAGAGGTTATGGAGTATGCCGTGGTTGTTAGAGGTGCCAGGGTTTGATGAGATGGGACCGGATCGGCGCAATGTTGAGATCTTAAAGAAATTGCGCCTAAAATGACAAATTTCAAATGGCTAATGACAATTCAAGCCCAAATGATAAATGTCCGGATTTGAATATTAGGATTTTGTCATTGATTAGTCATTTGGATTTAACCATTAGTCATTAATGACATGGATAATCGGACAGAATTATTGCGACAAATTAAAGATGAAGTAATCGCGCTGGAAAGCTCGCCGCTTTATGCGGAGCGGGTGAAGAATGGGGTGTTTCCAGTGATTGGCGAGGGGGATCATTATGCCAAAATTATGTTTGTGGGGGAGGCGCCGGGGAAAAATGAGGCGGCGAGTGGTCGGCCATTTTGTGGCGCGGCCGGGAAAATTCTCGATCAGTTATTGACTTCGATTGAGTTGCCACGCCAGTCGGTTTACATCACCAACATCGTTAAAGATCGCCCACCATTTAATCGCGACCCTTTGCCGGAGGAGATTGTGGCCTATGGTCTATTTTTAGATCGGCAGATTAATATTATTCAACCAAAAGTAATTGCGACACTGGGGCGCTATTCGATGGTTTATATTATGGAGAAGTTTGGTCTGGGCGCGCTTTTAAAATCTATTAGTCAGATGCACGGCCAAACGTTTGTAGGAAAGGCCGATTATGGAGAAATTAATATTGTGCCATTGTATCACCCAGCGGCGGCGATTTATAACCGAGCTGATTTGGATAAGCATTTTGAGGATTTTAAGATGTTGAAGAAGTTTGTTTAGTTTAACAAGTTTGTTGATAAACAAGTTGGTACTCAATAAGCGGAGAGCTATAATTAAGGCAATGAGAATGCGTCTGCCGGAATTTGATGAGTGGCCGAATGTCTTTTTATTTTTAACGCTGGTTAGTTTTGTGGCAATAACACGTTATGTCTCTTTCGCGGTGCTACCGTCTATGGCGATAAGTGTTGATCGCGCGCCAACCGGCTATTTGGAAGGAGCTTGGCCGAATGGCCTAGTAACTGGCTGGGCACTGGATCAGGATACGCCAGATGAACAGGTGGATGTTCATTTCTATATTGATGGACCCGCTGGGCAGGGCGGAAAGTTTATTGGTCTGGCTTTGGCGGACATTGAGCGAACTGATGTCAATCAGGTGATGCGTTCTAGTGGGCCACATGGTTTCGAATTTATTATCCCAACCCAATATCGGGATGGGTTGGAGCACAAGATTTTCGCCTATGGCATTAACACGGGGGAGGGGGAAAACCGCCTACTAATTGGTTCCCCCAAGAGTATAACCTTGATTAGGTTGGTGACGGGTGGGCCAACCGTCTTGCCGCCTAGTAATGGTGGTTCTGGTGGTTTAGCTACAGCACCGGCACCGGGTAGCGTGGAGTTAGTCGGTTCACCGGAAACTGTCTTTGATTATTCAGCTAGTCATTGTGTATCCTTGGACATTCCGGACGCGCCGGCGCGCGCTTTTCGCGACGCTAATGGGCGGGTAAATCTGATTGCCTCACACTATATCAGTTATCGCATGTTGGGCAGTACGCTTGATAATGTAAAACGTGATTGCGGGATGATTATGAACTCGGCCAATGATCCAGATTTTTATAATTTTACCTTCCGAGAATGGATCACCGCGCCGTATACGCTGGATGGTAATAATGTTTACGCCCTAGTCCATAACGAGTGGTATGCCTATTTGGTAGATATTAAGTGTCGCGAACAAAATCAGGGTGATGGTTGGATCAACACTATTACTATGGTGCAATCTAGTGACGCGGGCGCGCACTACAGTCACTCCAGTACTTATGTGGTAGCGGAGCCAGCATTAGATTGGGATCCAGCTTTCCCGTGTGCATCTAATAATTACACCCGTTTTGGACCGATTAACCCCTCTAACATTTTTCAGAAGGATGGCTATTATTATGCTTTTTATCAAAGCGAGCGTGATCCAAAGGGCTATTATGACTGGGGAGCCTGCATGATGCGTACTAAGGATGTTAGTTCGGCTACTGCCTGGCAGATTTATACCGCGCATGGCTGGGACGATAATCCCACCGCCAGTTGCCAGGTAATTGATAAGGACCATCTGGAAAAAATACACGAATCTATTACTTATAATAACTATCTCAAGGCCTATGTTTTAGTGGGGATGCGCTATGGTCCGCCTGGGCCAGGCATCTACTATGCGATTTCCAATGATCTTTTACATTGGTCAACGCCAGTGAAAATTATGGGGTTAGATGGTATTGCCTACCCGTCATTGATTGACCCAACCGACGCCAGTCGTAATTTTGAGTACTCTAATCGTGAACCATATATTTATTACACCAGGTTTAATAATGGCACGGATTTGGATAGAGATTTAGTACGACAAAAAATCAGATTCACCACTACTAATGTGCCAGCGATTAGTGGGACTCCGTTACCAACTAGTACGTCAACGCCGGCACCAACCCAAACTGCGGTTCCATTCCCGACCTATACTTTTGTGCCAACTCAGACGCCAACCCCCACTCCGTCACCGGCGAGAACCCCAAATCTACCCGGTAGACAAAAATGTACTGGTTCGTTCTGGCTGTGCTGGTTTCATATTGGGCTCTGATTTGACTACTGGAATAATTTTGTTATAATCGGTTTAGCCGTAGAAAGCGTGGTTTGTCTCAGGTGCGAGTGTACCTAAGGCACGTAACTCGCGTTGAGGCCAAATTCCAAGGTTAATTTGGGTTTTGGTTGGTCGAAAAACGGCATAAATAGCCGTTATTTTTATTCTCGTTCAATAAATACAAAAGAGAATAACCTCGCCGAAGCTTTAGCGTAGGCGGGTAAAACAATGAAGACTAAACAGCAAAAACAGACGATAGTAAAAGAACTGACCGCCAAGTTTAAGGCGGCCAACATGATCGCCTTTACTGCCTTTGCTAAGGCGGGAGAAAAAGGTTTAAGTGTTAGTCAAACTCAGACCCTAAAACGCGCCTTGCGCGCAGTAGGCGGTGAGTTTGTAGTAGCCAAAAAGCGTCTAGTTAATTTAGCTCGCCAGATGGCTGGTTTAACCGACGAGGTTGATACCAGTCATTTTGTTGGCTCAATTGGTGTAGTGGTGGGCGAGGCGGGAGCGGATAGTCTCAGGTTAGCCAAAGATCTCCATGGTTTTACTAAAATTAATCCGGTTTTCCAAATTTTTGGCGCGGTGTTGGATGGTCGCTATATCGATCAAGCCAGTTTTATCACTCTAGCTAAGACCCCTAGTCGAGAAGTGTTGTTAGGTAGATTGTTCGGTATGTTGCAATATCCGCTGTCCGGATTGGTGAACGTTTTGCAGGGCAATATGCGGAATTTGGTGGTGGTGTTAGCAAATATTAAGAAATAATTAACATATACCATTTATCGTTTTCCACTAATTTACCATTGTTTCATTTCTGCATTATCTGAAAATGCTTAAATGAATAAATCAATGGGAATTGGAAAATGTTAAGTGGCAATTGTATCAAAATGGCAAAAGAAGATTTAATCAAACAGATCGAAGAGATGACAGTGTTGGAGTTGGCCGAGTTGGTCAAAGCCTTAGAAGAGAAGTTTGGTGTTTCCGCTTCAGCGATGATGGCTGCTCCCGCTGCTACTGCGTCAGCAGGTGGTGAAGCAGGTGGCGCCGCCGAAGAGAAAACCGCTTGGACGGTTGTCTTGAAGGATGGTGGTGCTAATAAGATCCAGACCATTAAAGTGGTCAAGGATATCACCGGCAAGGGCTTGAAAGAAGCCAAAGACCTAGTCGATGGCGCTCCGCAGAATATAAAAGAGAATGTGAAGAAAGAGGAGGCTGAGGAGTTAAAAAAGAAATTAGAAGAGGCTGGTGCAACCGTCGAACTCAAGTAAGGGTTAAGGGATAGCCAATAGTGAAGAAGGGGTGTTCCGCCATAGCGGAACACCCCTTCTTGGTTTTTCTATGCCCTAAATCTTTTTGGCTAATCCTTACTCAACCGCTAGTTGCCAGACTTTGTTGTCGTCGCTGAGAAGGTAGAGGGTTTTGCCGTTGAGGGTGGAATCTTTGACGGTAGAGAGGGCGTCGGCTTTGTAAGTAGTAACTAACTGACCATCAGCTTTGGAGAAGGCTCTGATGCGACGAGCGGAATAGTCAACAATGTAATAATTCGCTAAGTCGGCATTAGTTAAAAATTCAAGTTGTTCCGGAAGTTGGGTGGTGGCTAGGGTGACTCGGCCAACTTCTTTGTTTTTATAGTATTTAATTACCTGGTTGGTTTTGGTGAGGATATAAATATTACCGTCTACGGCTAGGGCTTTGGGTTGGTCATTGACCAAGCCGGCTAGCCAGGTCTGTTTTTGGCTATTGTTAGTGGTGGCGTCAGCATATTTATAAATTGCACTATCGCTGATGACATAAAGATTGCTCTGGTACATAAAGCTGTCAAGCCAGTTGGCGGAATCAGCTAATTTATAATTTTTTCCCTGTTGACTTTGCCAACCAACGACGTAAATTTGCTCGCCACCATTATACAAAGCGGCCACTCGCTTGTCAGCAAATAGGTTACCCGCAGTATCGTCGCTCTTCATGGTGCCACTTTCGTTGGTGGCTGATTGGGTAACGCGTAGGACTTTTTTGTCTTTGGTTAAAGCGGCGATACTGCCGTCTTCGATACTGGCAATCTGCTCAGTGGCTTGCGGGATAATTACCCAGGCAGTAGGTTGTTGGTTACTGACCAAGTCAATTTTATCCAGTAGTGTACTAAGCTGGTTTTTTATATCAGCCAACTTGGTACTACCAGAGGCCGGTAAACTACCCAGCGAGAAACCTAACAACTCTCGAGCATGGATGACGTTGTTGCTGTCAATTTCGCTTTGCGCTAGCTTAATATTTTCTTCAGCTTGGGTAATGGCGGCCTGGTTAGGGTCGTGACTGGGCCAAAACATCTTTACACCGACCAGAATAGCCACTACTGCTAGGCCCATCAATCCTGGTTTAATATACTTTACGTAACGGCCACTCTTGAGGTTAGCTAATGAGTACTTGGGCAGGGCGGTTAGACTAGCGACGCTGGGGAAGGAACGACGTTTGGCAACGGCAATGTCAGCAGAAATGGCTTTGGTTTGCTGGGTTTCTGGTGCTTTTTCTTCTTCAATTTCTGGTTCGACTGGAACAGTTGTCGGAGGAGTGGTCGGCTCGCTGTTAGCTAACATTACCTCGCCCAGCTGATAAATACTACGAATGGCTGGCTTGGATTCATGCCGTTTACTGATTTCTAGGTGGATACCAGAACATTGAAAATTTTTGGCGCTAGTACTAATGGCGGCCAAACCAGCGACAAACTTTGCTTGGTCGTTGTCGACCAGCAAAGTTTTGAAGCCTTTTTCGCGCGTACTAGTTTGGCGGGTGGGGCAGAAGGCAAAAATCTTGTCTCCCTCTTTGATTTTACCCGAGATGATATTAGAAAATTGCTGTTCACCATCGGTACTTTTTTTGAAAGCTTCTAAGTTGTTTAAAATATCTACCAGTTCACCACTACGGGCCAACATTACCTTAAATTTGCCTAAACGCGAAAGGTGAATTTGTTCTCCGGCAATGGCCATTAAACCAAGATTGAGGGTAAAGCCATCTTTTTTGAAAAAGTCTTCTAGCACGTCGTTAAGCTTTTTAAGGGTGCTGTCGAAGGCGGCCTTAGGATCATCGCCGGGCGTGCCGGTTTCTGAGTAGTATTCCCGCTTAGCGAGCGAGGCGAGCAAGTTAAGGGCGTAGGAGGAGTCTTCGCCGGTTGATTTCACTTGGCCGGTGAGATAGAGGTTGCCCAGTGGTCGAGTGTTGTCGCTGGCGGATTCGTAAATGAAAGAATCGGCAAAGAGTCCAGGTTCGGTCGCGGGATGGTTGATTTCCTGGGCGGTGGGCTTGAGGTAAACTTTTTCCATAGGGTTATCATTTAACATATACCATTTACCGTTTTCCACTAACTTACCATTGTTTCATTTATGCATTGTCTGAAAATGGACAAATGCTTAAATGAATAAATCAATGGGAATTGGAAAATGTTAAGTGGTGAATGTCAATGTGTGCTCGAACGGGGTTGACCTTTAATTAAGGGGTGATAGTCTATACTTCGGCAGGCTCAGTATGAATACTTCGGTGAACTCAGTACAAGTACTTCGGCAGGATCCCAGCCTTCGCAAAAATGCTATGGCGGGCACGGCAGTACGGGTACTTCAACTGAGTGTTATCCCCATTATATTTTTAAATAATCCACATGTCAAAAATAGTTCGGCAGGCTCACTACAAAATGGTCTTAGAAACACTGTTCGGTTCACGCGCCCGTCTGCGCCTTTTGAAGTTTTTATTCCGTAATTATCCCAACGGCTACACGGTAAGTGAGATTACCAAACACCTACAAGAGGATCGCAATATCGTGAAAAAAGAGATTGAAAATTTTATCCAAATTGGGCTACTGGTCAGAGGTTCCAAGGCGGGCAAGAAGATCATTGAACAGTAAGATGGTAAAAGCTAAACACAAAAAAACTAAGGTCAAGAAACGCAAACGTGTTTCTCTCGCTAGACCAAGGAGAAAGACCAAGCGTCCCACTCGGCGGGTTACCAAGCCAGCTAAACATGCTTCTGGCGTAGGCGCGCCACGCTATGTACTTAACCGTGATTTTCAATTTATCCAAGAGTTGCGTGATTTAATTCTCAAATCATCGCCGGCGGAAAAAAGCGAAATCGCTGAACGTTTGCAAAGAATCGGCCGAGTTAAGCTAGCGGTAATTTCCGGCATCTTTCTTAACAAAGAGAATCCAGAAACTCTAGCAACAGATTTGTTTATTGTGGCCGATTATATTGACCGACGTAAATTTCAGGTGTTTATTAAGTATTTGGAGGCGGAGACCGGCGGGGAGGTGAGATTTGTTATAATGGAGAAGGAGGAGTTCCAGTACCGCTTGTCGATGTTTGATCGGTTTGTCCGGGTACTACTCGAAGGGCCACATGAGAAGTTGATAAATCGGTTAGGGGTTTAGTCTTAATGACTAAACCCAAATGACTAATGACAAATTCTTAATTTGGATTTTGAATTTAGTCATTGATTAGTCATTAGGAATTAGGCATTGGTCATTTTGTTGTTGGGCGGTTAGCTCAGCGGTAGAGCACTGCATTCACATTGCAGGGGCCACAGGTTCGAACCCTGTACCGCCCACCAGAATAAAACTAGAAGACTTTTTTGAAGCCAAATTATGGGCGGCACGAAGTGCCGCCCATTGGTTTTCCCCTGACAAATCCTCTCCGCTCGGCGCGCGCAGGCGCGCCTCGCGGTTGGCCAAAACGAGGTTCGAGCCAAAGATTTCTTTGGTAGCAACCTTTTTGGCAAAAAGGTTGCCTTCCCGTGCGATTTTAGGCAGATTCTCTGCCTCTTTTATCCATTCTGACATCGGTTCGATCCAGCCAGTCCGCTTTTGTTCAAGATTAGTGGTTTGCTCCTCCAGCGACTTTTTCTCGCTCATAAAGTTTCGTTTCTTTTCGAGATAAACTTCACGCTCAATGTCTTGTTCTAAATATCCATCTAAAAGTCGCTGGAGTTTCGTAGCGATAGTTTTTACTTTAGTTTCTGATTCTTGAACAAAAACGGTTGCGGATTGGGCGGATTCCTTTCTGTCTTTTTCCAGCATTTTGTTCATTTGTGCCGCCCAATCCGGTCTCAAAGAAAATTTTTGAAGCAGAGAGGATAACTGCCGATCCAGTTCTTCCTCGCGGACGTAAGGTTGAGAACAAACAATGTTTTTCTTGGTGCAACGATAATACGTATGACCTTTCTGGATTTCGGCAGTTATCATTCTTCCGCATTCATCGCAACACAAAAGATTTACGAAAGGTTTAGAAATTTTGGGATTACCCTTCGGTTTGCCTCTCTGCTTCAGAACTTCTTGAACGGAATCAAAAAATTTTTGGGATGAATGACATAATTTGGTTGACAGCAAGTAAGGAAAAGTGCCTCTTTTCCAAGCTAATTTGATTGTTTTCTGCCATGATTCGCGTGTATGAAAATATTACACGCGAAATCTCCTTGTTGC
>Ga0209542_10003695_pt1 | contig 32419 bp, 30 predicted proteins | sample RifCSPhighO2_01_FD_184028 | JGI IMG/M metagenome (GOLD analysis project Ga0209542, IMG submission 184028) | Soil microbial communities from Rifle, Colorado - Rifle CSP2_plank highO2_0.1 (SPAdes) (version 2) | ecosystem: Environmental > Terrestrial > Deep subsurface > Rock core/Sediment ... | reverse complement strand
CTTGTCCTGAGCGGAGTCGAAGGGCTCACTTACCGGTACTTGAGCCGTTTTACCCTGAGCGGTGTCGATAGGTTGAGGCTCCTGGGGTTCTTCGGCCATAGAGCCATTTTACCCCTAAACGGCTCACTCCGTTCGCCGTTTTGAGCTTGACAGAATAGGTAAATGGGTGTATAGTTAATATAATATTTTAGGTGCCCTCGGGAGGGGTCGAAACTCCGACCTTGGCGATGTATATTGTGTGTAGCAGGGTATGGTGAAGCGGTATCATGCATGGTTTGGAACTATGTGTCGTAGGTTCAACTCCTACTACCCTGATAGATTATTTTGTGCCCTCGGGAAGATTCGAACTTCCAAAATCGGGGTAGAATCCCGACAGTTTATCCGTTAGCTTACGAGGGCAAAGAGAAAGAAGCGCACAGGTGCGCCGGAGAATTCTTTATCTTCTGTACCTCGTGCAAGTCATTGCACTTACTTTAGCACAATCTGTTTATTTATACAGTGCAATTATTGCAACCGCGAGAGCGCCGAGAGCGATTACATTAGCCAAGATACCAACCCAAAACTCAGCTTTTTTATACCATGGCTTGGTCATCTCGTTTGCCATAGTTTTGAGCGCTTGTGCGGACTCTATTTTTGGTGCTAATAAACCCATATTTTTAATTCATTTCAAAAACCTCCCAACCTTTCATTGACGAGCTGAAGGAGTATTTTGCATTACGGTTTATTTTCCAGCCGTTTGGCCCGTCTTGGACAACAATCCCGCCGTCAAAACCTTTCTTTCCTTTTAGCCACGCTTGGAGTGCTTCGGCTTTGTATCTTGTATCGTTGCTCTCCGCTGTTATTCCACCTTTCGTATCGAGAATATATACAGCGTCTTTGGTCTGCACAATCCAATCTGGATAGAAAAGTTTTTCCTTATTCTCGTCGGGATTGTGGTAAGAGATTGAGAAATATTCACTTCCCGAATCGCCGTTTTTGTACCACCAAGAAACGCTCTTGTTTTTGGGTGACTCAAGAAATTCAACAAACGCTTTTTCGTTTACTCCACCGAACATACCTTTTTCAATCCAAAACGGCTCCATCGCAGATTTCTTTACTTCGAGTGCCTCGTATTGATCCGTAAAGAACAACGCTTCGCGTGGAATCTCAATCTGCTCAATACGCTTCGCGCGAGCAGATTTCTTGTTTACTTCCTGCTCTCGAACAGGGCGATATGCAAGAAGTGCGTCACCAATAACCGGAGCAAGTGCGCCCGCAGGGCTTACGAGGTCATTCACAATGATTTTATACGCATCCATGCGAGAAGCTTTCAGCTTCTCCATTAGCCAGATATTCAACGCAGTTTTCAATTTTCCCCACGAGCGTTCAGGCGCAAATTTTCTATTCTCATCAGTTTGTTTAGCGATAATTTTGAAGCAGAGCAAGTTATAGAGCCGTTCGAGATCGTGCCGAGACATTTCTTGATCATGACTTCCGCCCTCGTCAAAGAGTTCTTTCGTGAAGTTGTCATAGTCATCAATCTCTACGCCGACAATCAACCCGTTCGTTACTTTTGGTTTCAAATCAAGATTTTTTAGGTCAAGCTTCTTATCGGCTACTTTTTTGAAAGTTTCTTGGAACGAGTCGCCGAGGTCGTTGTAGTCGGCACGAGTCATAAAGACAGACTCAAGTTTGATTGGTTTGATATTCTTTTTGCGATAACTAGCATTGATTGCCGGACGATTTTCTGTCTTTGATTTTGCGTATTCTGCAAGCACTTCGTTTCGCTTGTAGTTTGTATAGAGATAGCCAAGATTAAGCTCGGGATGTGTAAAGTGAGTGCCAAACGGCATACGCAAAATGCGCCCGACAGTTTGGATTGCAAAAGTCGGGTTCTTTATCTCGCGGAACATCACAAGCACACCCGCACGCGGACAATCCCAGCCAGTCGCGGCGGCTTGTTTGAAAAGTAAGAATGAGATTGGAGAAGTATTTTTCTCAACATCCTCAAGATTTACCTTATCCTGTGAAAGCCAAACGGCAATTTCGCTTTCTTTCACGCCTTTACGCTTGAGATATTCAAGAACGATTGCCTGTTTGGTCGTGTCTCCTGTTTCTTTTGTTGCTTGGTCATCATTCGGTAACTGTATGAGTACGAGAGGGTTTACCTCGACTTTAATATCTTTATAGAGTTTTACTATTTCTTGTCGTCTATTGTACGCAAGCTCCAAAAGCAGTTCGTCTTGATCTAGTTTCTTTAATCCTTTTCGTTCAAAATCTTCCTCGGTTTGGAAAATGATTTTCTCTTTGATAAGTCCTGCCTCAACGACTTCGTTTCTTTTTACCTCAACATATCCGGCAGTATCGGCACGAGTAGGGATATATTTCGGCGTAGCCGAAACGCGAAGCATGATTTTAGGCTTTATAAGTCCGTCCACCACCTCAAGCGCGAGTTCCGTATCGGAGCCAATATGCTCCTCGTCAATGATTACGACGATTTTACGCCCGTCTTCGTGAGTTTCGTTGATGAGATTATCAAAAGTAAGTCCTTGCTCGTTTTCACGGCGCAGTTTTCTACTATCCTTTGTTTTCCCTTTGATTTTCTGCCAGTTTATAAAGAAGACATTATTTTTGTTCAGTTTTCCACGAGCAAGGTCGTTTAAGTCAATCAAGTCGAGTTCTGATGCACCACCGTAGTATTCAAAAAGTTTCTTTTTGCTCTGTTCGTACGAGTCCTCACTAAAAGAGAACCACACAAAAGCAACATCATTGCCCTCAAAACGGGGGTCGCTCACAATATCGCGCAAAAATTGTGCGAGCATAATCGTCTTACCCGAGCCAGTAGGCGATTTGAAAACAAGGGGTATATTTTGCTTCGGCAGTTTCCACAGAGAAAGGAATTCATTCTTGAGATTCGATACTGCGGTTTCTTGAAATGGTTTTAGTGCAAACATATATTTATAGGCGATTTATTTCCTTGTATACCTCAAGGATTGGCTCAGGAATATCCTCGACTCGGATATTTTCGGATGAATACTCGCCTTTGTATTCGTTCTTGCCCCAACTAAAAATATATAGGGCGACATGTGTGTTTTTCTTTTCCAGTTTTTCCATCAATTCTACCAGTTTTGATTTGTCCTCCTTAAAATAGACCGCCGTCATCCGTCCTTTTCCCTCAAAAATCTGCCACCATTCATTTTTCTCAACTTCGTTGAGAGTATCTTCTCGAACAGCAATCATTTCTCCGGCTTGGTAGGTGACGCGGATTTTTGCCTCGTCGGGAATTTTATGGATTTTTTCAATATTAACTAAGTCAGTTTGGTAGTAAGAAAGGTTACCGCCAAGCCCTGCGACTTTTTCATTCTTTTTATTCTTATAACCCTTGATAACTGCTTTTACTCGCGGATAACAAACATTCTCCGCTATTCCACCTTTACCGCCATTGTTGTTCTCATTATTTGTACAAAGAATAAACTTTCGATTGCCTCCATCTTTTTTATTCATCTCAAGCACAGCGTGTCCGGTTGTACCAGAACCCGCAAAAAAGTCGAGAATGTTCGCTTGCGGACGATTGCCCACAACTGCAAAAAGGCAGTCATAAACTGTATAGAGGGATTTAGGAAAATCGAAGTCGCAGTTTGGAATAATTTCCCTCAAGAGTTTCGTGCCGTATTCACTCGCGTCATATTTTTTATCAGTCCAAACAGTTTTGTATGTTCCATAATCTTTGGCAATCATAATTTGAACAAGATCGCCTCGTGATTCTTTGATTTGAAGAATATCCTTTATCTCCTCCACACTTTGCCGTGCGTAGCGCCATTTTCTCTCAATACCTTTTTCGTCAATCGGGTATACATGAACAGTACCGTCTTTTTGTTTTTCGTTTGCAGATTTAGGATGAAAATTGTCAGGCGAAACTCCTCCAAAGCCCACAATCTTATTGTTGAGAATTATGATTGGATAGAAACAATTTTTTGCGTCTGTTCTCTCTGATTCATTTCCCCAGTTTCGCAAATTTGAGACATAAATTTCTTCTTCTGTAAGAGAACGGTCACCAATTATTTTTTTATCTTTCGGAACTACAAAAATTGCATATTCGTGAGTATATGAAAAGTTTTTTCCTTGTACACCCTTAGGATTGTGAACAATGGTTATTGCATGTTGTTCGTGCGCAGAAAAGATAGATTCTATGAGTACGCTGATATGTGCTTGTTCGTTATCATCAATCGCACAAATCAAAACGCCATCATCTTTAAGCAGATTTTTAGCAAGATTCAAACGATGACGCATAAGCGAAAGCCATTTGCTATGTCGATATGTGTCTTCCTTGTCTACATAGTCGTTATTGTATTTCCAATTATTTGCGCCAGTGTTGTAGGGCGGATCAATATAAATTAGGTCGATATTTTTCTTGTGTGTGTAATTTAGAACGGAGAGCGAATGGTAGTTATCGCCCTCGATGAGTAGATTGTTTGGATTTTGTTCACCAGAAATAATGCGTTTCGCTTTAACTTCTTTCAAAACAGGAATGTTCTCCCGACAATCCATCACGACATCTTCCGGCTTGTCCTCGAAAACGAGTCCAAGATTATTTTTTTGGAGTTTCTTGACTTGAGCCTTCAAATCCAGTATTTCGTTTTGCAAGTCTTTTTCGGACATATTTACTTACAGGCTAGTATAACCCAAAACGCCCCCGCACCGCCTTTACCTCGTGGTCTATTGAACTAAGTGCTTAGGGTTTAATTTCAATCTGGTCAGTACTTGTTGCTGAACTTTTTTCGGATGGCGCAGGGCTTGAAGCCTTCTTTAGTGGTAGAAAAGGCACTATAAGGACAACCAGACCAATCAAGCCCGCGATACCTGTAAAATAATAAAAACTTTTATCAAATGTCCACCTAATCCAAAAGCACAGTACAAGCAAGGCTATATCCAGCCCAACCAGTGCGTATCTGGCGATAATGGGCAAATCACTAAGATAAAAAAGGTATATAACTGCGTTGACAAGGACCAAGCAGAGAAGAGCGAGGACAAACAGCCATGTTTTTAATGCCCGGATTGTGCGGTCTCGACCCCCAATGACTGACCGGGCCGAAGTAGCACTGTCATCCTGTTCTGTTTTGCGTTTGGTGTCTTTCTCCTCAAGTTCTTTAATCCTGTTGGTTAGGTCTTTCAACTGCTCGGTGGTGCGGGTGTCTACTTCGTTTTGAATTTCTTTACTAATCTCAGGTTCACTCTTGCCGGTCAATTTAGAGATAAACGCTGAATCAAGCATAATCTTGACTGCAAGTTCCTCTGGCAAATCGGCAAAACTGGAAACTTTGGCGAGCACCTTTTCAGCAAAGTCATTAGGGACTACATTTTGAGCCGATTTTATTTGTGGCCTTGAGAACAGCTCCAAAAATGTTTCATCATAGTCGGGCGTCCTTTGCGTGTAGAGGCGGAGAATTTGAACCAGTTGGTGCGGCAGATACATAAAACTAATCTCGCCCTGTTTGCGTACTTTGTTGGCATATATTGCCAACTGATTGTCCCAACTAAAGAACCAATACTTTTTTGGGCCATTTGTTTTTGTTGCGTGTGCCCTGAGGTGTTGAATTAGGAGGCGGTGGTATGCGTCATGTTCAGCAATATTGTCAGATTTTTTTACGGTTATTGAGCGATTCAGTGCTTCTTTTTCTGCCCTAAGAAACTTGCGCTCAGGTCTAAAACTGTCATCAACAATGCTGATTTGTTTATTAGAAAGTAAGTCCGGGAGATTCCTAAAACGCTCAATGAAGTCCTCTTTGCTTATGGCTGTCTTTGAGTAGGCACGCCAGTAAGCAGTGGTTAGACTCTCCTCCTCGGATATATCCGCGCCGATTTCAGCCAAGTCACGGCGCACAGGCGGACTTTTTAAGAGAGCTTCGGTTTGAAACTCAATAGAGGAGCGCATTTCCTCAACAGTTTTTTGAGAGACAACAAACTTAATACCAAGGCCTCTTGCCAAACTAAGGCTCTTTTCAATTGTGGACGACTGTCTCAAGTCCCTAAGTCCCAGGAGTGAGTAAAGTATATTTGTATCCAAGTACAAAACATAGTTCCTGAAGTTTGCTTTCACTAATTTGAGCGTTTCGGGGTCAATTTGGATTATTTGATATATAAAAGTCCCGTCCAATAGACTGGCAAAATATACCCGCCTTTCGGTATCTGCGTCTTTAAGGAATCGCGGGAACTCAATTTTCCTTATGTCTGCTATTTTTTTAGACCTCTGCGGCAATAGACTGAATAGTTGTTCAGGAGGTTGTCCGGTTGAAATACCGCGAGCCGGATTTACAAATGCTATACATTCCGCTCCGTTCTTTAGAAAGAGGCGGTAGAGATAAACCTTTAGGTCGTCAATGAGGTCTTGTTGGTCTTTTTCAATGAGTTCGGGATATCGCTTTAGAAGCTCCGACATCCAAACATGGTAAATTTGACGCTCGTCTTTTTTGGTATCTCCGTTGAGTTTCTTGAGTGAACCCTCCCGTTTTATTTCAAGGGCATAAACTCCCTGTGTCTCGGTCACATCACCTTTGGCGACCAAGCGTTTTAAAGATTCTGCTATTTCCTCCCTCTCAAATTTGAGTAAGAAAAACTCTTCAAAATTTTTCCTTACTGTCCTAAGGCCTCCAGCTCCTTTATCAAGGAGCACCTGTTGTACTAAAAAGTCTATAGCACCATGGAGAGATTTCTCATCATCCCCAACTACTACAAGGTTAGCGAATTTCCTTGCAATGTAGCGGGGCACATAAGGAGGTATAGACAAATCAGTCAGCATATTAGGACTTAACTTTAACACTTCCTTCACTATTTAAGATCGACTTAATTTCCCATTCCACCAGGGCAAAATTGGCGGTGGTGAGGCCAAAATTAAAGGCGGCGGCGAGCCACTCGGTTTGAGTAGTTTGGATGGCGTCTTTCTTCCGGCGCTTGAGCTCCGAAAAGAGTGTGGTGTTGTCCTTCCACACGACTACGTCCCAACAGCCGCCAAAGCGGCCTGTTTTCTCGCGGAGCGCGTTTATGAGCTCGCTTTGCTTTGCAGGTAAGTCTACCGGCTCCGCCACATCCGGCAGACCGACTCGGTACTTGCGCCGGTAGGAGTCTACCCACGCGCCGCTCCAGCCGTGAGATTGAAACAGCCGGAGGACGGCAAGCTCGGCGAAGACTGGCTCACCCTGCCAGTCGATGACCGCCTTACCGTTGTATGTGTTGGGGATGGGCGCGCCTTCCCACCGATTAAACTCAAGAAAATATTTCTGTATCGGTATTTGTCCGCCTAAAGGGAGCGCGAATATCTCGCTCTCGGCGAGATAGGGTTGTAGAAAGCCAAGCTCACCCGCTTGGTCGGCAATGCGCGGTTTTGAGATTACTTGAGTGGAGTTTTTGCCAAAATCCATGACGATCAAATAATCCCATAATTCGTCATTTTTGGGAATCAGTCAGATCCAACCCAACGCTCCCTTGCCCGACCCTTGCTACTACCCCCCGCAAAAAAGAAAGAAAGGCCTGCCTGTCTGCAGGCAGGGAGAAGACGGCAGGGAGCGCGGGGAGGCTCGATGCCCGCCGTCCTCGGCGGGCCAGCGCCGAGTCATCGAGGCGCTCTAGCGCGCCTCTGGCGCGCGGTGGTGGTTCTCACTCCGGATGTCGGCTAAAGTAGGTACGAGCTAAATGGTAGACTTGAGCCAGTAGCAGGACAGGGTCGGTTTTTGAAAAATTGGCGCGCGCGGAGCGGAGCTCCGCGTAGGGTGTTTTGGCCGTTCCCGAAACTTTTTTGTTTTGCAAAGACAGGTTCGAGCCGAAGATGTTCTGGAGGGAGGATTTTTTGGAGGGGAGCTCAAGACCCAGCACCCGACCCAATACACTGGAGGAGTGCTCGCCCCACCCACCCGTGCGCGCACGTTTATCTTCGCCTAATCGAAGGGCAGCGAAGCTCCCTAATATCTACCTCAACCAATCATCGAAGTCACCCTCGGTTAAATCTTCTTTTCGAAGGACGATTTGTTCCTTCTGATTCAGGTTGTCAGCGGTTACGCGGATAAGTTTCGTCGAGAGCGTGTCGCCGACAAGTTCGTAATTGATTTTCTTTAAGTAGACCTCGATTTTTTCGTAGAACAGCGAGGCGTATTCTTTCTGCTTTTTCTCTGATGTCGGCTGACTGCTAACGCCATTCGCCGAAAATTCTATGTGGTCACTCACGGCATTGTTTATCGTATATGACACCTCGATATCTTTAAAGAGGAACCAGTACTCGCTCAAGTTGCATATAATGCGCACACGGTCGCCCTCTCTCGTGCTGTACTCAAAGATAAAAGAAAAAACATCGGTACGAAAGTCCTCGAAGACACGCACCTTTTCAAATTTTGATACGGTTCTAATTTTGTATGCATCGCGCAGCTGAAAAAAAGTGTCGCGCCAATTTGCGAGCCAGTTTGCGACGAACCGGGGGTCAAGAAAGAGAGGCGTGAGATCATTTTTTAGATTTTCCTCACTCACGTTATTCATCTTCACTGCAAGTTTGGTAAACAGTGTCCGGTAGTCTTTCGCCTCGGCAACATTTTTTGCTTTGAGGTAGTCGAGGTCAGGTACGATTTTTTTACTCATGTACCATAGCAAATCGTAAATATCACGCCCCTTTTCTTCGTATGTCGCCTCGCCCACGCCGCGTGTTCCGCGAAGAAAAATCGCAGCAATTTTGCTCGCCATTAAAGAAGAGAGGTTGTATGTCCGTATCACAAATGACAGCTGTCCGTGATTCTGCGGCATTCTTTCCGTAACAACGCCGCCAGGTGGCGCAAACTGATTGAGATCAACTTTTACATGAACCCATTCGGAAGCATAGCCCTCAATCAAACTGCCGGCTCGGAATTTAAGCGTTATGCCTCGATTGTTCGTAATGGAGCTTTTCAAGAATCCCGCCTCAACGCCATAGACTTTTGCAAAATGCTCCTCCGCCTCTTCCTTGAATTCGTTGAGGAAGTCGCTATCAACTTTGTGGCTTACCTCAAAGTCCAAATCCACGGACATGCGGTCAAGGTCGTAGCAAATACGGAGCGCCGATCCACCATACATTATCCATTTGTTGTATTCCGGATGGTGATAGATGAAATCGAGAACATAGAACTGCAACTCCTCTTTAAGAGCATTGAGACGCGTTTCGGGATCGGAAATACTAACGCCATAGGTCGAAAGACCATCAAGTCTGGCTTTAAGAACTGTTAGTATCTGGTCATTCATGGAGGTGTGCTTTTACTTTTTCATGAAATTTATTCCGCTCCTCTTCATCCATCTCGTCAATATCTATTCGTAATTCTTCTACTGTTTTTGCAATATCTTCAAACCGAACGCTTCGGAACTGATGCGTTCTGAAATACAGCAAATCGAACAACGCTTTTGACGGTGAGGCGATGTAGAAATCAAATTTTCCCTTTATGAGCGAATAGTCCGAAAAGAGATTCTTGTTGATTGACTGGTATGAAAAAGCGCCAGCCTTCGTCTCGTAATCCCGTGTGACTTTTGATGTAATAGACGTGATGGAACGTATTGCCTCGGTAGCGAGGTTGTAATACTGAAGCGCAGTCCACGAACTTACATACGATGGTGTGCGGAGAACGTTTGCGAGATAAAAAGAATACGAGATATCGCTCTTATTGTCTGCAAAAAATTTGGCAGAGATATACAGGCCGTTTTTTAGCGGCAAAATATCCTTACGCTTCAAAAAGCGACTGATGTACGTATTCACCGTACTGTTTGAGAGCCCCAACTGATTGCCGAGCTGATACACAGTACTTTTGGTGAAATGGGGCAAATTATTCAACTGTTCCAATAGGTTTTTCGTGCTTTTCATAACTATTACAATAGTGTATTATATATGAAATACTAAGTCAATCAGCTATGAAATACTTCCTCTACGCTCGCAAAAGCACCGACGACAGGGATAAACAGGTGCACTCAATCGAGGACCAGTTGGCCGTCTTGCGCAAGCTGGCTACATAAGGAGGGCTTGCAGATTGTCGCGGAGTTTGAGGAGCGGCAGAGCGCCAAGGTGCCGGGCCGGCCGGTATTTAACGATATGCTTGCGCGCCTCGGGCGCGGCGAGGCGCAGGGGATTTTGTGTTGGAAGATAGACCGGCTCGCGCGCAATCCGGTAGATGCCGCGCAGATACAGTGGCTCCTCCAACGTGGCACTGTTGCGCACATACAAACCTACGACCGCAGTTACTATCCGCAAGACAATGTTCTGTTGATGTCGGTCGAGTTCGGCATGGCGAATCAGTATGTGCGCGACCTAAGCTCCAACACCTCGCGTGGCCTGCGCCAAAAAGCCAAGCGTGGCGAGTTTCCCGGCACCGCACCGGTGGGCTACCGCAACAACCCGCGCACCAAGCTAATCGTGGTGGACAAAAAGAAAGCTCCCGTCGTTCGCGCTGCATTTGAGCTCTACGCCAAAGGCGAGTCGCGGTTGGAGGATATATCAAATTTTCTTTTTGATAACGGAATCCGCAGTTGGTATGGCAATCGTATGCACAAAGACCGCATCACTTTTATCCTCTCCAACATTTTTTACTACGGCCACTTCCGTTACAAAGGCGAGGTGCACGAGGGCAAGCACGCGCCTATTGTTGAGAAGTCGCTTTTCGACAAAGTACAAAAGGTGCTTGTTCGGCGCGGACATCCGCAGGCCGAGACCACCGACCCCCAGCCGCTCTGCGGTCTGCTCTCCTGCGGAGAGTGCGGCATGAGCATCACCGCCGAGGTTCGGGTCAAATACCAAAAGAACGGCAACGTCCATCAGTATGTTTACTACCGCTGTACCAAAAAGTCGGCGGCGCGCTGTGCGCAACCGTATGTACGGCAGGAGTCCCTGTCCGCCGACTTGTCGAAGCTCTTGTCGCTCTACGTCCTGCCGCCCGAGTGGGCGCAGGACTTCGAGCGCCGTATGCAGGAGGATGAAAAAGAGGCCGAGCACACAGCACAGGCGGCGCTCCACAGCTTGCGGGAGGAAGCGCGTGATATCTCCCGCAAGCTCGACCGGCTTACCGACCTCTATATCGCGCAGGATATAGAGCGCGGCGACTATCTTGCCCGCCGCGCCGCGCTCATGGCGCAGGGTAAGTCGGTCGAGGGTCAAATGACCCGTTTGGAGCGCGACGCCGACGCGTGGCTCGAACCCATGTACAACTGGATTTCCGAGGCTCAACAACTTGCCCAAATAGCTCGCTCAACAGACCTCCCCTCCAAAAAATCCTCCCTCCAGAACATCTTCGGCTCGAACCTGGTCTTACAGAACAAAAAAGTTTCGGGAACGGCCAAAACACCCTACGCGGAGCTCCGCTCCGCGCGCGCCAATTTTTCAAAAACCGACCCTGTCCTGCTACTGGCTCACTTTGGTGGACGACTTTCTAACCGTTGATTGGCTTAAAATATACCCCGCGCCCGCCTTTACGCTAAGGCAAGTCCAGGAACTGCTCGATTGACACACTATTAAACCCATGCTACCTTATGGGAGTGCAAACTTTAAATAACAATATCCATCACCACATTCAACTCTTGCGAGAAGAGGCTGGTTGTGTTTTGCGTACTGCGTAAATCAACTCCAAAGACCACACGGTCAGCCCCTTCTCGGAAGGGGCTTTTTTGTACCCATTCGAGAAGATGATGTTCTTCGTAAACCTATCCACCACAAGAGGAGGCTCTATGCCCCAGCTAAAAGAGTTCGGACTGGATGAATCGGTGGTTGCAAAACGCATCTACCGCGACTATTCCCACCAAACAACACGGGCGGGACTGGTGGTTGAGAAGGAGATTAGGGACGAACTACACTCGTTCCTCTCCTCCTTTCTCGACTTCGTGGGTAGCGACCACAGCGTGTTCCTGAGGGTTGATGCTTTTGCTGCAGCTTCTGTTCTCAATATTGTGGAAATCAATGTCGAGCTACAGGATGGCTGGGGTGTTGCACTCAACCTGTTACGCGCATCGGGAAATACACCGTACTTCAACGGCAGCACTCGCCTCCCCACGGAAATAATCCTCTACAGAGAGGACTACTTGCCCGAATTTGAGTTGGCTCAACAGGAGTTAGCCTTACTAGGGCATCAGCTAGAAATCGTGGGGTGGCGCACCCGTCCAGGTGTAGGCGCAAAAGGAGCGTTCGACAGCAAGATGTACCTCGCCAAGTTTTCGCAAACCTGGTGCGGTAAGCGAGTCTGCGTGCCTAAGACCTACATCGCAGATACAACCCCGTGGGGAGACCTCCCCCAGGATGTTGTATTTAAGTTCTGCGACAAGTACGGCAAACCAGCCCGTAAAGCTCGCTACAGTGTGGCGCGGCGACACGAGATTGGGCACGGCAAGTTTATGCGCAAGTGTTATCTCGCAGGAGAAGCAATTGCGCAGGAGTACATCGAACCCCTACGGCTTGAAGACGGGTCGTCTACTCAAGCCATCGTCCTTTGTTCTGGCTGCAATCCGCTTGTGGGGTACACCCAAGTCGCCCCTCCAGGCGTTTTTATCATCAACGATAGAACCGCCAAGAAAGGAGCACTCGTGTTTGGGTAGGTATTATTAGATGTGGGGGCTTGTCTTGTGCGAGCCCTCACCACTTTTTATTTTTGAGTATGAAAACAATTGCTTTTGACCTAGACGGAACTCTCGTAAATCTAAAACCAGTATTGACCTGTATTGCAGATATGTCTGCTTTAAAAGCTCTAAGAAGCAAATACAACTTTGCACTTGTGAGCGGCAGCAGTAGAGCAGAAGTGGAGTGGGCACTACAAGAGACGGGACTTGCTCCATTGTTTGATACGGCATATGTCGTTTCTAAAGATGATGCGCAAGGCAACAAAGCATCGGGAGAACCTTTCCGTGAGTTGCAGAGACGAGTGGAGGGGCAAGTAGTTATGATTGGCGACTCTGATTCTGACGAAGCGGGTACGACAGTCGCGGAGATACCATTTGTACGAGTCAAAGATTCTCTCCAGTCGGCTATTACCGAGGCAGTAGAAAAACTTAAGACCTTATAACTCGTGAGGAGCTACATTTCCTGCCGCCTTTAATTTCTCCAAGTCATCCCAGACCGCCTCGATGTTGTAGCCGTCAGGGTCGGTAATAAATGCGGCGTAGTAGCCAGGGTGATATTGAGGGCGATAGCCAGGTGCACCGTTGTCTTTTCCGCCCGCTTTGAGAGCCTCCCTATAAAACTCCTCAACCATCTCTTTGCTTGAGGCGGTAAACGCTAGGCAAGAGAAAGACTTAACATCGCCAGTCTCGAACTTTTTAATCCAAAAGTCTCGATTGCCCTCGATGTCCGCCTGTCCAAATCCTGCGGATTTTTCTTTTTCCACAAACAATTTATAGCCTAACGGAGTAAGTGTGGCTAGGTAAAATTGCTTGCTCTTCTTTAAATCACTGACGCGGAGGGTGATGTGGTTAAGCATGTTATCTTTTCTGCAAGTCTTTTGCTGCCTCTAGGAGGGCAATGTCTCTTGGAACGATATAGTCGCTACCCTCGATATCGGTAGCCTTACTCTCGCGCATAAGGCGCAGGGCTTCATCGTAGGATACCCATACTTCCTTAAACTCGTCTGTAATTTCTTCTCCTGTAAATTCTGGAGTACCTTTCTCGCCTTTAACATTCCCAAAGTAGCAGTAGGAAATCTGTTTGAGACTAAATATCTTTCGATACTCAACAATAGAGCCCACCTCACCTAGTACTTCAATCTCGCAACCAATCTCTTCCTTGCACTCACGTTGCAAGGCAACCTGTCGGTCTTCATTTCCTTCAAGACCGCCGCCAGGAAGTTTGTAGTAGTTCTTTTTAGAGACATGGAGCAAGGCGACCTTTCCTTCACTGTCGAGCACAATCGCCCGTGCTGCCTCCCGCACAGGGTAAGTCTCTACCTCTTCTTCCGAGACATTCTCTGGGTTGAGTAGCAATATTTGTTTCATAATTTTACTTCTATTCGCGTATCAATGTAGTGCCCATCTTCTCGACCTTCACCGTTCGTCCATATCTTTTCTGGTATTGCTTTGTAGAGGCGAATGGGAGTGTCCCCAGTGCACTGCTCTAACTTCCAGTACGGTACGATATGTCTGTCCCACAGTAGCTTGTGAGCAAATTCTATTTCTTTGGGGTCTGTGAGCTCTGCAGCGTTGGCTCTAATGTATACTCCTTGTCCCTCGCCTGGAGGGGTTTTCGAGTCGTAGATAGCCAGGAAGACATTTTTGTTTGCTCGAATGTTCTTCGACTTTTGACTGTTGCGGTAAGTGCCCCAGTAAAAATTGTAGTCTTTGTCGTAGGCAATAAAAACAGGAGCGTTCCACACCTCTCCCTCAGGTGAGAGGGTAGCGATACTCGCGTAAGATACTTTTTCTATGATGGTTTTTACTCTCTCAATTAAGTCCATATTGGGGTCGGGAGGGCAAAATGTGCCCCTCAGGTAGTAGGATACCACTCTTCGTTTTCACGCGCGTCCTAGAGGCGTTTACTCCTCTAAAACCGCCTTCCTGGAGGTTTTTAGAGGCTGCCTGAGCCTTTAACTATCCTAAAGTGCACCCCGACAGAGGGGTCTTTGACCAGGTACTCAAATTTCTCAAAAACTTTAATAATTATCTTGCGTTTGAGGTATCCTTCTTTATCCTCGTGTTTTCTCAGCCACTCAGGGTCGTTAGCAATAAGTTTTTTGCGTCCCTCTTCGTCTCTGGCAAGGTCAATGATTTGGAGAGAAAATATCCCCCTTTGATATTCTTTTTCCTCGTCATTATCCCGTGGGGGGTATTGTTCCAGCACGCCAAAGTCAGGTAAGGAAAGAAGGAACAAATTATCTGGAGAAAGCCTGTTCAACATCAAGTCGAATACAGGAATTTTCTTTTCACCATATTTTATATATCCCTGATAGCTGTGTATTCCTTCAAACTCGTTATGACCCTCTTTGTGTTCCCAGTCCCACCTAGCGATGAAAGAAATCCCTTTTACCTCATCGTGCAGAGTTCTTCTAAACAAGTTGTAAGATACTGAACCCAACAAAACAGGGTTTTTAAGCTTCTTGGTATCGAGTACTTGTTTTACTTCAGACAGTAAATCGGGTTCAGATATTTCCTTTCGTTCGGAAACCGACTCAAGAATCTTCTCAAAAATCATTACATTTTCTGAATTGGCAAAGCCTCTTCCATAAGACTCACCATGTCCGACATAGCTGACATGCCAATTTTCAACGAAGGCTTCTTTTAGGTCGAGTTGGTTGTATCCAATCAGGTGGGGCATTTTTTGAGTCTCTTTTTCTTCCGACTTGTCAACGAAACTACCACACTGTTCAATAATTTTTCTAAGTGCCGCACTCTGTCGGTAGCTCTGTATAAAGTCTTTCCAGAAACTTTCTACCCTCTTTTCGTCTATGGGCATTTCTTGAAGTTGCTGTTGCTCATACTGCTCTTGCCTTTGTTTTGCATCTTCAAGGAGTTTAATGAAGGAAGGTACTTTTTCGCGCCCTGCAGAACTTAAAACATCTCCCCAGGTTCTAGAACCGCCTGCTATTCCATCTAGTAATTTAGTAAGTATCCCACCCTGTTCAATCAATGAGGCAAGCGTTCTACTGATAGGAAGCTCTATATTTCCTATTTCCGCATCAGATTTATTACTTAATATTTGAAGACTTTTTACACAATAAAAATCAGTGAGCCAATCGTGGGTATTTATAGTGTGTACCTCGCCGTCCGCAGCCAAGTCCCACCAGTCCCATCCCCAAAAATCTGACCTTTTCATATCAAACAGAGAAATAAATATTTTTGTTATGTCTTCAAGGTCATTGCCTATTTTAGAAGCGAGGGAGTCGAAAAAAGGTCTTAGGACAGGGGTGTTTGCTTGATTTACTCTTATTTTATTCAAAATCCACGCTGAGAAACCAAAATATAATTCTTTTTTTCGCTGGCTAATCTCCTCAGTAATTTTTTCTAAGGTCTTTGCTCTAGCCAGCTTTTTCTCTACTTCTTTTCGTGCAGAAGGGTCTTTGGTTACAGAAAGAAGATTCTCAAGGTTCATTGAAGAATATGGGTCTACCTCCAGCCTCGACTCGTTATAGACCTTCTCAAGGGTGTTTACGCTTGCTATAAAATCATTAGCGTTCCCTGCTTCGAAGTGCGTTTTTAGAAGACCCTCAAACACCAAATACATATACCGAGCCGCTTCAGCGGCTTTAGTTATTTCAGCCTCATCATCAGAGTATCGAATATCGGCAACAATATTTAACTCTAGAGTTTCTTTAAGGTATTGGAGGTTGCGCTCGTTGACAAATTTTTGGAGTCCCATGTCGCTTAACTTGTCGGCAATATATGCAGTCGAATTTGCTAACGAAATAAACTTTTGGAAAATGTATTGGTCTTTGAAGTGGATTGACCTTAAGCTTATCGCGTAAGGAATAAAAATAACCTTACGGATTATTGTCCTATTACCACTCGCAATACTTACATCAATCGCTTCCCTTACCGCATCAAAAATCCAATTAGGCTCATTCCACTCTCCAAAAAAGTTCTTCCGTTCTTGTTCCGCTTGCTCGTATGAAAAACCACCTCCGCACTGTCTCAAAAACTCCAGGAAAGACTCCACAAGGCTCAGATAAGTCTTTATATGGTTTTCTGTCTCATCAATGTTTCCATGGCGAATGGACTGAATAAATTGGTCTTTCAACACTCCCATTTCCGAGCGCATTTCCTCAGCGTAATTTTCTTGTTTCGATATAGAAAAAGCTGAATCGGCTAGAGACTGTAGTTTCGCTAATGTTTCTTTCGCTATTTTTTCGTCATCTCCAAACAGAGCTCTATCGAAAGACATGAGTTCCATGTTTTCATCAGAAACTTCATCATAGAACTTTTTTACTAAATATCTGTCATCATTCTTCCGCGATGCTCTAGGCTCAAATCCTTGTGTCTGTGGGTCAGGAGAGACCGCCCGCTCAGGTAGCGAAGTGTCTCCAAAAGTAAAACCATTTTGCTCAGCTTCTGAATCTACGAGATTCGCTATTTCGCGTAAGGTATCTAACCTAATATTTGAAATAGTCCCAGTATTTTTTGCATAAATGTGATAATACTTGTCCTTTTTTCTTATTGAGAGAGTAAAAGGAGAATACTGTAAAGGTACTTTTTCTTTTTCGAGCCACTCAGTGATTAAAAGATTGTTTCCTATGCGCTCCTTTAGAGCCTGTTGGATGTTGCTCTTTACTCTGTCTTTTAGAAATTGGATTTTACTTTGTGAGAATTTGTAGCGACTTAGCAAAACCCCAATGAGCCTATACAAAGAGTAAATTGCAAACCCTCCAACAAGTAGCAGGGGAAGAATTATATTTTCCTTAAACATAAGGAAATAGAGAAATATTTCTATTTCGGCTACTGTCAAAGGGAAGAGCAGACTTTCTCTAAGCAAGACCCTTGCCGTCTCACTTTTGCCTTCTTTGAAGCTTTCGGCAACAAAAATTACAAGAGCAAATATGATAGCCCCAATGCCAGCGTGTATGGTAAGTAAAAAGTTCCTCTGTTCTTCTGGTAAGAATGAAGTCGGAAACTGGAAGAGTAGAGGGGGTATAAAACTAACAGCAGCAACAAAAAGAGAAACCAAAACGAGTGAAGCTGGTGAGGGTGAGTATATCTGCTCCTGAATGATTTCTGTTAGAGGTTGGCGTTTGGGCTTACAAATTTCGCTACTCCGCTCCTCTATCCAGTCGGACAACAATGAGTGCCTTTTTGTCTTCTCGTCTGAGAGATACCTTTTACCGTAGACCCCTAGATAATAGGCGAAAAGAAGCAAAGCAAAGAATATTGCCCAGTCTAAGAGGTGGGGTGGCAGTGAAGAATTCACGCCCCAAGTATAACGCTCCATGACAGAACTCAAAGCCCCCTATCTTCTCGTCCTAGTTTATATAGCCGATAGCAAGCATCCCCAGGATAAAACCTGCGATAAACCACATAAAAGAAACCTCCATCCTTTGCACTTTTTCTTTAGCGTCCATATTGTCTGAAGCAGTTATCCCTCGTCTGCTGAGTTACACCTACATTGCCTATTGCAATATCACCGCCTGGGCGCAGACACTTCTCTAGTTGCCCATCCTTAATCATGGGGCGAAGTACGAAATAATACGCTACACAGAGAGCTACCACTACAGCGAGCCCTATTAACACCTTCTTGCTTGTCTCATCCATATAAAAACGCCTAGCGTGTAATGCTGACGCGGGCTTTAGAAACACAAAGCCCGACACCAGGGAGGGTCTTGCGACCCCTATGCAGGTTTCCCCGCATAACGCGATGAACGCCCCTGAATGTCGGGTTCTCTATGTTCATCGCGATTCCTCAACCGTGCCGTCCAGAGAAGCTGTACGGGTTAGGTTGCTGCCTTACGGCTATTCAGTTGTCAGCTTAAGATACCACAAGTACTAAAACAGGCTACCGAGTAAAACTCAGCAAGAACTAGGCTGATATTGAGAAGAAAACACTCTCCGCAGTTCGTAAATCTCTTGCTAGTAAAGGTATTCTCTGTGCAAGAGCACAAAAAGAATATAATCGTGTGCCGCGACACGACCCTGGGAGTGTGCCCCAGCCACGGTCAGCGTTATGTATCTACCTGCAAGAAAAATTTTGTACTTCTCGTGCTAGGAGTGTGATACATGGGGATAAAGTCCTTGCAAAAAGGGTCGCGATATGCTATAATTACTAGCGTTAGAACACTGAAATATGGTGCTGCGCAGAGGGAGGTAAACAGGAAAGCTACCCCGCGCCAGCTAGTTAGGTACGCTAGAGCCCCGACTTTACTAGGGACTACAGCTATCCCCCTCAGATTGCCTTAATTGAGCAGTCCTTGGAGACTCTCTCCATGAGCAACCCGATTGTTATAAGTTTCTCCTCATGGACAACGGGTTTTCAACGCACCAAAATTTAACATAAGCGATTCAACCGAGCCCCCTTCCATGAGAGGGGGCTTTTGAATATTTGAGCGTTCTGGCTTGCATTATGTCGCCAGAAGAAAACAGAGTCGCAGCACTCCAGCCTGAAGAAATTCAGGCTCTTGTTGCTGTCTTTGATGCCCTGGCGAAGTTCGACTCCGAAGACCAGCGAGGTCTTGCCCAGTCGAACTGTTCCCCACAACCTAACTAGACCCCAGTCGTAAGAGCAGTCTGGTAAAACTTGCTCTTTTAAATCCAGCTTCCTTTGGCGAGGGGCTGGGCAAACAATAAGGGGGTATAAGACACTCTTGCGAAAGCAGGGAAAACGACTGCACAGCTTGTCGCCCTGCCTGTGGAAGAGTGCCGTATGCCCTCCGTGCATGTGTTGAGTCATGTCGCATCAGTGTTGACCGCCAGAGAGTTGATGCTAAAGGTACTCGAACAGTGTGCACCATTAGTTGGTATATATCGTCTCTAATCGCTAACTCTAGGTATCTAAAGGTAGAAGCTGGGCTGTTCCCATTAAAGGTGTAAAGTATTGATATGGATAAAGTAGTTATCTACGCTCGCGTGTCGTCAAAAGAACAAGAAGAGACGGGATACTCCCTCCCTGCTCAGGAGAAGTTCCTTAAAGATTATGCGGAGAAGAAAAATCTTCACGCAGTACGGGTGTTTTCTGTGTCAGAGTCGGCAAGCGGCAAGAAACTCCGCGAGGTTTTTAGTCAGATGATGGAGTACACCAAAAAAGGCGGTGTCAAAATTATCATCTGCGAAAAGGCAGACCGCCTGACCAGAAACTTTAAAGACGCAGTGATGATTGATGAGTGGCTGAACGAGGATGAGGGGAGGCAAATCCATCTTGTTAAAGACTCTCTTGTCCTGCACAAGAACTCCCGCTCACAAGAAAAGCTGAACTGGGGCGTAAGGATTATTTTCTCCAAAAACTACATAGACAACCTTTCAGAGGAGGTAAAGAAAGGGCAAGCGGAGAAGATACGCCAAGGATGGCTGCCTTCCCGCTCTCCACTGGGGTACAAGACCATTGGAGACAAGGGGCGCAAGACTCATGTTTTGGATGAGCAGAAAGCTCCATATATCCGCAGAGCGTTTGAGCAGTACGCCACGGGCAATGTCTCTCTTGCCGCCCTACGCGACCAGCTCTACACGGAGGGATTTAGAACGCATGGAGGAGCAAGGCTTTCTAAGAGCCGTCTTGCTGATATTTTGAGCGACCCCTTTTACTACGGAGCATTGCGTTGGAACGATGTGGTGCACAGAGGATTGCATGAGCCTCTGGTGTCGCAAGAGTTGTGGGAGCGCGTACAACTTACCTTACAAGGCAAGACAGCCCCTCACCACAACCGCCACATGTTCAAGTTTACAAAGCTGATGAAGTGCGGTGAGTGTGGCGGCACGATAAGTGGCGAAATCCAGAAAGGGCATGTCTACTACTCGTGCAAGCACGGCAAGACATGTGCTCAGCGTGGCGCAACACGAGAAGAGGAGGTGGAGAATAAGTTGATGGGCGTGTTTAAGCTGTTCGAGACGATTACCCCTGCTGAGGCTGAAAAGATATACACCCAGATACGCTCCAACCACCAAGCAGAGATAGAGTACAAGGAAAACGCCTTAAGAGCTCTCCAGGCACGCTATAACACTCTGCAGAGGTCGCTGGATATTCTTTACGATGACCGTCTCGGAGAGAAGATTAGCCAAGAGCGGTGGGAGACCAAGCAAGCTCTCATTAACGATGAGCAGGCAACCGTCCAGCGCGAGATAGAAAAAATTAAGACGCAGGAGACCAAGTATTTCGAGCTGTACATAAACATCCTCGACCTTGCCCGCCGAGCCCGCGAAATCTACGAGAAGCGCACCCCAGAGCAACGCAGGACACTGCTGCAGCTTATTTTCTCGAACCTGACCCTGAAAGACAAAAACACTAGCTATGCTCTCAAAGAACCCTTGGAGACTCTTTCGAAGAGGGTGCAAGAACGGCTGGATGCTCAGAAAAACTTCGAACCGAGAAAAGGCTTGCGTACCAAGCCTATTCTGACAACTGGTTCTAAAAATGACTCTTTGCTCGAATGGAGGGACGCATTTCGAACATTTGATTGGATAAGTATATACCCCAATCCTCAATTTCATATAGAGACAATGGGCAGATTAATGACTTTAGCGCGATGACTTTATGGCTCACAAGACCAAACAAATAATCAAACGGGATGCTAACACACTGGCTAAGCCCAAAAATGCCTCGCTGATGAGAGATTTCATCAGTACCCACCCAATCCTCCACACCGCAGGTGCATTAATGGAGAGAATGACCGAGATGGTAGCTACGTCCGAAAAGGAGTTACCGAGGGAGTTCTTTGATGACTTCAAAGAGGCAACATTCGCTCTGGGGCTATCAACCCACGTCCCTGTCGCCGAGACGGTACGCGACGAATATAAGACTTTTTTGGCTGAAATGACACGAGATATTGAGCGTGAATACAACTGCACTACGGCAAGTGAGAAGGCACTTGCTGAAGCTATAGCAAGCTCTTATGTCCGGACAATTCAGTATTCGCGTGCGCTGACCGAATGCACAAAGGAACATACTCTAAGCCACGAAATCAACGGGCATTATGCGATGGTAAGTAAGGAGCTAGATAGGGCACACCGGCACTTTACCAACGCTTTGCTAACCCTCGTACAACTCAAAAGTCCCAAGCTAGAGCTGAACATTAAAGCCAAAAACGCGTTCATCGCTCAAAACCAACAATTCAACACTTCAAGCGGACACGATGAAAACAATGACCAACAATAATTTAGGAAAAAACCTCTTGGTTGAGCATTGCCATAAAGTGGCAGTTTCTGATATCCTCCGAAAATATAAGGAGAGTATTTTGCACTCGCAGTTTGAAATAATGACCACCGATGTGCGCCTTACCACTTCTCAAACAGGAAATGGGGGTACTCGCTTTTGGTTCGTCTGCCCTAACTGTAAGCGCCGGGTGGGCATCCTGCTCGTCCATCCACTGCAAGGTCGCCTTGGATGCCGCGCGTGTCTCAACCTTGAGTACAAACAACGGCGCTTCAAAGGAATGTTGGAAAGTAAGATTAGTTAGTACGTTCTTTCCGTTTACCGTTACGCTACATACGCACTAGAGCTTGTCCCCAAAATCATTGAAAACGTGGTGTTTTTTGGTAAGATACAGGTACACAACTAAATAGCCCGCGAGGGCAGCAATCTAACCCGACTGGAATAGCTGGTCGGTATGATTGGGGCGACGAGTTAGGCACAAAGAACCCATCGTGGGGTTGCCTAACTCGCCATATCGGGAAACCGGTATGTCCGCGCAAGCGGAGACCCGCGGTGGGCTCTTTGTGTATCTACCGTGGCATTGACTTCAGCTTTATCAGCAACGCCACGTATTTATGTTTGAAATATTTACATCCTTTTTTGTAGGCATCTCCCTGTTTTTTGGTTCAATACTCGTGTCTGTACCGCCAACAAATACATCGCCGGTAGTCTATCAAGAAGTAGCGACCTCCAGCTCAAATAAGACTGCGCCAGTCCAAAAGCCAAAATCGGAAAAAACTAAACAGGTTGAGCAAAAAACGGAAGAAGTAAAAACAGCTCCTCAACCACTTGTCCTGACAGACGAGTTGAAATCTACTCAAACAGAGATACAGAAATCCAAAACATTTACTACCCCGTCTGGAGCGGTTATTGATGCCTTTGGCAATGTGTTGTATGCACCTCCAAGTGCTACGGTAGAAAGCGAGATACCCCAAACTCCACCCCTGCCCCAGAACTCTACGCCAGCGCCAAGCCAGCCCTATATTCCGCTACCCCCTGACCGCACCCCAGACCCTACAAACCGTGTTGGCTGTAACAACCAGTCCTGTAGCTTGCCAGACGAAACGCTTTGTAGGAAAGTCCGTTACGGTAATACAGCAGGTACATTCGCTTGGTATTTCTGCCGCGCCAACTACCCTGACCTATGGAAGTAAAAAGCAGGGCGTTCTTGTGCACACAGAGCCAGTTTTTAGTAAAACAATTATCAAAAAGTATATGAGTATGTGGAAAATGACGAGAGGTAAAAACGAACCGAAAGAAGTACGCGAGACAAAATGTACTTGCGAAGCGTGCGGCAATGTTTGGTTCTACGGCAAGGAGGATGAGAAGGAAGGTAAGATGAATAAAATACACAATGCAAGCAGGGCGATGATGTGCTGTGGAGGTTGTTTACCTGCACTACTAATCAAAGAAAAGGGTGTAGTTGACTTAGGCAAATGCCCAAAATGTGGTTCTAGAGCGGTAAAGAAAGAAGTTGTAACTCATAATGTCTAGCTGTTTTATTTTCCTCATAAAAATCTATCAAGCAACCTTGTCTCCTATCCTATATAAGTTAGGGGTTCAGTGCCGCTTCTATCCTTCCTGTTCTCATTATGCTGTACTCGCAATCCAAAATGATGGATGGCTAAAGGGCGTCAAAAAAACGTACGATAGGTTGGCGCGTTGCAATCCGTATAATTTGGAAAGTTGTATTGATTTTCCTTGACGCAAAATTAGGACGTATTTGTAGCACGCTTCCGGTGCTTTTCAATATTGCTTTGGCAGTGGTGCTTGTTAGGTTTACTCCACACACCAAGTTATGAAACGAGAGACCATTCCAACAATCCGTACGATTGGACACAGCGTAAAACCAATAGATACCTTTTTGGCTGTCCTCAAAAAGCACCGAATAAAGGTCTTAGTGGATGTGCGTTCCGTACCCCAAAGTCGCTTTTGCCCGCATTTCTCAAAAAACGCCCTCCAGAGAGAGCTATCTAAGCAGGACATCCAATACCAATGGAGGGGACAGAACCTCGGTGGTAGAGGCGTAAACGTGGGCTGGGACGATGCCATAGAGGAGCTGGTGGCTCTAGCCAAGAAAGGGGCACGGGTCGCCGTGATGTGTAGCGAGGGCGACTACCGGAGGTGCCATCGGTACACCACCATTACCCCTGCCCTTGAAAAAGCAGGGATAAGGGTCGTCCATATCCAATATGAAAATGAAACTACCAAGCGTCATACGTGAGCCGAGGGCTAACGCCGATTGGGTGTTTGACGGTCTTGATGTAAGCGAGACCACCCGAAAAGACTACTCCGCGAGAGTAGGTCTTTTTATTTCATACGTCCACCGGCACGGCTTCAACCAACACACCCTGCTCTCATTCAAGCGACAGTTGGAACTCAACCAGCACTACAGCGTGTCCACTAAAAACAAGTACCTCGCAGTCGCACGGGTCTTTTTGAGAGAACTTATACGGCGCGGGATGTTGCCGATTGAGGCGACCCAAAGCGTCCGGTTCTTCCGCCAGAGCAAGAAGCACCGGCGACAGGGGCTCACGGACAAAGATGTACGACTGCTGGGGGTGAAGCTCAAGTATCTTCCAGACACGCTGAGGAACAGCCGCCTACGGGCACTGTTTTCGTTATTGGCGTTTCAAGGACTGCGACAAATTGAGATAATCCGGTTGGACGTGGAGGATATAGACCTGCGAAGAAAGACCGTACTCGTCCGTGGCAAGGGGCAGGACGACAAAGAGTTGGTCTATCTCGCGCCGGCAAGCGTCAAAGCACTCAAGGAATATCTGCACACCAATAAACTCACGGAGGGCGCACTATTTGGGAGCTTGGGCAACCGCAAGACCGAGAGGCTGAGCACAATGACTATAAAGCGGGAGGTGGGCGGACTATGTAGAGAGCTTGGGATTGAAAAGACGGTACACGGCTTCCGGCACTTCTACGTTACCGAGTTGCTCAAATCTATGGACGTGCGTGATGTGCGGAAGTTCAGCAGACACCGCTCGCTTGAGATGCTGATGGTCTACGATGACGAGGTGTCGGTGGAGAAGAAAGCCCAGCACGTTTTCAAGGCAATGGAGAGGTTTGCCACAAACTGAATTTCAGTTTGGGACATTTTTTCCGCTTGTCTTACTGCCCGTTTAGTAGGATTATTTGGAGTATGAGTGGCATCCCCCAAACACAAGTAGATTTAGAAAAACAATTGCAAGACCAGCTGGCGCTGTTGGTAGAGTTAGCTAATCTCTACGATACAGGTAAAACTTTTGCAGCAAAGCCCATTGCTACTGTCGTTAGGGTATTGGTTCACGACACCACTAAGTCGACCTCTCTCCTCACTCTCTTAAACCGTAAGGGTGTCAACTTTTTTGATACCAATGGTGCAGAGGAGCAGTCGTGGGGTGGAGGAAAACATATGGGTAGTTACCACGGATTGGTTGGGGTAGCGACAAACAGTACGTATCCTCCCTATCTAGACGAGCCACCACCGGGTTTTTCGAAGAGTTTCCCGTTCGATGAATATTGGAGCCGAGTCGTTTTTATTGATGGAAAGGGCAACTCCTTTACAAGGAGAGATATTATTCTTGCGCTTGCTAACGAAGACGGCGGGGCACACGTCGACCCCGGTCTTACTCCAAAGTATGCCCAACTCTCCCGACAAAACTCAATGAGTCTTACTGCTGCTGGTGCAGACGGTGTTTTTAAACCCTTTGAAGGTCCGGAGTTAGCTGCTGCGAGACAAATCGCTCACGAAATGCTTCGTACCCTAGAGCCATCCTACCCACATCAAAAGTATAAGTCTGGAAGCGGTATTGTTTTTTCTATGGGAAGTTTGAGGATGTTCGATAAAAGCGAAACATCAACTCCTGCACCTAAAAAAGCACCTGTGCCTATTGGTAAAGTTGATAGAAGAGCCCCGTGTCCTTGTGGTAGCGGCAGGCGATATAAAAACTGTTGCGAAAAGAAAATATAGGTACTTCTAACAATTGGAAGACGGCGTTTCTTTTTCTCGTTGTTTCTATGTGCTATAACTCTATTTACATTACATTCGTGTCAGCTTCGGTTCGGGCATCAGAGCAAACAGCTTTTCGGTCTCTGCGATGAGTTTTCCTCGAAGTTCGGTATCAATAATGGCTTTCTCTAGAGCCTCCATTGCTGACTTCACGCCCTCGATGCCGCCTGTTCCTATTACCCGTGCGAGGTTCATATATGCCGCAAGCGACAATCTGACGTATTCCTTGTGCTTATACAACAAGTCGAAGTCTGGCACAGGCAGGTTGTTGTATGCATCGGGACTCTCTTTTGCTATTTGCTCGAAAAACGAGCCGTGTACGAATGCACTTCGTGCCGAATACAATTCCTTGATGTCCTTCTCGATATTTGGAAACTTCCACGCCAGCAAGACGGCGACTCGCTTCCGAAGACGGTACGTCACTTCTTCGCTTCTGGCGTCGCCAGCGGTAAAGAGTGCTTCCAGAATCGTTGCCATTTCTGCGGACTCGCGTTGCCAGCCAAAGGAACTTTTCGAGTTTTCATAGTCCTCTAATCCCTTATAGAGCAGCGCGGCAACAAACAGCCGCCAGTCCTCTTTATTCCAGCTTTGTACGCGGTCTAGATGCCACGTTCCATATTCTGACTGCTTCAGGAGCGTCTTATAGAATTCGACAAACCCCTTGGATTGGAAAATTGCAGCGTCCTGCGTGTGGAAATAAGTGAGAGGGTCGTGTCGGCTTTCCTTTCTATGTCGCGTGATGCCCATATCGTTTGCAGAGAAAAGCGGATACAGGAAATGCGGCGAGTAAATGTTCAGCAGAAACAATGTCTCGGCGTGTGCAAAGCCGCCTTCTTCAATGGTGTCGGGGATTAGAAGCCCCCACGATGCTTTCTCGTAATGAGTATCGTCCAAGCCGAAGATATTTCTCGTATTACCTTCGGCTCGATAGTTTCGGAGAACATTATTGTTTACTGGCGGTATTCTTTTCTTTACCTCCTCAATGAATTCATCGAAACTGAACTGTTTTAAGTCCCAGCACTCGTAGCCGTCCAGAATGGGAAGCATCTTTTGTGCCTGTTCTATGGGTTTACCTGTAAAGGCAAAAAACATTGTTTTGCTTCTGTTCATAGATTCCAATCAACGGGTTGTAATGGGTCGTAAACACCTTTCATCTCATCGTACATTGTTCGCAGTTCCATTTTTATTCTCTCCCTATGTTCAGGCGGGACGGTTCGATAGCTTCCGAATATCGTCGTTATGTTGCCGATGTAGACGCGAGTTGTTAGCCAAATGTCTTTCAAATTCTCCACAAGACTTAGTAAGCGTTCAGGCTCGGTGGCTAGCAGTGCGACGACTTCTTCCGTGCCGTTTATCCACGCTTGATGCTTTTCTTCGGGGTCGGTTTTCAAACGCTCTTTAAGTAGGGCAATCATCTTTTCAAAAAGATTCTTTGCATCTTCTGGAGCGAGGGCGGCGAGTTGCTCGAACACTAGTCCGAACATTGATGCGACTGAGGAGTCGTAGCCGTTCTCCCAAAAGAGAAGGATGTACTCGCGTATTTGTTCGTATGGCAATGTTTTTTGTTCGAGCATCTTCCAGAAGTGCCACGTCAGCGATGATTTCATTGCTGGCTTTCCGTGGACAATTTGCTCCTTCAGGATTCCTATAAAAGCATCTGGGTTGAATTCTCCCTTGGCTGGAAAGTCATCCTTTCGGAACAGCGCGAAATACGGTACAAGAGCCGCCAAATCGTGCAGTACGTCGTCCTGTTCTGTTGCTATCAGCACTCGCAATACTTCTTCCGCCTCGGATTCGTTGAGGTCTCTGAATTTATCGAACACGTGCAGGAGTGCTTCTAGAACACGGGGATGAGCGGCGTTATCTCTCAACATTTTCAGCGGAATCTCGCGTATCAAGTCCCGCTCGGACTGTTTCCACTCGAACGGAGTCTCATCTTGATTCTTCACTGCCTTTTTCCTCACCAGAAATTCGACGAGCGGATACGTCGCCTGAACGCGGATATAAAGATTATCCTCGGCGATGTAGCGCAGAAGTATCTCGATAATTTCGGTGTAATACTCAGGCCTGTTCTGGACGATGACTCCCGCCATTAGCCAGCAAAGATGACCTCGAACGGTAGTGATGTTCCTAAAGTCTTCGTTATTGGCAATCTTTGTATGATAGTTGTGCTCACCCTCGGGGTCGTCGGCATCGTTAGCACCTATCGGGCTTGGGTTCAGGTCGTTGTGGAGCATCCGTACAATCCACATCGCGTCTTCAACGCGACCCTTTTTAAGAAGTTCTGACCCGATGTGTACGAGGTTTTCTTTAGCGCCGTTTGTAAGCCAGTCGAGATTGCCCGAAGAATCACTTATTGTCTTTATGAATTCAAACGCCTCAATATTCTTATCGTTCAACTGGTGGTCAAGATATTCCACCAATAATTTGAGGGCATCAGGATTCGTTACGTTTGAACGAGTCTCAATCGCCTCAATGACGGCTTGGTCATATACAAGCGAGAACTCCCCCTGCCTCGTCTCGAAAAAGATTTTATCCACATTCGCAAACTGACTGAAATCGAATGAGGAGAGCGAGCGTATAGCGGCAGTAGCGTCGACAAAGTACGCCCAGTTTACGACTACAATGATTCGTTCGTGGTTTTCAATATCAACCTGTCGATTCTTCTTGGGTAGTTTGCCAGCAAAGCTACTCGTTGCCGTGCCACGACTATCTACAGACCTCGCGCCTCGACTATACGAAAGAGAAATAGTCTCCAGCGATTCGATGCGATGAAATTCGTATCCGCCGTGAGTAAATTCTTTTTCTCCATTGTGGGCGGCGATGCCTTGCTCAATGATGTCTCCTTGCTGGATGGCAAGAGTCTTCATTTCGGCTTTCTTTACGAAGAATTGTGGAGTGTAGACCAAGTAGCCCTTCAAACCTTTTTTCTGGATTTCTTCTCGGATGTAGCCAGCCATCGTGTGCCATACACGACTCTGTGCAAGTTCATCGCCATTCTCAACCATACGGAATAGTTCGACAGCGAGTTTTTCGCCGCGCTCATCTTGCAGTTGGTAGTCGAAGTTCTCTCCCGTGAGTAGATTTACGACCACATCACGCCCCGTGATGCCGTATGTCTGACTGCGGCTGTCCGATAGGTGCTGGATGAACCTCTCGACTGCTTCTTCTTCCCATTGTTCTTTTGCCATAAGGGTAGGCTCATTATCCTCTTTTCAAATTGTAGTGTAAAGCATTGTAAAGTATGATTACTAGGTATGGCAGAACCGAGGGAGTTTTATATGGCACAGGAGCTAGCCAATAAGTTGCAAGTGAATGTGATGACAATCTACCGCTACATAAAGGCTGGCAAGCTGAAAGCGTACAAAATCGGTAAGGAATTTCGTATAGATAAGAAAGAGTTTGAGACATTTCTGAAGAAAGCAAAAACTAACTAATATGGCTGGCCTGCGGATAACACTATGAAATCAGATAAATTAAATGCGGAGCTAATTGAGATGCTCGATGTACTAAAACGAGAGCACTTATTGATGAAAGCTGGCGAGACATCCTTTGAACTTAGTCTTTTTCCCGTCGGGATTACTCTCGAAAGCACGAGCGATGCACACAGAGCTCAAGACATCGTTGATGAGAAAAAGAAAATATTGCTAAAGATAGCAAATACGGGAGCCATAGAAGCAACTCCAACAAACGACGTGCTCGATGGTTACGACTCTTGCTTCTTCGTTAAGGTAAATCCTGCGAAATTCGAAGAGCTATACGAAAGTTTGGATACTGCATCATCGGCAAATCAAGACAAGATGCGTCTTTTCATAGACAGCGAAGGCAACTTTTGGCGCGAACCTAAAGACAAGTTTCTGTATCCTATGGGTAAAGGTGGCTTACGTCTAAAAATTTTAAAGTACCTTGTCGACAATGTGGGTCTTCAAGATACGGGCACTATTGCGGAATCTCTTAACGTAACCGAAAAAAGAATCCAGAACGAAATCGGCAAGATTCGAGACAATATGTCCAAGTATTTGAAGATTGACGGCAAGACCATTATTGAAGGGAAAAAAGACAGCGGTTACGGCATTCGTCCCGCTTTTACATTCGTGGAGATGTAAATTTGCCTCGCCACCTCTAGGCACTGTTCGTATCTCCTTTTGCAGGGCTTATTGAAGCCCTTTTTTGATGCCGAAGGGTAGCAAGCGGGTATGTAAAGAGTGAGGGGTCAGTCGCTAGAGTAAGTGAGTGATTAGCACGGAAACAGTTAAAGAATTCCAAGCCACCGTTCTAGCAGAGTTCGGTGTTGCGTTGAATGAGAAGGATGCAACGGAAGTCCTCTACAATTGGGTGGCCTATTTTGACCTGCTCGCAAAAATCGACAGCCGACAAAAGCCTCAAACATCTTAACCTGCCCCGAAATACATCGAGGCAGGTCTGGGTCTTTGATTCAGGACAATCAGCGCATCGGAGGTAGTCAGCGAGTCCTCCACAAAAAACCGGCTGAAAAACTTTTTTGGTGTGCAGATAATAGCTCCCGCTCTGAGTGTGGGCATTCTCAACGGGAGACCTCATCTGCATATCAAGGAGCAACTAATTTGAGCAGAACCGCGAGGGTTAAAAGGTTGAAATTGCTCAAATAGATCCGCTGTATATAGATTTATTAGCCTCTCTCGTTCAGAACGGAGGAGATGAGGGAAACAAAAGCCCTCCCAAAAAATGTCGACAAAGCATAAAAAACTCTATACCGCACGGGATATAGAGCAAGCAAAAGTGGACAATGAGTCAGTGCGGAAATATTTTGCTCGCAGGGGTGAAAAGAGGAAGACGGTTCAGGTTCGCGTGAGTAAAAAGTGGCATAGCAAACTCAAGGAGGTGGCGAGTTCAGAAAAGATGATTATCTCCTTTCTGCTCGACGAGATTTGCAAGCACTTTTTCTCTAATTATTCATAACTATGCGCTTGGGGAGCTAACTGATAAAATTAAAGAACCAGTATGGACACCAACAAGATAACCAAAGCAGTCGTTTATGCGCGGGTATCCTCCAAAGAGCAGGAGGAGACCGGCTACTCATTGGACGCACAGGAGGAACTACTAAAAACCTACGCCGAAAAGCCACAGCACCAATTTGACGTAGTAAAAAAGTTTAGGATTTCCGAGTCAGCAAGCGGCAAGACGCAACGTGCCACTTTTGCCGAGATGATACGGTATATGGATAAGAATAAGGTCAATGTTCTTATTTGTGAGAAGGTAGACCGGCTGACACGCAACTTCAAAGATGCCATCGTCATTGACGAGTGGCTGGATAAAGATGAGGTACGGCAAGTCCACCTTGTGAAAGACGCGCTCATCCTCCACAAGAACTCAAAATCGCAAGAGAAGCTGAATTGGGGTATCAGGATTTTGTTCGCCAAGAATTACACGGACAATCTTTCGGAGGAGGTAAAGAAGGGTCAAAAGCAAAAAACAAGAGAAGGGTGGCTTCCAACCAAGCCACCACTGGGCTTCAAAACTATTGGCGAGAAGGGTCATAAAATCCACGTGATTGATGAGGAGGTCGCACCTTACATCAAGCAAATGTTTACGCTGTATGCGACCGGCAACTACTCCACACTATCCCTGTGCGAAAAGATGTATAAGCTCGGCTTCCGTAGCCGTGCCGGAGGTAAGGTAGTAAAGAGCAAAATCCACAAACTGCTCTCCGACCCCTTTTACTACGGCAAGTTCGTATGGAAGGGCGAGATACATCAAGGAAAGCACGAGCCCATCATCACGAAGGACTTGTTTGAGCAGGTAGTCGCAAAACTGACCCGCGGCTGTGCTCCATACTTCAACAAGCACGACAAAGAGCTTCGGGGTAAGATTTTCTGTGGAAACTGCAAGAAGACCGTTACGTGGGAGCGTCAAAAAGGGCAGTGGTATGGAGCTTGTAAGCAATGCAAGGCTCAATTGGCTAAGGATGCCCAGTACATACGACAGGAGCACGTGGAGGACATCCTACTGGCTCGTATGAGCTCTATAGCGCCCAAGAACGAACGCGTGATGACTATTCTTAATAAAGCCCTAAAGGAGAGCCACGCCGAGGAAAGCACCTATCACGATACACAAGTACAAAGCATCAACAATAAGTTAGAGCGCATACAGCAGAGAATTAAGACTATGTACGACGACCGGCTTGATGGGCGGATTTCGGTAGAAGGATACGACCAGAAACTCACAGAGTTTGCACAGGAGAAAGAAGGCTTGATTGAAGCACTAGGCAAGCTCAATTCCGACAATACAGAATACTACAAGGTAGGCATCTCGGTACACGAACTCGCCTTGCACTCTTGCGACATCTACTTGAGCCACAAGGCAACGACTGAGGAGCGCCGATTACTTTTAGCGTATGCATTCTCGAACATCTCGGTTTTACGTGGAGTGGTAAAGCCGGAATACACAAAAGCCTTCGGGTTTTTGGCAGAATGGATGCCCCGTGTAAATGAGACTCTCGAACTTGCAAAAGATGGCTTAAACAAAGAACAAGATGCTACTTTCATAGCATCTCATCCTATCTTGCTCCTCGGGTAGGACTCGAACCTACAACCAACTCCTTACACGTAATCCTCCATTACTGGAAGCGTGGACTATATCATCACCCGCGTGGGGTGCTCCGGTATCTAGTCTCT